>ERZ791765.486-NODE-486-length-42334-cov-51.751910_pt1 | contig 42334 bp, 43 predicted proteins | sample MGYA00509949_ERZ791765 | MGnify/ENA primary metagenome ERZ791765 (study PRJEB30046, sample SAMN00791980) | human gut metagenome | study: EMG produced TPA metagenomics assembly of the A metagenome-wide association study of gut microbiota in type 2...
CTGAGGTTAATGTAATAAGAGAAATGGTCTTGACACAGTTCAACTTACACTACCCTTTTTCTTGAGGTTCACAGTTTTCTCCATTTCTCTATATCCTCACCGTATTCCTCCAAATGGATGCGCACAAGGTTTTCGATAAAGCTTGACACGTTGGAACCCTTGTCACCCAACCTACGGACAATGAAGTCCGCACGTTCCTGTGTCTCCCTGCTCAGATAGACCGCCTTTCTCTCGCTTAGCTTTGTTGGAACAAGGAACGCCTGCTTGTATGCTTCGAGTGTCTCTTTTCTCATCTTAGCACTGATGCGTCTTTGAACGGTTGCGTTCTCTGTATGCTGTGCAGACTCGGCTGGCGTGGCATGCTCTATGGCATGCTCTGTTTCTTGTTATTTTTGCTCTTGAATATTTTTCATTCCCCTTGCCCGAAATTCAGCGGCGGTTTGTTCATTTGAACTTTTAGCCGGGCTTACGCCAAAAGTTTCTCCTATGAAACGATCTATTTCTTCTATGTTTCTTCTTTCCTTTTTCATCACTCTATCTTATTTTAAGTTTGACTTGTTTTATTTTGTTACTTGTATTTGGAGTTTTCTCCAACTTTTTCTGTGGCTCACGGACACGGCTGACGTGATAATCGTTAAGGTCTTTGAAGACTCTATAATACACAGCCATATCTTCGACCTTAAAACCTGCGTTTACAAATTCCTGTACTGCTCTCTGCCCTGCATAGTCATTATCAAGAAAAGCACGAACAGAGGTTATATTCCTCTCGTTCAGGTAGTGAATACTTCTGGCCACATTGCTCACGGAGTTCATCACGAGGCATTGGTTGGAGATCTCCCCTTTCATTGAAAGAAAAGAGAGAAAGTCCATAAAGCCCTCGAACAAACAGACAGGTTGTGCCTTGTCCTCAAATATCGGAGTGATGTCTTTTGGGGCAATCGTTCCTTTGAATATTTTGTTGTCCCGAAGTTCATAGCCTCCCGAAGAATTGGCAAAGCCGATGGCTTCATATCTTCTTCCCCTTACCTCGTAACTGATACATTTAAGAAAGGGTGTTGCCTTTTCCAAATCAATGCAGCGTTCCTTTTTGAGGTACTCCTGCAAATGCGGCGGCAAGGTGTCTGATATGCTTGTCAGTCTCCTTGCTCCGCTTGCTGTTACATCCTTTCTTTGATTTGGACTGATAGATATTTCTCTCTTTGAAGAACTGTAGCTGTGCGCTGTATGCTCTAAAGCGTTCTGTCCCAAACGGCAGATGGCTTCCGAGAGCGTGCAGCCTTCCAAACACATATAAAGGTCGATGATGCTTCCACCCCTACCTTCGGCATAGTCTATCCAAAGGTTCTTTTCCCTGTCCACCTTGAAACTCGGATGAGTTTCCTCCCTGAACGGTGAGCGGTACATGGCATAGGCTGGTGTCCTGAGGACAGGCCTGATACCCTTCCTTTCGAGATAGTCCACGATGGAATATCGCTTGATAGCTGATAAATCTTCTTCTTTCATTGTGATATGTTTTAATTGAATTGATTGAATCTTTTTTATTTGAATGGTATTTGAAAGAATTGTCCTTTTCCAAAGTTTTTCCTTTCTAAACTTTTTCATCTTTCTTCTTACTACATACTATTTTGTGATAAGTGATTGATTATCAGTAATGCTTGATAGTGTAGGACGATACTACACATTCTACTACATTTGGCTACTACAACTATTGAGCAAAGGACATGGGAGTATTTTCCTTACCTTATACACATAGATAGGGCTGCCGCCCTCCCGTCGCTTACTTATTTTTTCAAAGCCTGCCTTTCTTAGAGCCTCACCCATGTGCTTCAAGGATAAGGGATAGTGCGTATAAAGTCCCAAGTAGGTGATTATCTCGGTAGTGGTCATATAAGAGCTACGAGGATTATCCTCCGTTGGTTTCTCAAAGCAACGCAACAAAAGCTCCATTTCTGCAATCTGTACTTAAAAGTCTTCACTCTCCCTATATAGCTCGGCTATCTGATCGTCGTCAAACCAATAGCGAAAACCTGACTTTAACAGGGCTTTGGCTTCAGCATAGACATTGTCCATTGAAATACGCTTGGCTTTCTCTATGTCTATGGAAAGTACTTCAAAGGGCAGAAACCTTCTGCTGCCTGTCGGGTCTGTAAGAAAGTCATTGCCGTTCACTGATGCCACAAAGCTTGCCAAATGGGGATACTCCTCTACATATTTGTCATACGGTATACGGTACTTGACCATCGGACAGGTGATGAGGTTTTTCAGCTCATTCTCGTCCCGCTTATTAAGGGCTTTTAGCTGGTCGTCTATGTTTACGATAAGGTTCTGACCGATATAGGTGAGTGTATCCTTCTCTTGTGGATATATCTTGCCCGTATAGCTGTAACCGTGCAGTGCTGGTGGACAGAGCAAATCGAGAAACGTCGTCTTGAACTTGCCCTGCTCGCCTGTCAGCACGAGGCAGGTATGGTTGCGACACTCGCGGTCGTCCATCACATTGGCGACCACCGCCACAAGCCATTTGGTAAGATACGGCAACCATTTGTTAGAATTACGGACAACCACGCAGCTGGCCAAATCGGAAATTGCTTTCGGCGAAAAAGAAGGCACATTACTATCCCTGCAACCGACATCATCACAGCTACTGCTATCACCTATATCTATCAGTAGCAACTCTTTGAAATACTCCTGCACGGGATTGATACGGGGAGAGAAACTGCTTTCAATGATGGAATAAAGGTTCTCGGCAGAAGTCGCTATGCTTTCATCGCAATCGAGTTCCCTGCGAAGCGTGTTGATTTCGTAGCGACCGACTTTTACAAAATCGCTATTACCCTTACTGCGATATTCGGTTCTGCCCAATACCGTGTTGTATCTGAACTCGTAGTGTGTGGAGAGGTAGTTTTCTATCTCTGCGTTCTTGGAGAAACTCCTCCTTCGATGAGGATTTCTTCTGCTGTCTGTATTGCCTGCATCTGCGTTCTTTTTCATTATTCCCTTGAATTAGTTTCCAAGAGTGAAGTTAGGGTGAGAATGCGTAACTTCCAAGCATTCAGAGCCCTCTTGCATAATGTTGCGCTCATCCGCTTTAAAATTCTTAGGAGAACAGGCTGTCAAGAAGGGCATTTATAGCCTCATTAAGCAAAAAATGGATGACAGGAATGAAAGGTTAACAGAAATACGGATTGTCGTTGTTTGCTTTCAGATGCGGTCTTTTGCTTTGATTACCTTATTAACCTCATTTGTGCAGTGACAAGAACATCAATCTGTCTCTTTTGTCCTTGTCATAGTGCCACAAGCTGCCACTTGAATAAAAAGTGATGGAATAAGAAATGCCCGATATTAATTTTGCATAAGACAAGCTGCGCTCGGAAAAGGATAAGTGAACTTTCCTCTGCACTCGCTTGCATTGTCTTTGCAATGAAAGAAAAAAGACGGGGCAGGAAAACGCAAATGCGAACCGATGATGCAGATTTCCCTTTTCCTTATTCTTCCCGATACTTCCCTGCTGTTCCCCACGGCTTTGAGAGGCACACGTACGCCATTACCTTTGCCAGCAGAAACAGGAAAGAACTGAAACAACAAACAATAACAATATAAAATTATGAACTACGTCATTACGGAAACCAATTGGGCAAAGCTTCGAGATGAAATCTTGAGCCTTGCGGAATGCTGCCACAAGGCATTCGGAGAGAAAAGCAAGCACACGGACTGGCTGCACAACGGCGATGTGTGCCAGCTGCTGAATATCAGCAAACGCACCTTGCAGCATTATCGTGATACGGGCGTGCTGCCGTTTACGCAAATCGGACACAAGTGCTATTACAAGCGCGAGGATGTGGAAGCACTTCTTCTTACGAAGTCGAACAAATCTAAAAACAGACAGATATGATGGAAACAGCAAGAGACTTGAACATGGAGACGGACGAGATGCAGTTGGTCGTCTCGGCATTGAGAGGTGTGGGGAAACGGATTGTGGAAGTGGCGGATACACACAAGCCACTCTTTGCAGGAGAACTTTTCCTCACGGGTAAGGAAGTGTGCGAGCGGCTGTATATCAGTCCCCGTACCTTGCAGGACTATCGCGATAGGAAGATTATACCCTACACGCAGTTTGCAGGCAAGATACTCTACAAGGCTTCTGACTTGGAGAGAATGTTGGAGGAGAATTACAAGTGAGGGGATTGATTTTGTATAACTGAAACTCTTCATATTCTATTCCACAATATGTTGTTTGACTTATAAAATAAATTTAGATATTCACACACATAAGTATTTATTGCAAAATACTTATTTTTGGGTATTGCGGCGTTTTTATATCTTTGCTACTTTTGCAAAATAAACATTGCAACTATGCGAATACACAATATTTATATAGCAAGAGCGCAAATAGGCTCGTTCAATCAATCGCACCGTTCGATTACGAAACGGTGCGATTTTTTTATGAACAAAACAGAACTCTGTTCATTATTTAAAGTTTTCATGGGCGTATGCAGAAACTGAAAGACGACATTCGGCAGCGTATCGTTGCCGTGGCGCGCGAGGAATTCATCGCTCACGGAGCACGGAGCACGTCTATCCGCACGGTGGCGCGGCGTGCGGGCATTGCTGCTGGCAACGTGTACAACTACTTCCGCAGCAAGGACGAGCTGTTCTGTGAGGTGCTGCGGCCGCTGCTCAACGAGCTGAACCGCTACATTCTGTCGCACAACGAGGAGCGGCACCTCAGCATAGAGGTGTTCGACGCACTCGATTTTCAGAACGAATACATCGGCGCAATGAAGCGAATGGTGAGGCTTTACCGCCCCGAGCTGCGCCTGTTGCTGTTCAATGCCGAAGGCACATCGCTTGCGGGGTACAAGGAGAGAATAGCTGAACACCAGCTGAAAGCAGGCACGGAATACCTGCGACTGATGAAAGCGCGCTATCCGCACATCAACATCGACATATCGCCCTTCTTCCTGCACATTGCGAGTTCTATGTGGGTGAACATCTTCTGCGAACTTGTGGAGCACGAGGAGTACGATGAAAGCGAGGTGAACCGTGCGCTCGAGCAGTATGCCGCTTATAGTATGGCAGGATGGAGAGAACTGATGAAACCGTAGAAACAACAACCTTTTAACATATATAGAAGAAGATGATAAGAATACTGAAACGCTTAGGACGTTACATGGGAGGGCGCAAGCCGTTGCTGCCCTGCTCGGTTGTGCTGTCGGCAGTGAACGGACTGCTGTCGCTCGTACCCTTTATTTTCCTGTGGTTGGTGGTGCGTACGCTGCTCACTGCCGACGGAAACCTTGCCGATACGCCCGTATGGGACTATGCCATTGCGGCGTTCGTGGTGTCGGTGGCGAATGTTTTGCTCTATTTCGCCGCCCTCATGCTCTCGCATCTTTCCGCTTTCCGCATCGAAACCAATATGCGGCGCACTGCCATGGAACGGCTGATGCGGGTTCCGTTGGGCTTTTTCGACACGCAGAACACGGGGCGCATGCGCAAGATAATAGACGAAGATTCGAGCCAGACCCACACTTTCGTGGCACACATACTGCCCGATGTGGCAGGCAGCGTGGTGGCTCCGATAGGCATCATAGTACTTCTGCTTGCCGTAGACTGGCAGTTGGGCATTGCCGCAATGGTGCCGATAGTGTGCGCCTTCGGCATCATGGGCTACATGATGAACCCTAAGAACAACGATTTCCAGCGTATGTACCTCGACGCACAGGAGAAAATGAGTGCCGAAGCCGTGGAATACGTGCGCGGAATACCCGTCGTGAAGGTCTTCCAACAGACGGTGTTCTCGTTCAAACGCTTTCACGACAGCATCATCAACTACCGCGACCTCGTTATCAGGTACACCCTTCTGTGGCGCACGCCCATGTCTGCCTACACCATAGCCATCAATGCTTTCGCCTTTCTGCTTGTGCCTACGGGCATCATACTGATAGGGCACGGCGGCGAAACTGCCATCATCGTTTCCGATATGGTGCTGTATGTGCTCATCGCACCCATCATTGCAGCCAACGTAATGAAAGCCATGCACCTCAGCGAGAACCTCTTTTTGGCAAACGAAGCAGTAGACCGATTGGAGAAACTCACCGCCACGCCACCGCTTCCAGAGAGTTCTGAGCCCGAGAAAGCAACAGCCTTCGATGTCAGTCTGCGCAATGTGTCGTTCCGATACGAAGCGGCGGAGCGCGATGCCGTAAGCCACATCGACCTCGACATACCGCAAGGCAAGACCGTTGCGCTGGTTGGAGCATCTGGAAGCGGCAAGACAACCATCGCAAGACTTATTCCACGCTTCTGGGACGTGCGCGAAGGCAGCTTGAAAATAGGCGGTGTGGACGTTCGGCACATGGATAAGGCAACGCTGATGCGCAACGTGTCGTTCGTGTTTCAGAACACCCGACTGTTCAAGACCTCCATCTTGGAGAACATACGCTACGGCAATCCCGATGCGACCGTCGAGCAGGTGAACCGTGCCGTAGACCTCTCGCAGAGTCGGGAAATCATCGAGCGGCTGCCACAGGGGCTGAACACCGTGATAGGAGCGGAGGGAACATACCTCTCTGGCGGCGAGCAGCAGCGCATAGTGCTTGCCCGTGCCATTCTGAAAGATGCGCCCATCGTGGTGCTCGACGAAGCTACTGCCTTTGCCGACCCCGAAAACGAGCACCTTATCAGGCAGGCATTTGCCCACCTGACTTGCGGAAAAACCGTGCTCATGATAGCCCACCGACTGACCACCGTGCAAGATGCCGACAACATTGTCGTGGTAGACAACGGCAGAATAGCCGAACAGGGCACCCACCAACAGCTCATGGAGCAAGCCACATTATATTATAAGATGTGGAACGAATACCAAAAGTCGGTGGCATGGAAACTATAAACCTAAACAGAAAGGACACAAGATTATGATAAAATATCTTCAACAACGGTTCGCCCTCACCGAAAAAGGAGCGAAAGACTTGCGGAAAGGCATCGCCTGCTCTACACTAATGAACCTCGCATTGATGCTGCCGCCCACCTATTTGTTCTTCTTCCTCATGGAATACATCGACGCCAAGCCCTCCACCGAGCCGCACACGCTGTGGTTCTATGTGCTTGTGGCTTTGCTCTTGGCAGTGCTTATGTTCTTCATAGCCCTCCGACAGTACGACAGCACCTACACCACCGTCTACAACGAGAGTGCGCAACGCCGCATCGGAGTGGCGGAAAAACTGCGCCGACTGCCCCTCGCTTTCTTCGGCGAGCGCAACCTTTCCGACCTCACCTCTACCGTGATGGAAGACTGCACGATGCTCGAGCAAACCTTCTCGCACGCTGTTCCCCAGCTGTTTGCGTCGGCTCTGAGCGTCGTCATCATCGGCGTGGGCATGTTCTCCTACAACTGGCACTTGGCTTTAGCCCTCTTTTGGGTTGTTCCGCTCGCCGTAACCACCCTGCTGTTGTCGCGCCGTCAGCTACACAAAGCCTTCGTTCAGCACTATAAAGTGAAGCGTGGCGTAACCGAACAGATACAGGAAGGACTGGAATGTATGCAGGAAATAAGGTCGTACAGTGGCGAACAGGCATACTGCCGCAGCTTCGACAAGCGGCTGAAGGGCTACGAACGCGAGCTGGTGCGCGGCGAACTCGTGGCAGGAGTCTTCCTCAACCTCGCTGGAATGCTGCTCAAGCTCGGTATGCCCACCGTTATATTGGTGGGAGCGTGGCTGTTGCAGCAGGGCGAAGTGTCGGTATTCACCTACTTGGCTTACCTCTTGGCATCGGCAATGGTCTACAATCCCATTATCGAAGTGTGCAACTACCTTGCCCTTCTCTCCTTCCTCGACGTGCGCATCAACCGTATGAAGGAAATAGAAAACATGCCTACGCAGGAGGGAAGTGCAGACGTACAACTCGAAAACTACGACATCGAGTTCCGCAACGTAAGTTTTGCCTACGAAACCGAGAAGCAAGTGCTACACAATGTCTCGTTCACGGCACGCCAAGGCACCGTTACCGCCCTCGTGGGGCCATCGGGTGGGGGCAAAAGCACTACTGCCAAGCTCGCCGCACGCTTTTGGGACATTGCCGACGGACAAATTCTTGTGGGTGGAAACGACATCTCGAAGATTGACCCCGAAACGCTGCTGAAACACTATTCCATTGTTTTTCAGGACGTTTTGCTGTTCAATGCCTCTATTGCCGACAATATCCGAATCGGCAAGCGCAACGCCACCGACGAGGAAGTGCGCCACGCCGCCCGACTGGCACAGTGCGACGACTTCATCAGCCGAATGCCGCAAGGCTACGATACCGTCATCGGCGAAAACGGCGAAACCCTTTCGGGTGGCGAACGGCAGCGCATTTCCATTGCCCGCGCCCTGCTGAAGAATGCCCCAATCATACTTCTCGACGAAGCCACCGCAAGCCTTGACGCCGAGAACGAGACGAAAATACAAGCGGGTATTTCCGAACTGGTGCGCAACAAGACTGTCATCATCATCGCACACCGTATGCGCACCGTCCGCAATGCCGACCACATCGTGGTGCTTAATGGCGGAACGGTGAGCGAACAGGGCACGCCCGACGAGCTGTTGGCTCGCAACGGCGAGTTCGCCCGCATGGTTCGTTTGCAACAGGAAAAACGGCAATGATACCTCTACACCAATCGCTCGCAAAGAATTATGGCAAACAGCAACAGCATATAGCTTACGACGCGTATGGTGACCGTGCAAATTGGACGCGTTTATCCAATAAGTTGAACAGACGAGTCCAATGAGCTGGACAAATTAGTCTAATTAGTTGGACAAATTGGTCCAATCACATAAGTATTAAAGGTTTTTGGCGACCGTTCAGAGATAGTAATAATGATCGTTCTGAGGTAGTAATAACGACCGATCAGAGATAGTAATAACGACCGGTCAGAGATAATACAGACAACCGTCCAGAGATAGTAATAACAACAAAGATAAAACAACAATGAAAATCGTAAAAATCAACAGTAAGTTCAAGCAGTTGGCAGTCTGGATACTCTGCCACCGTCTTATAGTCGGTGCGTTGTTCGCAGTCATCATCGCCTTCTCGTTTGTGGGAGCGAAGCGCATCGTGATGAAAACTTCGTTCGACGACTATTTCGTGAGCGACGACCCGATGCTGCTCAAGACCAATGAATTCAAGTCTATCTTCGGCAACGACTACTATGTGGCGGTGCTGGTGAAAAACAAGGACATCTTCTCTCAACGCAGCCTGACGCTCATTCGCGAGCTGAGCAACGAACTGAAAGACAGTCTGTCGTATGCCGACAAAGTAACGTCGCTCACCGATATTGAGTTTGCCGTAGGTACGGAGGAGGGTATGACCATCGAACAGATTGTCCCCGACGAGATTCCGTCTGATGCCGCTTCGCTGAATGTAATCCGGCAGAAAGCGTACAGCAAACCGTATTTGGCAAAGAAGATGGTGTCAAACGACGGCACGATGACGTGGATTATGGTGAAACTGCGGCCGTTCCCCGAAGACAGCGTGTGGAAAAAGACGAGTGACATTGCGCCCGATATGATTACGGGCAAAGAAGCGGGACACATCATCGGCAAGGCGAAATACGCCGAACTGTCGCCCAACGCCGCGGGAATGCCCTATCTGGGCTACGAGAAATTCGTTTATCTCAAAAGCGAACTGGGGCGGCTGTTCCTCTTTGCCTTCATCATCTCCATCGTTGTGATGCTCATCGTAACCCGTTCGCTGCGCGGCGTTGTTGCACCACTGCTCACGTCCGTGTTCGGACTGCTCATCAGTTTCGGCATCATCGGCTGGACGGGCATCTACATCGACATGACCACGACAATGATAGCCGTGATACTGACTTTTGCCTGCTCCATCGCCTACAACATTCACCTGTACAATTTCTTCAAGACGCAATTTGTAGAAACAGGCAAGCGCAGAGAATCCATCAAGGAAGCCATAAGCGAAACCGGTTGGGGTGTGTTGCTGTCGGGGCTTACCACCGTGGCTGCTATGATGACATTCTTGTCAATGAAGATAGTACCGATGCGAGCCATAGGCATCAACACCTCGCTCTGTCTGCTTGCCGTGCTGCTCACCTGCCTGCTGCTCACACCCATCCTGTTGTCGTTCGGCAAGGACCGCGAGCCTGCCGCCGATATGTCGAAGAGTTTTGAAGGATATATCGGCAAACGATTCGAACTGTTCGGCAGTTTTGTGATACGCAACCATCGTTCCATTGTCGTTTCGTCGGTTGTGCTGACCATCTTCTGCGGTATCGGACTCTTCTCCATCGAACCTGCGTTCGACATCGAAAAGACGATGGGGCGGAAGATTCCATACGTAAAGAAATTCCTCGACCTCTGCGAAACCGATCTCGGTTCGATATATTCCTACGACCTTATGATTACATTGCCGCACGACAACGATGCCAAGAAGCCGGAGAACTTGCAGAAACTCGACCGATTGGCGGAGATAGCGGGTGGCTACAAGCTGACGAAACGCCACAATTCCATCACCGACATCGTGAAGGATATGAACTGTACGCTCAACGGCAACAAGCAGCAGTTCTACCGTATTCCGGACAATGCCGATATGGTGGCGCAGTTGCTGTTGCTCTATGAGAATGCGGGCGGTACGGAGTCGGAATACTGGATGGATTACGACTACAAGCGGCTGCGGTTGCAGTTGGAGATGAAAGACTACAACTCCAACGAGGCGGAAAAGGAAATGAACGACTTGCAGGCGGAGGCGCGCAAACTCTTTCCCGGCGCACACGTCTCGGTGGTGGGCAGCATACCGCAGTTCACCGTGATGCAGCAGTATGTGGAGCGCGGGCAGATGTGGTCGATGCTGTTGTCGGTCTTGGTTATAGGCGTTATCCTCGTGCTTGTCTTCGGCAACTGGAAAGTGGGGCTCGTTGGGATGATACCGAACATTGCCCCCGCCATCATCGTGGGCGGTATGATGGGTTGGTTGGGCTATCCGCTCGATATGATGACAGCCTCGCTCATTCCGATGGTCTTGGGTATTGCCGTCGACGACACTATCCACTTCATCAACCACAGCCATGTGGCATACGACAGGTGCGGCAATTATGCAGAAGCCATCAACAGAACCTTCCGCACCGAAGGACTCGCCATCGTCATGTCCACAGTCGTCATCTCGGCTACGTTTACAGGCTTCGTCTTCTCCGACGGCACACAGATGCGCAATTGGGGCATTCTGGCTGTGGCCGGTATGATGTCGGCACTGCTGGCAGACCTCTTTCTCACGCCAATTCTTTTCAAGTATCTCCGTGTGTTCGGGAATGATCGACAGGCTTCCCGGGGAACGACAAACGGACTTCCCGAGGAACGACAAATGAATTTCCTTGATAACAACAAAACACCATAAAATATAACGATATGAAAACAAAACATTTCACATTGCTGCTGATCGCCATACTGGCGGTGTGCGGCGCGCAGGCAGCAGGGCTGTCGGGCAGAGACATCATGCAGAAAGTAAGAAACCGCGCAGACGGTGACACACGTTCTACCACCATCGAAATGACGCTCATTCAGAAGAGCGGGCATAAGCGTGTGAGGAAACTCGAATCGTGGGCAATGGACATAGGCAATGATACGAAGAAAATCATGTTCTTCACCTATCCCGGCGACGTGAAGGGTACGGGATTCCTCACTTGGGACTACGACAATACCGCCAAGGTGGACGATAAGTGGCTCTATCTTCCGGCAATGAAAAAGACGAGGCGCATCAGTGGGAAGTCGTCGAAAACCGATTATTTCATGGGCAGCGACTTTACCTACAACGATATGAGCGCCCGCAGCGTGGACGAAGAGAAGCATACGCTTCTGCGCGAAGAAATGTTGGGCGGTCAAAAATGTTGGGTGGTAGAGTCGGTACCCAACGACAAGGATGAGATTTACACACACCGCGTCACCTGGGTTCGGCAGGACTGCCTGATGGCGGTAAGGGCGGAATACTACGACAAACTGAACAAGCTGCACCGTAGGCTCACGATTTCCAACATAAATAAAGTGCAGGGCTTCTGGACGATGCACCTTATGCAGATGGAGAATGTACAGACGGGACACAAAACCATTATCCGTATGGACAATCAGAAGTTCAACATAAAGCTATCGCCTAATCTTTTCACTGTTTCCCAACTGGAGAAAGGACTCTGATATGAAACTATTTATGCTCTTGCTTGTGCCGATACTCTCGGTGCAGGCAGCGGCCCAAATCGATAATACATTGCCGGCCGATAGCGACACCATCGGTTCGGAATGCACTCCGCAGGAAACGGTCGAAGCATCGGACGATAAGGCCTTGCAGGTGCAGGTGAAAGGTTTTCTTGATACCTACCATGCCGTCAGGACGGAGGGACGTACCGACTGGATGGCTTCGCGGACTCGGGCGCGGGGAGAACTCAAACTCGAAAAAGGGGCGGCTTCGCTCTTCCTATCCCTGAACGCCACCTACAACGGAATATTGAAAGAACGCACAGGACTGGAATTGCGCGAGGCTTATCTCTCTTATGCAAAGGGCAACTTCGACCTGCGCGTCGGGCGGCAGATTGTCGTATGGGGCGTGGCGGATGCACTGCGCGTTACCGATTGCGTGTCGCCGTTCGATTATACCGAGTTTCTCGCACAAGACTACGACGACATTCGCATGCCCGTCAACGGACTGCGTGCAAAATACACAAGAGGTTCGGTCACCCTTGAAGCCGTGTGCAATCCTGTGGTAAACTTCTTTATTCTGCCGACAGACGAGCGCAATCCGTGGGCAATACGCCTGCCATCTGCTACACTACCCTATACCACCGACTTGGAAAGCGGCAAGCCGGAGAAGAAAATCAAGAATATGGAGTTTGGCGGCCGGGCAAGCGTCAATCTCAGCGGAATAGACTTCTCCGTGAGTGCCTTGCGGACGTGGAACAAGTTGCCCGCCCTTTGCCCTGCCCTGTCGGGCGATGGAAGGACGCTCCACATCAACGGACAGTACCGCCGTATGACGATGTTGGGTGCCGACTGCTCATTGCCCGTCGGTCAGTTTGTCCTCCGCGCCGAAGTCGCCGAGTACATAGGCGAGGCACAAGGAAGCGGCTTGGGGCAGAATGCCGTGCGGCGCAACACCCTCAACGCCCTTGCAGGGGTAGACTGGTATCCAGGTAACGACTGGAACATCAGCGTGCAGTATTGCCATAAATACACATCGGGCAATCTCGCAGCGCTCTCCATCTATCGCAATGCCGGGCTTGCCACAGCAAGACTCTCGAAGGAACTGCTGCACAACACACTGAAACTCTCCACCTTTGCCTACATCGACGTGGCAAGCGGCGGCATCTTCAACCGCCTTTCCGCCTCCTATTCTCTCAACGACGATATAGAACTCACCGCCGGCTACGACTATTTCCATGCCAACAAAGGCAAGTTTGCCATGTATGGTAAGAACTCCGAAGCGTGGGTGAAGATGAAGTATAGTTTCTGATTCCATTTTAATACATGAAATGATTATACTCAAAATAAAAATAACTTGTGAAAGTGCGTAAAGAAGAAAAATAGAATGTAGTCATAGGGTAGTAATGCTTGTCTTTCTCTAACTACATTCTAATTTTCTTTCTATCACAATTTTATATCTTTTGTAGTTATGTCGTAGATTGATATCGATGAAAAAGAAAAGTGTATCAATTGATACTGCCATTGCAGTGTAGGTATATCTGCTCCCTCACAGGTACAGGGCGTTGCAGTTCTCGACAGATGTATTTCCTGAACAAGTGTACTTCCGTGCTGTCCAATTGATAAGATAAAGCGATGATGATTGAAAGCGGATAAAGTGGGGCATAACCTTTTAACCCAAATCGGTCATTAGGATTTCTCAGTGTTGTATGGCAGTGAGAAATCCTAATGACCGATTTGGGTTTAACAGCCCATTTACGAATACTTCCAACTCCCCTGTATCCCTTTCATCGGGACGTAGGGAAGATACTTTTAGTAGTTGCTGCAGACGATAGTTGAGTTTCTTCCATGTTACACCGATAGAAGTCAACGAGCTCACTCTCGGTCATGGCTATATCACCTTTGCCTTTGCGAATGATTTGCATCTTGTCGCCCCACTCGAAATAGCTGCGCTCTCTTTTTGTTTGATGGTGATTGACATTCATACGGCTTCCTCCCTTATTTCTTCTTTTTGATGTTTCCTTATCAATCTGTCCATATCCTCCGAAATCTTATTGTCTGTCACCTGTGCGTAGATTTGAGTACCGGATATAGAGGCATGCCCCATCATCTTGGCAATGCTTTCGATGGGTATTCCTGCACTTAAACTCATTGTACCGAAAGTGTGCCTTGCCATATGATAGGACAACTGTTCCCTGATACCGCAAGCCTTGCCCACGATGCTTAGCTTTGCAATCATCACGCTACGGCTACAAGCACAGTGAAAGATAAAGTCGTCACCTTTTTCTTTCACCATCTGCATTTCTTTCATGCTGGGTTGTTCTTCCTTACATTGATTGATGATGGCCTCCGCTATGGGGTGTAGTGGCACAATAAACTCCACCTTTGTCTTCTGCCTTTCTTTACGGATATATTTCTGTCCGTCGGCTGCCGTTTGAATGTGTCCAAATTGCAAATGTTCCATATCAGCAATAGCCAAGCCCGTGAAGCATGAGAAGATAAACATCCGTCTTGCTTGTTCTGCTTCCTTATCAATTACTCTCAATGCCATGAGTTTGGCAACATCGCTCTTTTGCAGAAAGCGTATCTTCTGTTCCGCTTTCTCATACTTGGCATTCTCAAAAGGATTACAGCGAATGAGCCTTTGACTGACCGCACGATACATCAGCCTACTCAGCCAACAAAGATAGCGATTCATGGTTGCTGTTGCCAAGCCTCGTTTTTTCAGATAGAAACGGTATTCTTCAAACAAGTCCTCCGTTATAGTGGCTATGGCTATATCCATCATTCCCTTATCCTTTACAAACTCTGTAAGTAACTTGTCTGAATAGAGAAGATTCTGATAAGTGCTTTCTGCTCTTGACTTGCCCACGCACTCTTTAACGGATTGCAGTTCTGCCTTGCTTATGGCAAGAAGCGTTGTCGGCGTAGCGGCTATTCCCTGCAAACGGTTTTTAAGCAGTTCCACACTTACCACCCCGTCATTTATCAGAATATCCTGATAGGTCTTCTCTACAAGTTCTCTGAACTCGCCGATTCTTTGATTGGTCTTCTTATCGGTTGTCAGTCCTTTCCTGCTGTTCCACTCGGAGGATTTGCATTCCTCGCCTGTGGTAATGGCGGTGCTCTTTCCGTCTATGGTGATACGGCAGAGAATAGCGGTCTTGCCGTCTGCCTTTGTTTTCTGCCTGTTGATATAAAACAGTATCTTAAATGTACTTCTCATTGTCTTGTTGTTTTAAGTGATTTATTGCTTTCGTTAGTTTCTATTATATCAGATTGCCAACTGCATATCTTCGGTGAAAGAAAGGAAACGGTTAAACTCCTCAAAGAGTTTCTGCGGCGTAACCTTCGCATAACGTTCGGTCATACTTACATTCGTATGTCCCAGCATCTTGCTGACCGTTTCAATAGGAACGCCCTGTTCCAAGGTGATAAGTGTGGCAAAGGTATGTCTTGCGGTATGGAAAATATCATCCATTTGAGGAATTGGAAGAACATAGAGAATAAACCGGTAACAGGTTGTGAATTAGTCGATTTTCTATATTTTACGAGTGTGGCAGAAAAGCAATCCGGCATGGAATATTGAATCCTTTCGGTTACCAAACCGTTATCCGTTGGTTTCCCCAATGAAGAGAGGTAACGAAAAAAAGGAGAGATTTCTATGGAGAGGTTTCTATCTCACTGTTCCGCAATGTTCTGCTTATCAAAGAACGCTTTAACAACGGGTAATTTTGCCCATAAAATTAAAGCATATGAAAATAGAGAAATTCAAGGTGTTGCTCTACCTCAAAAAGAGCCGATTGGACAAGTCGGGCAAAGCCCCCATCATGGGACGTATCACCGTCAATCGTTCGATGGTGCAGTTCAGTTGCAAAATCTCCTGTACGCCCGATTTATGGAATCCTCGTGAAAGCCGTCTGAAAGGCAAGAGCCATGAAGCCGTGGAGACTAATGCGAAGCTGGACAAGCTGATGCTCTCCATCCACACGGCATTCGACACTCTTGTGGGAAGAAACGCGGATTTCGATGCGGAAGCTGTCAAGAACCTGTTTCAGGGAAGCCTCGAAACACAGATGCCCCTGTTGGGAATGACGGACATCGTCTGTGAGGAACTGAGGAAGCGTATCGGGATAGACCGGGCAAAAGGAACCTACCCTGCCTATATCTATACCCGGAGAACCTTGGCAGAGTTCATCGAAAAGGAGTTTCGCACCAAAGACGTTGCTTTCGGTCAGATGACGGAGCAGTTTATCCACGATTACCAGAGTTTCATCTTGGACGAGAAAGGACTTGCCATAGAAACCTGCCGGCACTATCTGGCTATCGTCAAGAAAGTATGCCGAAAAGCCTATAAGGAGGGACATGCCGACAGATGCTTCTTCGCCCACTTCAGTCTTCCCCAACCAAAGGAAAAAACGCCGAAAGCCCTAAGCCGAGAATCCTTCGAGAAAATCCGTGACTTGGTAATCCCCGAACATCGCGCCTCCCATATCTTGGCAAGAGATCTCTTTCTCTTTGCCTGCTATACGGGAACAGCCTACGCCGATGCCGTTTCCGTTACACGTGACAATCTGTTCACGGATGACAATGGCGGGCTGTGGCTTAAATACCGCCGCAAGAAAAACGAGCTTCGTGCCTGTGTCAAGCTGCTGCCCGAAGCCCTTGCCTTGATAGAGAAATACAGGGATGACGACCGCCAGACTCTCTTCCCGATGTTGCACTATCCCAATATGCGCCGCCTCATGAAATGTCTGGCTGTCCTTGCCGACATCAAGGAAGACCTGACCTACCATGCTGGCAGGCACTCGTTTGCATCGCTGATTACCTTGGAAGCCGGCGTTCCTATCGAGACCATCTGCAAGATGCTGGGGCATTCCAACCTGCAAACTACTCAGGTGTATGCGAAGGTTACGCCCAAGAAGCTTTTCGAGGATATGGACAAATACATCGAAGCGACAAAGGATTTGAAACTTGTATTATAACACCCCATAGATAATAAACGAATTTATGCGTAGCACATTTTCTTTACTACTCTATATCAATCGCAACAAGGTACGTGTGGATGGTACAACTTCCGTACTCTGCCGAATCTCCATTGACGGGAAAAGCACGACGATAACCACCGGCATCTCCTGCAATCCCAAACAGTGGAATGCCAAAAAGGCGGAGACCGTAGAGGTGCGGACGAACAATCGCCTGAAAGAGTTTCGCAAGCATGCGGAGCAGCTCTATGATGAAATGCTCAAAGAGCAGGGGGTGGTCAGTGCCGAACTATTGAAAAACAAAATTGCAGGTCATGCGGTCATTCCTACCCATCTGCTCAAAATGGGAGAAAGGGAACGGGAACGCCTTGCCGTCCGCTCCAAGGAAATCGACTCCACTTCGACCTACAGGAGTTCTCGGTATTACCAGAGTTATATCCGTGAGTTCTTGGACTCGAAAGGCAAGACAGACATTGCCTTCTCAGACATCACCGAGGAGTTCGGACGGGAATACAAGGTCTACCTGAAGCGGTACAAGAACTTCGGGGCATCGCAGACCAACCATTGCCTCTGCTGGCTGAACCGATTGGTTTACCTTGCCGTAGACCATGAGATTATCCGTGCCAATCCTTTGGAGGAGTTGGAGTATGAGAAGAAACCGTCCTCCAAGCGAATGCATATCAGCAGGACTGAACTGAAACAACTGTTGGAACTGAAACTTCCCGCCAATGACCCATTGAAGGAATTGGCTCGCCGGGCTTTTATCTTCTCCTGTTTTACAGGACTTTCCTATGTCGATACCCAGCTGCTGTATCCGCACCATATCGGGCGAACGGCAGAAGGGAGACGGTACATCCGAATCAATAGAAAGAAAACAAAGATAGAGTCATTCATTCCTTTGCATCCGATAGCGGAGCAAATACTTGATTTGTACAATACGACCGATGACACACAGCCGGTCTTTCCGTTGCCGAGCAGAGACTCTATGTGGTTCGAAATACACGAGCTCGGTGTTATCATCGGGCGGAAGGAGAACCTCTCCTACCACCAAGCCCGACATAGCTTCGGCTCATTTCTGATTTCCGAGGGGATTTGCACGGAGAGCATTGCCAAGATGATGGGGCACGCCTCTATCACCAGTACGCAAACCTATGCGAAGATTTCCGAGAAGAAGATTGCGGAGGATATGGATAGGTTAATCGAAAGAAGAAAGAACAATGAATATTGAATTACCATGAAAAGAGAAATCATAACCATCAGCGAGAATGGGAATATACACATTCCTACGACTACCATTTGGATGTCTGTTTGTGAGATTGCCGACCTGTTCGGTGTTTTACAGAACTAACTCTGTAATCTTCTCATCATGTTCAGAAAAGATGTTTTCTATGAGAATAGAAAAAGACACTATGCTTTTCCATAAGGATTGTTTGGTGAAACTATGCGATATAGATGTTTCTGTTTAATTGTTTTTACGCTTATAAACGCGGAAGTCAAGGATTCTCTGCTGATGGTAGTCAGTAGAGAAGACCAACTCTAAGAGAAAGCAAGTCTTCAATCATCTACAGTTATATGCTTCCTTTCGGAAGTATTTAAAAGGATTTTCGTGTTTTCTTTGGTATAAACACGAAAAATGTATACCTTTGTGACGACTTGGAATACAAACTTCGAAAAGGCCTAGGCAATGATAAGATATTACAAGCCAACGCTCTCCGCTACGAGGTACACCTGAAAGAGCAGGAAGCTATTGCCCTAATGGAAGCGGTAATTGAAGGAAATTTGTTGAATTTTAAATATAAAAAAATCATGGGAGAAAAATCGAAGAAAATAGGCGAATACGGAGAAGATTACGCCGAAAAATTTTTCAATTCAGTCGGCTGGGACAGTTTATCCAAAGGTATTGAATTGAAATGCAGTAATGAATTACATCAAAATAAAAATGGGAATCCCTCTCGAACACATGGCATAGATTTTTTATACACTTACCAAAGCCCACTTGTAGATGGGCAGTTGAATAATGTAATAATTTCAGTCAAAGATCAAAATTATCCCAATAATCCCAATACAAAGTTTAGGGAATTTATGAAAGAACTAATAGCAATGCTTGAATGTTATGACTGCTCCGAAGAAAAACAGAAGGTGTTAAAAAATTATCGGTGTAATTCAATAAATGACGTTGGTATTTTATTTTGGATAAACAATACTGGAAAATCCGATACAGACTTAATCAAATCAGTATCTTCTGTAAGGCTTGAAGATACAAGGGATAATACCATTTATCTAGTTGATAATAGAAGAGCAACTTTCATATTAGAAGTAATGAAGTTTATTAAAACAAAAAACGATTTTCAATATTCTTTCTATTATCCTTTGACCGGTCGAAATCTCAACCCTCAGAATAGAAGTAATGCAGGGGAAATTCTCCCAATTGAGTATCTTAACTCTAGTGTAATTCCAATAAAATTAGAGAAAAAAAGCAATAACAAAGAGATTTCATTGTTTTTGGCAACAATAGATCATTTTGAAGCGGATGAGTTTATGCGTCTAATGGGATTGGCGAAGGATATTTCGACAAATTTAGTTGGAGAAGTTATCATTGCCTTTCCCGATTACGACCAATTGAAACATAGCAATGTCGTTAATGAATTGAAACAAGGATTCCAAGATGCCGATTTTACAAAAACTGTTTCTGTTGTAAATTATATTAATCCTATAAATGCTTTATAATATGAATGTAGAACATAAAGATATAGACAAGTTTATTCCATATGGGGAAATGCTTCGTGGATATGCTAATCAAAATATAATATCCAATGCAGAAATACACAGAATACTGAAAGAACGAGGCATCTTTACTTTAAATCAAGAAAAGGAATATACCGTACCAATATTACAGACTTTGTTATTGTCCCCAAAAGAATTTGAGGAAGTTAGAAATTCATTCTCTAAAAAGGAAGATAACGAAAAAGCGTTTTCGAGAGAAATTAATTGGGCAATAACTAATAATATATTTGTCCCTGAAATACTATCGGTTGATATTAACGATTATTTGAAGAAATCATTACCTACTTGCGAACTTAAACAACCAATTCTTTTTACCAAATTAAACAATAACCAGAACCATCTGATTGCTGAATTTACAATTTGTCGCCACGATAGAAACAAATCTTGGTTCGAACAGACCAACGAATTCACCGGTAAAGTTGAGTTTATTAATGAAAATGGGAAAGGGAATATAAGAATTACCCATACTGCACCAGAAACAAAGGATTTGGCGGAACAAATAATAAAAGTGCAAGTGAATAAGTTTAAACAAAAAGGTCTTATTAATCAAGATGAAAAACCAAGAAAGATTCTTTTTTCAGAATTTTCCAATGAAACACGATTTGTGTTTTTTTATAGACTGACAACTCATTTGGATACTGAATATTTTTCTTGCGAAAACATAAAGGATATTTCGATTAAACCAGAAGAAGACATTGCACTTCCAGAAGAAATTAAATGGATGGACAAATTAAAAAAGATACTACTATCGGGAGATTCCCTGGATAAAAAAGATTTTATGAAAGACAATAAGTTTCATAAGTCTCTAGTATTATGGAATATTGATGCGGCTTTTACGTATGATTATATGGGTGAAAAAGGTAGGATGACCTTGAGTTTAGGTTTTTCGGATTATTCTTCAAAGGCTAATAAATCTGAATTTGAAATTAATATATCTCAATTCAATACTGAACGTAATTTGGGCATACGAGACAAAAGGAAATTAAAATCACAGATACTATCTGAAATGGACAGACAAAAATCTATTGTATATAATAATTTTTTGGCATACGTAAATAACAACAAATAATGAGAATTGTATATTTAGATACCTATATATCAAATATTTGTTTGCATATAGTTGGTAATAAAATTGCAGATGAAGGATTGTTATTCTCCATACTACCTACAGAATTAAATGGTAATATTAAGAAAATTTTAACAATATATTTTATTAATTCTTTCACATCCGAAGAATATTATCAACTCTACCACGAAAGTGATTTGGTGTTGAATGAGGTTTATACCTATGTATCCAAGATTTTCGATGAGCCTGAGCAACTTTATGAACAATCGGTAAATCTGACAAAACATTTGTATGAGCAAAGCACCCACCCAAAAATCAAAGGCGGAGAGTTTTATACTGTCTATTTTAAAGACTGTATATTAGATGGAGAAACTCTTGATGCGGTGGGCTTGTTCAAGTCTGAGAACAAGGATACTTTTTTGAAAGTATTGCGCGAAAATGGCAATTTCAACTTGGAGAGCGATAAGGGTATCAATATTAAAAAGTTGGACAAAGGCTGCCTAATTTTCAATAAGGACAGAGAAAACGGATATGTAGTTGCTGTGGTTGATAATACCAACAAGGGCGTAGAAGCTCAATACTGGATTGACAATTTCCTGCATGTCCGCCAACGTAAAGACAAATATGCTAATACACAAAATTTTATGGCGTTAGCAAAAACCTTTGTAACCAAAGAATTGCCTAAGGAATTTGAAGTTTCCAAAGCAGACCAAATTGATTTGCTTAACAAGTCATTAGATTTTTTCAAAGAGAAAGAAACTTTTGATATTAATGATTTTGCCCATGAAGTAATTGCTCAACCCGAAGTGATTGAAAGATTTCATCAGTATAAGCAGGAGTATGAGACTCAAAGTGATATTGTCATTGATAATCAGTTCGAAATTTCCGAATCTGCTTGTAAAAAGCAGCAACGCTCCTATAAACGGGTCATCAATTTGGACAAGAAAATCCAAATAGTCATTGCTGGTAATCGCCAAAACATAGAACAGGGAGAAGATGAGCGTGGAAAATTTTACAAGGTATATTATAAAGATGAAGATTGAATTGTGTAATAAAGTATTCGTGTTTTTATCGGAGTAAAAACGAGTTTATGAACGAAAATATTTCAGAAATAGTACGAAATAAAATAGAAAAAACGGATTATGGTATCGTGTTTTCCGCGACCAATTTCCCTGTTGAAGTTACCAAGCAAAAGTCAGTAAACAAAGTCTTGGAAAACTTGACTAAAGCTGGTGAAATTCGACGCTTATCGAAAGGGCGATATTATAAAACAAAGATGACAGAGTTTGGCGAGCTTATGCCCAGCAGTTATCAGATTGTAAAGGACTTACTGGAAGAAAATGGCAAACTGATTGGTTATATTACAGGATATCAAATTTTTAATGAGCTTGGATTGACTACACAAGTTTCTGCCATTTTGCAGATAGGAACCATCAAAGATAAGAAAAGCACAAAGCGTGGTTATTACAGGATAAAATTTATAAAACAATGGAATACAATCACAAAAGAGAATATTCCTCTTTTGCAGTTGCTCGATTGCCTTCGTTTCTTCAAAAATATTCCTGACACTAACCCTGCGGATAGCAGTAAAAAACTCTTGGGGCTATTATCTAAGTTAAGTGAAATTCAACGCAGCAAAATAAAAAAACTGGCTTTAAAATACACTCCGCAGACAATCGCATTATTGGGTGCAATGCTTGAAGTGTTGAATCCGAACGAAGATGTTCTGATATTGCAAATATCGCTTAATTACCAGACATTTTATAACTTATCAATTCCGCAAGAAATATTGCCTAATCAAAAGAAATGGAATATAAGATGAAACTGCACGAAAATCAACCTCTGTTTGCCCAACCACCCAATTTTGCAGCAAACATCTTGAATATAAGACCAGAATTTATCGAGAAAGCTTATTGGATTACTCGTGCGTTACAGAGAATGTCTCAAAATGTCAATGCCGAGAAAGTAGTTTTCAAAGGAGGAACGTCCCTCTCTAAGGTCTTAAATAATTTATTGATTCCGTAATGTGCATAGATAAAGTATTAAGTGATATTATAGCAATTAAGAATGGCTTTCAGCACATCCTTGATGGGGCTGATGGAATCCTTTCGACATACTCAAAGGAACAGTGCTTTGTATTTGCTCTTGAATTGTTTAAGCACGAAGCCTATCAAGCCCGAATGTTGGCAACAACGGTATTGGGAAGATTGGCAACAACGAATAATGATGCCCTTTATTTTCTGAAAGAGCAAGTCAGCACAGACGAGAATTGGCGAGTTCAGGAAATGCTTGCAAAGGCTTTTGATGAGGTTTGCAAACGCAGAGGATATGAAATGTCCTTATCTCTCATCGAAGAGTGGATAAATGACGATAATCCGAATGTAGTCCGTGCCGTAACAGAAGGGCTGAGGATTTGGACAAGTCGCCCATTCTTCAAAGAAAATCCATCGGTGGCTATTGCATTAATCAGTAAGCATAAAGCACACGAGAGCAAATATCTTCGGAAATCCGTAGGAAACGCTCTAAAGGATATAAGCAAGAAGCACGCAGAATTGATACGGCAAGAGGTGGAGCAATGGGATTTATCCAATCCTCGAATTATGTTCACTTATAAACTTGCAGCGAAGTTGTTAAAGTAAAAAAGATATATCAATGAAACAGAAAGTATTATTTATCATATTGAATGAATACACAGATTGGGAGGGGGCTTTTCTCTCCACGGCTCTTCATGTGGGCGTGATACCGGGCGGTGAAATAAAATACGAAGTGCATACCATTGCCCCGACATCGGACGCAGTCCGTTCCATCGGAGGTTTCAGAACCTTGCCCGATTATTCTTTCGAGAATATGCCGAAAGATTATGCCGCTTTAGTGCTTATCGGTGGCAACCGTTGGGACTCTCCTGAAGCAGAACTTTTCGTACCATTGGTACGGGAGGCTTTGGATAAAGGTAAAATCATCGGGGCGATATGCAACGGTGCTTCATTCCTATGTTCACACGGTTTCCTGAACAATGTAAAGCATACAGGCAACGGTCTCGACCAACTCAAAAAATGGGGCGATATCGTTTACACTAACGCAGAAAACTATGTGGAAGCACAAGCTGTTAGTGACAAGAATATTGTTACGGCAAACGGTGTAGGGCATTTGGAATTCACTCGAGAGATGCTTCTATTGCTGGAAGCCAATACTCCGGAAAACATTGCGTCATGGTATGATTTCTATAAAAACGGATTTGTGAGATAAAGTTATTTTTCTGAAATTATATGGTCGTAATGTCAAACATAAAAGCCACGTTTTCGTGCAATTTACAGAGCGTTTGGCAAGTTGTAACATCGCTAACAGACTATTCGTGGAGAAGTGATGTTGAAAAGATAGAGGTCATATCAGACACGCAATTTGTAGAAATAACGAAGAGTGGATATAAGACAACTTTCACGGTAACAAGACAAGAACCTTTTTGTCTTTGGGAGTTTGACATGGAGAATGACAATATGAAAGGACATTGGATCGGTGTTTTCAGTGGCAATGAAAAGAATGCTACGATTGACTTTACAGAACACATTGAGCCTAAGAAATGGTTTATGATTCCATTTGTGAAGATTTATTTGAAATATCGGCAAGCCAAGTATGTCAGAGATTTAAGAAACGTGTTGAAAAAAGTACAGCCATAGATTTTTGGAAACCATTATGATGAAATTAGAATTAATAATGCTGCTTCTCCCTGTTGTGTTCATGCTTCACGAATACGAAGAGATTATCATGTTCAGGCATTGGCTAGACAGAAATAGGGATGAATTGAAAAGGCGTTTCCCGAAATTCGAGCGGTTTCTTGCACGCAGGAGACATTTTGATTATTCCACAGCCACATTTGCCATTGGGACTGCCCACGAGTTCATTCTGATTTCCCTCATTTCTTTCTGTGCCGTATGGTTGGGTGCTTATCAATGGTGGTTCGCTGCATTTGCAGGGTATTCCTTCCACCTTATAGTACATCTTGCTCAATGGACAATATACCGAAAATATATACCTGTTATCATTACCACATTTTTGACTTTGCCTTATTGTGTCTATGCCTTTGTTGAATTGGAAAAGACTTCCATTCTATCTCCTTTACAGATGTTCTTATGGTCAGTTGTCGGGATTATCCTTACAGTGCTTAGTTTACTCTCTGCTTTTTTCGTGATGAGCAAATTTCAACAATGGCAGGAGAAACATTGAGAGCGTATTGTCAATAATAAAGTAATAGAAAGAATGTCCCGATTCCCCATCCATAGAAGTTCGCAACTCACAGAATTCGGAGTATATCTGAAGACGGTCGCCTTTCGGACATCGACACCTTCAGAAAGATATGCTTTCTCCCATACCGATGATTATTATTTCTTCGGCTTCATAGAGGATGGGCAATGCCGTCTGAATATTGATTTTGAGGAATACACTTTCGGGAAAGGAAGCCTGGCTATCATCCGTCCGGGACAAGTACACCGTATCATCGACGCTTTCAATCTTTCCGCAAAGTTCTTGGTTATCGACTCGGTATTGGTGGATAAGGAGGAAAAACGAACGCTTGAGAGATACGGTCGCCCTCAAATACAACTATCCGACATATCGGAACAGAAACTATTATTATCACTTCTTGACTGCAAACTGAGTGGCATGGAAAATCCATCTGCCAAAGCAGTCGTTCAGCGACTGACCACCGTCATTGTAGGGTTAGTCGTGGAGAACATTGTAAATGTAACGATAGCTCAATCCAAATTACAGGGGACAGTGACCAGACACAAGGAAATAGTATGGGAATTTCGGGATTTGTTGGAAAGCAATATCCGAAGCAACCGTTCGCCATCATTCTATGCCGGGCGGCTGAACATTACCGTTGCCTACCTGAATGAAGCTGTAAATTCTGTTCTGGGGACAAGTGTGAGCCACCATATCCAAAACGAGATTATTTTGTTGGCTAAACGTCAATTGGTCTATACTACAGATTCCATCAAAGAGATTGCACATAGTTTAGGCTTTAACGATTACTCCTACTTCACACGGCTGTTTACCAAGGTTGCAGGCGTTTCTCCCGCGCTCTTCAGGAGGACTTACCACGAATAGTGCTATCATTACCATTGTCCGTCTATTGTGACAGCCTGTATCCCACCGTACCTTTGCAGCGAACTTTATTCACTTAAAAAGATACGGATTATAAGGATGAACAACGCTGTAAATATTTTGCGAGAAGGAAGTATGATGAAAGCCCTGACAAAATTGGGGATACCTATTGTCATCGCAATGCTGATTATGGCAATATACAATGTGGTAGATACTTTTTGGGTTGCACGTCTTGGAACTCTTCCTGTCGCCGCTGTATCTGTTGTTTTCCCTATATCGTTGTTATTTCTTGGGATAGGACTAATGTTCGGTGTCGGAGGCGGAGTGTATATATCCTGTCTGTTGGGAGCGAAACAGGTTGTCAAGGCAAGTCAGGTCGCTTCCGTCTCAGTGATTACCTCTGTGATGTTGGCAGCTCTCATTGCCCTTGTGTGCAATGTGTTCCTGCCGGACATCCTACTTTTCATGGGAGCAAACGAGGAGATGATGAGTTTGGCAGAATCCTACGGCAGGCTTTTTATCATCAGTTGTGTCATAGGAACATTGAATGTGTCCATGTCCAATATCATTGTTTCACAAGGTGCGTCGAAGACATCTGCGTCGGCAATGATCATCGGCTCTATCGTCAATGTTGCATTAGACCCCTTGTTTATCTACACTTTCAATTGGGGTGTGGAAGGTGCTGCATGGGCAACCATTCTTTCAAGAATCGTCACGACAGCTATTTACATCCGTTTCCTTACGAAAGCAGAGGTAAAAGTATCTCTTGCCTTGTTCGCTCCCACGATAAGAATATATGCAGACATCATTAAGATTGGTATCTCTATGCTCTTTTTGCAACTGCTCCAGACCCTTTCCATCAGTTTGTTGCAGAAAGCCGCTGTGAAATATGGGGCAGAGGCTGTTGCGGCTGTGGGTATCGTCCTGAAAATCGTCACATTGGGAACAAACGTGGTCTTCGGATTTGTAAAAGGACTCCAACCTATGGCAGGCTATAACTACGGGGCAGGCAATTTTCAAAGATTAAGGGAAGCGGTGTGCTGTTCTCTGATACTCACAACCTCGTTTTGTGTGCTCTGGAGTATTCTTATAGTCATTTTTACCTCTCCTATCATCAGTTGTTTCGGTAAAGACGAAACAATGCAGGAAATAGCAAGAATTGCGCTTAGAGCCAATACGATTATGTTCTTCACTTTCGGATTCCAATTTGTGTATTCCACACTATATATGGCAATCGGAAGAGCAAGGCAAAGTCTGTTACTCAATATCGGACGGCAAGGTTTGTTTTTTATCCCTACTATATTGCTGCTCCCATCGTATTGGGGATTGAACGGAGTACTCTATGTCCAGCCTATTGCCGACGTCTTTGCAACCTTGATGACGCTGCTTTTTGCCGTCCGAATTCACAGGGAGATAGGTCATCAATCACATCTCACGACAGAAAATATATAATGTTGAACTTAAAAGATATGATTATGCTGAGACTCACTCAAACGGAAGACTTCAAGACGATAATTTCGTCTTGCTCTACAGAAGAGCAAGTACAAAAGGCATCGGACAATTTTATATTGAAGGTCGTTGCTCTATGTGATACAGAAGAAGATACTGTCTCGTTGTTTCGTATCCTCCGCTACACTCGCTGTCGCTTACAAGCTATGCAAAAGGCGTATCCTTTAAACGGAGAGGGGGAAAAATGTGTCAGAACTACTCAGTGTCATTGACACAGAGTTGAAGTTGCTGAAGATGCGAATGCAGGGGCTTCTTCCTGCTTTGTCTGTCAAACCAACCAAGAAACTCCACTGGACAGGCAAGGCGACAGACTTGGTGGAACTACTTTATGCCCTTGACACCTGCGACTGTATCAATGATGGAGAGATTGGTGTAGAGGAACTGGCAGACGCTCTTTCTGAAATCTTCGGTGTGGAAATCAAGAACTGCTACAACGTCTATATGAATATGAAACGTCGCAAGGATGACAGTCGCACCTATTTCCTTGACGAACTCCGAGAAAAATTGAACAAGCGAATGGTGGAGAGCGATCTGAAAGGCGGCAAGTTCAAGAAACGATAATTGCATTCAAATGCCTTAATCAGGCTTCCCGAAATGAGAGGGAAGCCTGATCTTCTTTCGTTAAGGAATAACAATACACAATAAAAGGCTATTGCCGATGTTGCCATTTCTCTTGGAATTCACGGGGTAATTGCACGATTTCCCCTCCGATTATTACCAATTCAAGTGTGAGTTTCTCCAACTTGGCAAGCATCGCAAAGGCTTTTTTCTCGGTAAAGTTACTCTTCAAAACGACAACTGTCTGGTTATAATTCACTCCCACACTGCGAAATTGCCCATACAAAGTCGTCAGTTTCTGATAATAGTCGAGCAACGAGCGATCTACTTTTATCACCCGAAAGGTCTCGTTAAATACCCTTGCCTTGATGAAAGCAGCTTTATTTAGAAGCCCCGATTGCTCGAATAGCATAAGGAAACGAGCAAACTCAGTGTCCGTAAATCGAACCATACAACAATGGTTGGCTCGTTCATTCTTGGGAGGTCGTCCCACATTTCTCTTTGTCATTACTTCTGATTTTAATGGTTTATAATTCTCTCTTCAGGAAACAGAACGTGCTAATTCCATTGGAGAGCGTTTGCAATATAACAGCCTGTCAAGACAACGAAAATTTCCAATCGAGAACACCGACTTCGGAGGTGTTCCGCCCTCTGCCAAGAGCAAGGGTTTTGAGTTACCGAAATAATTTCGGGTAACGCAAGACATACCTTGCTATTTGCACTGACGCAAATAAATCCGTTCCGAAGAATGATACTTTATTCTCTCGAAATGTATGTTTTCAAAGCCATGAAATACCGACTTATCGCTTGCTGCAAAGTTAATACCTCTTGTATCCAAAGCCATTAGCTGAGACGAAGCCACAACCAACCAAATCGAAGCCACAAGTACGCACTAAAGAAAATCACGCAGAATACAGCATCACCGAGCCATATTTTTGCACTGTCGAATATGTCGGTGAGGGTATGTGTCTTCGATAACATCACGTTTCGATGAGCGATATGAGCGAGGGTGTATGTCAAAGGACATATCCTTAATTCTTTCATTCGAACGTGGGAATGTGCGAAAGCAGATACAATCGTTCAATTGTATTGATGGACACCAATAAACATCTCCACAGAAAGGATATAGCCCTACCGGTACAAGCCGATTGTTGGACATATCTTCGATAGTGGCTGTATTCGTCTTTGTCGGTAAATATATCGGCAACGAAATGGACAGTGAATTATATAACAATAGAACTTAAGAAAATATGAAAGAGAATCAAAACGGCAAGGTTGATTCCGTTGCCATCCGGGAACTTATTTCACAGGGTATTCCTATGAAAAGAAAAGAGAGTGAGATGAAACGCCCTCAATCAGAAGAGCAGTGTGTAGAATCGGAACGTCCCAACGAGGAACCAATGTCAAAGGATTTTTCAAGAGTCCCAAGAAGAGAAAGGCGGAAGGTTGACAAAGGTGATTATGAGTCGCTTTTCATCTGTCGCAATACCTTGAAAAATCGCAAGACTATCTATATCGCCAAAGAGTTGCAGGACACGCTGGCGGAGATAGTCATGTCTATGAGAAACAGGGATATGACCATCGGTATCTATGTGGAGAACATCATCCTGCATCACCTTGAGACCTACAAAGATGAAATCAACAGATTGGCGGAGATGAAATTCAAGAAGCTACTGTGAGGCGTTTAGCAATGGCTTTTTGTTACTTTTGAGCCGTATCAACTCACTGTCAAAAGTAACGAAGTGTTTTTCATTTTGGGGGCTTTGTCCGCCCGAAGCATAAGAAAGAAAAGGAGCGGTTGGCAAATCTGCCGACCGCTTTACTCCATCTGTTCTTCTTGAACGGTTACCCGTTCCGTCCTTACTCGGAATAAATCATCTTGTCTGATTTTATGCGGATTCCAGAGGAGAGGGAGTTAAGTTTCCATTTTTCTTTTTCCCAGCTTCTCGCATATCCGACATTTTTTTATGCGTCTTTCCGTCGGGTCGGTCGTTTTCGTTTCAGTGGCGTAAAAAGGTAGGACTTGGGACAAACAAGGTTTTACGGCGAGAATACTACCTGCAATGAAATGGAAGTGTGGAGATTGTCGTCTAAACGGCTTGCCGCACCGACCTTTTTTGTCCGTAGAAGCCCGGAACTACCTTTGCCACTGACAACGAACAACCGATCCCGACATAAGTGGAGGATGTGCAGACAGAGAAGCAGGGCGAAAACAGAAAACGCAGTCTTCGGAGGCTGCACTTTACCATAGGAATAGAATCCACGGAAAAAAGTCGCCCCAACGGACGGCTTTACAAAAATAATTCGGAGAAAATTCTTTTTTCTCACGATATACCCTTATCTTTGCAACAGACAAAGTGATTCTTTGAAATGGCAAAATAAGGTAGAGTATAGAAGTTTGCTGGTTTCCTTATCGCTACCATCCCTTATTGATAATCAAACTAATCTATTGGTTATTTGATATTTACGAATTTCTCTATGCTTTGCAAGGTGCGAGGTAAAGGGAAAAGAAATACCTGCCCGTAATCGCAAGGCTTTGAGACAGGACTGATAAGTGGGATATTTTATGAAAGGCAGTAGTACTTCCCTTTCATCGCTGTGCATTTTCTCAATTAACCGAACTGCTTCCGGCAATAGTTTGATACGACAAAGTACACCAGTCTTTTGTCTGTTGAACTTCAACCACAAACTGCCTGCATCATCACGGACAAGATGCTTCTTGCTTAGCTCCATCAAATCACAATAGGCTGCACCGGTATAACAGGCGAAGAGAAACACATCACGAACTGTTTCCATTTCCTCTTCCAATTCATCAAAGCGGAGTGCTTTGAGTTTATCCAATGCTTTTTTGTCAAGTGCCTTGGGTGCTTTCTTGTCTCCTCGTTCTATATGGACTTTATCAAACAGAAGCGTATCAGCCAGCCCCTCACGATAAGCCAGCCTACAGACGGTCTTCAAATCTGCTGCAACTCTGAAAAATGTGCTTTGCTGATGCCCGAGTTCGCCAAGACAGAATGTCTGCAATTCATAGATAAAGCTTTCTGTGAGCTGCGAAAAAGCCAAATCCGAAACATGGTATTTCTTCTGAATGAACTCTTGCAACCGTTTCCGAGTGGAATGATAGGCAGACATAGACTCTTCCTTGATGTCTATACCGATATGGCTTTCTTTCTCCTTGATGAGCATATCCAACCTTTCGATGAGCATACAGCGAGCCTGCACGCTACCTTGAAACAGTTCCTTTACATCGGCTGCATCAAATGGCTGTCCTTTGGCAATCAACGACTGATAGGCAGATTGAATGGAAAGCAACAGGTTCTCCAATCTCCCATTAATCTCCACCGCCTCATGGCTCTTACCATCCATCCTGCTCTCACGTGGATTCCATAAGTCGGGATTGCAGGAGAGTTTACAACTGAACTGGGCAATGGAACGCTCAATGGTAATACGCCCCATAATCGGAGCTTTCCCCGACTTGTCCAGACCGCTCTTTTTAAGGTAGAGCAACACCTTCATTTTCTCTGTTTTCATATGCTTTAATATTTGTGGGCAAAATTACCCGAATTAAAGCGTTCCTCACATACGCAGAAAACTGCCGACCAAAGCAACAGCCACACGAGCGAAAATAATTCAGTTACCGAATACTGCACCATCGTTACCTACATCAAAACAAGGTAACACTCTGGTAACTGAACTTCTACCTAAATCTGCATGTTTCTGCCCTTTACAAATAGAGCAGTATTATGCCAATTCGTGTATTTCCTCCTCATTATCAGTTAGTTTACATCAACTTCGATATTTCTTCATTTTCATTGATTAGTTACATTGCTGCCTTCCGGATATTACATAAAGAATCGCCGAATATTACACATTGAATAATGGTATATTACAGTTTCTCCGCCATTTTTATGGCTTTCACCAATGCCCCAAGTTTGTTGTTACACTCTTCGAGTTCATAATCTTCATGACTCTTTGACACCACTCCGGCCCCGGCCTGAAACCAGAGTTCCCCATTACGGCTGACAAAAGTACGAATGACGATGGCTTGGTTCAAGTCTCCGTCAAGCCCAATAAAGCCGATGCAACCTCCATAAGCCCCCCTGTTGTGGGGTTCGAGTTCGGAAATAATCTCCATGGCCCGTACTTTCGGAGCTCCGGACAGCGTTCCGGCGGGGAAGGTGTCAACAAACTCGCGCAGCCGCACACTCACTTTTTGGGCGGATGACGGGTCATCGCAAGCCGCGGTAATCGTTCCGCTCACGCGTGAGACCAGATGGATAACATGACTGTAAAACTGCATATCCTTGTAGAATTCAACCTTCACATCATGACAGTTTCGACTCAAGTCGTTGCGCGCCAAGTCGACCAGCATCACATGTTCAGCATTCTCTTTCGGATCGTTGCGCAGAAATTCGGCATTCCGATGGTCTTGTTCAAGATTGCCGGTGCGCTTGGTGGTTCCCGCTATCGGGTCGATAAAAGCCCGATTGCCCTTCACCCGATTATGAGTTTCGGGACTGGAACCAAAGATTCGGAAGCCTCCAAAGTCGAAATAGAACAGATAAGGACTCGGATTGACAGAACGTAAAGCCCTATAAAGTTTGAAGTCATCGCCTTCAAACCGCTGCACAAACCTGCGACTGATAACAATCTGAAACACATCGCCACGCATACAATGGCGGATGCAACGCCTGATATTTTCCTTATGCTGCTCATCAGTGAGTGTAGAAGTGACCTCGCCAAGCGGATGGAACCCGTAAGGCTTAATGGAAACACGCTGGATGGCCTTCAGCAGGTTATCCAACCGTTCCTGCCCAATGGCCTCTCGATCGCTTTCATTCCCATCGGGTACAAGTGTTAACAGTAGCATCGTATTGTTGAAATGGTCGAAAACAATGAGATCACGATACATAATATACAAGATATCGGGGGCATCGTTCTCTTCCATCACCGCATCTTTCACGGATATATCTTCAAAATATCGCACAGCGTTAAAAGCCGTATAGCCATATAATCCACAATACTCTTTGCCTTTGCCCACCACCTTGAAATGTGCAATAAATTCACTCATAGCATCGATAACAGATAATTTTGCCGCACCTTTCTGTGAAAAATCGACCTTGCGCATCTCCTTCCACCCGTCGGGGAAGTTCATCTCTACCCGTCCGTGCGCCACTCGGATACTCGCAATGGGATTCACTCCGATGAACGAACGGGAATTGTCATGGCCATGATAGTCTGAACTCTCCATTAACACCGACTGCGGATAAAGATCACGCAGCCGCATATACACACCTACCGGTGTATAAAGGTCGGCAAGCACGGTGCGTGTCTGCGTTGTAAACTCCAACTGCACATCGGTTTCGGGGACATTCAGTGCCCGGCTTATAGTCTTGTCTTGCTCCATATTCCAAATTTTCCTTTATCGTTATATGCCATGCGTCAATACGCATCCGTCTGGAAATGACCGTATTCTCCTGCCATATCTCTGTGGTCAAGGTAGGTCTTCAAGTCCTTATCTCCCCGCCCGGAGACCGTCAGCACCACCACTTCGTCTTTTCGGAAGGGTATCTTCTTCAAGGCGGCTATGGCATGCGCACTTTCTATGGCAGGGATGATACCCTCCATGCGGGTAAGTTCATACCCCGCAAGAATGGCCTCATCATCGTTGACGGCCAGCACCTTCGTGCGTCCGCTTTGTGCCAGTTGCGCATGCAAGGGGCCAATACCGGGATAGTCCAGGCCTGCACTAATGGTGAAAGCCTCTTTGATTTGGCCGTCATCGGTCTGCATCACAAGTGTCCGGGCACCATGAATAATGCCCTCCGTCCCGCAGTGCATGGTGGCAGCAGTGTAACCGGATTCCACCCCATGCCCTCCGGCCTCGGCCAGATAAATATTCACTCGCTCATCGGCTATGTAGTGATAAATGGTACCGGCGGCATTACTGCCACCTCCCACACAAGCTATCAAGCAGTCGGGATAGTCGCGACCTGTCTTCTCCATCAGCTGCCACTTCAGTTCTTTGGAGATGATACTCTGCATTCTGGCAACAATATCGGGATAGGGATGCGGTCCCATCGTAGAACCGACGATGTAGAACGTATCCTGCGGATGACAGCACCAATCACGTATGGCCTCTGAAGTAGCATCGCTCAGCGTCATGTTTCCAGTGGTGACCGGATGCACCTCAGCTCCCAACATGCGCATTCGCTCCACATTAGTATGCTGACGTTCCACATCCGTCTTGCCCATAAATATCTCACACTCCATATCCATCAGCGCACAGACTGTAGCTGTTGCCACGCCGTGCTGCCCTGCACCTGTCTCTGCAATGATGCGTGTCTTCCCCATTTTCCTTGCCAACAGCACCTGCCCTATTGTGTTGTTGATTTTATGTGCGCCCGTGTGGTTAAGGTCTTCCCGCTTCAGATAAAGCCGGCAACCATATTTCTCACTCATGCGCCGGGCATAATAGAGCGGCGTGGGACGGCCTACATAGTCTTTAAGCAGGGCTGAATATTCTTGCTGAAACAGCTTGCTCTCGATGATGGGGAGGTAGGCCTCCTGCAAGTCGGTCACACATTTATATAATATCTCGGGCACGTAGGCACCGCCAAACTGTCCGTAGAAGCCATTCTTATCGGGATTATTAGTCATCGTCTGTCATTTAAACGGTTAGTGTTTCAAAACTTCCTGCAACCTGTCCATAGCTATGTCGGGATTGCCAGTCTCATTGAGTAATGTCACAAACTTGCTGCCAATGATGACTCCGGCGGCATGAGCCTGTGCCGACTCAAGCGTTTGCTTGTTACCGATGCCGAAACCTATCATGCGCGGATTGCGCAGGTTCATAGCCTCAACACGGCTGAAGTAGCCCACTTTGGCATCATTGAAACTGCTTTGTGTGCCGGTGATACCAGCCGAACTCACCATGTAGATGAATCCGTCCGTATGCTCATCGATGAAGCGGATGCGCTTTTCGCTTGTCTCGGGCGTAATCATCATAATCACTTTGACATCATAACGGTCAGCGAGCGGGCGTACTACCACTTGATAGTCCTCGAAAGGCAGGTCGGGAATGATGCAGCCACTGACCCCACACTCCACACAGCGACGGAAGAAATCTTCTATACCGAAATGCATAACCACATTCAGATAACCCATGAGCACCAACGGAATGCACACTTCATCCTTCACCGTCGCCAACTGGCTGAACAACTTTTCGAGGGTCATGCCATTTCTCAGAGCCGTCGTTCCGGCACTCTGAATCACGGGCCCGTCGGCCAAAGGGTCGCTGAACGGAATGCCCACCTCTATCATATCAATGCCGCGGCGCTCAAGTGTCTTGATGACATCTGCCGTACCCTCTAAAGTGGGACAACCGGCACAGAAATACAACGACAGCAACTTGCGGTTTTTATTTTCTCGAAAAAGCCTGTTTATCTTATTCATATTTCCCACTCCTTAAACAACTTATCTCCCAAGAGCTTTCAGAAACGCCGCCAACTTCTCCACATCTTTCATGCCCGGTTCAGTTTCAAAGCGGGAGTTAAGATCGATTCCTACACACTTGGGATGAGCAAAGCACTTCACCCGTTCCACATCATCGGGGCCGATTCCACCACTCAAGATGAAAGGCAGCTCCCCGTCGTAGGTTTCGAGCACCGACCAGTCGAAATGCTTACCGCTCCCTCCGGCCGTCTTGCCTTTGGTGTCGAAGAGCAGAAGATCTGCCACACCAGCATACTGCCTGTATTGAAGCACATCAGCCTCTTCGGCCACACTGATGGTCTTGATGATTTTAATATCCGGCTTGATGTCCGGTTCAAGCGTTTTGCGCAAGTTCTCACAAGTCTCCCGCGGTTCGTTGCCATGTAGCTGAATGTAGTCGAGCTTGTAGTTATACACTCGAGTGACGATGTTCTGCGGCATATCGTTCACAAACACCCCCACCCGCTTCGGGCGTCCCAACAAACCGGCACCATATCCCCCGGCTTCAGCGTTTTCGCCGACAGATCCCCGAACAGCCACCTCTTTCAGCCGCTGCTCGCTGTAGTCGGGGATGATACCGGCTCGAGAAGGAATCATTTTAACGAAACGCAAACTTTGCGGGCAGAAGACGAAACCAATTAAATCTACTCCTAAATCGGCTACAGCACGAATGTTATCGGCATCGCGCATACCACATACCTTAATGATCATAAGCTATAAGTTTTTCAAAGATGTTATCAAATGTTTCAATTCCACTCCGGGATTCTCGCTTTTCATCAAGTGTTCACCCATCAGAAAGCCATTAAACGAAGCCTTGCGCAATCTTGCCACGGTTTCGGCACTTCCAATGCCGCTCTCACTCACCTTGCACGCATCCACAGGGAGCTGCGTCACCAGACGGAAAGAGACATCTACATCAGTGGTGAATGTTCCTAAATGACGATTGTTGATGCCATACATATCCGGTTCGAGTTCGGCATATTCAAGGTCGCGCTCGCTGTGCATCTCAAGCAAAATTTCCATTCCCAGTTCGTGGGCGAGACGCGACAGGCTCCTGCACTCGTCTTTCGTGAGAACGGCAGCAATGAGTAGCACGGCCGAAGCTCCACAATATCGGGCTTGGAATAGCTGATACTCGTCGACGATGAAGTTCTTATATAATATAGGTATTGTCACTCCCGACATCCGTGCCTGCCGAACATGCTCGTCATAACCACCAAAATAGTGGTTGTCAGTGAGTATGCTGATAGCCGCCGCACCATTGTTCTGATAATCAGATGCCACCCGTTCGGGTTTGGCTTCCTGCCTGATCCAACCTTTCGAAGGACTCTTGCGCTTGAACTCGGCAATAATGCCGGTGCCAGAAGCCAACAAAGCTGCTGCCATAGAGCCACCGGGCACCTGTCTATCGTCGGCCTGCATCTGCTGTTCCACCAGTCCATACAGCTTGCGCTCCGGCAGAAAATGCTTCCACTCTTCCATCTCCGCCCGCTTGTGGGCCACTATTTCTTCGAGAATATCCATATCGTATTGTTTAACTGTTGAGTTCGACAAATTTCCTGAATGTAACCAACGCATTACCGCTATCAATGCTTTCGCAGGCTATCTCCACACATTCTTCGATGGGCTTGCGCCCTTTCTCCATCACCTGAATGCCGAATGCCGCATTGGCCAACACGATGTTTTTCTGTGCCGACATGGCCCGATTGGCCAGCACAGCATCGAATATATCGGCAGCCTCCTGCTCGGTGGCTCCGCCCACGAGTTCTTCAGGCCCGGCCATGCCAAATCCGAGATCTTGCGGATGGAACAGCCGCTCGTAGTCATTGGTAACAACTTTGAAATCGCCCGTGAGCGAAATCTCGTCGTATCCATCCGTGCTATTGACAATGGCATAGTCTATGCCTATCTTCTGATAAACCTGCTGGTAGAGCCTCATCTGGTCAAGATTAGCCACACCCAACAACTGACACCTTGGCTGAGATGGATTGACGAGCGGTCCAAGCAGATTAAACACCGTAGGAAACTGCAACGCACTGCGTATCGGACCAACAAACTTCATGGCTTTGGCAAAGAGTTGGGCATGAAGATAAACGATGCCGGCTTCATTGATTGAACGGTTGAGTCGGTCAATATCGTCAGTGAACATCACCCCGTGGTTTCTGATGACATTGGATGCTCCACTCACCGAAGTGGCTGCGAAGTTGCCATGCTTGGCCACTTTATAACCAGCTCCGGCTATGACAAAGCAAGCTGTAGTAGAAATGTTGAACGTGTTTTTACGGTCACCTCCCGTACCCACCACGTCAATATAGCGGTCGCAGTCGAGCCGTACCGGCACTCCGGTGGCCAAAATACCATCTCGGAAGCCCAACAATTCATCCACCGACACTCCACGCATCTGCAATCCGGTGAGCAGGGCAGTAATTTGCTCTTCGGGAAACTCGCTCCGGGTGATGCCCATGATGATGTCGCGGGTCTCCTCACGAGTGAGTTCTTCGTGATTGAGCAGTCTGTTCAGTATTTCTTTCATTGCCATAGCTGTAATCTCCTTTTCTCTATATTCACAAAAAAATACGAGGCCTGTCGTAAGAACGGCAGGCCTCGCAGTATGGGAATGTATCTATACACGGGTTCGCTACTCACGACTTATCGAAATCTTGAGTTACGCCACCACCATGCGAAAGATACAAATGTCATCATATTTATGTCGCTAATCTATTCGGATGCAAATATACGCTTTTTCTTTTAAACGCCAAATAAAATAAAAGAAAAAATAAAAAGGTTGCCAAAAAGAACATTCCTAAAGAACATTCCACGCTATAAATACCACTCTCAGGAAGGTACATTATAAAACAAGGGATGTATCAGTTTATTACATTTATTGTGTTAAAAATTTGGTAGAAAAGCAGAAAAACTTTATCTTTGCCGACGAATAAACCTAATAATAACGATTATTTAACATCAAAAGCCTATCGGACGACATTTACTTAATAAAAACAAGCAATTAAGAAATGAAGAAACTCAATGAGATGACCGATGAAGAGTTGGCCTTATCGTATATTGATGGAAACAATCGGGCTTTTGATTTGTTGTTGTCACGCAATCAGACCAAGCTGTTTTCTTACATCATGTTTGTTGTTCACGACCCGGATATGGCCAATGACATCTTTCAGGAGACTTTTGTCAAGGTGATCGTGAAGCTTCAACAAGGCAAATACACCACCAACGGTAAGTTTGGGGCGTGGTGCATGCGCATTGCCCACAATGTCATTATGGACTGGTATCGGGACATAAAGGTGAAGAAAATCGTTGAACCGACTCACGACAACGACCTTTCCAATATCAGTGCCTCACACCTGCTTGCTGGCAACATAGAGAGCGAATATGTCTATTCTCAGGTGATGAGCGATGTAAAAAAGATGATGAACCTCCTTCCACCCACCCAGCGCGAAGTAGTCTACATGCGCTTCTACCAACAATTATCGTTTAAAGAGATAGCCCAACTCACCAACGTGAGCATCAACACCAGTCTCGGCCGCATGCGCTATGCCCTGCTCAATCTACGCCGCATGGCCAAAGAGCACAATGTGGTTCTGCAATTAACCTGAAAGCTCCTACCTTTTCAATTCTTTTAGAGCTTTGATGCACGACACGGGATCAATATTCTTGAAGATATAGCTGCCGCTAACCAACACATCAACACCGGCTCTCACTAGGAGCGGGGCCGTCTCGGCCTGCACCCCCCCATCCACTTCTATCAAGGCATGACTGCCCGTCTCGTCAATGAGCTTACGCAGGCGTTGCACCTTTCTTATGGTGTTTTCAATGAACTTCTGCCCACCAAAACCGGGATTTACGCTCATGATGAGCACCATATCTACATCGCGTATCACGTCCTCCAACACACCAACAGGCGTAGAAGGGTTTAACGTGACACCGGCTTTCATGCCCGCAGCGTGTATCTGCTGGATGGTGCGGTGTAGGTGTATGCATGCCTCGTAGTGTACGTTCATCATCATGGCTCCCAACTTGGCAGTCTGTTCAATGTAGTGTTCGGGGTGTACTATCATGAAATGCACGTCAAGCGGTTTCGTGCAATATTTGCCCACAGCTTCCATCACAGGAAATCCAAAAGAGATGTTCGGGACAAACACCCCGTCCATCACATCAAGATGCAACCAATCAGCTTCACTGCGGTTTATCATTTCCACATCACTTTTCAGGTCGATGAAATTGGCTGAAAGTAGGGAGGGAGATACCATCGTCTTCATGCCGGTTCCTTCCTTTATATCAATTTAAACAGAACAGATCCACATCACCGCTCATCTTTATGACGCGATAAGAATAAGCTATCTGTCGGATCAAGTTCAACGTTTTCTCTGAAGGAGACATTTCTTCGGGTGTAAACAAATACTTCATAGGCGTTTATTCCTTTTATAGTTGGCGACAAATGGTTCTTGTCTACTTGGATAACGTGACTTCAAGTTGTTTATTACATGCCAGATCTACTTTTTCGTCAGCCCTTTCTTCTCTCTTTCATCATCTTCCGGCTCTGCGGAGGGCACATTCAACCTGGCCCCCAATAGGAAGTAGCCCCCTTGATACCGGGTTGACCGAGATAGGTCTCACGTATACCGAAAAAAGCCGCCTGCCTCCCTTTGAGTTCGGGATGATTTACCAAATTGAACCGTTTGCGCAAGCTGGAACCACTCTTCAACTGTATCGTCACGCAGCGCGTTGCCTCCGTCTCTTGTGGCGAGGCAGCCAAAAGCAGAGCCGAAGCCCCTTCAAAAGGTGCCGAAAAATCGGCATTAGCGAGTTTGGAAGCACAAGAACCTACAATGTAACCTTTCACCCACACCTGAACGGAAATGGAATAGCTGAGAAAATCAGTAACAGTTACTGTGTCGCCCGTATAGAAATACTTAACCGTTCCGTCATCTCCCGTCGACGGTTTGTCCCCTTCCTTATCCTTATTACCGTCCTTAATATCTTTCTCCTCGTATGGCTTCTCGTGTTTTTCCTGTCCAGGCTTGTCCTTCCATGACGGATCATGCTTGTCTCCTTGTTCGTTTTCTTTAGAAGGATGCCCTTTCTTGTTTCCGCTTTTCTGCTCTTTTTGGTTTGTGAGGTCATCAAGATTCACTTTCTCACAAGAGATGAATGCCGTCAGCACCAACAGACAAAGGCAAATAATCGTATGTTTCATTGTATCCATAATTGGTTAAAGTTGTTTGCAAAGATAGGGACTATTTCCTTTGATTCCAAACTTTATCGGGCATTTTTTCATACAAAAATGCAAAACAAGCTGCTAAAGTCACTTTCGACCACCAAAATCATCGACTAAGCCCAAATTATTCCTACTGCCCCTGCAAAGAACTAATCCTTAAAAACAGCAACGTTCGGAATTCTCTAACAGAAAGATTCCCGAACGTCTTTAGTTGCGGAGGCAGGACTCGAACATGCGACCTCCAGGTTATGAGCCTGGCGAGCTACCAACTGCTCCACTCCGCGATATGACTATTATTTTAGTTTGCGGATGCAAAGGTAGGCATTTTTATTGAAATAGCCAAATAGTTATCACTTTTACACAAGTATTTTAACATCTGCTAACAAATATCATTATAAAGATAGACAAGAACATTCTTAATATTCCCCCATTGGGTCATTGAAATAAAGGCCCTATCCATAATGTTGTGTTCTTAACTGTCACCTTTGCAGACACAACACCACAAGATAGACTATGCCAAGAAGAAAATACAGGAAAAGTCCAATGGCCACTATCAGCGAGATCGACCATTGGACTTACATAACAAGAATAATTTACTTCATTGCATCTGACACCTTTTCAAAATAATGTTGGGTTCGTTTAAGTGTATAATTATTTCCCCCATTCCATGACCTTATAGCCTTTTCCACATTATTTAAAGGATTATAGACAGATTGAATAAGCAAGAACATTTCTTTCGATTTAGCAATACTGAAACGATCAGACAATTTAAATCTTTTCTTACTTTTCCTGTTCTTGAGTATTCGATTACATTCACCTACAAGTATTGGGGTTATTTGCATAGCACCTACAGATTGTCCTTTGACAGCATGTCGATTTCCATTACTTTCCACCTTAATAATAGCCTCTATTACAGGCCCCCAATCAAAATCTACAGTCCTATCCGCATGTGACGTTTCCTCCACTGCCAAAGCAGAATGACAGCATACAATGAACATAAATAAAAACATCAATACAATCTTTGTTATTCTCTCCATACTAAACGTTTTATGGAACCTGAACAAAAGAGAAAACAAATTGCTCGCGGCATCAGTATTATGTGAGAAGGAGTTATCCTGAAGCCTCAGTTCCGTTAGATACTTTAAGGATATGTCTCGCAAATTAAGAAGAATTTATCATACCCTTATCTTTATCGTTTGCAAAGGTACTAAAAATCAAGCACTTAACCAAAACAAATGACATAAATTAACCCTTCGTTATCCAAGATATGATACAAAACCACAGAAAAGAAAGATACAAACTGTATTACAAAAGTCGCCATACAAACCTCCAAGATTTATTTTTCCCGTTTTTCCTGTCATGCCGTCATTTCCGCCTGCAACGGACTGAAAACCAGAATGACGGCGGATGACAGGAAAGCGTGCCGGTG
>ERZ791765.490-NODE-490-length-42080-cov-20.549601_pt1 | contig 42080 bp, 59 predicted proteins | sample MGYA00509949_ERZ791765 | MGnify/ENA primary metagenome ERZ791765 (study PRJEB30046, sample SAMN00791980) | human gut metagenome | study: EMG produced TPA metagenomics assembly of the A metagenome-wide association study of gut microbiota in type 2...
GAGGGGGAGCTTGCGGATGTACCCGAGCTCCCCCTCAGTCAGCTTCACTGCCAGTCCCCCCACCTCGGAGAGGGGAGCCAAGAACGAATCAGCTCAAGGCATCCTTTAACTTGCAGAAGAACCACCATTCACGGGAATGGCGTTATTCCAACGTTTCTGAGGGTTTCATACGGGCTCCAGAATGTTTTTGCCCACATTTTGCCCACATTTTTCCATGCCCGTCTCCACCTGCACTGCGGCGTCGAGCATACGGGCCACATCCATCAGGTCGCTGTCGAACAGATCCGCGTACACATCCAACGTCATGCTCGCGTTCTTGTGGCCCAGCATCCTCTGTAAGGCCTTGACGTTCGCGCCCGCGTGCACGGCCAGCGAGGCGGCGGTGTGACGCAGGTCATGAGGCGTGGGCCATTCCTCCTTCGGCCAGCCCAGGCGCACCAGCGCGTGATACCACCAGCCGGTCGTCTTCGCCGTGCTCTGCTTCATGATCGGGCCTCCCCGCAGGTCACGGAACACCCTTTCGTCCGGTTCGCGTTCCCCGCATATCGGTTTCAGCGCTTCCATGACGATGAGAGGCATGGGCACGTCGCGTTCCTCGCTGTTCTTCGGAGTGCCCTCGACCCATCGTGCCCCGACGTACACGAGGTTGCCGCCCACATGCAGCACTCCCCGACCGAAGTCCAGGTCACGGGCCTTCAACGCCGCCGCCTCGCCCCAGCGCAACCCGCAGAAGCCCAATGTCAGCACGAGCGCCCGCCGCTCCTCCCCCAGATGCTTTCCCCTGGCGCATTCGTCGGCGAATGCGAGCAGCCGGGATATGGTCAGGTACACGCGACGGCTCTTGCGCCTCGGCAGCTTGGGGAGTTCAACGTTTTCACAGGGGTTGTCGAGTATGAGCCTGTCCCGCACGGCCATGCGGCAGATGCCGAGCATGGTCTGGTACGGGCGGCTCACGGAGGGAGCACCCGAGTTCTCGATGACGTCGCTGATCCATGCCTGGACTTCGGCGCGGGTGACGGTGCCGATCCGACGGTCGGCCCAACGCTCCTCGCAGTAGAGCCTCCATGAGTCGGTGGCGTTGACCCGTGTGGTTTCCTTCCAAAACGGCCATTTTTCCTTCAGCCACTGCTCATACAGGTCTCCGACGAGCCGTTTGCCGCCTTCCGGATCCACGTAGCTGTTGGTTGCCTTGGCGATGGTGACGTGCTCGGCCGCCCAGTTCTCCGCATCGATTTTTCTCTTGAACCCACGCTTGTCGGTCTGCGTTCCATCCGGCTTGCGATACCTCACGCGATAGCGTGCTTCGCCTTTTGATGTCTTGTATCTGGTGACATTCGCCATGAGTGCCTCTATTCCGATATATCCTGATAAGGATGGACGATGAATTCAAAGTGCCGCCGAAACCGTGGACCGGAGCAAGCATCAAGGCACTCCGAGACGAGATAGTGCGAGGCGGCGAGGAAGTTCCCGGACTGAGCTACCAGACCGTCTATGTCTGGTATTCGCGGGTGTTGCTCGATGTGGTGGACAGGCTTGGCCGCATCGACTATGTCGGAATCATCGGCGAGCAGCCGGAAATCTCCTTCAGGGTCAAAACGGTCGATACCCTGAGGGACAAGCTCATACGGCAGGACAGCACACCCTTGTATCGGATCCATGACATCATCGGCGCAAGGGTCACCGCCAGTATGACGCTCCAGCAGCAGAATGATCTGGTTCAGGCCATTGCCTCGCTGTTCCCCAAGCACCAGATATCCGATATGAGGGAGCATCCTCATAGCGGATATAGGGCCGTGCACGTCATCGCCGGTCTTCCCCGCGGCATATTCGCAGAAATACAAATTAGGACTCTCCCGCAGGACGCATGGGCCAACTGCTATGAGGCGATAGCTGACCGTTATGGCAGAGAAATAAGGTATGGAGAATACCCCGACTCCCCTAAGGGCAGGGAGCTTGTTCAGGCGATTCAGGGTATATCCGATGGGATAAGAAGCCTGGAGCTTCTTGACTCGGAACAGGAAATCGCAGTCGGGGATATCCTCGATAACGTGACCAAGATGATGCGTCATCTGACGGAGTATTATCATGCGCCGAATCCTCAGGAACTTGAGAAGATAATAAAAATCGCTAATAATACTGGTAGTCTGATGCTCAAATTGGGAGGCGAACATGGTCGGAATGGTAATCCGGTACAACCGGAAGACCGGTGACAGGATCGTGCGCGAATACCCCGGCCCAAACGGGTACGCGAATGCGGTCTCCGACCCCGATTTCCGCAAGGACATGGGCAAGCATCTTGGCGATTGGGAGCTGGCCGTCATCGGCTCCGACTCGTTCGATGCGATTCGCACCACGCACTCCCGGTATTTCACGGGACGTGACGTTACTCCCGTGCACGCATGATTAACTAGCATTTTCGGGTATGCTTCGCCCCGTGTAGGATAGTGGGCGAAGCGTCCTCCTTTCCATTTCTCTGGTGGGATTGGGATTCTTCAAGCCCTGCTGACGTTGCACCGTCAGCAGGGCAATTCTCATTTCATCCAGCGAAGTCTGCCGTCTGAGGCGACTCGGCATGTCAGTATGTTACCGGCCGATGATGTGCCGGTTGAACCCTCGCTGCTGCAGAACGAGCCTCCGCGCACCGTTCCGATGGACGGAGGAGCTGTTTGCTGCTGTGCTTGTTGCTGCTCGGCCTGCTGTTGAGCCTGCCGTGCGGCTTCCTCGGCAGCGGCCTGCTGCTGTGCTTGTTGTTCCGCCTGTTGCCGAGCCTGTTCCTCGGCGGCTTTCTTCTCTTCCTCTGCTTTCTGAGCTGCTTCTTCCTCCGCTTTCTTCTTTTCTTCCTCCGCCTTTCTGGCCGCCTCTTCGTCGGCGGCCTTGTTGTGTACTCGAATCACGCCGTTGTTCGCTGACAGAATCTCCCAGTTCGAATAGAGAATGACCGATTTGCCGCTGTCGCTTTCGATCTTGTAGTCCGAGGCGTCATACCCTTCATCGGTCAGAGCGGTGATGGCCTTGTCCAGCATCATGCCTTTTTTGGCTATGTTCGGCAGGTCAGAAGTGTCTCGCTTCACTGTGAGCGTGATAGATGTGGAGGTCTTCTCCTTTTGCCCTGCTTCGGGCGTCTGTTCCTCGACTTTCCATTTCCTGTCTTTACCTTTGGTGTCGGGCGTGACAGTGATGGTTTTGAAGCCTTCCTTTTCGAGGGCAATCTTGGCTTCGAAAACTGTCTGGCCCACGACGTCGGGGATGGCCTTGGACGGTGTGAATATGTAGCCGATGACGCCGATGGTCAGCAGAACGATGATAGTTATTCCCCACCAGCGCTTGTACCATGGTTTCTTCGCGCCGTGTGAACCGTGTCGTCCGTTTCTTCCGCCATTCCCTCCGTCTCGGGGAGGCGTTGTCGGTGTGGCTGGCGGCTGCTGCAGCACTTCGGTCGGTGCCAGTATCTCCATCGGCTGTTCCGACGTGGTGGGCAGCTGCTGCGTTGGGGTTGGGAACGTTGACGGGGTGTATGCCGGTTCCTTTTGGCTGCCCATCGTCGTGTTCTTTCTTCTCGCCTTCTTTGACGGCTTGTCGAGCCTAGTCTCGTAGCTGATGCCGGTGCCGGGGATTATCGGGGTGCCGAACCGTGTGCCGCCTTTGCCTACGGTCACGTGCGGCGCGCCACGCTTGCCCATGGTCACGCTGGTTACCCCGCTTTTGCCGAGGTTCAACCGCAACCCCTTGCCGAGACTTATACTTTTGCGAATCCTGAATCCCATGACTCTCTTCTTCCCCTAAACTGCTACACGGTCGTGCAGCAGTGTCCTGTTCTTGAACTAGCTGGATTCTTCACTCGCCCTGTTGGCGCTGCAACGCCGGCAGGGCAATTCTTTTTAATTGGTCGAATCATGTAGCGACGGTGAATCGATGCCGCAGAAACCAAGTGCTATGTGGTTGTAATCGCTGACGTCAACCTTCAACCCGTCAACATCGGGATTGTCTTTCCATACGTTGTTCAGGTCGCCGTTGGCGTATTTCCAATCTTTTGCCATCCCGTTGAGCGGGTAAGTCGTTCCGTCGATTGTCATGATGACGGCGTTGTGGTCTTTGCATTCGACGGTCGTATCGTCCGCCGACCAAGGCCAGTATTCTTCCGAATACCCGTAATCGTCAACGAATGATTGCTTGCTGAGCTCATGGTTTTTTGCGGATTCACCGCATGCTGTCAGGGATGCGACCATTGCCGCACTTAGCAGAAATATAACGGCTTTCTTCATTGTCTTCTCTTTCTCTATAACAATGCCTAAGCCTGGGGCAAAACCATTCCCCTAGAATTCCACGGCTGGGTCTTGTGGGATTTCCACGGTATAGCGTTGCCCGTTGATGGTGGCGGCCGCGCTTTCCACCTGAACTTTCTTCGCGGTGGGTTGCCGTTCCGCTTCCATGGCGACGTATGCGGTGACGATGCCTGTCTTGCCGGGCTCCACACTGGCGTTGTTGCTCATCGACATGCTGTCCACGACGTTGTCGTTCGCATCGAGGTACCGGAAATCGAGGATGATATCGTCAAGGGTTTTATTCGTATCATTGCGGACAATGTATTCGACCACGCGGGTGCCGCTTGTGTCGCGCACGTTCCGCTCCAGAATGGTCAGGCCCGAGCTGCCCTCGTTGGCCTGCGGCTTCAGTTCGTCCACCTGCTGCTGAAGCGTTTCCACTTGTCCGCTGAGCTCGTTGCGCTGATCCGTAAGAGTCTTTGCTTTCGCTTCCGACTGCGAATAGGATTCACGAAGATTATTGATGATTGGGTTGGCGTACAGGTACATGCCGCCAATCCCGCCAGCGAGTCCGATGACCAGTCCGACGACCGCCGTGATGGCGATGATGGCGGGTATCGGAAGTTTCTTCGCTGCCGGGTGTGGTGCCGGAGATACAGTTTCCGGCTGTTCGTCTTGTGGTGCCGGTGGTTGTGCCGACATGGGGGCTGGCTCGGTCATTATTTCTTCTTTCTTCAGATGGCTACGCTATCGTGTAGCCAGTTTTTATATGCCCTGATTATCCATGGCATTACGTTCAGTTCTCTTGCTATTGCGCATTCGTTACTGCCGTACAGGAGCTCGGCAGTAACGTAGTCGGCTTGGCTCATGAGCATTCGAGCAGCTTCAATGTCTGCCCGCTGTTCCGTGTAAATATCGGTTTTACAGCCGATATCATGGTGTTTGGCATGGCTGATTTCATGTGCGAGTACGCACCGACGCTGGATAGGCGAAAGCTTATCGCTGAGGATAATCTCATTGCGTTCCGCATCGTACACGCCCTCGAGCCCGTCCGGCAATGGTCGGTCGCGTATTCTGGTCGCCCATTGCAGGGCGACGTATTCCAAAGCGTCCTCGCTCATATGGCATCACTCCCCTAATGTTCCAAAACGGCGATTCGGAACATTAGAACCATGTGAATCATGTCATTAGATGGTTCAAATGTTCCCCGGCGCATTACGGCATCTCCTCATAGGCTTCCTGTTCGGCCTCAATGTCGCCGTGCTTCGCGGCCATCGCATAATAATCACGAGCGGTCGCATCGTCCGAATCAGGTTCCACCGACAATGACACCGGGCCTCGCTCGGCACGTTCAATGAAGCGCTCGGCGGCCTCGATTAATTCGTGAGGGTATACTCCGAACACCTCTGCAAGCTGCGCTAGCTGAATGACGTTAATATTGCGCTCATTTTGCAATAAACGAATCAAAGTACGCTCATTCAAGTTCGCTTTTTTTGCAAGTTCTTTGATAGTCAAATGTGCCGCAGAGCGTTCTGCTGCAATAGCTTTTGACGTTGCTTCGTTCATGTCCATATGGGCAGTCTACAGCACTTTGTAAAGCCAGCGTACTGACCATATGGTCGGCGTGTCGTGCTTGACGGTGACTATTTGGTCAGTAAAGTGAACCATATGAACACTCTGGAATACAGCAAGCAAGTAGCCGAGAACGTGAGTAAAGCCCTCGATGGTGCCAATCTCAGCGTCTCTGCCGCAGCTGAAAAGACCGGTATCCCCCGCACCACGCTTTCACGCCATCTGAACCATCCAGAAACAGCTCCGTTTGACGTAATCGAATTAAGTCGAATCGCTTCCATCACACGAAAGACAGTGAGTAGCCTTACTCGGTTCAAGGCCACTCCTGCGCTCGCTGGCAAGGAGGTGGCGTGATGAACGGTCCGACGGTTCTTATAATCGCGCTTTTCCTTCTGAATATCGGGTTGTCCATCAAGAACGAGCTTGACCTTCGTGAGATCGAGCGCGCTCGACGTAAGCGCGCTTCACTTCAACCATCGATACCGACAAGCCCACCGAACCCACCAATGAAGGACCACAGCCACTGGCAAAAGGAGATAAACGATTGCATACGAAAAATTCTACCGTCCCAGTGACGGCCGTCGAGAACACCCTTCCGGCGCTCGCCGAAGGAGAGGTGAAGTGATGGAAGTCCGCGACATGTACAGGCTGGCCGTTCGGTTCATCGGGTACGGCGTGACGTTGCTGTTGGTTGGCGGGGCGATCGCCGCGCACCTCACGGGGTATGTGATGGCGCACGACGAAAGCCTTATGGAACGGATCGAGGAGCGACTACGTCAGTAAAGGCTCCCCACCCGCTGCGGACGCGCCTCGTCGACGAACCAGTACGGAATAACGGCCGGATTGATCACGAGGCTCGTATCGGTCGTGGAGTTCGAAGAACGCCGCACCGAGGTCTCCACCACGGCACCGGTTTTGGCGGCTTCCGAAAGATTCTCAAGCAGATCCTTGACGTCCACGGAATCGGCAAGAAGCCAAATCTTGTCCTCATATCCCAAATGCAAACGATTGGTCATTTAGTTTTCACCTCCTCTCATCACTGGTAGTTAGGCAATGTCCAGCTTAGGGGAGGTGAACCAACCCTTGAAAACTAGAGAAAGGAAACATCATGGTCTGGTTCATCATCGCAATCATCCTCCTGCTCATCGGAGTCGGCATGATCGCCGTCGCCCTTGCCAACGGCGGCGACGGCGCGACCCTCGGCTTTGTCCCCATCGTCGTGGCGGGTCTGCTGATGATTCCCGCATGTCTGTATTCGCAGGATGCGGGCGAGGTCGTCGTGCTGAAGAACATGGGCGGCTCCATCGCCGGCTATTCCGCCGACGCGGGCTTCCATGGCAAGCTCCCGTGGCAGTCCACCGTCAAATACGACACCCGCAACAACGTCATCAGCTACGTGGCCAAGGGCAAGGAGGACTACGACGGCGGCTCCGCGCGGGGCCCGCAGGTTACCGTCAACGACAAGAACGGCGCGCAGGCGGACATCGACATCCAGGTCAACTATTCGCTCGACCCGAAGTACGCGATGAATCTGTACAAGGACTACGGCAAGCAGACCACGTTCGTCAAAAGCGTGGCCGCTGTCGACGTGCGCAGCGTGCCTCGCGAGGTCTCCGGCCGATTCGACACCATCCAATTGTTGACCGACCGCAGCAAGTACACCGCCGCCATCCAGAAGGCGTTGACCGCGAAATGGAAGGGCATGGGTCTGCGCGTCGAGCAGGTGTCGGTGCAGGAGGTTCGCTACCCGCAGTCCATCACCTCGAAGTACGCGGAGGCGCAGGCCGCCGAGATCGACAAGCAGAAGGCGTTGAACGAGCAGGAGGTCGAGAAGACCAAGGCCGAGACGAAACGCATCAAGGCGCAGGGCGAGGCCGACGCGAACAAGGTTTTGAACGATTCGCTGACCGACAACGTGCTCAGACAGCACTACATCGACGCATTGCAGAATGCCGACCAGCTGATCGTCACGCCCGAGGGGTCCAACACCCTCATCCAACCCAAGTGAGGCGAACCATGAACACCAAGGAATACGGCCACCACGCGAGCGGCTATCGCAAGGCCGACGGCGGCCCGTCGAAACGGTTCATGCGCGGGCTGGCAATCTGCGCCGTCGCGTTCGTGGTCTGCCTTGTCTGGCTGATGACGCACTTGGCTTGTGCCACTCCCCTCGCCAACGGCGTCTGCTCGCTGGTCGCGTTCCTGGGAGTCCCCCTGCGGCTCCTGTGCCTCGTGGCAAGCGAGGCGGGAGTCGAATAAAGGCTTGCCGGGGTTCTTCCTTCCCCGGCAATCGACAAGGACAGTCGCTAACACCATCGCGCCGCACCCTTCCCCAGCTGGTGCGGCGCGCGGGGCCGGCAGGTTCGCCCCCGCCGGAGATCGCGCGGTGTCATGTACGCGCGGCAAACGGCGGGAAGCCGTTCGATTCGGCACGGTCCACTCCCCCTGCGGGAAAGAAAAAGCCCACGCGGCAACGTGGGAGAAGCAAAACAGCTACAAGGAAAGGATACACCATGAGCGCCATGATTCCGCCCGACGTCATCCAGGACGGCGTCGCCTATTGGAAGGCCGACAAGGTGAGCGCCTATTTCGGGGGCTCTCCCACCGTGGGCACGCTCGGCGTGTGGAGATACCGGGGCGAGGGGCCGAGGTTCGTGAAACTCGGCGGCAAACGCGAGCACCGCCAACGCGATACGCGCCGCGTCGTCTACCCGGTCAGGGAGGTGATCGCATGGGGAGAGCGCAACGGTCTCCAGCAGCAGACGGTCGCCGCGTGAGCGAAGGAGCATCGATGACGAGCCAGCCGGATGATTACGACTATCGGGAGGAAGGCGAAAGCCTGTTCGAATGGCCGCTCGACGCCGCGGGCATGCGCATGGGCGCCGGCGAACTATTGGACAGCCTGCTCGAGGTCATCCAGCATCTGAATCGCGCGGACGCATGGCCGCTGACCATATTGCCGCCCCGGTTCGGCGACGTGGTGGTCGACCGTGGCCGGCGCGCGATATCGGCGGTGTGCCTGTGGAAACGCAAGCCGTCGAACGATTCGAAGGAGGTATGAACATGGCGGGCGAGACAGTCATCACGATCGTCGGCAACCTGACCGCCGACCCCGAGCTGCGCACCATCGCCAGCGGCGTCGTCGTCTGCGGGTTCACCATCGCGTCCACACCGAGAATCTGGAACCGCCAGACCAACCAGTACGAGGACGGGCAGGCGTTGTTCCTGCGCTGCAGCGCGTGGCGTGATCTGGCCAACCATTGCGCGCAGTCCCTGAAGAAGGGCACACACGTGATCGTGATGGGCCGTCTGCAGCAACGTTCCTATCAGGCGCAGGACGGGTCGAACCGCACGATCGTGGAATTGCAGGTCGACGAGATAGGTCCGAGCCTGCGGTATGCGGTCGCGGCCGTGGTCAGGCAATCCAAGTCCAACGGCGTCCAGCAGGGCCAGTCGTATTCGGGTGGATCCACTTACGGCAATCCGCAACAGTCGGGCTGGCAGCAGGCCGCGCCGCAACCACCCGCCACCGACCCATTCAACCAGCAACAGCAGTCGCAGGAACCGGACCCGTGGGCTGCGCCGCAACCGACGCCACCGTCCGACGGTTTCGACGCGGACCCCGAATTCTAGGCAAAGGAGGAATATCATGGCCATCACCATCGTGGACATTCCGGTATCGCAATTGATGCCGAACCCGCATAACCCGCGCAGGGACGTGGGCGATGTGGAGGAGCTGGCGGACAGCATCAGGGCGCAGGGCATCAAACAGGAGCTGCTGGTCACCCCGACCGACAGCAAGTCTCCCGAGGGCAAGCCCCTGTATCGCGTGGTGATCGGGCATCGCAGGCTCGCGGCCGCGAAGCTCGCGGGCTTGGAAACGGTGCCGTGCCGCATCGAATCCATGAGCGAACGCGACGAGCGCGCCCTGATGCTTGTGGAGAACACGCAGCGTTGTGATCTGACCCCGTTGGAGGAGGCCGACGGCTATCAGGGATTGTTGGATTTGGGTGTGAAGGTCAAGGAGATGGCCGAGCAGACCGGCCGCAGCACACGCCTGGTGCGCGGCCGGTTGAAGATAGCCGCCATCCCCCAGTCGGTGCGTGACGCTTCCAAGGATTTCGCGCAGCTCTCATTGTCCGATTTGGAGGCCGTCACCGAGTTCGACGGCGACGAGGACACGCAGAAGGAACTGCTGTCGTTCGCTGGCACCCCGAACTGGCAGTGGAAGCTGGACAACCTGCGTACCCGTCGTGAGACGGCGAAGTGGATGGAGGCCGCACGCCTGTGGATGGAGTCGAACAATCTTCCCTTGTTGGATAAAAAGCTGAAGCCGGCACAATCCTGGCAGACGCCAAACGGCTACAGGTTCGCGCGCAACAGTTTCGTCTATGATGCGCGCGCATCGTTCGCGAAGCAGTGGCAGGCATGGCGTACGGAACACAAGCAGGAAGTGGTGCTGTGCATTCTGGAAAACGGCATCGCCGTATACGAGCTAATCCCGCAACAGGAAGAGACCGAGGATACGGCGAAACACAAGGCCAAGGACGAAGAGAAACGCAGGGAGAAGGAACGCAAGGCGAAGCTCAGGGAGTTCACCGACACCGCGGAACGCCTGCGCATCGAATGGATCCATGAGCATGTCCCCGGCATGAAGAAGGACATGCTGCGTGAACTTTCGGAACGCCTATGCCTCATCTCAATCATGGGAATCGGCGAAGGGAAGATAAGGCCGGTGTCTGATTTCGACTACGGGTGGACGGACGCGCTCACCGCATATTCCGGAATGACGAAACCGCTGCCGTCGCCCGCCAACCCGGAGGACGACGATCCGTTGTGGTTCAACACGGACGAGAACGGCAAAGAGCTTCGCCGCCGCCAGCAGGCCAACCCTACGCGGGAGCTCGCCTTGCTCCTGTTCGCGCACATCGAGGCAGCCATCACCGTGGACACGTGGGACAGGAGCGACGCACGCGGCAGATATGACGGCCCGATGCTCAACGCCTACTACGCGGTGTTGGAATCGGCCGGCTACACGGTGTCGGACGCGGAACGCAAGGGCTTGGAACTGTGAGCGAAATCGTTCTGGCCTGCATCGTTGTCGTGTTGGCGGTGCTGGTCGGGTGGATTGGAGGCAGGAAATGAATACGAGGGTTTGTCTGACGGTGCGGAACGGTGATGATCCGCCGGTGTCCGTGGAGCGTGTGGTGGTTGATTCACGGCCCGAGGTGGGTGCGGGGGTCACGCCGATGATGCTCATGGACATGCTGCACCTGTTGGACGAGTCGTGTCATGTGACCGAGATCAGGATAAGGGGGGGCGAACTGTGAGTCTGAAGGCAACTACGTGGGCGTTGTATGAGACGCCGAAGACGTTGGATGCGGTGGAGTTGCGACTGCTGCTTATCATCGCGGACAATACCGACGATTACGGGCGTGGTTTCGCGAAGAGCAATGGGAAGCTGGCCGAACTGGCCGGCATTTCGAAGCGTACGGTGCAGACCAAGCTCGCGAACCTGAAGAACCTTGGGCTTATCCGCGCGGGCAACCAGAAGCTTGTCTCCTATCTGGCTCCGAATCGCAGGCCGGTGGTGTATGACCTGTGCATGACGCGCAGACACGCAGATTTTGCACCCCAGTCTGATGCGGTCGAAATCACCGACACCGACACGGCTTCTGCGGCTACTTCTGAAACGCCCGTATTGGCTACCTCCGATTCTGGGGTGCAGCTGGGGTGCAACAGGGGTGAAACTGGGGTGCAGCTGGGGTGCAACAGGGGTGAAACTGGGGTGCAGCTGGGGTGCAACAGGGGTGAAAGCATGGTTGCACACAATACGATTAATCCGATAGAAACGAGAGAAACGAGAGAGAACGCGCCCGCGAGCAAAACCGACACCAACCGAATCAAGGCGCTCGCCGAATACCGGCCGGACGAAGCCACAAGGAAGCTCGCCTCCGAATACGGGCTCGATCTCGACGCGGAACTACGCAAATACCGCGACCACAGGCTTTCCCACGACCGCATCCCCAAAGGCAGCATCGATGCGGACTTTCGCCTGTGGCTCCAACACGGGGCCGAAAACGGGTACGGCACACCCGCCACACCAGCGCCCCAACCGAAACAGCATCAGCACACGTGGCGATGCCGGCACGTGCTCGATCTCCTGCACCGGACCGCCGATATCGCCATGGAAGTCGGACCCGACGACACGAGTTGCCGTCTCGCCGACCTGCTCAACCAAGGAAAAACCAACGATGAGGCGCTCGCCGCACTCGGCCTGCACCCTGACGAACTGGAGGAAATCGCATGACCAGGAAAACCGAAGCCCTCTTGTGGGTGGATATCGAGACCACGGGTACGGATCCACGTACCGACCTGATGCTGGAAATCGGGTTGAGGTGCACGAGCATGGACGCGAAAACCGAGCACGCGCGCTTCGAGTCGGTCATCAAACCCGGTGTGCTGCCGACCGACAGGAGCTTCGCTTTCGCCCACAAAACGCATGAGGCGAACGGCCTGATCGATGAGGTCATCGACGCCAGCCCCGAACTATGCTCCACGGCTCGTGTGGCGCTCGCGGTCATCGATTTCACGCAGTCGATGGCGGAAACGCATGTGCTGCATCCAGCGGGGACGAACATGATGGGCTTCGATCTGCCGTTCCTGGAACATTACCTGTTCGCCGAGGACCAGTGGGGGCGTTTCCACCGCATGCTCTCCTACCGGTCTTTGGACATGACGGCCATCCGTTTGACGCAAACCGCGTTGGGAGCCGACCCTTACGAGCATTACACGGAGCCGAAAACACATCGCGTCAAGGATTGCCTGGACACGGACATCCACGAATACGTCGAATGGCTGGAACTGGTCAAATGAGCCGCACCAACCCCACAAGAGAAACACACCGGCTGACCGCCAGGCGCGACCACTACCGGTGCCTGCGATGCGGCAACGAGCTGGACCACATCTGGAGCGGCCACAGCCTCCACCACCGGCACATGCGCAGCCACCCGTTCCCCGGACTCCACCTGCCATCGAACCTCATCCACCTGTGCGGCTCTGGCACCACCGGCTGCCACGGCTGGGTACACAACCATCCAAAAACGGCCATGGAATACGGGTGGATCGTCAGCATGGGCGAAGACCACCCCGAAAACATCCCCGTCTATGACGCACACCGAGGCTGGCTGCTCCTCGACAACCAGGGCGGATACACGCTCTGCGACCGAGACGGCAACCCACGATAGGCAACCAGCCGAAATTCGACGCACGCCGGCGCTCGCCGGCTGGGGAAGAGAGAAACATGACCTTCGAACAGACGAACAGGAAGCAACGCCAACGCATGAAGACGGACGCCAGATCGCACAAGGCGACGGCCAGGACGATTCTCGACAGCCCGCTCTACGCAAGGCTCAAGGGCGGCGAGGACCTGTATACGGCCGTCTGGGCGTTGTGGGAATCACTCGCCGGCACGGGATTGTCGAACATGACGGCGGGCACGGTATGCCACGCATGCAAGACCCGTGACCTCAGCCAATTGGAATGGGCGTTGAGGTCGACGGCCGAAACGGGACAGATCAAGCCATCCGCCCCACCCGCCAGAACACCCGTCCACTGCCAGGCATGCGGCAAGGAATGCAGGCCGCACGCCGGCACCCCGATCATGTGCAGCCAATGCAAGGAGAACCTGAGACGAAGGAAGGCGAGGCAAGGCGAGAGGAAGACGAAACCATGAACGACCTGGACGAGTACATCCACCGATGCCGGTTGAACCTCGAACCCCACCACCTCCGGCCCGCAGACGAAAACGACGACAAGCATTGCCTGATCTGCGACATCAGCAGCGCTCGCCGACACATCCGCATGGACGGTTTATGCATCAACTGCCACCTCAAATGGAGACGCAAACACGATCCCGCATACCGCAAGCGGGTCAACGCCTACCAGCATCGATGGCAGCAGGAGCATCCCAATGAATTCCGCGAAATGAAACGCCGCTACGAGCAGAGGAAACGAGCAAAGGAACACCAATGAGCGTCAAAACCTACACAGACTCCACCACACGAATCGTCACCGAAACCACCGAAACACGCGTCTGGGAAATCCACTGCGACGCCATCGGATGCAACAACAGCCTCGAATTCCGGGAAAACCAGGACACCGGAGACATCACAGCAGACGGCGACTACACCGGCCCCGACATGGACAACGAATGGCTCAACATCCACGACACCAACACCGCCATCCAAACCGCACTCCAACACGGCTGGCAAGAAGGCGACAAAGGCATCCAACGAGGCCACATCTACTGCCCCACACACAACGAAAACCAATAAAACACCAACAACCAAAAAAGAAACAACGCCGGCGCTCGCCGGCATGGGGAAAGGAGAACCGATGACCGCACTGCTTGCTGAACGATTGCGTGATCTCGCGACGCAGACCCACCTGCTCGAAGAGAAAGTGAATGCTCTCGGCTGGATGGCCGGCGCCGACTCGAAGACGTTGAAATCAATGACCCGCGCCCAGGCGCATCTCATGCTCGCCGAATGCGATCTGCTGGATGCGCTCGCAGCGAACGAAAAGAAGGAGAACAACCATGAGCAGTGAGAAACCATTCTGGTACGGCGAGGAAACCGAGGTGGAGGAATGAAACCACGAGTGTATGACGATTTGGTCCAATCCGCCGTCGAATTGAGTTGCTTCGGTACAGGCCAGTCCACCGTCGAAGAGGGACGCGAAGCATACCAGGAATGGCTGCGAGAACATGACCGGCGGACAGCCGAGAGAGCATGGGCCGAAGGATTCAAAGCCGGCTCATCGGAATTGTTCAACGACCCGCATAACCCATACAAGGAGGGGAAAGCATGACTCGTGAGAAATGGAGCATCGAGTCCACCATCGGGCTCGTCTTCACCATCGTCGGCGCCGTCATCGTCGCGATGGTGCTGGCCGTCATCGGCCTCACCGCCTACGCGGTTACGACCCCGGCACCGGAACAGACCATCATCCAACGGGTCGAAACCACCGGCGATGTGCGCCGCCTGTGCATCGAAGCCAAGACCGGCGAGCGCATCGATGCCATGTCATGCGATTTGATTGACCCGCACACGGGAGGTGTTGCGAAGTGACGAGTCAGGCGATACGCGACAAGGTGCTCGCATGGCATGGGCGCGGCTACGGCGCGACGGATACGGCCCGTCAATTGGGTCTGCCGTTGGAGGAGGTGCGCGCGATCATCCGCGAGGGCGACGGCCGGCCGAAACCGCCATGCAAGGTCGAGTTCATCGAACCGCCGCTGTTCGAGGAATGAACTGAAATACCAGATAAAAACGAAACCCTCCACACGAGGCGGAGGGCATGTCAGCAAGCAACCAGTTTAGCCGATGTGGAGGGGTTTCGTGAACTGCCAGAACTGCAACACCATAATCGAAAACGGGTACGCGCTGTGCACGGCGTGCGAGCTGCGCTTCGCCGGCACGCTCCTGCGATTGGCGCGTGATGTCACGCCGTTGCATGACAGCCTCGACGCGACATTGCATCCGGGAGGGCATTCGCCCGTCAGGATCCAGACCGCCACTCCCCCGACACCGATACGCTTGGACGTGCTCGACCTGATTGACATGCTCGACGCCACGGCCCGCGAACTATGGCGCCGCCTCGACGGCATCGACGCACTCGACTGGCGCAAAGACAAACGCAACGAGGATCTGAAGGCCACGCTCATCGCATGCGCAGGCCACCCCAGGCTCGCCACGTTCGCGGACGCGGGCTTCTACATGCACGTCGTTGACGGCATCGCACGCAAAGTCGATGCTGCGCTGGACCCGCCGGAGCAACGCCGCGAGATAGGAACCTGCGAACTATGCGAGACCATGCTCACCGCTGGGGCAGCAGACCAGTGGGTGACATGCCCGGTCTGCGGGAGGGAACAGCGAGCGCAGACGGTTAAACTGCGTAGGCTTAAGACGTTGTGTTGGGATGATTCCAGGCGCGGGTCTGCGGCTGAGATAGCCAAGGTGTTCACGGACGCGGGAATCAAGGTCAGCCGTAAGACCATCACCATGTGGGGGCAACGCGGCAAGATTCCCCGTCACGCGGATGGATACGCCTACTGCGACGTGTACCGGCTGCTCATCGGACCCGCTGATTTGACAGTTATGGCTTAGTGTTGCCATAATATGCAGTGGCAGAAGTGTCGAAAAACCCAGCTCACGTGGCTGGGTTTTCGCGTATCTGCCCACATTGCATGGGCTGAGAGTACTCCGCCGGCAGCGTCCAAAGCGCCGGTGCCAGTCAGCCCGCCACGGCTTGCGTACGGTAGAGGACTAACCGGTCGCGCTGGGATAGCGTGACCGGGAGTAAACACCGACACTCTCTCGCGAATTCGAATCTCACCCAAGCCACCAACACAGTTTGGCAAGGAGCATCGCATGACACATCCCATTAACGTCGATATAGACGAGCAATGGATTCGCGACCGGTTCGCGAACATGCTCATCGACATGGCCGAGGAACTCAGCCCCGGGATACGCTTAGGACGCGCCGGCCGCCGCACGGGACATGTGGATGGTGGGTGCCGCCTAGTCTCGGTATGTCGGGATTCGATCACCCGGCCGGCCAATTCGGAAACAGGGTCTCAAAGGTCTTGTCCGGATTGATATATCGCCGCACTATATCGGATACCATATGCTTCACTTCGGTTTCGTCGGCAATGCCATAAAAACAATGGCACATTTCCTCGATCACCGAAAGAATCGGCGCGCTGTCAGAACCGGGATATAGTTGTCGCCACAACCCCACACGGAAAACAAGAACCGACTTCGTGACGCCCAAGGCGTTCTCGTCATACGTCAGAGAAAGCCCTGAACCCGGGATAAACACCAAAAGAGCCGAATTCCGTATCAGAGGCGGCCGTCTGTCGAACTCCTTTGCCATTGCATCAAGTGCGACGTTGATGGCGCCGCATTCATGCGGCAGAAGTTCGATCGTGGATCGCATGTCGATCCTCTCGGCAAGACGCCCGGGTATTCTTATCCCGTACATATCGATAGCTCCGCGGACAAGCATGTTACTCCTCGCTTTCGTCCTCGTGATGTTTGCGTGGCCTGCCTCCCCCGACGCCGCGGCCGGGCCGGTTGGCGTTCCATTCATCGATGGTTTCGGGAAGCCAGCCGCGCGTGCGGCCAATCATTGCGTCAGGCTCCGGCAGCTTCAAATTGAGCAGCCCACCCGGAGTGATGCCGAGACGGTCGGCGACCTGCTTGACGCCGAGATATTCAGTCGTCATTGCCGCCCCTTCTGTCCATGAGGAGTGTGGCGATGCTCCAGATGCCCGCAGCGAGTCCGAACAGTCCGGCCTGCCATGGTTTTCCGGCGAAGCCGAGCGTAGCCGACGTCAGGCCGCATATGATGCCGCATGCCGCGAATATGGTGCTTGTCTTCATAGTGGTCATGAAATAGGATGGAACCGGAGGGTTCCGGGCAATAGGAGTGCTCGGAACCCTCTTGTCATCTGCCGTGCCTAGGTGGCCTTCTGAGCGAGATGACCAGCGCCGCCAGTGCGATGATGTTGCTCACCACCGAGCTGATGGCGCTTACGATGTCCGTCCATTTCATGTTCACCTCCTTTCATTGGCCGATATAACTATAGTAACATAATATCTATAGTTTTGCAAGTCGAATGAACGCAACATGCCGAAAGGTAGACGATTCATGGTCGGACGGACACGCAAGACCACACGCCAATTCGAGAAGGACAAGGCCGCATTCTTCGCCCAATGCAAGGCGAGCCATGCAGTCTGCTGGCTCTGCGGAATGCCCATCGACTACGAGTCGACGAAGAACACTACCGATGACAGCTTCAACCTCGACCACATGTTCCCCGTCAGCAAGCATCCCGAACTCCAATTCGACCCAGCAGGCTTCAAACCGAGCCACACCAGCTGCAACCGCTTGAGAGGCAACCAAGATCCGCCAACGCCAATCGGCACACTAAGCCGACAATGGATCAACACAAGCAACTAAAACATCAACCACCAAAGGGATAGGGGCGGTGAAATCCTGAAAACCACCCCGAACCGACCTACTGCCCGCGTGGTTGCTCTTCCTCTCCCCGCTGCGTTCGGTACCCCATCGCGCGCGTGAGGGACGTTAATGATGAAAGGAGAAAAGGGAGCGATGAATCTTGAGGTGCGGGAGTTCCCGATTTCCGAACTCCACACGTATCGTCGTAATCCACGTCGCGGTGACGTGGATGCCATCGCATCCTCTCTGCGCAAGCGTGGCCAGTATCGTCCGATTGTGGTGAATCTCGGCACGAACGCTTCGAAGCGGATGGAGATTCTGGCCGGCAATCACACGTATCTCGCTGCGAAGCAGCTCGGCTGGAAGACCATTCAGGCGACGACAGTCGATGTTGACGACGATCAGGCTGCGCAGATTGTGCTGGCTGATAATCGTCTAGCCGATTTAGGTGGCTATGACGAGGCTGATTTGGCTGTCATCCTCCAGTCGGTGTCCGACCTTGAGGGCACTGGATATTCCGAGGATGATTTGAAGACGATTCTTGCATCCGCAGGCAAGCCGTCCATATTGAATGACCCCGATGATGTGCCCGACGTGCCCGATGAGGGCAAGACGTTCACCAAGGAGGGCCAGATTTGGGAGCTGGGAGACAGTGTTCTCGCCGTCGGCTCCTGCACTGATGACGCTCTCGTGGACAAAGCGTTTGGGGGGGGGGCAGGCGGATTGCGTCTGGACTGACCCGCCGTATGGCGTCTCATATGAAGGCAAGACGAAGGATAAACTGACCATTCAGAACGATTCCGGCGTGGATTTCCAGGAGGTAGTCGCCGACGCCTTCCTTCAGATAGTCCGATGCTCCAAGCCTGGCACTCCGGCATATGTGGCTCACGCCGACACGGCAAGGACGTTCTTCCAGGAGGCATTCGAGGCCGCAGGCTGCATGTTCAGGGAGAACCTTGTCTGGGTAAAGAACACCATCGTCCTTGGTCATTCCGACTACCAGTGGAAGCATGAGCCGATTCTTTACGGGTTCACGCCCGGTGGCGCCGGAAGGCTTGGCCGTGGTGGAGACCACTGGTATGGCGATAACAAGCAGGCTACGGTGTTCGAGTTTGACAAGCCCTCACGCAACGCGGAGCATCCGACCATGAAGCCAGTTGGTCTTATCGAGGCGATGATAAGCAACTCATGCCCGCCTGGCGGCACCGTTTTCGATCCTTTCGGAGGATCGGGAAGCACTCTGATCGCCGCATATGATTTGAAGATGCGCGCCGTGCTCTGCGAGCTTGACCCTCGATATGGCGATGTCATCTGCCGACGTTTCCAGGAGCACACTGGCATCATTCCACGCTGTGACGGCAAGGAGCATGATTTTACCACTGAGTGAGGTGTCCGATGCCTGCTGACAAGGACAGGAAAGCACTGAAGCTGTTCTCCGCTTCCATGAGCATTGCCGAGATTCGTGACGAGTTGGGGTTCCGCGACGTTAAGTCTGCTGAGAACGCGATCCGTCGCGTTTTGAAGGAGAATCAGCGTTGTAAGGATGTGGATACTGAGCGGCAGGTGGAGCTTGACCGCTTGGATAATCTTTATCGTGCAGCGTATCCGCGTGCGCTCAAGGGTGACGCGAAGATGATTGACAAGTGTCTTTCCATCGGCGAGCAGCGTATGCGTCTGCTTGATGCTCCGGAAAAGCGTGAGAATGGTCTGCTGCAGGCATATGAGAAGACGATCGATGGGCTGGGGGAGTCTATCGGAGATGCTGACACGGCTCTTGTACAGTCCGGTCGCATGATCTGCGCGCAGATCGATTATGCGGTGGCACATGGTACCGGCGTGGAGGTGACGAAGGCCCTGTATCTGGTGCCGCATTTGATGAATGTGCTCACGCAGCTTGGTGCCACGCCTTCCTCTCGTAACGCTTTGGCTGGCGAGGCTCGGCAAGCCACGTCTAATACCGCTCCGTCATCTTCCAGTTCGAAGATCGTCCAGATGGACGAGTTCATGAAGCGGTTCGGTTAGGAGGTGTCCGATGGCGGCTGAGAATCTTACGGTTTTCGGTGCCGTCGATGATGAGAGGCATGGTGTGACATTGCCTCGTATCTTCACGCCGCCGCTCAGGCCGTTGACGAGGGAGACGAGCAATGGTTTCGCGGTGATCGCGTTCGCGGAGATCATGCTGCATGTCCACCTTTACCCGTGGCAACAATGGCTTTTAGTGCATGCGCTTGAACTGCTTGAGGACGGTAGTTATCGCTTCCGCAAGGTCATCGTGCTTGTCGCCCGCCAGAATGGCAAGACAACGTTGATGGGCGTTTTGGCCGCATGGTGGCTTTTCGTCGATTCCAATAAGCATCCGGACAGGGTGCCGCCCGTGAAGTTCCTTGTGGTCGGTGCCGCGCAGACGTTGGACAATGCGAAAGGCCCTTACAATCAGGTCAAGGAATGGTGCAATCCTCAGCCTTCGACCGATGAGGAAGCGGATCTGGTGATTCCGGATCTCGCCGCGATGACGCAGAAATTCGTCAACACGAACGGCGAGGAGGCGATCATCACCCGCTCGAAGGCGCGCTATATCGTCCGTGCCGATAAGAACATTCGAGCAAAGTCGGCCGCGCGCGTGGTGTTCGATGAGCTTCGTGAGCAGCATACGGATGATGGCTGGAATGCCGTCAGCCAGACCACGAAGGCCGTCTGGTCGAGCCAATTATGGGGAATTTCGAACGCTGGTGACTATCGTTCCGTCGCGTTGCGCAAGCAGGTGGACAAGGGCCGCAAGCTTGTTGACGAGTGGACGCGCCTGAGTGCCGACGGTGGCAATCCGGTCGACGTGTTCCTGTCCGGCGAGCAGGACGGGAGCTTCGGTTTTTTCGAATGGAGCGCTCCGGACAAGTGTCCGGTGGATGATGCCGACGCTATTCGCCAGGCGAATCCGTCGCTCGGTTACGGGCCGATGACAGTGACGAGCGTCCGGTCGGATATCGATGGCATGACCGAGGCCGCTTTCCGTACCGAGGTCCTGTGTCAGTGGGTTACGGCTGACATCATTCCTTTCATCAGTCCGAAGATGTGGGCCAGCGGCATCGACTCGCGTTCCACGATTCCTGACGGTAATCGTGTCGTGCTGTCCGTGGACACGAGCGCTGACCGTAAGACCACGTATGTGGCCGCCGCCGGAATGCGTGCGGACGGGTTGCCTCATGTTGAGTTGATCGCTCGTCGTGACGGCATGCTGTGGGTGCCGCATTATCTCGACCTGCTTCGTGAGAGCTGGCCGTCGATTTGTGAGATTGCCGTGCAGTCGAAGGGCTGTCCGGCTGTGGACTTCATCGACCCGCTGATCGAAAAAGGGTGGACGGTGCATCTCATCGAAGGCTTCCGTCTGGGCGCGTGCTGCGGGCGTTTCCTCGACCGAGTGCGCGAGGGAAAGCTACGGCACCTGCCGCAACCGGCCATCGAACAGCAGGTTTCAGTGGCCGTGTCCCGGCGTCTTGGCGAGGTCGAGGTGTGGGACAGGACGAAATCAGCATTGCAGATTTCCGGCTTGGTCGCCGAATCGCAGGCATTGTACGCGCTGGAGACCATGCAAGTCGAAAACGAAAAACCGAAATATGAGCCGAGCGTGACCCATTTCGCAGTCGTATGACCCAGTGAGGAGGTTTCATGGGGTTCTTTTCCAGATGGTTCAAGAAAAGCCCAGTATCCGTGGCCCAGAAGTTCTCCGAATCGCCAGTCAACATTTCGCAGGTCGCGCAGCTGCCAATCGATTGGTTCGGTGCCGGAGTCTACGAGCGAGAGGCTGCGGTGCGCACCGTCATCGACCATATCGCGCGGAATATCGCCAGCATGCCGTTCAAGGTCTACACTCGCCAGCCTGACGGTGACCGTGTGGAGGACACGACAAGCCATTTGGCGCAGTTGATGGCAAAGCCGAGCGTTCTTCCAGGGATGACGCGCTACCGATTCTTCTACTCGCTGCTCTGCGATGGTCTGCTCAATGACCGTTGGCTTTGCCTGTTGGATGCCGACAGGCAGTCCGGCAGACTGTGGCTGCGGCGTATTCCAGTGCAGAATTTCACGCTTTCCGGCAATACCCTTGACGAGATCACCGGCGTACAGATCAGCACCGGACAGCCGGAAGGAAGCCGGTATTTCAAACTGCCAGACCCGCAGATTCTGCTGGATGTGGGCTATAGCACGTCCGGCATCGGCGGTTCTCCCGTGTCTGGCACTCTCGCACCGCTTTTGGCGGAGGCACGTGAGATGGCCGAATATCGACGTGCGATAGCGAAGAACGGCGGTCAGATTCCAGCGTACATCTCCCGTCCGAAGGAGATGCCGTGGCCGTCGCAGGAGGCGCAGGACGAATTCGTGCAGGGCATGCGCAATTACAAGTCCGGCGGGAATCTTGCCGGTGGCTGGCCGCTGCTCAACGACGGCATGGAAATCAAGACCGTGGACGCGTTCAAGCCGATCGACATGCAGGACATCGACGCGAGGGACAGGATTCGCATCGACGTGGCCAACGCATTCCACATCGCGCCAGAAAATCTAGGCTTCCGCAGCGGCACGAATTCCAACATCGGAGCCTTCAAGGAGCAGATGTGGAATGTGGAATTGATGCCGTACATCGTGGCATTCGAACAGTCGCTCAATTTGCTGCTGCCAGACGCGCTCGGCCAGCCGGACGCCTACATCGAAGCGAATGTTGACGCGAAGCTGCGCGGAACGTTCTCCGAACAGTATCAGGCGCTCAGCACGGCCACGGGGCGTAGTTTCATGACCACGAACGAGGCGCGGCGCATCCTCAACTATCCGAAGCTTGATGGTGGCGACGAATTGTTGACGCCACTGAACGTGGCAATCGGCGGACAGCCCAGCCCGCAGGATGGCGGCAGGACGCAGAACGCGCAACAGAACAATCCAGTGAACGGAGAAGGACAGTGAATCTCAAACAGCTCAGATTCAACGTGAAATCCTTGGATGATTCGGCTGGCGAAGGCGTTTTCAGCGGCTACGCCAGCACTTTCGGCAATAAGGACCTGCAGGGCGACGTGATCGCCAAGGGCGCTTTCGCGGAGACCTTGGAGAAGGACTACGACGGCGGAGCAGGCATCCCGATCCATTGGAACCATCAGGACGGCAAACCGACCGACATCATCGGACGCACCTTGAGCGCCGTGGAGGACGAGAAGGGTCTGCTCATCTCGGCCCAGCTCGATATCGAGGATAATCCGACCGCCCAGCAGGCTTACGACCTGCTTAAGGATGGCAGGGTTCATCAGATGAGCATCGGCTTCGTGCCGACGAAGACCGCGTGGATCACGGAAAAGGGCGATGGCCCGTGGGGCGGCCATTCCGAATTCCAGCAGATCAAGCTTTTCGAGATCAGCGTGGTGCCGGTGGCCGCGAACCAGCAGGCCGAGATTCTGGCGGTGAAGTCAGGTCGCGCCATCAGCTCCGCCAATGAGGAGAAGCTTCGTGCCGCATTGGCGTCGTTGAACGAGGTGTTGGAAGGCATCGATTCCGACAATTCCAGCACTTCCGACGAAGATAAGCCGGATGGTTCCAAGACCGGCGAGAAACAGGATGATAAGAAGCTTGCCCCTGATAAGGGTAGGGACGCGGAGGCTGAGAAGGCCGAGCGTCTGCATGTAATCAAATCCGCCCGTGAACTGGTCACTGGCGGCAAGGACAACAAGGAGACCAAATGAGTTTCAATGATCGTCTCGCCAAGACCAAGGCCGCCATCGAAGCGGTGCTGGCCAAGGGCGAGGATAATCTCGACGCTTCCGACATCGAGAAGCTGAAGGGTCTGAACGCCGAGGCGCACGAATTGCAGGATTCCATCGAAACGGTGGATGCGGTGCATAAGCGTTTTGCGGGATTGACCGACAATCTGGCGGACACCCAGAAGAGCGGCGCCGCATCCGGCGAGTCTCTTGGCGATTTCGTCGTGAAGAACATCGGCGAACAGCTGGCGAAGATAAAGGGAGTGTCGGGAGCGTCAATCGCAGCGCCGGAATGGGCTCCGCGCCGCAAGGCCAACACTGACACGCAGGTTACAGGCGGCCCGTCCGGCACGTACGGCTCCCTGCTGACCTACGTGGACCCGAATTTCGTCCAGGCTTACCGCCGTCCGACCATCACCAACCTATTCGGTGTCGGTGCGATGAGCGGACAGGCCATCATCTACTACGTGGAAGGCGAAAAGGAAGGCGATTTCAAAACCGTCGGCGAAGGCGAGAAATTCAGCCAGATCCATTACGCGAACGCGACAGAGTACACCGACGCTTTGTCCACAATCGCTGGATTTATCAAGGAATCCAACGACATGATCACCGACCTCGAATTTCTGAAGTCCGACATCGATGGACGCCTGCTCTACGACTTGAGCATCGTCGAGGAGCAGCAGCTGCTCAACGGCGACGGCACCGGCAAGAACATCAAGGGCCTGCTGAATCGTGAAGGAATCCAGTCATACACCGCTACCGACGCTGGCAATGACGTTGCCGTCCTGCACGCGCAGTCGATGATCTCCATCACGACCGGCATGATGCCGGATGCCCTTGTCATCAATCCGACAGACTATGAGGCCATTCGGTTGAAGAAGGACAATGATGGCAATTTCATCGGCGGTGGACCGTTCTACGGCGTGAATGGTGGCGCGCTGACCATCACTCCGCGCCTCTGGGGTCTGGATACCGTGGTGACTCCCGCTGTCGCCGCCGGTACAGCCATCGTCGGCTCCTTTAAGGGTGCTGCCACCTTCTATCGCAAGGGCGGCGTGACGGTTGAGGCCACCAATTCCAATGACACCGACTTCATCTCCGATCTTGTGACCATCCGCGCCAAGGAGCGTGTGGCTTTGGCTGTGCGCAAGCCGAAGGCTTTCGTCAAGCTGACCCTTAAGTAAGGAGACGTGATATGGCTCGACAGTTTCGAGTGATTCCAGCCTCGGCGGCGAAGCTTGACCCGAATGCCAACGTGGCCGATGTGGTCTTCGTCGGGTCCAACGGCAAGCCGACCGATATTGGCAGCGCTGCAGTGAAGCCTGCAACGCATGTGGCTTTGGCCGCCGGCGCCACACCAACCAAGAGCGAATTCGACGCCTTGGTCAATTCTCTGATTGCGGCTGGCCTGATGGCTGCAGAGTAAGCGTGGAGGTCGGCATGAGTGATGAAGCGAATGTGATTCCTGACATGATTGCCGACCCTTCGGCGTTCGAGGATGACGCAGCCTTCCGGCTCAGGGCCGCGCAGGCGGCCATCCGCCGCGAATGCGGTTGGCATGTCATGCCGAACGTGGCATTGACAGGAGTGCTGAACACTCGCGGCGGCACGGTGATTCGACTGCCAGCCCGTCATGTGACGAGCATCGAATCCTTGACCGACCGCGACGGCAACAAGCTGGCTTACGCCTATGACCCTGAGACGGGTTTGGTGGAATCCCTGTCCGGTGGCTTCCCTGTCGGCGTTGCGGCCATCCATTATTCGATCCATGCCGGATACGATGACGCGCCGGACGTGCAGCAGGTGCTCATCAGCGCCGCGAAGCGAGCCGGCATGAGCCCGGTCGGTCTCGTCAAATCCCAGTCCACGAACGGCTCCAGCGCGAGTTTCGATGTGGTGTCGCTCATGCAGGACGAGAAGGACAAGCTCAAACCCTACCGGCTTGGAGGATTGCCATGAGCCTGCTTGACGATATGAACGACGGTGGCGGATGGCGTATGCCGGGCGCCACCAAGTGGCGGCGACTTCGTGCGAGGAAGGCCCATGACCCGTATTCCGGCGAGCAGGCTGGCGAGGACTGGTCTAATCCGGAAACTTTGGATTTCGCTGGCGCTCTCGCCAGCTCCAGCAGCACGCGCACGCCCGACGGCCTGCGCGAGCAGACCACGAGCGCGGCTTATCTCACGTCTCCTGATCCGTCCTTGGACATCATGCCGGGTGACAGGATTCAGGCGTTGCCGGATGACGGGCGACGTTGGGAGGTCAGCGGCTATCCGAGTCGTGACGCGAATGCTTTCACGTCGTGGCAGCCGACGATCGAGATTCCACTATCCGAATACAGGGGGTGACGGCTTTTGGGAGTGATGGTCAAATTCAACGACAAATATTTTGACGAATTGATGAATTCGGCTGGTGTCAAGGCCATGACCCGTCGTGCCGCCGAGAAGACACTCGAATGTGCGAAAGCGCATGCTCCGGTGGACACTGGAGCGTATCGCGATGGCCTCCAGATCAAGGAGGTGCAGCACGCGCACCGCACCACCTGCATGGTGGTCGGCACCGACCCAAAGACCCTGCTCGTGGAATCGAAGACGGGCAATCTCCGCAAGGCGTTGAAGGCAGGCAAAACATGACCATGGTCTTGCCGCCAGACATTGAATTGTGGATCTGCTCTTTTCTACGTGCCAGGCTTAAGCCGTCTTTCCCGACGATCATCGTTTCGAATCGCGAGCCGGACGATTACGACGGCTCACGGCCGCTCGTCGTGGTGCGTGACGATGGCGGATCGCAGTCGAATCGCGTGCTCTTCGACCGGAGCGTCGGCGTGACCGTGCGCTACGGGGCTCGTGCCGTTCCGAAACCGTGCCGTGACTTGGCATCCAGAATCTACGGTTTGCTCACCGACCCCGATATTTGCTCGCTTGATGGTTCCCCGATCGCGGCAATCGAAGAGGACGGGTGCAATGGCCCGTATTTCGTGGCCGAGGACGCGAATATCGCCAGATGCTATCTGACTTTCGAATTCTCCGCCATCGGGGAATTCCAATAATTTAAGTTTTTCTGAATTTTCAAGGCGTTGAAACGTTGTGTTTCAACGCCTTTTTGTTTGAAAGGACAAGATATGGCTGCTGATTCAGCTGGCAATGACCTTAGCGCCGCGAAGGTCGTGGTTACAAGCGCCTACCGTTTTGCGCCCTACGACGCGTCTAAGACGCTGAACGCTGCTCTCATCGCGCCGACCGTGGCCGACGTGAAGACCAGCTTGGACACTATTTTCAGCAAAGGCGGTTTCGTCGGCCTTATCACTGAGGATGGCGCGCCTCAGGACAGTCGTGATGCCGATGATGCGATCAAGTTCCATCAGCCCGGCTACAGCATTAATGGCAAGGCTTCGCTGACCGAACAGTTCACCGTGGCCGAGGATAACAGCATCACGCGCCAGATGACCATCGGGACGGCGGACTCCACTGGCGTCTACCACGTGACCGATATCATTCAGGACGGCAAGTGGTTCTGCTACAAGGAGACCGTTTTCAAAAACGGCACGCACCGCCGCCGTCTGGGTGTCGTGAATCTGACCGGCAATGAGCCTGGGGAGGAGACCGCAGGCAAGAACACCGGCGACGCCTGGACTATCGAATGGATCCAGGATCCCGTCTGTGATTCCGGCGCCAGCAAGTATTTGGAGTCCTTCGTGACTCCGACTGTTTCATCCGGTTCTAATACCGGCGATCATCATGCTGATGATTCCGAGTCTCAGCCGGTCGCCGACTGACATTGATTCTTCCTAGCATGTGTTTCTTTCTTCCTTTCTTCGCATGTGCTGGGATTCTTCCTCTTCATCCATGAATGTAAAGGAATTTTTACAGTCGTTTGAAAGAAGGAAGAAATGACCAAGAATGTGATGCCCTCCGCCGCCGACTTCGACGCATGGACTCAGGAGGATGAGGACAAGGCGCTTGAAGCGTCCGCCGAGCAGATGAAGGTGAAGCACCTCATCAAGGACGGCAGCGTCTGGTTTTTGGCTCCTCATGGACATATTTACAAGCTGCCCTTGAATCTGAGCATTGATGATTTCGTGCGTCTGAGCGACCTGCAGTCGAACACGGAGCAGATTCAGGCTTTGAAGGACGTTCTTGCGGCTTTCGCGGGCGAGGATGCGGCCAAGGAGCTGGCGAAGGAGCCGGCCATGGTCCCCTTCAACATTCTCAACGATTACGGCGAGGTTTTGGCGAAGATTCAGGGTGTGGAATTGGGAAAATCGTCGGCTTCTGCCAGCTCCTCCAGGGGGAAGACGGCAATCGAATAAGGGCTGATTTCGCGGCTCGCGGGTGGAGTCTGCAGGCCGATCTGGGCGGCAGGCTCCGCTACCGCGACGCGATCGCATTGTGGGAGAGTCTTTCGGCGGATCCATCGACGTATACGGGCATGACTGCGGTGCATATGGTGCTGCCGATGGAGGCGACGGCTATCATCACCGCGATTCAGTTTGGTGGCACGTCGATTCTTGGTGACCTCGCGCCCGAAAAGGCTGGAGAAAAGCATGTCGAAGTGACCGATGAGGAGCGTCGTGCAGCTTTGGCGTCGATGAGCAGCATCTTCGGCTTCAAAAAGACAAGTGAATAGAGGAGGCTGTCATGGCTGGCGGTAGCGAGCTTGGCTCTGCGCATGTGAGTATTTTCCCGCAAATGAAGGGCTTCCGCCAAAACGTGGCGAAAGAAACCGGCAAGGCAGTCTCCGACCTGAAAAACGCCTTTTCAAAAGGGTTCAACGGGGCGCAGCAGGGCAAGCAGGTCGGCAACGCCTTCAAAAACGGCTTCAACAGCGGTGCCGCCGAGTTGAATTCCGACGCCCTGCGGTCCTTTAAAAAGGATGTGGCGCAGGCGAGCCAGAAGAACACGGACGCCCTGCTGAAATTCAAGGCCGCGTCCGTGCAGGTGCAGGCCGCTCAGGAGAAGCTGAACGCGGCCACGCAGAAATACGGGGCCGATTCGACCCAGGCGCAGGCCGCAGCCATCAAATTGGAGCAGGCGCAGATCCGGCAGAAGGCGGCGGCCGACAATCTCAAGGCGGCGTCCGACAACCTCAAAACGGCGCAGGGACGGCTCAAGGACCTCGAAACGCAATTGGCCGCAGAGTCGGACAAGTCCAAGAACGCTTTCGTCCGTCTGGCGTCCGGCTTCACGTCGGCGGCACAGCAGATCGTCGGCAAGATTCCAGGCGTGAATGCCGCAGTGCAGAAGATCGACGCGACGGCCGGAGAGGTCGCCTCCTCCGTCAAGGGGAGGTTCTCCTCCGTGTGGAACGCCTTGCCGGAGGGGGCGAGGAACGCGGCGACGAAAGCCGGCAGCGCCTTGCATTCCGGTTTGAGCAAGGCGTCCGGCTTCGCGTCCAAGGCCGTGTCGGGTATCGGCAACGCCGCGAAGGGCATGGCCACCGTCGTGTCCGGCGCGGCCACCGCAGCGGCCGCATACCTCGTCAACTTCGGACGCCAGTCCGTCGATGCGGCGCTCAAGGCCGAAGAGGTGACCGCGAAATTCCAGCAGGTCGCCAAGAACAACAATTGGGCGGACGAAGAGCAGAAGTCACTGCTCAGCCTGAATAAGACGCTTGGACAGACCGGCGTCATATCCGGCGGCACCTTGAAGGCCGCTCAGGCGCAGCTCGGCACCTTCGCACTGACGGCCGATCAGGTCAAGACGTTGACGCCCGCTTTGGCGGACATGATCGCCAACAACAAGGGTTATAACGCGACGGCGCAGGATGGCGTGCAGATAGCGAACCTGCTCGGCAAGGTCATGACCGGCAACGCCACGGCACTGTCTAAATATGGCGTGACCATGACCGACGCGCAGAAGAAAGTCCTCCAGGAGGGCAGTGCGTCGGAGAAGGCAGCCATGGCCGCGCAGGTGCTGGAAGCCAACTTCGGCGGCATCAACAAGGCCTTGGCACAGACCCCGCAGGGCAAGATGACGATACTCCAGCATGAGATCGCCGGGTTGAAGACTTCGGTCGGCAATGATCTCATCGCTGCTTTCGGCGGTGTCGGTGGTGCGGTCATCAAGATGGTGCAGGCCGTCGAACCGCTCATCACCGCGTTTTTTGATAAGGTGGCGTCGCTGGCCGAGAAGATCGGTCCACCCTTGGAAAAGGTGTTCGGTGCTGTCGCTGACAAGATCGGCAAGATTGATTTCAGCGGCCTGTCGAATAGCCTTGGCTCGTTGTCCGGTCCTATCGCCGCCGTGACCGGCTTGCTTGGCGCGGCTGGTCTTGGTGGCGCTTTGAGTGGTTTGAGTGGCGTGCCGGTGATTGGCGGCCTGCTGTCTAAGTTTGGCGGCGTGCTGTCCGGTCTTGGCGGGCCTATCACTCTTGTGATTGGCGCTCTGGCCGGATTGATCGCCACGAGCCCGCAATTGCGCAGCGAGTTCGGCGAGATGCTGAAAAACGTTTTAGCCAGCCTGCAGCAGGCATTCCAGATGCTGCAGCCGTCGATTCAGGCTCTCATGACGGCCTTGGGCCAATTGACGGCAGCCGTGATGCCGGTGATCACGAATGTGATCGGTCAGATCATTCCGCTGCTGACGCCGATCATCTCCACCTTGGTGGGCGTTTTGGTGCCGGTGATCCAGGGCGTTCTGACCGTGGTGACCTCCGTGATCACGGCGATTACTCCGGTCATCCAAGGCATCCAGCCGATCGTCATTGCCGTGATCAATGAGGTCATGGCCGTGATTCAGGCGCTCATGCCTGTGGTTCAGGCTCTCGCGCCATTGGTGTCCACCATCATTTCCGCGATCGTGGGATTCATTCAAGCGACGCTGTTGCCGGCGATTCAAGCGATGCTGCCGTTCATCCAGGGCGTCATCAATGGGATCGCTTCGGTTGTCAGTGGCATTGTTAATGTCATTCAGGGCGTCATCAATCTGGTGACCGGTCTGATTCACGGAAATTGGAGTCAGGCGTGGAATGGTTTTAGTCAGATCGTGCATGGTGTCGTGCAGGGCGTGCTCGGATTTTTGGGCGGCATCGGCAGTGCGATCATGGGCTGCTTCGCCGGTGCTGGCGCGTGGCTGTGGAACGCTGGCGCGAGCATTATCAATGGTCTGCTTAATGGTTTGAAGGCGGCTTTCGGCAGGGTGAAGAGCTTTGTGAGCGGCATAGGCGATTGGATCGTCAGGCACAAAGGCCCGCTCAGCTACGACAGGGTGATGCTCAAGCCCGCCGGTCAGGCGATCATGCAGGGATTCGACAAGAGTCTCAAGTCTGGCTGGAAGGACGTGCAGCGCACCGTGAACGGCATGAACGCGCAGATCAACGGTGGTTTCGACGTGGATGCGTCGAAGGCGGGACGCGCGAATCTCAATGCTGGCGGTGGTGGCAACACCTTCGTCACGCAGACGTTCAACTATCCGGCGATTGCTCCGACGAGCATCAGCACGCAGCAAAGATTGCAGACGGCGGCAATGCCGCAATGGTGACAGGAAAAGGGTGGTGCAATGATTCTCGCGGATTATCTCATCAATGGTCAGCAGCTGACCGGTGAGCATTCGAGTCTGATCGTCGGCACTACCCATTTCGCGAGCATCAGCCCGCGCATTGATTCCGTCACGGTAAATGGTCGGAATGGCATGATGCTCCCAGCCGGTCCGGTGGCTTTCGACGCGCCGGAAATCACGCTCAGATTCATTACGGACGGGCCTGATGCGGATACTCTGATGCACCGCTTCTACCGGCTCTGCCGTTTCGCATCCGAGTTGACTCGTGTGGAGCGTGACACGGCCTCCGGCTTGACGCGGAGCATGACCGCCAAAGCGGTGTGCACGTCCTGTCAGCCGGACGGTGACGAGATTCCGTGGGATGACCACAGGGCAGCGACCGCCGTATTCCAACTGCCGGACGTGTATTGGAGTGGCGAGTTGTGGCAGGAGAAGGTTCTTCCCGCGTCGGGCGGCAGGCTCCTGCCGGGCGGGGTCTCCAAGCCGAGCGGCAAGGGGTATTGGACGCGCTGGCAGGGATTGCCTAACGCCAGTCCGTCCGAGCTTTTCGACACGCTTCCGGATGGCTGGCTTTCCAACGCGCCCATCACCACGCTGGTATTGCGCTTCGGCGCGGTCACTGGGGTGACCATTTCGGATCCGGTGAGTGGCACGAATCTCATGTGGGGCGGCGAACGCGACGCCTCGCGTCCTTACCTCTTCGTCGATGTGGCCAGTCGCAGGGCGTGGACGGCGGACAATGCCGACGCATGGTCCGGTGGTACGGATGCGTCGAATGGCGTTGACTGGACCACCGAGCCACTGCAGGTGTGGCCGGCGATAGATTCCGGCGACTATCGGCTCGATATCAGACAGACCGGCGGCACCGACAAGGTGACCTGCCGGTTTTTGCAATCATGGGAGTAGCTAATCATGGGCAAGTCTTTGCATGCTCGTCTGGTGGCCTACCGGCCTTTTGGCGCGCGTATCGGCGTCCTTGCGGAGCCGGTGAGCTTCAGCGCTTCGATGCTCCACGATGATGATGGTGCGATCAGCATCGAATATTCGATGCTGTCCGGTGCCGCGCAGGCGTTCGATCGTGAGCTTACCGATGGTCTCGAAGTGGCCGTGGAGGTGTCGGATGGAACAGGCTATCGTGAGCCGGACAACGCGCGTTTCGTGATCACCGGACGTTCCGGTAAGACCGATGACCGGACGCGCACCGTCACTTACAGTGGCCAGTCGATCAGCTGGCTCCTGTCCAAGGCGGAGAACAATGATTCCAGCCATCTGCTCACGGACGGCGATAACAAGGGCAAGCGCCCATTTTATTCTGCCAATCCGGGCACGATTCTCAAGACGCTCCTTGACGAGAATAAGGCTCGTGGTGGCGTGGCCACCGGCCTTACGCTCGGCTTCGACACCGCGAAGGACGCGGGCGGCGCGGCATGGGCGAGGAAATACACGCTTTACTATTCCTTGGGCACCGACCTGCAGACCATTCTCAGCTCGCTGGTCAATGGCGGTGGCTGCGACTGGCGCACCAGCGGGCGCACGTTGAAAATGTGGAACGCGGACAGCACCGCCTTGAGCCGTGATCTAAGCAAGCAGGTCATACTCCGGCTTGCCCGTGACATCGGCGAGGCCCCGTATGAGGAGAGCATCAGCGACCTCGCGTCCACGATCCTCGTGGAGGGTGACAATAATCTGCTTTTTCGCATGGACAATCCGGCTGCTCCGACGCCTTGGGGCAAGTGGGAATCCTATAGCTCGCAGGGTGGCGTGTCCGACAAGGACACCGCTCAGGCCTTTATGCAGAGCACTTTGGATGATGCGGCGAGGGTGAGAGGCCAGTACACGCGCGATCTTATCGTTTCCGGCGTGGACAGTCTGCCGCTCGTCGACTATCATGCCGGCGACTGGATCACCGCGCCCACCGTCACTCACGGCGAGAAGGTGCGCGTGCAGGAAATCGACCTGAGCATGCGCCAGAACGAGGGCTTATCCTGCTCAATCGCTCTGAATGATATCAAGTATGACGCTTCCGTGCGTCAGGCGAGGAAGATCAAGGGCATCACCGGCGGCGCCGCGTTGGCGGGAAGCGAGGGCGGCACGACCGCCTCCTCCGACCGTGACCATCGTGTGCCGAAGGCCCCTCTCGGTCTTGTGGCGAGGACCGATGCGTACATCGGCGGCGATGGCTACGCGCATGGTCTGGCCACCGTCTCATGGTCCGCCGTCACGCAGGCCACGAACGACACGGCCATCGAGATATCGTCGTACCTCGTCGAATGGCGCAGGCACGTGGACGGTGCGCCCTGGCATGCGGCCGGCGTGACCGATAAGGCGCAGCTTGGCTTCGGCGGCTTGGACTGTGGCACGCAAATCGAGGTGCGCGTCAGGGCTGTGCCGACGTATTCGGACAGGCTCGGCGAATGGTCCGGCGTCATCGTGGCCACCGTCGAGTCGGACGTGACGCCGTGTTCCGTACCGTCGAAGCCGGTATTGTCGTCTGAGCTTGGCGTGGTGACCGTCCATTGGGATGGCAGGACAAGCACTGGCGCTCAGATGGAATCGGATTTCGACCATGTCGAGGTCGGCGAGGGTGTCAATGCGTCCGGCATGACCGTCATCAGCGCCACCCAGTCCGGTCGGGGCGATTATCTTGTGACCGGTCTGGCCGCTGGTTCCCGCCACTCCTATGCCCTTCGTTCGGTCGATCATGCGGGCAACCGTTCCGACTGGTCGGCAGTCGCTTCGGTGACGGTCGCGTCGGCGGTCTCGCCGGAAGAGGTCAAGCAAATCCAGCAGGATTTGGCTGACAACAAGACGGCTTTGAAGGACAATACGGCCAAGCTCGATCAGGCGCGGAAGGACATCCAAGCCAACAAGTCGAATCTCGACACGGCGAACCGGACGCTCACGCAGGCCAAGGCCGATCTGTCTCAGGCCCGGAAGGACATCGCGCAGACCAAAAGCGACCTGACAGCGGCGAACGGCGAGATCAGCAAGGCGAAGGAGTCGGCGGCGCAGGCGTATGCCGAAGCCCACTCGAAGAACCATACCTTCTGTGGGCCTGATGAGCCGAAGGACAATCTCATCGTCGGAGACCTGTGGCTCAAGACGCAGAAGTATTGGACTCGCTGGAAGGGCACGCCAAATAACAGCCCTTCCATGCTGGCCGACTTCTACACGTACTGGACGGGGACTCCGAATAACAGTCCGAGCGTCTTGGTGCCTCTGTCTGATCGCGTGATCGACACGCTCGTGTGGGACGGCTCCAAGTGGAACCGCATGGGCTATGCCGACGTGGAGGACAACAAAAGGCAGATCGAACAAGCCAAGTCCGACATCGCGGATAATGCCGCGAAGACCACCGACGCGAAGAAGGCCGCTGAGAATGCGGCTGCCGCAGCGAAGAACGCGCAGGGCACGGCTGATACGGCCAATGGTGCGGCGAAGACCGCGCAGGATACCGCCAATGCGGCCACTGCCGCCGCGAAGAGCGCCACCGCCACCGCCGGTCAGGCCAAGGACGCCGCCAGCGCGGCGAAGACCGCCGCCGAGAGCGCGAAGAAGACCGCCGGCAACGCGGAGACGCTGGCGAACACAGCCAACGCTTCCGCCAATGCGGCCAAGTCCGACGCGGCTTCGGCCAAGACGGACGCTTCTGATGCGAAGGCCACTGCCTCGAACGCTTCGAGCGTGGCGACGCAGGCGAAGGCCACCGCCGACAGCGCGGCCCAGTCCGCCACGGACGCGGCCAATGCGGCGCAGAAGGCGAATACGGCTGCTGCCGCAGCCGCTGGCGTGGCGAACGGCAAGGCCGACGTGCTCATCCAGTCCACTGCGCCGGATGCGTCGATGCGCAAGCCGACCACCTTGTGGATCGACACGACGAATGGCGCGAACACGCCGAAACGGTGGAACGGGTCGGCTTGGGTGGCGGTGACGGACAGGGCCGCTACCGATGCGGCGAACGCCGCCGTCAAGGCGAATGATGCGGCCAAAACCGCTCAATCCACAGCCGACAAGGCTTCAACCGCCGCCGCCAACGCCGCGTCACAAGCGAATCAGGCGCAGGCCGCCGCGAAAAAGGCGCAGACCACGGCTGACGGCAAGAACCTGATCTACCGTGGCCCGGACGAGCCGTCTCATGATGGGTTGAAGCCGGGTGACATGTGGTGGCGGACGCAGAAGTATTGGACTCGCTGGAAGGGCACGCCAAATAACAGCCCTTCCATGCTGGCCGACTTCTACACGTATTGGACGGGCGCGCCCAACGCTTCTCCAAGCGTTTTAGTGCCGCTCACAGATCGTGTCGTCGAGGTGCTGACGTGGGATGGCACGCGCTTCACGCCATTCGACCTTGTGGCCAATAACATTCTGGCTGCCGGGACGGTCGGCGCGAAGACCATCGCCGCGAACGCGGTCACCGCCGAGAAGATCAGCGCGAACGCGGTCACGGTGGACAAGCTGGCGGCCAACAGCGTGACCACTGAGAAGCTGGTTGCTGATGCGGTGACCGCAGCGAAACTCGCCGCCGACTCTGTGCAGGCGCGGAACATCGTCTCGCTCGCCATCACCGCGGACAAGCTCGCGGCCAATTCGGTGACCACGAGCAAGCTCAAGGTCACTGAGGACATGACCGTGGCCCTGCTCAACGCGCATCGGATTCAGGCCGGCGACATCGTGGCCGGCGCCGTCACGACCGACAAGCTGGCCGCCAACAGCGTGAACGCCGACAAGCTCGCCGCCAACGCGGTCAACGCCGACAAGATAGTATCCGGCGCGATCACCACGGACAAGCTCGCCGCCAACGCGGTGACTGCTGTCAAGATCGCGGCTGGCACGATCACGTCGGATAAGGTGGCGGCAGGCCAATTCCATGGTTATGTGTTCACCGGCGCGATATTCCAAAGCTCCGACGCCGAGAACACGGGCGTGAAGCTCAATTCGACGGGCCTGCGGATGTGGGATTCGGCTCATAACCAGACCGTCTATCTGGACGGCGATGGCGGGTCGAACCTGCTGACCGGCACGTTCCAGACGAGCCTCACCGGCAGACGAATCAGAATCTCACCGACGTTCCGACAGTCGATAATCAACAGCGGTGACAAGACCGAAGGCTCAGGCCTCGAATTCAAGCACGGGCGCGACGGTCACGACGCCTACATCGCGTCGGAATCCAGAACCCAATCCAAAGGCGAAGTCTCCACCATCGTAATCAACGGAGGCCAAATGAGCGACACCGATCCGGGGTCGTTCATGCGTTTGGGCGAATACAAGGCTGCGGACAACGCCACCAAAATCGGCAGCGTCTACCTGGACACTAACCGTGAATATTTCAAAGGCACACAGGCCGGTCACGCGTCGCTGTTCCTCCAAGCCGACCCGACGCTCAAATACCATACATTCGCCGAACTCTCGGCGGCAGATCCGAACGGCGTTGTCGGCGTGGAGGCGGACATCAACTCCGGGTATCTGTTCCTCGGCGGGTTCCTCGGCCTGCTCAGCGAGGGGCGTGGAACGTTCGTGACTTCCCATCCTCGTGGCGGAGTGGTCAACGGTGGAGGGGTGGTAACGCAGACGTACACGTATGTTTCCCCGGCCAAATTCGGCTTATACCATGCGCATGTCTCCGCCGACGCCTCGGAGCCGGTCATGGTCGGCTCGAAGGGTGATTCGGCGAGCGGCTGCGGCCTGTGGGTGCGTGGCGCCGGCAACGGCGGCAGAATCCCATACGGCTATCAGATACTCGCCATCCTGACCGAAAAGTAGGAGGTGCGATGGAAGCGAACATCTACGGTGACGTGTTGGCCGTGACCTGTGACGACGGGACGGGTCATCTCATCCCGTTGGACGCGATCGCCTCGTGGGGCGAGCTCCTCGGCTGCGACACGGACGCGGAAGCGGTCGCGGCGATCATACGGGTCCGGACGAACAGGTCAGACCCGGGCGTCATCGACCCGGCCACCGGACGAAACGCTTGGACCAGCGCCTACGAGCAGGTGGAGCGCGACGAGTTGGCGGACCGTCAGCAGACGCGCATGGCCGCGTTGCATCCCGTGCTCACGGCGTCCGGCGCGTTGTCGCCGGACGGTCGCGAGGAGACCCGTCGCCTGCTCGGATTGGACGCGATGCCCGTCATGGAGGATGCGGACGGTCGTCTCGCCGACACGCTGGCCGGTGTGGCCGACCGCATCGCCGTGACGCGCGACCGGTTCCGCCGACGGTCGATCGATTATCTGACCGACCATCGGCGTTGACGCGAGCCGGACGGCCACGCGCATCGACCACGCCGGGACGGCGTGGAATCCCACGACACCCCGGCGAAAAAAAGGAAACAACACAACACAAAGGAGGAATGATCATGGCCGATGAGACCACTGAAACCACTACCGATACCGCGCATACCGTGACGCCCTCTGAGCCGTCTGGTGTGCTTGACTTGCGTCCGCCGAAGGAAAGCCTGCGCGCGGAACTGTGCCGATTGGGATTGGAGTTTTCCAGCGCTGACGGCACCACCGAATCGTGGCGTGACTACCAGCGCGGCGTGCTCGCCACGTTCGACGATTCCGGCACGTCCGTCACTTTGACGGATGTTAAGACAAATCTCGGACGCACCCTCACCTTGGACGAGCTTAAGGCCGTGAGCCGAATCGACACCATGACCGCAGCAGACTGACCCCTGCTTTTCACCCAGTTTTTCAGCCCCTGCAATCCATGCGGATTGTGGGGGCGCATTAAAAGGAGACTTATTTTGACTCAGATTCCAGCCGATGCGAATCAGGTCATCGACCAGCTATCGCAACAGATCGGCACACTCAACAAGCAGATAACGATCCTGTCCAGCCAACTCGCGGCGGCCATGAAACTGATCCCGAAGGATGTGCTCGACAGTCTCGACAAGGAGAATCATGCAGAGGATTAATCTTTTCCCCAATCCTGTTTTTGCCGGACCGCTTACCAACACCTCCCGGTGGGGTGGCGCGAATGGGACGGTCCGTGATAATGCGCTGCACGTCACGGGACACAATGGCGGATATGGCTTCAACGTTGCGGTTCCATTCAACGTTCCGCTCGTCTTGTCGATGAGAGTGGACGCCAGCGAAGATAACGTCGCGGGCGTGATGATCATGCAGACAACTGATAAGCCCGACGTTAATAATATGGTGTTTTCCGAAAGATTAAAGCGGGGGATATCGGATGTCTTGTGCAGATTCACGATCCCCTCCCACGGGTGTCGATTCGAGATAAATCCAAACGGAATCCGTGACCTGGCGGTATCGAATGTGCTCATCGAACGCGCCGACACGTATGACGCCGGCGTCGGGGGGGGGGCTTCCGGGCTTCTTCACGGGGGACACGATGCCGTTGCAGTAGGCACGATCATCGGGCGGGTGATGCCCGATGATGGTGACGAACTGGCACAAGCATCCGAAAGCGGACATCGCATTGGGCGGGTGGAACGATGTGACCGTCACCGTGAACGGGGACGGGACGAGAACCTACTCCACCGCCAGCGTCGGATCGCTCTTCCCCTTCCAGAACATGAGCTGGACCAAGATCGCAACGTCCTCGTTCGTCGTTGCCGTCCGATTCCGGGAGGCGCGTGCGGATCAGTCGGAACGCGCCGCTGCCGTGTTGCGCAATGGGGAGAAGGACGGTATCTGGGCATACAGCGTCACCAAAGACATGGCGGGGGAAAATATGACGTATCCGGCTTTCTCTCTGGCAAAGGGCTCTCTGACCCCGGTCGCGTTGGCGATTTACACGCCCGAAGACTGGGAGAGATTGCAGTCAATGGGAGTGACGTTGTTCGACGGGGACACGATGCCGTTCGCCTAGCCCTCATGGGGGTGGTGGCATGATGCGCGTTAACATGTATCCCAATCCGCGGTTCAGCCCTGACGGCGCCTCGACCGGCGCGTGGGGCATTGACTACGCGAAAGACATGCCCGGTGACGGCACGCTCCGACCGTCGCACTCTCAGGGGTACGACGAGCTGCACATCCCCGAACTGGAACCCGGCGTCGAGTACGTGTTTAGCGTCAGGTCCGAGAACCGTCTCGGCGGTGCCATGGTGGTTATCGCCAATACATACTCCTCGACGATCAGCCCGGACGGCAACGGGCTGATCGTCGTCCGGCTCACCGCGCCCGCAACGGGCATCCTCCAGAAGGAAAACCGCATCGTGTTTTCTAACCAAGGAGTGTACTCGCAACCCCAGTTGGAGCTCGCCTCGACGTATGACGCGGCGCTCGGGGGGGGGTATCCTCGCTTCTTCTCCGGCGACACCATGCCGCTTGGCTGACGCCGCACACCGGGCGGGTGATGTCCGATGATGGTGACGAACCTATGCACGAGCCCATCCTCGACCATCACCCTGAAAGCCGACAAGTGGGTGGATATCACGACCATTCCGAACAAGCCGGGGACGAGATATTGGGTCAGCGCCTATGTGAACGTCACCGGCGGCACTATCTCGATGGACTTTTTTGGCGCCGTCAGTGCGAGCCGACGTGTCAGCTACGCGTTGACCGCCTCCGTTGCCGGTCCGATGTCAATGAGGTATTCCGTCAAGTCAGGCAGTCCGACCGTCACCGTGACAAATATTCTCATCTGCACGTGGGACGAATATCAGGCGAACAAGACCCTGCTCGACGGCATCGGATATTTCACCGGGGACACGATGCCGCTCGCCTGACCCTCACGGGGGTGATGGCATGGGCCTGGTAACGAATCTGATTCCAAATCCACTCTTGATGACCCCGAACAGTGCCATCTCGGCACACGAGTCGACCATACAGCATGTTGACCCTGATGGCATACTCATTACGCCAAACAGCGGCGCTGTCAATCCTTCTGCCGATATCCTACTGTGCGAACCGGTTTCCGGTGACTTACATCTGAACTTCTGGATTTCCCAAGTGCCGGAAGGTAGCAGATGGCATGAGAATGGTATCTGCTACATAGCCAACAAATCATGGACTGGTGGAATTCTGTTGCATCGTGACAATACAAGCGGGAACACATTCCTTGGTTTTGATTTCCGCTTGGATGATACGCAATTAATCCAGTTGAAGTGTCCGTTGAATCATCCGCTGCGATTCTCGGCGATCAATCTGATGACACAAGCGGATTGGAAGGAATACAAGAAGCTCGTCCCAACCATGGGAGCACTGTACGGCGGCCTCATGCCGCAACAAAACTAACAACAAAGGAGATGCAATGTGTTGCAGAATTTTCTAGCCGGTTTCGGCGGGGTCGGCGGCGCGTGCGCGCTCATCACGCTCGTACTTAAAGTCCGGCCGGGCGCTTTGGACGCGCTGGCGACCGGCCTGTACGCGCACGTGCGGCCGGAACGCCTGCCCTATGACAGTCCGCTTTCCCAGCATTTCGCAAAAACACGGGCCTTGGGAGAGCGGACATCGAAAATCGACGACCGTATGGACGAGTTGTGCCGCGACACGATCAAGAACACGATCATCAGCCTGATCTACGGCGACCGGTCGCACGACCACAGCGAGGCCGTCCGATACGAGCTCGCCAAGCTCGAAAAACTCGACGCGCAATGCTGGATCGTCAACGCCGCCGAAAAATACTTGGAGGACCGGCAATGACGCATCTCATGATCGCAGGCGGCATATACTTTCTACTGCTTGCCTTGTTGCTCGTCTTCAATTTTGGCGCGCACAGGCATTGATTTTTCACACCGGTTTTCAAAGCCATCCCATTTCGGGATGGCTTTTCTATTTGCCCCTGACTTAGGGGCGGGAAGGAGAGGAATTTGGGTATCCTCAACAACAAAGGCAAGCCGAAGCACAAGCGTCTGCGTCGGCATATCGGCAGGCCGTTGACCGCGTTGGCTGCGGTGCTGTGCGTCGCTGTCACACCGGTCGCCAGCGCGAACATGAACGTCATCGACGTGAGTGGATGGCAGTCCGCCGACGTGACGCGCGTGGTGGACGCCGACGCGGCCATCGTGAAGATCACGGAGGGTTCCGGCTACGTGAATCCGTCTTGGCGCAGCCAGACCGATTGGGCGCGGCAGACCGGCAAGGCTTGCGGCGGCTACCATTACGCGGATGGCGGCAACGTCACGGCGGAGGTGAACCATTATCTCAACCAGTTCAACGGCTATGTGGGCCAGTGCGTGCTCGCGTTGGACTGGGAGTCCAACGGGAACGCCGCGTGGGGCAACGGCGACTGGGTGCGCCAGTGGGTCAACCAAGTGTATTCGCGTACCAAGGTCTGGCCGATCGTGTACGTGCAGGATTCCGCCGTGTATCAGATTCCGTCCGACGTGCGCGCCCATTGCATGCTGTGGAAGGCGCAGTACGCGTCCATGAACGCGACCGGCTGGCAGTCCACTCCGTGGAACGCCGGCAGCAAGGGCGAGGGCATGGTGCAGTATGCGTCCACCGGCTACTTGAACGGTGTCGGCCCGTTGGACTTGAACCTGTTCTTCGGTGAGCGTGACGCTTGGCAGAGGATCGCCGCAGGTGATCGTGGCAAGACGAATGCCGAGGTGAGGCATGATCCGGTCAGGCCGCAGGTCACTGCCACGCCGGACTACAATGACATGGCCACGAAGGTCATTCGCGGCGTGTACGGCAACGGCAATGAGCGTCGTCAGGCTCTTGGCGGTGCCTATGACACGGTGATGGCGATTGTGAACCAGCGTCTTGGCGGCTCTGGCGGCGCGCCCGCCGCCGCGAATTGCGGCAGCGTGTGCGTGACCGTTCGTTCCGGCGATACGCTCAGCACCATCGCGGCCCGTAATGGTGGCTCGTGGAACCAGTACACGGGATACCGTTCCGGCAATCCGAACGTCATCTACGCTGGCGAGACCGTCTGCCGTCGCGCCGGCGCGGCCAGCACGGCCACGGTCGCCACCGGTGGACGGTACGTGGTGCGTTCCGGCGACACCCTCAGCGGCATCGCCGCCCGCCTCGGCATCGGCTACACGCAGCTCACCGGCTATCGCAGCGGCAACCCCAACGTGA
>ERZ791765.494-NODE-494-length-41771-cov-25.473895_pt1 | contig 41771 bp, 33 predicted proteins | sample MGYA00509949_ERZ791765 | MGnify/ENA primary metagenome ERZ791765 (study PRJEB30046, sample SAMN00791980) | human gut metagenome | study: EMG produced TPA metagenomics assembly of the A metagenome-wide association study of gut microbiota in type 2...
ACGCCGCCGCCCGCCATCGAGCAGAGTTTTACACCTAATTGGGGATAAAACAGCTTATGTCCGGTGGCGGTATTATCATTGTGGCTCAGACGGTGATCCCACAGCTTTCCAGCCTTTTTTCATAAGAGAAAGCCTAAATGGGCGGAATTATAGAAAAAATTACTGAGTTCATAAAGGAAATGTTACAGGGGTGGGTGCTGTCCAATCTGGAAAATATGTTTACCGATGTCAATGACAAGGTAGGCACGATTGCCGGGGAGGTCAGCAAGACACCCAGCACATGGAACGCTGGCATTTTCAGCATGGTCAAGACCTTATCGGAAAATGTGGTCATCCCCATAGCGGGAATGGTCATCAGCTTCGTGTTGATCTATGAGCTGATTACGATGGTGATTGACAAAAACAATATGCACGACTTCGATACAAGCCTGTTTTTCCGTTTTTTACTGAAGGCTTGTATTGCGGTCAGCCTGCTTTCCAAAACATTTGACATTGTGATGGCTGTGTTTGATGTAGGAAACCATGTGGTATTGCAGGCGGCATCTGTCATATCCGGTTCGACAAGACTGGATGTGGAGGAAACGCTTACCACGATGTTTAACAACCAGATTGACAGCATGGGGATCGGGGAGCTGATCGCTCTTGGCATGGAAACCATGATTATCAGCCTTTGTATGAAGATTATGTCTGTCCTTATCACCGTCATTTTATATGGACGCATGATTGAAATATATCTTTATGTGTCAGTAGCACCAATTCCGGCGGCAACCGTTACCAACAAGGAATGGGGAAGTGTCGGTACAAATTACCTGAAGGGACTTATCGCTTTGGCATTTCAGGGATTTTTCATTATGGTATGTGTGGCAATTTACGCAGTGCTTGTGGCAGGTGTGGCGGTTGCCGGAAATCTTCACAGTGCTTTGTGGTCTGTGGCAGCTTATACCATTATCCTGTGCTTTAGCTTATTTAAGACAGGTTCGTTATCAAAATCAATTTTTCATGCCCATTAGCGGGATGTTTATCCCCAAATGGGCGATCCATAAGAAAGGAGCAGACAATGGCAATATCCGTACCAGTGCCGAAAGATTTAAGCGGTATCAAGACGAAAGTGGCATTGAACCTTACCAAAAGACAGCTCATCTGTTTTTCGGGGGCTGCCATGACAGGTGTTCCGCTGTATTTCCTTACCAGAGGGATTTTTGGGACACAGGGGGCAGCGTTTCTCATGGTCGGGGTAATGCTGCCGTTTTTCTTTTTGGCAATGTATGAAAAGGACGGTTTTCCGGCAGAGAAGATTGTGTATTTTATGATCCGGCAGAAAATTCTCACACCGGGTATCCGTCCTTATAAATCAGAAAATTTATATGAACAACTGGAGGAACAGGAAAAGATCAGGAGGGAGGTGCGTTATCTTGAAGAAAAGGCTTCCGGAAAAGTCTAAACAACCGGGAAAGAAACCGCAGAAGAAAAAGCAGACAAAAGCGGGACTTTCCTTTAGGGAAAAGAGAAGGCTTGTGGAGTTAAAACGTATTCTTGCCGGGAATGGAAAAGAGCAGAAAAAGCCGGATACGGCACAGAAAACCATCACTTTTAAGAAGATGTTTCGTGACGGGATCTGTCAGGTCACGCACAGGTTTTATACAAAAATGGTGGAATTTTATGACATTAACTATGAATTGCTGGAGGTGGAAGAACAGGGGGACATTTTAGAGGAGTACAGTAAGTTTATCAACTATTTTGATCCGTCCATTAAATTTGAGTTATTTCTGTTCAACAGGCAGGTCAATGAACAGGCACTTGCAGAACAGTTTGACATTCCTTTGCAGGACGATGAGTTTGATGATATTCGTGAGGAATACACGCAGATGCTCAAACACCAGTCGGCAAAGGGCAATAATGGCATCATCAAATCAAAATATATTATTTTTGGTGTGGAAAGCACCGGATATAAGGAAGCAAAAAGCAAGTTAGGGAACATCGAAAAAGATGTGCTGCGTAATTTAAACAATATCGGCACAAATGCCCGTTCTTTAGACGGAAAGGAAAGACTTCGTATCCTGCATGAGTATTTCAATCAGGGAACGATGGAGCCTTTCCGTTTTTCATTTCAGGAAATGGCGGAGTCGGGGAAATCAGTGAAAGATTACATTGCACCACCGGGGTTTGACTTCCGCTATCCGACAAGGTTTAAGTCCGGGAACATCTACGGGAGTGTATCGTATCTGGATATTATCTCACCGAGATTTACGGATGATATATTGAAAAAACTGCTGGATATTGATGATAACCTGACCATTACCATGCATATGCAGACGATTGATCCGGTCAAGGCGATCAAGCAGTTAAAAGCTGCATTGAGCAATATCCAGAAAATGAAGATCGAGGAACAGAAAAAAGCTGTCCGAAGCGGTTACGATATGGATATTCTTCCGACGGACATTATCACCTATGAAAAAGATACCTTAGAGCTTTTGGACGATTTGAACACAAGCAACCAGAAACTTATCAAAATGACATTTCTTATTACCTGTTACGGCAGGACGAAAAGGGAACTGGAAAGTATCACACAGAGGGTATCAGGAATTATCCAGCAGGCGAACTGTAACCTGCGTTGCTTGCAATATTTACAGGAACAGGGACTTATGGCATCTGCACCGATCGGCTGCAATGATACGGGAATTTCTCGTGACCTTACAACAAAAAGCACTGCAATCTTAGTGCCGTTCTGCACACAGGAATTGTTTATGCCAGCACCCGCCATTTATTACGGCTTAAATGCCCTTTCCAACAACATGATTATGGCAGACCGCAAAAGACTTCGTACACCAAACGGGGTGATACTCGGAACGCCGGGAAGTGGAAAATCGTTCAGTGCAAAGAGGGAGATTTTATCCTGTTTCCTAATTACAAGGGATGACATAATCGTCTGCGATCCAGAGGGAGAGTATTTTCCATTGGTGCAGGCATTAAAGGGACAGGTGGTAAGGCTTGCGACAGACTCTAAAGATTTCTTAAACCCGATGGATATTCAGCTATCCCATAAAGGGGACAAGGAAGCATTGAAATTAAAAAGCGATTTCCTGATTACCCTGTGTGATCTGATCGCCGGAGGTAAGGACGGTTTGGAAAATGACGAGAAAGGTATCATTGATGACTGTATCGGTCATATCTACGATGCCTATTTTGAAAATCCTGTGCCGGAGAATATGCCGATTTTGGGGGACTTATACAATGCCCTCTTAAAGTATGAACCGAAAAATGTGGAAAAGGAACTGGCAAAAGAAGCAAAGGCAAAAGCGGTGCGTATTGCAAACAGCCTTGTGCTGTATGTCAGCGGTTCACAGAATTATTTTAATCACCGCACTAATGTGGACTCACAGAACCGTATCATTTGTTTTGACATCAGGGACTTGGGAAAGCAGCTTAAAGAGCTTGGGATGCTGATCGTACAGGATGCGGTATGGAACAGGGTATCACAGAACAGGGAGCGAAAGGTTGCAACCCGTTATTACTGTGACGAGTTCCATCTGCTCTTGAAAGAAAGGCAGACAGCCATTTATTCCGTAGAGATATGGAAACGATTTAGAAAGTGGGGCGGCATCCCGACAGGTTTGACGCAGAACGTGGGCGATTTCCTGCGTTCCGAGGAAATTGAGGGAATTTTGGGTAACAGTGATTTCGTGTATCTGTTAAATCAGAATGCCAAAGACCAGCACATCTTGGCGGATAAGCTGGGGCTTTCGGATAAGCAGTTAGCCCATGTGACCAATTCCGAGCCGGGAAGTGGGCTGATCCTCTTTGATAATGTAGTTATTCCATTCGTAGACAAATATCCGACAAATACAAAGACCTATGCCATTATGAACACCAAACCGGAGGAGTCCGTCAAGAAAGATGAGGTAAGCTGATGGCAGGAAAGAAAAAGAGGAAACAGTCGGATTTCAAACCCAGAGATGGCAATCTTGATACTTTTGGACAATTTGTCCAGAAGTCGGAGAGCGAGAATAGCGGACAGAATGACTTTCAATCCCAGCGGCAAACTTTTGGACAAAAAGTCCAGAAGTCGAAAACGGAAACACACAAATCGCAACAATCAACCTTTGGACAAAAAGTCCAAAAGTCGGAGAGCGAGAATAGCGGACAGGATGACTTTCAATCCCAGCGGCAAACTTTTGGACAATTTGTCCAGAAGTCAGGAAAGGAAACAGAGCCGGAGCAGGAGGAAGGTTATGACCGCAGGGACACTTACAGACCTTCGCAGAAAAAGGCTGTGACAAGGAAATACACACAAAAGCGTTACCGGAAAACTTTTGGACAAAAAGTCCAGAAGTTGGAAACGGAAAACAAGGAGCAGACGGGAAGTGATGTTTTTCGTGAGGAAAAAACATTTGCCGGAGAGCAGAAAGAGTTCCAGAAATCAAAAAATGAAACCTTTGGACAAAAAGTCCAGAAGTCACAGACCGAAAAAAAGGAACAGCCAGCTTTTGGACAATTTGTCCAGAAGTCAGGGGAGGAACAGAAAGCAGATTATCACCGCAGGGACACTTACAGGCAGTCACAGAAAAAACGTGACAGTTCTAAGAAACGGGTGCAGAAAGAGCAGGGCAGTCGGGAACAGAAAGAAAGTACCTTTACAGATAATAGCGGAAGCGATTTTACCAAGAGTACCACAGATACCTTTACCGGGGACACCCAGTCTGAGTTTATCGGGAGTAATAAGCTAAAAAGAAAACAGAAACAGGCAGAAAAAGCAGCCGAAAAAGTCAGAAAGGCAAGGAAAAAACTTCCGAAGAAAAGGGAATATACCTTACAGAGAGTTTTCGACGAGGAAACCGGAAAAGGAAAATATGTGGTTGTGCCTTTGGAGATGGAAAAACCTTATAAACCGGATGGGATTACGAAAAAAGCCATGCAGAGGGTGCAGATCGAGGGCAGGAATTTCGTTCATGGCAAGATTGCCGAGAATGAAAAGGAAAATGCTGCGGTGGAGGGTTTTCATAAGACGGAACAGCGTGGGGAGGATTTGTTTGCATTTATCCGCAGGCAGTACAAGGGAAAGGAATACAGGCAGAGGAAGAAGATCGCAGGACTGGAGAAAAAACAATTCAAAAAGGAAGTAAATTTCCAGTACCAGAAATTTATTGAGGAAAATCCACAGATAAAGAAAAAGGCATTACAAAAAAGACTGCAAAAGCAGCGTATCAAGCGGGAATACCTCAAAGCAAGACAAAGGAAAGCTGCCACAAAGACAGCACAGGAAGCGGTTTTCAAAAGTGCCAATACCACCACTGCAATAGCAAGGAAATTACAGGAGATTGCCCGACGGAATATCGGCGTTTTTATCATGGTGGGCATCATGGCATTGCTTTTGCTTATGATTATGACTTCTATGGTATCCTGTGGTGCGATGTTTGCGGGTACACAGTCCACGATCCTTGCGTCCAGTTATTTAAGTGAACCAAAAGAAATAGATGCGGCAGACTTGCAGTTTACCCGTCTGGAGCTTGACTTGCAGAAGAAAATTGACAACATTGAAACCGATTATCCGGGATATGATGAATATGATTATAATCTTGGGGAGATCGGACACAATCCGTTTACGCTCATCAGTTACCTGTCTGCTGTTTACACACAGTTTACGGCAAGTGAGGTGGCAGATGAAGTGCAGGCACTCTTTGATGCGATGTATGAACTTACCGCAACACCTGTAACAGAAACGAGGACAAGATCGGTTACAAACGCACAGGGGCAGACCGTACAGGAAGAATATGAAGTTAAGATTTTAAGGGTAGTGCTTACGGTAAAGCCTTTGGAGAGCATTGTTGCCGCAAAAATGGATACGGAGCAGAAAGAAACGTATGAGTTGTATATGGAAACAGGCGGTTTGTTACAGCAGTTTGGCTCTCCACTTGATCTGTACTGGTACAACTATGTATCAAGCTATTATGGCTACCGGAAAAATCCAAGTACCGGAAATGAGGAGCTGCACAGGGGTGTGGATATAGCAGTGCCAACAGGCACAACGGTCTATGCGGCACATGACGGTGCGGTGACTACCGCAGCGTATGACAGTTATTACGGAAACTATGTGGTAATCGAGAAAGACGGATATACCACAAAATATGCACACTTAAACAGCCTTCAGGTCAGAAGCGGACAACAGGTAAAAAAGGGAGATGCGATAGGCACAACCGGAAATACGGGAAGCAGTATCGGAAGCCATTTACATATCGAATGTTTGTATAACGGGGAGTATTATAACCCGTTATTTTATTTTGATGTGGGTGAGGGAACGCTTTACGGGGAAACACCGGGAGGTGGCGGAGCAGGTAACAGACCGGGAAATGTCACACCGCCGGAGTCATACGATGATGAAGCGGTGCAGGCACTTATGGCAGAGGCAGAGAAATATCTGGGATTTCCTTATGTGTGGGGTGGTTCTTCACCATCCACAAGTTTTGATTGTTCCGGTTTTGTCTGCTATGTGTTTACCCACAGTGGAGTGCATAATCTTCCAAGAACAACGGCACAGGGCATTTATGACCAGTGTACGCCTGTATCGGCATCCGAAGCCAAGCCGGGGGACATTATCTTTTTTACGGGTACTTATAATTCGGCAAGTGCAGTCAGCCATGTCGGGATCTACTGTGGAAATGGGGTAATGATCCATTGCGGAGATCCAATCGCTTATGCAAGCATCAATACACCGTACTGGCAGAGTCACTTTTATAGCTTTGGAAGATTGAACTAGGGAGGTAGCGTGAAAAATTTCATTTTTCACACACAAGATTTGTGCTTATGCACAAACTTGAGATGCCCTGAAAAGCGGGCAGGAATGGAGAAATTTATGACGAAACGGGAACGAATTGAGAAAGAGATTTCCAAAACGAAAGAGCAGATTGCGGCTATGCAGGCAAAGCTCAAAGATTTGGAAGAACAAAGAAAGATGGCGGAAACCGCCGAAAAAATGCAGATGATAGAAAAGCATAAGATTTCATCGGAGCAGCTTCAATTACTGATCCAGCCTAGTGAAGATGAACTGCGACAGTTATTGTTAGAAAAAGAAAAGGAAAAGGAGCAGAGCAGACATGAAGAAAAAATTATCCATTAAGGTTGTCCTGTCCCTTGTGCTATCGGCAGTATTGTTTACCATGCCGATCGGGGCATTTGTGGCAAATCAGGGAAATGTAGTGGATGTCCATGCACAGGACATGGCGGAAACGGTTGGAAGTGCAGGGGAAACCACTGCATCAGATAGTGAGGGCAAAAAAACGGAAAATCCTAACAGTACAGAAACACAGGAGAGTACCAGTAGCACAGAAGAAAGCAGCAACAGTACGGAGGAAAGCACTGGCAGCACAGAAAAAAACACAGAGGAAAGCACCAAGCCGGAATGTACCTGTGAAGATAAATGCACCCAGTATGAATACGATAAGGACTGTGAAGTATGCAAAAATGATTACAGGGAATGTGCCTATGTGACACCGAGCATAAAGATCACGGTCCGTACACCTTCCGGCTGGCACAAGGATACCACAAAAGTTTCCGTCAAGGTGGAAGATACCCGGAAGTCCGGGAACTTTGCCATTCAGAAAGTACAGGCAAAAATCGCACAGAATGGGAGCTGGATGGATATTACCGAGGATATGTATGTAGAGATTTCCGAGAACAGCACCATTTATGTGCAGGTCACAGACCAGAAAGGGAAAACGTATGAGAGAAACCGTTATATACAGTGCTTTGACTTTAATAAGCCGACTTTAAATGCGGCAGTCAGTGACGGACTTTTGAGTGTGCAGGCACAGGACACAGAGTCCGGTATCAAGGCGGTATATGTAAATGGTTATGAATTTAAGGATCTGACCAATGGGGTGTTAAATATCCGCCTGCAACAGTTTGATGCGGGGTATCAGTATTTTACCATTCAGGCAATGGACAATGCCGGAAATATGTCGGAGGTTTATAAGACAGCCAATCCGTATTACACCGATCCGGAAAATACAGACAGCAATGAGAAGAACCCGGCAGAACAGCTTCCGTCCGATGCACAGGCTACAAAGCCGAGTTCTGCGACGGCACAGGTCACAGAGCATACCAAGACAGACAGTGATGGAAATACCACATCACAGACAAGTGCCGCAGATGCCAAGAAACAGGCAATGGCACAGGCGGTATCTGAACAAAAATCACAGAGCAGTGATACAGACAGCAAAAAGAGTGGGCAGGGAAAGGAATTTTACACCATTCAGACAGCAAGTGAGAAAGTGTTTTACCTTATCATCGACAGGGACGGGGAGGAAGAAAAAGTGTATTTCCTTACCGAAGTGAGCGAAAATGACCTGCTTAACATCACATCGGACACAAGCGAAACACTTCCGAAAAATTCCGCTGCACTGGAGTCTGCTATCCCGGTGACAGATGCAGCATTATCCAATAACAATACAGGAGAACAGACGGACAATCAGGAAGATCAGACAGAGGAGGAAACAGAAAACACCGAAGAAACCAAAGAACCGGAAGAAAAGCCTGTGAAAAAAGAAAATTCCACAATGACCTATCTTGTGTTTGGCGGTTTTGCAGTTGTGGCAATCGGAGCCGGATATTATTTCAAGGTGGTAAGGAAAAAGAAAGAGCAGTTTTTAGATGAAGATGACGAGGAGGATGAGGAAGAAGAAGTTTTTGAAGATGATGAGGACGAAAATGACAGCGAAGATGATTTCTTTGCAGAAGATGACAGTGAGGAGGACGAGTAAATGCAGTTAGTAATCGCAGAAAAGCCGAGTGTGGCGAAAAGTATTGCAGAAGTATTGGGGGCAGAGGACAGACAGAACGGATATTTTGAGGGAAACGGGTATCTGGTGAGCTGGTGTGTCGGACATCTCATTGAGCTGGCACAGCCGGAAAGCTACGGGGAACAGTGGAAAAAGTGGAATTATGAGAGCCTTCCGGTAAATCCTGTGGAGTGGAAATATGAGATTAAACTGGACACGAAAGAACAGTATGACATTTTATATGATCTGTTGCATGATGGCAGGGTAAACGAGGTCATATGTGCGACGGATGCAGGGCGTGAGGGAGAACTGATCTTCCGCCTTGTCTATGACATGGCAGACTGCCATAAGCCGATGAAACGCTTATGGATTTCTTCAATGGAAGAAAGTGCGATCCGGGACGGATTTGCAAATTTACAGCCGGGAAGTGATTATGATAACCTTTATGACTCTGCATTGTGCAGACAGGAAGCGGACTGGCTTGTTGGTATCAACGGTACAAGGCTTTTTACGGTGCTGTATGGCGGAAAGGTGTTAAAGGTTGGGCGAGTGCAGACACCGACGCTTGCAATGCTTGTGGAGCGTGAAGCAAAGATTATGCAGTTTAAGAAAGAACCCTATTTTATGGCACATATCCTTTGCGGCGGCATGGATGCAGCTATGGGAAAGATAAAAGAAAAAACAGAAGCGGAGAAAGTTGCAGGAGCTTGTCGGAACGGACAGGCTCTTGTCACATCTGTGGCAAAAGAAGAAAAGACCATAGCACCGCCAAAATTGTATGACCTTACCACACTCCAGAGGGATGCCAACCGTATCTTTGGTTTTACCGCAAAACAGACATTGGAATATACACAGAGTTTATATGAGAAGAAACTTGCGACCTATCCGAGAACTGACAGCCAGTATTTATCCGATGATATGGAGCAGACAGCGGAAAATGTCATAAAAGCAGTGTTTTCCTCTATCTTGTTTGAGGAAAATGTCATGTTTCACCCTGACACAAAGAGGATATTAAACAGCAAAAAAGTGACAGACCACCATGCCATTATCCCGACAATGGAGATCACAAAAACTGACCTCTCAGCACTGCCGGAAACAGAAATGAAGATACTTTCCATGATTGCAAACAGACTTTTATGTGCAACCGGGGAAACACATCGGTATGAAACTGTGAAAGCAGAACTTACCTGTAATGGTCATGTATTTTCCGCATCGGGAAAATCGGTAGTAAGAAACGGCTGGAAAGATTTTGAAGATGCCTTTAAGCGTTCTTATAAAACAGCGGACAACAAGGAAAGTGAAGAAAAGAAACTGCCGGAACTTTCTGAAGGACAGGTTTTTGAGGGTGTGGACACAAAGGTGTCGGAGCATACCACACAGCCGCCAAAACACTTTACAGAGGACAGCCTTTTATCCGCAATGGAGAGAGCCGGAAGTGAGGATATGGGCGATGATGTGGAGCGTAAGGGACTTGGCACACCTGCCACCAGAGCAGACATCATTGAGAAGCTGGTAAAAGACGGTTTTGTAAAGCGTGAAAAAAAACAAATGATACCGACAGAGGACGGAATGAAGCTCATTACAGTGCTTCCGGATGTGGTAAAGTCCCCGAAGCTGACCGCTGACTGGGAAAATGCCCTTACGCTTGTTGCAAAGGGAGAACTGGACAGGGAAGATTTTATGGCAGAGATTGAGCAGATGGTATCCGAACTGATCCATACTTACCATGAAGTCAGTGACGAGCAGAAAAAAATGTTTGCACAGGAACAGAGAGTGTTCGGAAAATGCCCGCACTGTGGAAAAGATGTTGTGAGTGGAAAGTATGGGGCTTACTGCACCGGAAAATGCGGCATGAATGTAAACAGGATCATGGGAAAGGTACTGACAGAGGAGCAGGTGGAAAGTCTGCTTGCCGGAAAGAAAACCCTGCTCAAAGGACTTACCAGTAAAGCCGGGAAAAAATATGATGCCTACATTATTCCGGAGGGTACAGAGGAATACAGCTACACCAAAGACGGAGAGGTAAAATCCGGTGTGCAGTATAAGTTTACAATGGAATTTCCAAAAAAGAAATCTGGCGGGAACAGAAAATAGAGGAGGGAAACAGGATGTTTATAATGACTTACATTTGATAAAAGAAGAAATTAGCATGGCGGAGCTTTTCGCCCATTCTGGTGTGCCGCAACATAGTATTTTTGATATTATGGAAGGAAACAGAGAGCTGGAAGTGAACATCATGTGCAGAATTGTAGATGTGTCTAGTGTCTGCGTCCATGAACTGTGTGCAGATGAGAAAATCTAAGTACTTGCAGTCAAAAAGGAAACACTCGCAAAGTTGATCGTGGTAAGTGAATTGGATGGCGGGGAGTTGGAAAAATTTATTGTCGGGACTTTAGAAATGGGAATGGCTCAAAATAGAGTTTATAGGCAGTGAGACAAGTGAAATATTTCACTGCCTATTTGCATAGAAAACAAAACTCCAAAGTGATATAATATTTATATATTATATTTAGGTGTATTTTAATGATGTGAGGAGGTTTTTACTTGAAAAATATAAAATTGAATTTTGAAGATATGAAGAATGAAATAAGTAAAGCAGGCGGACTATTTTATCAGTATCGTCCATGCAGGAGAGATGTTGCAACAATATATGATATAGAAAATATAAAGCATGGGGTTGTATATGCACAAACGCCATTAAATATGAATGATCCGTTTGATTCTATGATAGGTTATTCGCCAGACAAGATGTATGAAAATTGTATTTCAATGCTTGTGGATCAGCTAAATATTCAAGATGAAGCTACGAAAATTATTATTACTCAGCTGCTGAAATATAAAGCAATAGGGAAAATGGCAGAATTTGTAGGTATGCTTAATGAACTGAAGGATTATTTATTTTCAAGGAAGAATGCTATGCATCAGACTAACATACCAAATTTAGTTTTTATAAAGAATAATCTAAATGTATTATATAAAAAATGTCCCAAAAAACTAAAAGATATTTTATCTAAGGAGATATTTTCAATATTTTTAGTGGTTGTAAATCAAATGGAGAAGGTTGAGATTACAGAAAAAAACATATCTGATATGTTAAATGCAGACACGATATTGGAGGAATTGTATGAAAAGGCAGTAGAAATTAAGGATAGTGTATATATACCAGGTTTAAGAGAATTTTTGGCAAAACTTACAGTTTCATGTTTTAGTGTGAGCGGATGGGATAATCAATTAATGTGGTCACATTATGCCAATTCTTATGCAGGAATTTGTATAGAGTATGATTTTAATCAAATTAAGGAACCAATTGGTTTTATATATCCAGTTGAGTATACTAAGGAAAGACCTACATTATCGTTGCAGGATTTAGGAATAATAGGTTTTAGTATGGAAAAAGAGGGAGGCATAAAATCATGTGAACCAAATATGGAAGCTATACTGTCATATTTGTTAGCTAAAAATATATGCTGGAATTATGAACAAGAGTGGAGGATAATTAATGTAGGTGAAGAAAATACACCATTATTTATTGATTTGCCATTTGTAAAGTCAATTACTTTTGGAATGAATATAGATCCAATATGTAAACATTTATTATGGGATTTATGTAAAGAAAAAGAAATTGAATGTTATGAAATAGAAGTTAGCACAGAAAATTTTGAGTTAAGCAGAAGAAAACTTTTGGATAGTGACTTTACATATGATATGGATGTGGAAATTTCTTATATTGATGTTTTAATAAAGCAGATTTCAATATTTTCAGATCGCTTGAATAAGATGGGAGAAAATATTGATGAAAAAATTCAGAACATGAATTTTTCTGACGTTAGTCCAATGTTTTCAGATACTATTGATATGATAACAAATTCTTACTATTTAAAAATGTCATTAAACAGAATATGTGATAATGAGAAAGAAGAACTTTTATTATCAGGAATGCCAGAAGAAATATCATCAAACATACTGTTGGTAAATGATTTTGTTTTTCGGGCAAAAGAAATGGCGGTATCATCAAAAGAAAGCATTCTAAAGTTAGCATTATCGGGTATACTTAGGAGCGATGATTACATTATAATGCAAAAACAATTATGTGATATACAGGAACTGACTGAAAAATTTGAAACCATAGAGTGGAATCCGTTATGTTTTAATAAAACATTAGAGAATTCAGAAGGTAATGATTCTGTATTTTCAGAAGGAGATGAATCAGTAAAAATATGATAATGCTTTATATGAATTAAAAATCAAAATTAAATAAGATTTATCATTACTGGTGGCAATGGATCATAAACGAACCATAGCCACCTTTTTTATTGCATAAAATTACGAAAACTAAGAAATGGAGGACTGCATGAGAAAGTATAAAATGGTGTCCGCACTGGCAGAGGAAACATCAAAAGAAGTCGTGCGGAATGAAGAAAACTGGATGAGATACTTAAATACAGCATCCAGATTTTACAAGTACCCATTCAAGGAACAGCTTCTGATCTATGCCCAAAGACCGGATGCAACTGCCTGTGCTTCGATAGAAATCTGGAACCAGAAGATGCACTGCTGGGTAAACAAAGGGGCAAAGGGAATTGCACTGCTCGACGAGGGGACACATTCGGGATTGAAATATGTCTTTGACATTTCCGATGTGCATAAGGCAAGAAGGATCGGACGTTTCCCGAATGAGTGGAAAATGCGTGACGAGCATATAGATACCGTTATGAAGCGTCTGGAGCGCATTTACGGCGAAACGGATAAGGACAGCGGATTTATCGGGCGTATCCGTGAGATTGCCGGAAGAATGGCATCTGATTATGCCGGTGAGATCGCCGCAAATATCCAGTACAGTGTCAAAGGCAGCTTTCTGGAGGAGTTGGATGACTTAAACCTTGAGGTTCGGATCAGGGAAACACTGGCGGACAGCATCACCTATATGGTGTTAAAAGGCTGCGGCTTGGATGAAAAGGAGATTGCCGAGGAAATCAGTTTCCCATACATTCATGATTTTAACACAATAGGAGTGCTGTCACATCTTGGTGAGAACGTGGCAGAAATGTCAAAATCCATGCTTTTGGAAGTAGGCAGGGCAGTCAGAAATTATGACAGACAAAATTCCCACCAGAAAGGACTTGCAAATGATTCAGAAACACGCTATAATGCGTTAAAGCGTGAAAGTGATGCGCAGGACGAACAATCTATCGAACAGACCGGAAAAGACGGGGAAAGGGGCAAAAATGATGAAATTAGATTACGAACAGAACGGGGATTACCTGATACCGATGTTACAGGTGGACAAACAGCCGGAGGGAACACTGACGAAGTACGGTCACATGAGGGAGAAATTCCTCAAGGAACACCGGAAGGGAGTCCACACAGCACTGTCACTGGAAGGGAAACTGAAAGAACATCTGTTGATGATACAGGAGCAGGCGGAGGAGAGAATGGAGTTTCTGACCGAGCAGATGAAACAGAGCCAGGGAGTGACGGAACAGCTCAAAGAGGAAGATCAGATGCTTTGGGTAGCCAAAATGAACAACATCAGACAGGCAGCGGAGGAGATCGTGCTGACGGAACTGATTTACAGCTAAATACCGGGGAAGGTTATCAACAATTAAGCCTGTTCCCCAGTTTCGAGGAACAGATCGGAACAATCGCAGCAGCGGAAGCAAGTATGCAATATACTATGCCCGCTGCTTTTTCTTTGCCACAGGAACAGCTTGAAGCCATTCTTAGAAGTGGTGGCGGCAGGAATAACAGCAGGAAGCGTATCTATGCGAAGTACCAGCAGGGTAAAAATGCAGAGGAAATGGTGGATTTCCTGAAAAATGAATACCAGACAACCGGAAAAGGCTTTGAATTTGACAACCACCCGATTTCCCTGTGGTTTGATGAAACAGGGATGCGTGTCGGGTATGGAACATCGGCAAAGGAAAATCCGGTGGCACACATGGACTGGCAGGAGGTCGAGAGCCGTATCCGTTCTATGGTAGAGCAAGGCACCTATATGAGTGCCAATGAGGTATTTCTGGTCGATGGTGTGGAGCGTGAGAGGGTTGCAGACCATATTTACTATTTTTTCCGTGACGGCATACAGGAAATGCCGGAAAGTCTGGAATTAAAGCCTGCAAACTATCCGGACAGTATTTCCCGCCTGTGTGAGCTTTTGTCCGATCAAAAAGGGATCGAGCTGATCGGCAGGGAGATAGAAAAAGCCAAAGCACAGCTTGAAAGCGGGGAAAAACAGCTTGTATGGCGGTATGTAAAGTCACCGGAGTATCTGTTGGAACAGCTTGATGATCTGGATGATATGTTTACCGCCAAACGGGAATTTCCGGTACAGGATACTGTGGAAGTCAGGACAGAAGATTTTATCACACAGGATGAGATTGATTACAGGCTGACAGGCGGAAGCGGGATTGAACATGGAAAATTCCGTATCTATGAGTATTTCATGGAGGGACATGAGCCAAAGGATAATGTTGCTTTCTTAAAAAATGAATATGGTTCTGGTGGAAGTTCCCATGCACTTCCGGGAAGTGACAGCGGACACGAGGATCACGATGCAAAGGGTATCCGTCTTGGGAAAGGAAGTTTCGGAAATCCGTATGCAGAGGTGCTTTTGAACTGGAATGTGGTGGAAAAGCGTATCAGAGAGCTTGTAAAGGCGGATAAATACCTTTCCGCAGAGGGAAAGGAAGCCTATGCAGCATATAAGCAGGAACAGGCAGAGAGAGCCATGCGAAGGGAACAGGAAAAGCTGGAGCATGGTGTCCGCATGGAGTGTAAAAAAGCCATTGAGAGAGCGATAGCAGATAATTTTGACGGCTATACCCTGCCGAGGGAGACTGCAAAATCAGTCATTGAGCAGTATGGAAAGGACAGGGTGGAATATGTTCTTGCAAATACCATTACGCATTTATCCTATGACGGACGTTTTTCTGTAAACAACAAGGAATGGGCAAAGGGGATTGTACCCGATGCGGATTGGGAAACAAGGGACTTGATCGTGACTTCACACCCTGCGGTGTTAGATGGCTTTACCAATCAGGCAAGGCGTTATCAGGAACTTGAAAAAGAGCCGGAAAAACAGCCTGTACCGGAAAGTGGAGAAAAGGAAATCACAAGAGAAACATCACAACAGGATACATCATCTTTGGAAGCCATCAACAGTCAGGTGGAAGAAATGAGGACTGTGGTACAAATCTGCAGTGCGTTGGGCATGGAGAAAGTGATCGGCTGGAACGAAGCAGCACAGGCAGTCACGCTTACCTCTGACGGACAGACCATAGAGGGCAAGGCAGTTTATGACCTGATCGTGCCACAGGCGGCAGATTATGTGTTGTTGCAGACGCTTGGCGGGGAAACACAAAAAGCGTTGGATATGGATGCGTTGCTGAAGGTTGCAAGGGAATATGTCAAACGGTACGAAAATACAGTAGAGCAGTCTATCCCAAAAGAAGAAGTAGCGCAGGAAGAACCGCAGGAAGATGTGTTAGATCATTCCGAACAAAATGCCAATGCAGAGCCGGAGATACCACAGCTAGGACAGTTGGAGGTAACGGAAACATCGGAGGACTCTATCACAGGAGAAGAAGATACTGCAAAGGAAATACCGGCAGATGAGAGGGAAAATGCGGGAGAAAAGGCAGAAAGAAAGCCGCAGATTGATAAGAGCCATGCAGTCAACTTCCATATCACGCCACAGCCGGAGGAAACGGTTGGAAAAGGATTTATACCAAAAGAGAAGTTCCGCCAGAATATCGAAGCGATCCGTACACTGGAAAAGATTGAGAGTGAAAACCGCTTAGCTACACCGGAGGAACAGGAAATTTTGGCAAAGTATGTCGGCTGGGGCGGTCTGTCAGATGCCTTTGATGAAACCAAAGCAAACTGGGCGGCAGAGTATCAGGAATTAAAAGGTCTTTTATCAGAGGAAGAATACAACTCGGCAAGGGAGAGTACCTTAAATGCCCACTATACAAGCCCGGTTATCATACAGGCAATCTATGATGCCCTTGAAAAAATGGGGTATTCCAAAGGAAACCTGTTAGAGCCAGCAATGGGAACCGGAAATTTCTTCGGGATGCTTCCGCAGTCCATGCAGGACAGCAGGCTTTACGGTGTGGAGCTTGACGGACTGACCGGACGCATTGCAAAGCAGCTTTACCCGAAAGCAGACATTAAAATCGCAGGCTTTGAAAAGACGGACTATCCAAACGATTTCTTTGATGCTGCGGTGGGAAACGTGCCGTTTGGTCTGTATAAAGTTGCAGACAGGCAGTATGATAAAAATAACTTCCTTGTGCATGATTATTTTTTCACAAAAACACTGGATAAGGTCAGACCGGGCGGCGTGATCGCATTTGTCACAAGCAAGGGGACAATGGATAAGAAAAATTCGGAAGTCAGAAAATACCTGGCACAGAGGGCGGAGCTTTTGGGTGCGATCCGGCTTCCGAACACAGCGTTTCAGGAAAATGCTGGAACAGAGGTCACATCGGACATTCTTTTCTTAAAAAAACGTGACAGGTTAATGAATATTGAGCCGGACTGGGTGCATCTGACGGAAAATGACGATGGCATTGTCATGAACCAGTATTTTGCAGACCACCCGGAAATGGTCATGGGAAAAATGGAAATGGTGTCCGGGGCGTATGGCATGGAAAGCACCTGTGTGCCGGATACGTCCAGACCGTTATCGGAGCAGTTGCAGGAAGCGGTCGCAAACATCGAGGGCAGCATAGATGAAATCGAATGGGACGATCTGACCGAGGAACAGAACAATGAGAGCATCCCTGCAGATCCGTCCGTGAAGAATTACAGTTATACCGTTGTGGATGACGGTGTGTATTACAGGGAAAATTCCATGATGAAGCCTGTGGACGTACCGGAAACCACAAAACAGCGTATCAAGGGCATGGTGCAGATCCGTAACTGCACACAGGAATTGATCGACTTTCAGCTTGATGAGTACCCGGAGAGCATGATAAAAGATAAGTAGGCAGAATTGAACCAGCTTTATGATGCATTCTCTAAAAAATATGGTCTGCTCAATGCCACTGCAAACAAGAGGGCTTTTAATCAGGATGCAAGTTACAGTCTGCTGAGTTCACTGGAAAAATTAGACGATGGGGGCAACTTTAAAGGCAAGGCGGATATGTTTACCAGGCGTACCATAAAAAAGCAGGAAGTGGTCACGAGCGTGGACACGGCAAGCGAAGCACTGGCGGTATCACTGGGAGAAAAAGCAAGAGTAGACCTTGCCTATATGTCGGAGCTTTCCGGTAAAAGCGAGGAGGAAGTGACAAAGGAGCTTGCCGGAGTCATTTTTCAAAATCCGGTGACGGAAAAATGGGAAACCGCGGACGAATATTTGAGCGGGAATGTCAGGGAAAAGCTGGCTACTGCAAAAGTATTTGCCCAAAACCGCCCGGAGTATGCGATCAATGTGAGTGCGCTGGAGAGGGTGCAGCCGAAAGAACTGGACGCAAGTGAGATTGAGGTGCGGATTGGGGCAACATGGATTGACACAAAGTACATCGAGGATTTCATGCGTGAAACCTTTCAGACACCGGACTATCTGTTTGACCGCAACATTGTGGGCATACAGTATTCCGATGTGACCGGACAGTGGAATGTAAAGGGAAAAAATGCAGACAGGGGCAATTCCCTTGTCAACATGACCTATGGAACCGGCAGGGCAAATGCCTATAAAATTTTGGAGGATTCCTTAAATCTGCGTGATACCCGCATTTTTGATACGATTGATGAGGATGGATATGAAAAACGTGTCTTAAATAAAAAGGAAACCATGCTTGCCAGCCAGAAACAGGAAGCAATAAGGGAAGCCTTTAAGGACTGGGTATTCCGTGATCCTGACCGCAGGCAGGTGCTTTGTAAAAAATATAATGAAATATTCAATTCCACCAGACCGAGGGAATATGACGGTTCGCATCTGAAATTCCCCGGCATGACACCGGACATCGCACTCCGCCCGCATCAGCTTAATGCAGTGGCACATCAGTTGTATGGAAATAATACGCTGCTTGCCCATTGTGTGGGTGCGGGAAAGACCTTTGAAATGATTGCTGCGGCAATGGAGAGCAAACGGCTTGGGTTGTGCCAAAAGAGCCTGTTTGTCGTGCCGAACCATCTGACGGAGCAGTGGGCAGGCGATTTTTTAAGGCTTTATCCGGGTGCAAATATCCTTGCAGCCACCAAAAAAGACTTTGAGCCAGCCAACCGGAAAAGGTTCTGTTCCCGTATCGCAACCGGGGAATATGATGCCGTTATCATCGGTCACAGTCAGTTTGAAAAAATCCCGCTTTCTGTTGAACGGCAGACTGTGATCATAGAAAAACAGATTGCAGAGATCGAGATTGCCACAGAAGCAGCAAAGGCAGAAAAAGGGGAGCGTTATACCATCAAACAGATGGAAAAAACAAAAAAATCCTTGAGTACAAGGCTTGCAAAATTGAATGACAGTTCCCGCAAGGATAATGTCGTTACCTTTGAGCAGTTGGGCGTGGACAGGCTGTTTGTGGACGAGTCGCATTGGTACAAAAATTTGTTCCTTTATACAAAAATGAGGAACGTTGCGGGCATTGCGCAGACGGAAGCACAGAAGTCCTCGGATATGTTTGCAAAGTGCCAGTACATGGAAGAACTGACAGGCGGAAAGGGTATCACTTTTGCAACAGGAACGCCGATCTCAAACAGTATGACGGAGCTTTACACCAACATGAGGTATTTACAGTATGATACGCTCCAGAAATTGGGACTTGGCAATTTTGACAGTTGGGCGGCAACTTTCGGGGAAACGCAGACCGCCATAGAACTTGCACCGGAGGGAACCGGCTACCGGGCAAAGACGAGATTTGCAAAATTTTTCAATTTGCCGGAGCTGATCCGTCTTTTTAAGGAGAGTGCCGACATTCAGACACCGGATATGTTAAAACTCCCTATACCGGAAGCGGAGTACGAAAATGTGGTCTTAAAGCCGAGCGAATACCAGAAAGAAATGGTACAGTCCCTTGCAGATCGTGCGGAAAGAATCCGTAACAGGGAAGTTGAGCCATATTTCGATAATATGCTGAAGGTGACCAACGATGGAAGAAAACTGGCACTTGACCAGCGTTTAATCAATGATATGCTGCCGGATGATGAAAATTCAAAGGCTTCAACCTGTGTCAGTAAGGCATTTGAGATATGGGAGGAAACAAAAGAGCAGAGGTCGACACAGCTTATCTTCTGCGACCTGTCCACACCAAAAGGGGACGGGACATTCAATGTTTATGAGGATATAAGGGATAAGCTGATAGAAAAAGGAGTGCCACCGGAAGAAATTGCATTTATCCATCAGGCGAATACAGAAAACCAGAAAGCGGAGCTGTTTGCAAAAGTGAGAAGCGGACAGGTTCGTTTTTTATTGGGATCAACCGCAAAAATGGGAGCCGGGACAAATGTGCAGGACAGGCTTATCGCACTCCACCACATAGATGTGCCGTGGCGTCCTTCTGATATTGAACAGCAGGAAGGACGTATTTTAAGACAGGGTAATCTCAATCCGAAAGTCAAGATTTTCCGCTATGTGACAGAAAATACCTTCGATTCATACTCTTGGCAGCTCATAGAGAACAAGCAGAAATTTATCGGTCAGATCATGACAAGCAAATCCCCTGTGCGTAGCTGTGAGGATATAGATGAAGCGGCACTTTCCTATGCGGAGGTAAAGGCACTTGCAACCGGCAATCCCTACATAAAGGAAAAGATGGATCTCGACATACAGGTGTCAAAACTCAAACTTTTAAAGGCAAACCATACCAGCCAGCGTTACCGTTTGGAAGATAATATCACAAAAAATTATCCGACGCAGATCGCAACCATGAAAGAACGGCTTGAGGGGTATCGTGCGGATATACAGACGTACCAGGAGCATAAGCCTGTGGACAAAGACAGTTTTTCCATGAAAATCGGAAACCGCATTTATACGGACAAAAAAGAAGCCGGGGCAGCACTGATTGATATGTGCCGGAGTGCAAAACAGCCGAACATGGCAGTGACCATCGGGGAATATCAGGGTTTCCGTATGAAAGTGTCCTACGATACTTTTTTCTCAAAATTTACCATCAATCTCAAAGGGCAGTTGAGCCATGATGTGGAGATCGGTGCTGATCCGCTTGGAAATCTGCAAAGACTTTCCAATGCCTTAGAGGGCATGGCGGGGAGAATGGAAGATGTAAAACAGAAACTTTCCAATGTGGAACATCAGCTTGAAACTGCCAAAATCGAGGTAAAAAAGCCGTTTGCACAGGAACAGGAGCTTGCGGAGAAGCTGGAGCGTTTAACAGAATTAAATGCCCTGTTAAATATGGATGAAAAGGGCGATAACATGGCAGATTTAGGCGGGGACGAGCCGGAAAGCGGAGGAACAGGCGGTCAGAGTGTCGCAGACAGCAGGCATGACCGTATTTCCGTGAAAGAAAAACTTGCGGAAATGAAACAGAAGCTGTGTGGACAGAAATCCATGCAGAAACCGGAAATCACAAAGGAAAAGGGCAGGGAGGAAAGCCGCTAACCCTTTTCCGTACCAGAAAATCATAAAATCATACATTCAGGAGGTCATTATGGAAACAAACCAGACAGTCGAGGAGCAGACAATAAACCGGCAGGACACCGCAGAGAATGATGCGGTCAGACTGCTCTTAGAGCTTTTGGAACAGCAGAAAGCACCGTCACAGAACTTTATGGAAGTGTTGCAGTACGTCGCAGGGATGCAGATGCAGCTTAATGTAATGGTAAACGAGCTGCAAAGCGTAAAAGAACAGCTTGGGAAGATGCAGGAGAGCCAGCCGGAGGAAAAAAAGCATCCCCTGTTGGAAAAATTATCCCACCTGCAGGAGAAGGTAACAAATCTTGCCACGCATTTATCAGAGATAAAAGATAAGTTGGTGGACACCGCTGTGCAGGCGGTGTCTGCTTTTAAGGAAAAAGGCAGGGAAGAAATGAATAAAGTCCTTCAGAAAGGACTTTCCGGCGTGAAAGAGGCACTATTGGGACACCGGGAGCATCTGCTTGGCACACTGACCAGTTATGAGCAGACTGCAAACCAGATCGACAGCATCGGTGACGAATTAAAGCAGATCGGAAACAGTGCCGCCAATGTGGGCAGACTCCTGTCCGGGAAAGGGACAAAAGAGATTTCCGGGGAAGAACCGGGGATTGCCATAACCAGAGCCATCAATGCACCGGTGAAGAAGCATATCGCAAAATTAAAAAAACAGATGGATGGGATTGATCGGACGATTGAGAAGATAGATGGTATTTCATCTTCCCTCAGTGCCGGAAAAAATATAGAAAAAGATGCAGAAAAAGATGCAGAAAAAGGTGAAGAAAAAGGCACGAGGGTATCTGTAAAGGAAAAATTATCGCAGATGAGAGCAAAATCGCAACAGCAGAAAGTACCGGAAACGTCGAAAGCGAAAAGCAAAGAAGAATGTTTATAAGAGTTTGGAGAGAGCAGGTAGAGAAATCTATCTGCTTTTTCTGTGGAAAAAAGGAGGAAATTTATCATGGCAGATGATTACACGAACACAGGGAAACAGACAGAAAAGCAGAAAGTACAGGAGATCACGCAAAAGCTGGAGCAGGGGATCAAAGATGTATTTGAGAGCGAAAAATATAAGGAATACCTTACCACCATGTCAAAATTCCATCATTACAGTTTGAATAATACCATGCTGATCGCCATGCAGAAGCCGGATGCCACACTTGTTGCAGGCTATCAGGCATGGCAGAAAAACTTTGACCGTCATGTAAAGCGTGGGGAAAAGGGTATCCGTATCCTTGCACCCGCACCGTATAAGATAAAAGAAGAACGGGAAAAGACTGATCCGGTGACTGGGGAGATCGTGCTGGATAAAAACGGGATGCCGGTGATCGAGGAAGTGGAAGTGAAGCTCTCCGCTTTTCGTGTTGTCCCGGTCTTTGATGTGTCGCAGACAGAGGGAAAGGAGCTGCCAGACATTGGCGTAAGTGAATTGTCCGGAAGCGTGGAAGATTATGAGGATTTTATGCAGGCACTCACGGAAATCTCGCCTGTGTCGATCGGATATGAGCAGATCGACGGGGATGCAAAGGGATATTTCCATACAGAGGAACACAGGATTGCCCTGCAGGAGGGCATGAGCCAGAGCCAGACCGTAAAAACCGCTGTCCATGAGGTTGCTCATGCAAAACTCCATGACAGGGAATTAAACAGTGATTTAGAGGAAAGCATACCAAAAGACCGTAATACCAAAGAGGTGGAAGCGGAGAGCGTTGCCTATACGGTATGTCAGCACTTCGGGATAGATACCTCAGACTATTCATTTGGGTATATCGCAGGCTGGAGCAGCGGGAAAGGCATGAAAGAACTGAAATCTTCTCTTGATACCATAAGAAAAACTTCATCGGAATTGATTACAGGCATTTCCGAGCGGTTACAGGAATTAAAAAGGGACAGGGGACAGGAACAGGACAAAGAAAATCTTCTTCTGATAGAAAACAGCGACCTCACAAAATACAGTCTTTTGCGTGTCAGTGGAATGGATGTAGAGCAGATAGCGGAAGCACTCTCCGTGATGGGCGAAGATGATAAGCTGAGTATTGCGGCATATCTGGAGAGCAAGGGTGCATGGACGGCGGAGATCGGAAACGAGGACACAAAGGAGTTTGGCGTTTACCATCTGGATGTCCGCTACAATACGGATACCAGTGAAATAAAGACATTTTCGGATAAACATACGATAGAGCAGGAATTAGAGCAAAATCCGGCAGGAAAGGAAGGGGAAAACATGAATTTGGATCAGGTATCTTATTATGTGATAGAGAATATTCCCACATGGGCGGATAACAGCCAGAACAGAAGTAAACTGGAGCGTTACGACAGTCTTTCGGACGCAATGGAGCAGTTTGGAAAGTACAGGGCAGATGTCACCGATGAGAGTGAGGACAGGGCGAAAACGACGATCGGAGCAAGCGTAAACGGCATAGAATTTGATGTAGCCTATGCCATAAAAAGTGATAATGTCCTGTCCCTTGATTTTACACACAGCCAGACAGCACAGGAGAGCAGCCACTTCATGGAAGCCTTGCAGACCTTGTGTGCAGAACTTCCGGTAGATAAGGTGCGTGTGCATAGGACGATGACACCGGAGGAAAAGAAAGAGTTTGTAAAACAGCGTTTCCAGAACCAGTTAAAGCAAAGTGGGATTGAGGATGACAGCTTTTACATGACAAGATTTGATATGCTGTATGAGCAGGGAAAAATGAATGACCTTATGCCGACAGCCAACCAACAGCAGCTTGTGGAAGATGTGCCATATACAGAATGGGACAATCCATATTTCCAGATGGAGGAACTGGAACAGATGGCATTTATGGCTGGGGATAAGTTTGTCAGCATACAGGTTTGTGATGATGGGTATGATTATTCCATTTTTAACACAGATTATACACTGTTTGACGGCGGTATGTATGATGATGCGGAAATATCCATTCATGCGGCATTAAAGGAAGTTTTGGAAGATATTGGGGTAAAGGATCAGAAAGAGCTTGTTCCGGTGGACTATGACGGACTCATGGAAAAAACAGAAGCGGCAGAACAGGCAAAGATACAGGCAAAGAGCATCGTTTCGGACTTCAGGGCAAAAACAAATGAGATGTTCCATGAGATCAGCGGTCTGAATGCGGAAGATATGGAAATGACGGCAAGGGCGCATATCCTGTCAAAGCTGGATGATTTTGACCTTGACGCACAGATCGTAGATGTCGTGGTATCCGGAAGCTGGTGCAGAGGTCTGGAGCAGGAGGGTTCCGACATAGACATTGTGGTGGAATATAAGGGCAGTGCGAACGAAGATACCCTGTTTGCTGTATTGAATGAAGATGAATTGAAAATTGGCGGTGTCAGGGTGGACATCAACCCGATCACAGAGGGAAAGACAGGCACACTCGAAACCTATCTTCCTGGTATGGAAAGTTATCTGGAGCAGAAACGGGTGGAAATGGAGAACGCCGTTGCTGAAACAGAAAAAGTACCGGAAAAAACGATTACATGGACGGTTGCAGAATGTGGGGAGTTTCACGATATGGGGGAACTGCATGAAAATGTTGAAACGGTGGAGCAGGCAATCGACTTTTTCAATAAAATCCCGCCGGAGAGGATGCATGGTATTCCGAGCATTGGTATCCGGATGCACACAGAGGGAACGGAAGAATACGAGGATGTGCAGATGGATGTCTTTTCCGGTGGGGTGGCAGACCTTGAAATGCTTGAATATGTACCGGATATAACCGACGATCCGAAAGCAGTTGCCATGATACAGGAATTGATCGACAAGCTGCCGGACATTGAGGTGCGGGGGTCACTGGAAAAATGGCAGGCGGGTTTTCTTGCTACCGAGATCGACCAGCTTTCCTACGACTATGATACAAACCAGTATAAAGACACCGTAGAGGACAGGGAAGCACAGGTAGCCAATATCACGGAGGATATACGAAGCGGCAATGTGGGATACCTCAATGATTTTTTAAATGCGATCATCGCAGAAGAAGTCCGGGAGGGCATTACAGACATTTTCGGGCAGGGAACGGACATTTCAGACAGTGAAGCGGTGCAGACTGCAAGAAAGGCGAAAGAGCTGCTTGACAAGCTGGCAGAATATAAGCCGCTGGCAAAAATCGAGGAACTGGAAGAACAGAATTATAACATGATAGATAACGTCTTAAATAACGGCGCAGAAAAGAAAGAGGATGAAAAAGCAAAGACCAGAGTATCCGTCAAGGAAAAGCTGGCGAAGAAAAAAGCGGTCATAGAAAAGCGGGATAAAGCAGAGAAAAACTGCCCAGAAAAGGATGCCGAGAAAAAGGCACACAGAGAGATATAAAAATATAATTCATTTTGCAAGACATAAGAAAAGAGAGGATGTTTTGACAGGCATCCTCTCTAATAATATATGCAGGTATGTCTCTAAAATAAGGTCTGCACATAGTTAAGCATTGGTTACTGCTCCAAAAAAATTTATGATTTCTTCTTTTGACAAATCTCTGGAAGATACTTTCTTAGGAGTTATCTTATCAGCGGCATCGGCAGCATTTTCTAAAGCAGTTACAAATGCTTCGGCAGTTTTAGAGTCCTGAATAATGATATTGTGAAAAATACTTTGTGTCGCCATGAAATTCGAGACCGTTTCAAGTTTTGTGTAAACGTTAAAAACTGATATAAGATTTGTGAATAGTTACAAATGGGCAGAGCCGATTTTCCGGATTCTGCCCATATTTGGTTTGCGCGCCATGGGCGTGCTCTAATGGGTGAAAGTCCCGAACACGCCTAGGCAACGAGGAAGTGTATAGCAGAACAGCAAGGGTGTCCATCGTGAGGTGGAATCTGAAGGAAGCTGTAAGCAAATTCTTGGTCCGACGGACAGAAATCACATATAAGGCTCGGAAATACGGATAAGTCTGCCAAAAGAGATGAAGTCCTAAAGTTGCTGGAAGTACGAGTAAATGTGGCGGATAGATGAGAGGAAAGAGCGTGCACCTTAAGCGTGGAGGTCTCACAGGGGTTTCATTAGCCTAGTAACAACGAACTGTGAGAAGTCAGCCGAGCCCATAGTAGTGAAGAAGTCTCTGTAATAGAGATGGAGCAAAGGGGCGAACAATCAATAAGTTTGAGTATGTCTCGTATTGCAGAAGAGATAACATCTGCCGTAACCAATCGGGTAAAAGATGGTCAAATCAAGCGAGACGGAAAGGAAAGAACGCATGGACACAAGTAGTCTAATGGAGCAGATATTATCTAGCGATAACCTCAACAGAGCATATCTGCAGGTCGTACGAAACAAAGGTGCAGAGGGAGTGGACGGAATGAAGTGCACAGAACTTAAGGAACATCTTGCAAAGAACGGCGAAATCATTAAGGAGCAGCTGAGGACAAGAAAGTATAAACCTCAGCCAGTACGGAGAGTGGAGATACCAAAACCCGATGGCGGTTTCAGAAACCTGGGAGTGCCAACAGTAACAGACAGATTTATACAACAAGCTATTGCACAGGTCTTAACACCAATCTATGAGGAGCAGTTCCATGATCATAGTTATGGATTCAGACCGAACAGATGTGCACAACAGGCAATCCTGACAGCACTTGATATGATGAACGAGGGCAACGACTGGATTGTAGACATTGACTTGGAAAAGTTCTTTGACACAGTAAACCATGACAAGCTTATGACCATCATAGGCAGAACTATAAAAGATGGAGATGTTATCTCTATCATTAGGAAATATCTTGTCAGTGGAATCATGATTGATGATGAGTATGAGGATTCTATTGTGGGAACACCACAAGGAGGAAATCTTTCACCATTACTGGCAAATATCATGCTGAATGAACTTGATAAGGAAATGGAAAAGAGAGGGCTTAACTTTGTACGATACGCGGATGACTGTATTATTATGGTCGGAAGCGAAATGTCTGCCAATCGTGTAATGAGAAACATATCTCGTTTTATTGAAGAGAAAGTAGGACTCAAAGTTAACATGACCAAGAGCAAAGTAGATAGACCAAGAGGATTGAAATATCTGGGTTTCGGATTCTACTTTGATTCAAGAGCACACCAATTTAAGGCAAAACCACATGCAAAATCAGTAGCAAAGTTCAAGAGGCGAATGAAAGAACTCACTTGTCGTAGCTGGGGCGTTAGTAACAGCTATAAGGTTGAGAAACTTAATCAGCTTATCAGAGGGTGGATTAACTACTTTAAAATAGGTAGTATGAAGGTGTTATGTGCCACGCTCGACCAAAGCATAAGATTTCGATTGCGCATGTGTATATGGAAACATTGGAAAACTCCACAGAATCGCGCGAAGAACTTAATAAAGCTAGGGGTATATAAGAAACTAGCGTACTCAACGGCTTATAATGGTGCGAGAATCGCACACTGCTGTCAAGGCGGTGCCATGAATGTAGCCGTTACAAAAGAAAGACTAACCCGTTTTGGATTAATCTCAATGTTAGATTACTACACCGAAAGGTGTGTTACTTGTTAAGTTGACTGAACCGCCGTGTACCGAACGGTACGCACGGTGGTGTGAGAGGTCGGGAAATCACTCAGATTTCCCTCCTACTCGATCATTATACAGGAGTTTTTGGGCATGTCAATAAGACCTGCCCAAAACAAGCTGGTTTTACAGGTTGCGTCCAACCAGACGCTCTTCAAAATAGATTTCAAGCTGGGAGTGGATCTGCCCCCAGTCCTGCCTGTGTCCTGTCCATTTCTTAGTGATATCCATAGTCGCAAGATACAGCATTTTTAAAAGGCTGTCATCCGACGGGAAAACGGTCTTGCTTTTGGTTACTTTCCGCAGCTGACGGTTGAATCCTTCAATCGCATTGGTGGTATAAATCAGGCGCCTTACTGCCTCCGGGTACTTGAAATAAGTGGATAATGTAGCCCAGTTGTCATGCCATGATTTATAAATCTTTGGATACTTGGAATCCCATTTATCTTTGAATAATTCTAATTCATTTAATGCTGTTTCTTCCGTTGGCGCAGCATATACAAGCTTCAGATCAGCCATCAGCTTTTTGATGTCTTTGTAGGAAACAAACTTCGTTGAATTACGGATCTGATGAATGATACACTGCTGGATTTCTGTTTTTGGATAAACAGCTTCAATTGCCTGTGGAAATCCATTTAGTCCATCCACACATGCTATCAGGATATCTTCAACTCCGCGGTTCTTTAGTCCATTCATGATGGAGAGCCAGAACTTGGCGCTTTCGTTTTCTCCAACATACATACCAAGAACGTCCTTTTTTCCGTTCATATCGATGCCAAGAGCAATGTAGACTGCACGTTTTACAATGCGTCCTTCACTTCGGACATGATAGTGGATAGCATCCATAAATACGACGGCGTACACTTCTTCCAATGGACGTTCCTGCCATTCTTTTACGATTGGCAGGATTTTATCTGTAATACGACTGATAGTGCTGTCAGAAATATCAATATCATACAGTTCCCGCATATGAGACTCAATATCACCGGTAGTCATTCCTTTGGCATACATGGAAAGGATTTTTTCTTCCATGTCCTGAGTCACAGCATTCTGATACTTTTTGATCAACTGAGGCTCATACTCACCATTACGATCTCTTGGAATAGCTACATCCATATCTCCATAGCTTGTGTGCATAGTTTTGCTGGAATGACCGTTTCTGCTGTTGTCTGTTTCTTTGTTACGATAATCATACTTGGAATATCCTAATTCTTCATCCAGTTCCTCATCCAAAGCACCTTCCAGAAGAACAGACATCATGTCACGCATGATACTGTTTACATCGGTGCCATCTTTGATGCTGATATCATTATTCTTCAGATAATCACGCATCATTTCTCTCATTGCTGCTTTTTGTGGGCTGTCTTTTCTTCTTGCCATAAAAATAACCTCCAAACTGAGTAATTTTATCTTACATCAGTTTGGAGGTTTACACAAACTTTGGGATGCTCCCTGAAATTCACTCCCTGGTACTTCTATCGTAAATTATTTTTGAAAAGAAATAATCTTAAACAAGCACAGCTTTTTTATCCGTTTCAATAATAGCAATTACATCGTCTACACTTGTGCCTGTATATGTGGCAATCTGTTCTGCCGTAAGCCCATTCTTGTGCATATTAAGAATAATTCTAGCTTCGCCCTCAGCAATGCCATCTTCTCTGATCCCCTGACTTAAATTGCACATAATGTTCACATCCCTTCTAAAATTTTCCTCAACAGGAATATTGTATTCATCACCGATGATTGTCAGCTTTTCATTTATCGTCAGTTCTTTGGATAATAATGCCCCTAACAGACGGTGCAGCTCATACATTTCATCGTGTTCCGGAAGCTCTTTTGTAAGACCTAGCATGACGATATTTAACAGGTCGAGATTTCCTTTCCAGTGATAAGTATCTATAATATCATCTTTGGTGAGGTGGATATGGCTCATGCTGTTTTTGTCCATATTCATACATACCCAGATCGAATAGACACGGCGTATGTCATTATAGTTTGAATTTTCAAAATCCCGCCCTTTTTGTGAGGATATCATCCTGCTGACATAAAAGATTGCCCGGTTTAAAATATCATATTCCGTCGGTTCTGATTTCTGTGCTTCCACATTTACGATTATCTGCGATAATTCGCCTTTTATGCCACTTTTTGATGGCATACGGACATAAAAGATAATGTCAAATCGTATCAGTCCCTCGTTGATTTCTGCGTTTTCCCCATTCAGACCGATTAAGCGTTCTCCGCTGTTTTCGGTGACAGTATTGGTAAGTCCCGGCTCAACCGGAACGGTACTAATACAAGGCTCGCCCTCGATCAGCGGAACAATGTCTTTTGGGTTCATTCCCATAAATTCAGGGACTGTTTTTACTAAGATATGTGCCAGTATGTGTTTCTGTCCCAGTAAACGCTTGGCACTGGCATCATATTGGGCATCTTTATCCGTTGATGCTATTGCATTTTTTAATTCTGTGTTCACAGGTTTCCTCCTTTTTGTAGGATATAGTCATCTACAAGGAGTATCTGACCACATCCTCATTATAACTTATTTTTAAGGTTAAAACAACTTGGAAATCTTTCTGTTGCAGGGCAAACGCATATAGGTTTCCTCCTTGATTTTTGAACATACAAGATTTAAAATGAAAAATGTACCTTGAAAACATTAAAAAGTAATAGAAAAGAGGTAATATTATGGATAATCAAAATAAAGTTCTGGAGTATGCTAACAAATTAGAGCATATTCTTCGTCATTATCTTGAATGTGACTATACTGAATTTGGCGTGAAAGCAAATGATAATTTAACTCGCTATGATTGGCAAAGTCCTATAAATTTTGCTTTAGGTTATCGTTATGCTTCGTCAAATAAAGACCCCAAAGTGAAAGCAGATATTGATTATTTTTTAGGTAATGTGCTTGAAGGGCAAAGTATTGGCGATGTAGTGGAAAAATATGAATACTATGGTTATGACTCCCCAGAAGCCGCATTTGAGTATATTGACAAAGCCATTGAAAAGTTAAGAAAAATACTGTTTTCGTAACATTAAAAGTATTTTTGGCGGTTTTATTGTTTTTTGGGTGAATTAGTTTTTGGCAACTTCTTGATACAGTACCCGATACAAGGGGCTGTCCTTTTGTGGTAGGGGCAGGAAGCGCAAGCCAGGGAATGGGGAACGGGAGGCTTGTGCTCATGCCGCCCGTTCCCCGGTTTTTGTATCATCATTTTGGTTCTATGTCAAGAAAAAATGAAAAATTACAATTCATGTTTTTTCTCTTTTTTTATCTGATCCGTATCGTGTTCCACCTGCACGTCCCGTCCGAGATACCGATTAAGATTTTCCTGTTTCCGCTTCAAATCCCGCACCTCTTTTTCACAGCTCTTGTAGGTTGCGGTCAGTTCTTTTTTCCGTGTTTCCAATGCCTGATACTCGGCTCGCAGCTTATTCACATTCAATCCTTTTAGCTTGATGCCTGCCTGTTCAAGCACCCGTCTTGCACCGCCATAGAGGATGATCTGGCTCTCGTATCTGCGGAAATAAGCGTCCGGGTTCTTGGCTTTCTTGTAAGCAATATGATAGGAGCGGTTGTCCTTGTACTGCTCGGCATATTTGATGATTTCCGCAAGGTCTTTCATGCGGTGTTCCAGTTCCACAACGCTCTGTTTGGCAGACTTGCCCGCTTCCGTTTTTACAGTAATCTTATGCTCCAGATCGGAGAGAGAACCAGCTTCATTATAGCTTTGTGCGGCGATTTTCAGATTCTCAATTGCCGCCCACTGTTGCAGTCCGGGACTGTTCTGGAATTTCTCGTCCGAGGTGTCAATGAGCCTGCGGGTGGAGTAGTCCTTTTTCGGGATAACTACTTTTCGTTCCCGCTTCTTTTCAATGAGTTCCCGGATACGTTCCTTTGTGTATTCTTTCCCTAAAGACCTAGTACTGCCACGAACAAAACGCTCCTTGTCCAGAGGTCGGAAAGAGATATATTTCACAGCTTCTTCTCCAAAAGTTTCCCCTTTGATTTCATATCCTTTGGCTCTCATTAAAAGCAGAAATTCTTCATAAGTGGAAGCCGCCTTGATACAGAAATTGATGTCCCGTCTGAGTTGCGTTTTCCAGGTCGAACCATTCTGATCAGACTGCCATTCCTTGTATTTTTTGCCACGTTCACCGCCGGGAATGATGACAGAAAGATTGTGTTCTTTGCACAGCTCATCACTCAGGTGGCGGATGCGGTGGTAGGTCTGTGTGCAGTCATGGTATTTGTTATATTCAATGTTGTCAGCCGCACAAAAGATGATATGGTTGTGTATATGCACCTTATCAATATGCGTGGTGACAACATACGAATATTTTCCCTCTAAAACCTTGTCTGCAAACTCTTTTCCGATGTGGTGCGCTTCCTCATAACCGACTTCGCCCGGAGCAAAAGCCTGTATCAGATGGTAGGCTTTGTTGGGACTGTTTTCCCTGCAATGGTCAAGCGTATATTTAAAGTCAATTGCCGCAGTTTCGGGCGCACACGCATAAGACGAAACATAGATTTGTTCATCGGTTTTGTCCGGGTTACAGATATATTCTATGGCTTTATCAACGGTTGCTTTGATAGCATGGATTTTTGTGTACGCCATACCTCGTTCATCAACTCCTTCACTTCGTCCATATCTTCCTGATAGATATGCCCGGTGCTGTTTATACGCTTCGCAATCTGGTTTAAACTGGAGCTGATACGTCCCAGTTCCGTATTGTAATTTCGCAGGTAACTGTAATCCACATCATAGACATATCCGTACAAAATGAGCTTGCGTAAAAAAGCGGATTTGCTTTTCATGCCGGACAGCTTAAACTTTCTGTCAAGGATATATTGTTCTTCGTCATTGAGATAAAATTGCACCGGATTGGTGCGGTTTCGCTTTGCCATTTCTGCCACTTCCTTTCTGATTTTGGGTACAAAAAAACTGCTGTAAAATGTTCGATTTTTACAACAGTTCGTTTCAAGTTTTATTCAATTTTGAGCGTAACCACCCAAGCAGATTATAGCAAAAGTGGCAGAAAAGGTCAAGGTATTCCGGTGGAAAACCGGAGAAAAATAAAAGAGGGTTAGGGATACTTCCCTATGGAAATTCAACTGCACAGACGATAGGAAAGTGCGGGAAATTTCGCCTGTGTCATGACACAGGCAGTGCTTGCTAAGGTTGTTTTTGGCACTCCAGGAGGGTGTGCCGGATGCTTTGTTATTTTGAAAATATAAGGGAATAAAAATATGTTTACAGATTACTGCTCACTTTCAAATACACTTTATAGTGGGATAGTAAGCTCTGTTTTGAAACCGCCATAATATTCACTGTGATCTATTATAACAGTTCCACTATGACCATCCATAATCTGCTTCACAATCAGCAGTCCTAAACCATGTCGTTGTTCGGTAGTGTTTGTATCACAGACCATATAATGCGGTGTGTGATTGAGCTTTTCTATTTGTTCATCGGAAACTCCGATACCGTTATCTTCAACACAGATGATACATTTGTTATTATATGTGGAAACTGATACATAAATCGCACATCCGTTTTCGTTATGAGTTATGCTGTTCTGAATAAGATTTGAGATTGCCCGTTTTAATAAATCCTTATCTGCGTTAATGTTGCAAACGGTCAGTTTATCATCAGTTTTCCATTTAATTGGAAATCTATCATCAATATCCATATTCATAAAATCTACAACGACTTGACGAACAACGGCAACAGCATTTTCCTCTTTTTTCATAATTGGTTGCATATTATATTCGAGCTTTGAAGCAAGATTAAGGTCGTTAATCAAATTCTTCATTCGCTCACTTTGCTTTACAATTACAGTAGCTTTTTTACGCTCTGTTTCCGAAAGACTTGGGGAATTTCCTAATTGTCCAGCATATCCCATAACCATTGACAGTGGTGTCCGAATATCGTGGGAAACACCCGCTATCCAATTTGCTCTTGCAGTTTCCTTTTTTCTTAACTGCTTTTTTTGCTCCTGCAAAATATCGGAGGTGTGATTGATATTAACGGATATTTCTGAAAGCACACCTGTTTCTGGAATGTGGACATTCTCTCCAATGGATAAACCTTGTATTCCCTTTGTAATCGGCTTAACTGATTTTAAGAGCTTCATATTAGCTATTAAATAAATTGCAAGGATAAGCATGATATTGATAAATAACACATTTAGAACAATTTGCGGAAAATTTGAAAGTAGGCTGTAATCCCAACTTGGTTGTGTATGTTTCCAAAAGCTGTCTTTTGGAAATCCGAGGACGACAACACCGTATTCATTTTCACCTGTGTAGGTTGGATAACCGTCAAGATATCCCACACTCAAATTAGCTATATCGGACAAAGTATAATCATTCGGAATAGTAGAAGGAACATTTTCGGTTTTCCATGTGACTTTCAATGTATTATTATCAACCAAAATCGCCCATGCTCCACAATCTGTCAATTTAGCAGACATATTTTCTGATAAAACATAATTTCCACCTGTGGACGATTGTAACGCTTTTCCTGTTTCTCTGGCTATATTGTAGGGAGACGCATCTTTATCGGGAATGTAGCTTGCCATAAGTACAACAAACGCAATAAAATTTATTAACACTATAAGTATAGAACTTAGCAGCAAAATACCTACAAAACGCCGTATAAGTTTTGGTACGCTTTTCATGTTACTTGTCCTCCACAATCAACTTGTAGCCTAATCCCCTGATTGTTACCAACGAAACAGGCTGTGAGGGATTTAGTTCTATTTTTTCTCTGATACGGCGTATATGCGCCATTAAAGAATTTTCATATCCAAAAGGATTATCGCCCCATGCAGCTTCACATAATGCGTCAATCGTTATAATACGTCCGGCATTTCTGTACAGGGCAGAAAGTAGATCATGCTCCTTTGCTGTCAGAGGAATATGTTCGTTATTTTTTATTACTTCGGCACATGAAAAATCAATCTGACTGTTTTTCAGTTTCACAATAGGGTTTTCACTCTTATAGCTTCTTCTTAAGATTGCCATGATTCGAAACAATAGTTCTTTTGGAAGAAATGGCTTTACTATGTAATCATCAGCACCTAACCCAAACCCCTTAAATTTATCATCATCTTCACCGCGGGCAGTAAGAAACAAAATAGGATAATCACCATATCGTTTTAACTGCTCCATTAAATCAAATCCATTCCCGTCTGGAAGCATAACGTCAAGAATTGCTAATTCTGGACGGAATTTTTGGGATGCTGCTATGGCATCTTTCATACTCTTGGCAGTCGTTATATTATGAAATCCGTATTCATTTAGGATTGATAAGACCATATCTAAAAGTTCTTGCTCATCATCAACGAGTAGTAAATGCTTGTTCAACAAGTAATCATCATTATTCATGGTGAAACCTCCTTTCACATTTACATTATACCATACTAAAAATGAATTTTTGAGTGTCCTGCAAAATGTAAGGTAGATGTAAGGTGGAGAGAATGTTGCCGCAAGGTTGGCGCAGTATCATAAACTCATGAAAGGAGATGTTGCTATGAACTATATTATTACAACAGAACAGTTGACAAAAAAATACAAATCTTTTGTCGCTGTTAATGATGTTTCACTTCATATTCGGAAAGGAAGTATTTACGGCTTTCTTGGTCCGAATGGAGCAGGAAAATCAACCACTATGAAAATGCTTTTAGGACTGACTGCTCCCACGAAAGGAGACTTTACAATTGACGGGAAACAATTTCCAGCTGACCGCATTTCCATTTTGAAAGAAATAGGCTCATTTATTGAGTCACCATCTTTCTATGCAAATCTGACAGGTAAGGAAAACCTCGATATTATCCGTCGCATTTTAGGACTACCCCAAAGTGCAGTTGAAGACGCATTGGAATTGGTTGGTCTTTCAGAGTTTGGTGATCGTCTTGCAAAGAAATATTCACTTGGCATGAAGCAGCGGTTAGGGCTTGCCGGGGCGTTGATTGGTAGACCGCCTATTTTGATTTTGGATGAGCCGACAAATGGACTTGATCCGTCCGGCATACACGAAATCCGAAATTTGATTGAGTCCCTACCTGACCTTTACGATTGTACAGTACTTATTTCTTCTCATATGCTATCTGAAATCGAGCTGATGGCAGATGACATTGGGATACTCAATCATGGGCGGTTGTTATTTGAGGGCAGTTTGGATGAACTACGGCAGTATGCCTTACAATCTGGTTTTGCTACTGATAATTTGGAAGATATGTTTCTGTCTATGATTGAGAAAGACAATACAAGCAGGAAGCAGAGGGCAAAACTATGAGAACACTTGTAATCGAACTTCGGAAAAGCAAAAGGACAGGCGTTATCCCTCTGATGATTGCAGTGGGTATCGCGGGTGCAGCCTATGCTTTTATAAATTTCATTGTCCGAAAGGACACATTATTAAATTTGCCTTTAGCGCCTATGGATGTTCTTCTTACGCAGCTTTACGGCATGATTATGGTCTTAAATATGTTCGGTCTCATAGTCGCAACATGTATTATTTATAACATGGAATTTAAGGGAAGTGCAGTAAAAAAGATGTATATGCTGCCTATGAACGTTCCTACCATGTACCTGTGCAAATTTCTGATTTTAACAGTTCTGTTGTTGATTGCTGTTTGCTTTCAAAATTTGGCACTTGCAAAAATCGGTGTGACAGATTTACCGCAAGGCACGTTTGAAGCCCATACCCTGATATCTTTTGCGGGTTATTCATTTCTTACGTCAATGCCTGTATTGTCCTTTATGCTTTTGGTATCGTCGCGATTTGAAAATATGTGGGTGCCACTTGGAATTGGAGTAGCGGGATTTTTAAGTGGTATGGCATTGGCTTCGTCAAATATTACGCTTTTTATGATACATCCTTTTGTGGTTATGTTAAAACCTGCTGTTGCTATGAGCGCACAGCCAAATATTGCGGTTGTAATTGTATCCTTGATTGAAACAATCCTGTTTCTATGTGCGGGATTGTGGGCAGCTAAAAATCTACGCTATGAATAAGGAGGTGTATAGAAATGAGCTTTTGGGAACTGCTTAAAATTGAATTTATAAAAGTAAAGCGTAGTAAGATCATTCCATTGATTTTTATTGCCCCGCTGCTTGTAGTTGCGTCTGGCGTGGCAAATCTTCATAGTTACTTTACCCCGGAATATACAAACGCATGGGCGGCTATGTTTATTCAAAGTGCATTGGTCTATTCGTATTATCTGCTTCCGTTTAGCATGATTGTCATTTGCGTGATGATTGCAGGACGGGAAACAGGAAATAATGGGATAATGAAGATGCTGGCACTACCTGTTAGCAGATATGCGCTTTCTGCTGCAAAATTTTGTGTGTTGTTATTTTATCTGTTTATGGAAATGGTTGTATTTCTTGCAGTATTTGTTATAGCAGGATTGCTTGCAACCAGTGGCACAGGGATTACAGAAACACTTCCGATTATGTATCTATTGAAATGGTGTTGTGGGCTGTTTTTGACTATGCTTCCGAGCGTAACGACTATGTGGGCGATTACTGTACTTTTCGATAAGCCACTGTTATCCGTTGGATTAAATATGTTCCTTGTTATTCCCGGTGTGTTAGTAGCAAATACTCCGCTTTGGATAGCATATCCTTATTGTTACAGTGGCTATTTGGTTTCTTGTTCTTTGCATGATTTTACGACAATAGGCATAGGCAATGGATTTCAGTTATTTCCATTTTTGCCATGTGCCATTGTGATTTTTGTATTTGCATTTTGGGTAGCAATAACACGCTTTGGAAAAAAGGAAATGAGGTGACAAACTATTATGAATCAAAAGAAATTTCAAAAATTGAGTGTGGTAGCATTGATTATAAGCCTTCTGCCATTGGTAACATTTATCCCTGTTTTGCTCCATATTACATTGACAGATGGTGTACGTTCTGCATGGGTGGGGGTCAATATCTTTTGTATTTTTGTAGGATTGATAATTTCGGTTATTTGTGTCAAAAATCGTGATAGCAGAAATGTAATAAATATTATTTCGACAACCATTAGTAGTTTTTGGGTGTTGCTCATGGGAGGTATTGTTGCCCTTGCCTTGTTTATCGGATTTGTTCAATAGGAATGGTATTATGCTTTCGATAAGAAAATTATTTGCAGCTATATTTATAACTTTAATTGTATTGTCCTGCGTAGCCTGTTCTGGACTTGATATTTTATCGGACAATATCAAAGGAGGCGCAGATAGGTTGGTGGAAGCATTCAGATTAAGATAGGGTAGAGGAGGGGAAGTATGAAGAGATTATTGCTTGTAGATGATGATACAGCTTTTTAAAGATACTATCGTCCTTGTTGCAACGGGATTTTCAAGTGTACGAAGCTACGGGGGTGGAAGAAGCATTGAAAACACTTGATGTTGTCCTGATTCATGCAATTTGTTCCGATTTCAATATGAAGGATGGAACAGGGATTGAATTGCTTGAAAGACTATATCATGAAAAAAATGGAATACCGTTCCTTCTTATGTCGGGTGATGATGATCGCAGACTTGTTGAAACCGTAGAACGGTATGGGGCTACATTTTGTTGTAAAACAGATTTTGAACTCTTGAAAAAAATAAAAAAATTATAATTTTACGATAAAATGATAGTTATATAAATACCAGATTTTTATTTAGAGAAATTAAGGGTATTAACAGTTCTTATTTTAAGTATGATGGGAGGTGATTTCTTTGGGAAGGTGTTGATTTTATCGTTTAAGGATGATGAAGAACATATTATCAATCGCATTTTATCCTGTATGAATAAAGAGGTAGAGATTTTGCATCACGGAAATGTTCAAAGCGGACAACTTTATTTCGATGGACTTTGTGTTGATGAACAGAAGAGAATTGTAGTTCGTGAAAATAATGAGATTGAATTGACCTATACGGAATTTGAAATATTGCTTTTATTGGCACAGAATATGGGTAAAGTATTTAGCAAAGAACAAATATATGATAGTGTTTGGAAAGAACCTTATTTTGGCGATCATAATATTGTCATGAGCCACATCCGTAACTTACGAGGAAAGATAGAGGATAATCCAAGTAAGCCGATTTACATCCAGACAGTATGGGGAGTTGGGTATCGTTTTAACAAAAATTTAAGCAGTGGTCTGTGATGATGATACAGATCACTGCTTATTTTTCGTTTTTGATGCCCAAAAGATATTCACATGATACATGAAAAAATTCTGCCAGAGCAACAACTTCATAATCTGGAACAAAGCGGGTTCCTTGTTCGATGCGAAGCACCGTAAGGTCGCTGAATTCATATCCGGCAAGTTGGAGCTGTTCAGCAAGGTTTTTTTGTGACATATGCTTTTCAGTGCGTAATTCCTTTACACGCTGACCAATCAGATTTTTTGAATTGCTTTCTTTATTCCAGTAAATCTTCATTCAAATACCAACTTTCTAAAGATGAAGTGCTATGTGATTGATTTTACGGAATATTTTTGATAATATACTTCTAAAGATGAGGTATAGAAAAATAAAATTGTTGAAAATGGTTGGGGATTGATAATACTGACTGCAAAATGCAATACTTATTGATAGGGAAAGGTGGATACGAGAATGAACGAAGTATTTGAAACAATAGCAGAGGTATTTGAGGAGCTTCGGAGTGAAGCCGGGGAGCGTGAATATTCTGTTCAGACGAAAGAATCGGAAAAGGCAGATAAGGAGTTAAAAAAGGTAAACCGGGAATACGAGAAGCTATTGACAGAGGTTTCGGCAGAACACCAACAGTTCTTGGAGGACTATATGGATATTGTGGATCATGCTCATTTTGAAGAACAGCAGAGAGCGTATTATCAGGGTATGATTGATGTGATACAGATATTTGATGGATTGGGAATTTTAAAGGAAAGAAGTAAGGTAAAAGAATTGCTTACTTCTATGAAAAGATAAGATAACAGGGTGGAAGGCTATGGAGAGCTGACCGCCCTGTTTTTATCCAGAATAATATAGAAATAATCAAGAAAAAATCGAAATCTTTCTGCTATTCTGTTTCATGGGTTTTATATGTACGAAGATAGGCTTCTACCAGTGCAAGAATGGTGGTTATCTGATCGCTTGTACATTCTGAAAGATAGACCAGCAGTCTTTGGTAATCCAGATTATCAGTTGGAGCTGCCGGATAAAAGAACGGATCAGCAGAGATGTGTAAAGCACGAATGAGCTGACCAAGTTTTTCGAGGCTTGGAACATTACCATGATTTTCGATCTCTTTGATATATCTTGATGAAACACCGGATTTTTCGGATAACTCATCATAAGTCAGCTTCTGGTCTAATCTGGCTTTCTTCAGGCGAAAACCCATGTCTTTATCAATTTTCTTAGATTTAGCCATATCATGCACCTCCGTATATAGTGTATAGTTCACCATTTAAAAAGAAAATGAACTAATAACGCACTATATCAGAGGGGTATAATACACTTGAATAAAATGAGAAACTTTGGATATTGCATATAAAAAAACGCAGTATTCAAAGGTTTTTTCTCATGTTTTTTATCCTTTGAATGTGTTTGGGAGAGCTATGTATTCTGAAACATTGAAAGGATATTTTTGTATCTGGGGAATATCGTCTTGCACATTACGTGGAAGGACAGGTAAATAGGTCGCATTTTAAGTAATGCGGCAAATTCTACAATTGAAAGTGCATTATATACACTCGTAGAATGTGGAGAAAATTTAATATCAGCTATAAACAGCGTCCTGTGGGTATGTGCCCATAAGGGCGTTTTTTATATACAGAAAAATTTTTCTAAAAATTTTTCAATCCACCCGAACATCTTACTGGTTTCATTTGGGAGATACACCGGAAGGGAAAAAGGGCAAAAGTCTTAGCATTCGGAACGGGAGGAGGTGAACTCGTATGGGGCAACCTTCTTCTAAGGATGAAATGACTATCCGGCACCAATTTGACCGGTTATGCCAGATGGCATTAAAAGGCGAAGCTGTAAATTATTACAAACACATGGACTATCGCAGGAAACACGAAGTTACATTCTCTGAACTGTCGGAAAAGGAGTTGAGCAAGTTATTTACTATGGATGAGTATGGAACAGAATATCATCATTTTGAAGTGCATGGCTATGACATTGAAGTAAAAAATACCCTGATTGTTGAAGCTTTGAAGGAACTTACAGAAAGAAAAAGGAATGTCATTTTACTTTCATATTTTATGGAAATGAGCGATGCGGATATTGCAAGAGAAATGAATTTGGTTCGCAGTACCATTCATGAACACAGGACACGCTCACTTGAAATTTTGAAGAAGATCATGGAAGGAATAGCAGATGAAAAAGATGTATAAAAGCAGAAATGAGGAAAATTTGTTGCCTTTCCATATTATAAAGGCAGCATCAGAGGGCGATGTAAGTGCCATCAATGCAGTGTTAAAGCACTATGAGGGATACATAATCAAATTGTCTACCAGAAAGTTATATGACGAAAGTGGACAGGTGCATTACTGCATTGATGAAACTCTGCGTCGCAGATTGGAAACCAAGCTGATTACAAAAATATTGGCGTTTGAAGTTGCATAGCATCCAATCAGAAAATTCCCTTTCTATTTATTGATTGGAAATGATGCAGCGTTGTACCTTGACAACTGAATATTTTTGCATACAGGACGTGAGGATATGCCGAGCCACTAGTATAAATGTTTTTAATTAACTCGACTCAATAAGCATTCCATGATATAATCTTCATATAATTGTATAGGGAGGTCATATTCATGGGCAGAAAAGTAAACACAATAACACTAACAGAGGAGCAGCGTTCGTATCTTGAATTACAAACTCGTGCTAGAACAATACAGGCACAAACCGTGTGTAGAGCAAGAATATTGTTGTTACGTGCTGATGGTGTTTCTA
>ERZ791765.527-NODE-527-length-39547-cov-84.832751_pt1 | contig 39547 bp, 29 predicted proteins | sample MGYA00509949_ERZ791765 | MGnify/ENA primary metagenome ERZ791765 (study PRJEB30046, sample SAMN00791980) | human gut metagenome | study: EMG produced TPA metagenomics assembly of the A metagenome-wide association study of gut microbiota in type 2...
CATCCGGAAAGTACTATATCAGTATGCTGGTGGAGTATGAAAACCAAATACTCCCGGTCATACCGAAGACGTTCCTGGGCCTGGATTTTGTGATGCACGGCTTGTATGTGGCTTCCGATGAGGAGGATGCTGAGTATCCCGATTTCCTGCGAACGGCAGAGAAAAGATTGGCTAAGGCACAGCGGAAGCTATCCCAAAAGCAGAAAGGAAGTCACAACAGAGAAAAACAAAGACTGCGTGTAGCTATTCTCCATGAGAAAGTGGCCAATCAACGTCAGGATTTCCTGCATAAGAAGGCTCGCTACCTTGCAGATCGCTATGATGCCATTGGCATTGAGGATATTAGCGTCAAAGCGATGGCAAAGCGGAAAAAGGGTGGCAAGTTCAGCTTTGGCAAATCCGTAGCTGACAATGGCTGGAATATGTTCACGAACATGTTGGAATATAAGTTGGCTTGGCAAGGCAAACAGCTTATCAAGATAGACAAGTGGTATCCAAGCAGCCAGCTGTGCCATGTTTGCGGATATCAGAACCACGAAACCAAGGACTTATCTGTAAGGGAATGGGATTGCCCTAAATGTGGCAGTCACCATAATCGCGATAAGAACGCTGCCATAAATATTCGGGAAGAAGCCAGGCGGATATCTGCCTGACGTAATCCATAAAATACCGTGGGGCGCACGGGAATCTACGCCTGTGGAGAGAGTGTAAGCCGCCGCAACTCTTTGGAGTCAGTGGCGCTGTTCTCGTTGAAGCAGGAAGCTCCCGCCTCTATAGGCGGGAGTACGTTCACTGTGAATCCCCTGCTTTTCCGCTTCCTTGGCTACGGCTTCGACGACTTCGGCATGCGGACCGGCTGTGGCCCCGATCTTGATTTCCTTGTCGCTGCTGCCGGAACTTTCCATTGAATCATCAATGATACCCCCTCTTAAGATTGTGCCTAAATGATACGCTTTCAGTATAGTTTTGTCAATGACCTGCCTGGCCTCTTGACAAATCGCCTATCCATGATAAACTAAGAATCAAGACAACTTTAGACGACATTTATCCAGAGTGGTGGAGGGACTGGCCCTATGAAACCCGGCAACCGACGATGACGGTGCTAATTCCTGCGGATTATTCCGAGAGATAAAGAATCAGCAATCAACCTCTTTCTCTTTCGGAAAGAGGTCTTTTTTATGGATAAAATGACGGAACAGGATGGTCTATATTATTCTATATTTTGTTAGGAGGAATCTTCATGAAAAATCTCAAGAAACTCTCGCTTCTCGCCGCTTCGGCCCTGCTGGCCGTCGCTTTCCTGGCTGCCGGCTGCGGCAGTGATTCCGCTTCCAGCGGCTCGTCTTCCAAGAACACGACGGTCACCGTCGGCGCTACGCCCGTACCGCACGGCGAAATCCTCAACGAAATCAAGCCGCTCCTGGCCAAGGAAGGCGTCGACTTGAAAGTCGTCGAATTCACGGATTACGTCAAACCGAACCTGGCCCTGAACGACAAAGAACTGGACGCCAACTTCTTCCAGCATTCGCCGTACCTCGATAAATTCAACAGCGAACACGGAACGAAACTGAAAGCCATCGCCAAGATCCACGTCGAACCGATGGGCATTTATTCCCATAAGATCAAGGACTTGAAAGACCTGCCGGACGGTGCGAAAGTCGCCATCCCCAATGACCCGACCAACGGCGGCCGCGCCCTCCTCATCTTGCAGAGCGCCGGCCTCATCGGCCTGAAAGACGGCGGTAACATTACGTCGACCGTACAGGACGTCGAAAAGAACGATAAGCACCTCCAGTTCGTCGAACTCGAAGCCGCTCAGATTCCCCGTTCCATCGATGACGTGGACATCGCTCTGATCAACACCAACTTCGCTATGGAAGCCGGCCTCAATCCGCTGAAAGACGCCCTCTTCCTGGAACCGAAAGATTCGCCGTACGCCAATGTCCTCGTCATCCGTGAAGGCGATGAAAATCGTCCGGAAATCCAGAAACTCGTCAAAGCCCTCCAGTCTCCGGAAGTCAAGAAATTCATTGAAGACAAATACCAGGGCGCTATCCTGCCGAGCTTCTAATAAAAGTTTATACAGGAGTCGTCACAGCAAAGATTTTCTTTACATACACGACTTTCTCATTTAAAGTAGTTAGCCTTTAGGGATTAGCAGTTAGTAGCCCCTAATCCCTAATAACTAACTGCTAACAGCTGGAAAAGAAAGGTGTTATGCCTAATGGCAGAAACCTTGACATGCAACAACATAGGGGGAATTCATATACATGCATACGAATGAGCTTTTTGCCAAAAAAACGGTCTTTTCTTTTGAAGTCTTTCCACCGAAACGGGACATTCCCGTCGAAACGGTCTATCCGACCCTGGACGAGCTGAGCCAGCTCCATCCTGACTTCATCAGCGTCACCTGCGGCGCCGGCGGCACGGGCGGTAACCGTACCGTCGAAGTCGCTACGTACATCAAGCAGTTAGGCTGCGAAACGGCGGCCCATATGCCCTGCATCTACCTCACGGAAGAAGCAGCCCTGCAGAACCTGAAAGAATTGAAAGAAGCGGGCATCGAAAACATCCTGGCCCTGCGCGGCGACGAAGTACCGGGCCGCGAACGGGCTCACGTCTTTGAACATGCCAGCGACCTCGTAGCCTTCATCAAAGAAAAGGAACCGGACTTCAACGTCATCGGCGCCTGCTATCCCGAAGGCCATACCGAAGCCAAGACCCTGGCTGCCGACATCCGCAACTTGAAGACCAAAGTCGACGCCGGTGCCAGCGAGCTCATTTCTCAGCTATTCTTCGACAACGCCCTTTTCTACCGCTTCCTCGAACGCTGTGAAATCGCCGGCATCAACGTCCCCATCGAAGCCGGCATCATGCCCGTCACCAATAAAGCTCAAATCGAACGCATGGTCACCATGTGCGGCGCCACGCTCCCCATCAAATTCCAGCGGGCCATTGCAAAATACGGTGACACTCCCGAATCCATGCGCGACATCGGCATCGCCTATGCTGTCGACCAGATTGCCGACCTCCTGGCCAACGGCGTAGACGGCATCCACGTCTACACCATGAATAACCCGTACATCGCCAAAAAAATCGCCGAAGCCGTAAAGACATTATTGTAGTTTAGTTGACGTCTCAAGACAATATATATAATAAAAGCAAGAAAGGTGCTATCCGGTAAACGGTCAGCCCCTTGATAATTGGATATTAGAAAACCCGCCTAAAGTTGGAACCTGGAGGCGGGTTTTCTTATGCCTTAATGGCTATATTTTAACTTTATGGTTTACAGTTCGGTGTTTATAGATTCCAGAAAAGACCTTTAAATTTAAAGCCATCCGCTAATCCCTAACAACTAGCCACTAGCCACTAAAAAGTTCACTCTTTCAGCACATACCCATAGGCGTGGATGCGTCCATCGTCTTCTTTTTCCAGATAGACGCCCTGGATTTCCGAGGCGAAGCCCGGCAATTCATTGAGGCCTTCTTCCAGGGCCTTGAAATACTGGACTGCCGTATGGGACCAGCGTTCGCCCGGGACGACGCAGAGGACGCCCGGCGGATAGGGCAGGGCTCCTTCGAGGGCGATGCGGCCTTCGATTTCATCGAGGGGCACCAGCTCACCCTGGCCGCGGATGAAAGCGTATTGCGCATCCTGGGCATTCATGGCGTATTCCGGCAAGTATTCCCGACGGAAGAGTTTCTTCTGCAGGTCCTTTACGTTCCGCGCCTTATAGAAATCATGCATTTCCTGACAAAGTTGGCGAATCGTATAGCCGGCGTAGCGATCCGGATGCGAGTTGTAGACGCCGAGGAGGACTTCCTGCATGGGTACATCGTGGTCGACGAAGCGTTCAAAACGGACCAGCTGGGACACGAGGAGGCGCATCTTATTCTTATTTTCAGCCGGTGTCAGCAGGAAGAGGATAGAATTCAAATCACATTTTTCCGGGATGACGCCGTTACCGCGAAGGTACGTCGCCAGGATGTTGGCATGGATACCGAAATCTTCGTACTGTCCCGATTCAGCGTCAATGCCCGGTGTCGTCAATAACAATTTGCAGGGGTCGACGAGATATTGTCCCGGCCCGTATCCTTCAAAAGCATGCCACTTGGCATCCGGTTCAAAGGTGAAATAGGCCAGGTCATTGGCCATGTCATCTGTATTGCCATCCTGCCAGGGTTTGCCGTAGACCGTCGGTGCCACGAACGGCCGGATATAGTGGCAGCGGCGCAGGATATCCTTGCGAGCTTCGATACCCATTTTCACGCAGTCCATCCATATCTTGCGGCCAGCCGCACCGGCATGGATTTTGGCGTTGACAGCGATAGTGGCGAACATGGGATAAAAAGGACTCGTCGACGCATTGGCCATAAAGGCATTGTTGAAGGTCTTGTGGTTGCAGTAGCGGGACTGGTTATGGATATGGTTGTCCTTCTTATGGATCTGCGAAGCCTGAGAAAAACCAGCCTGCTGCTTATGGACCGACTGGACGACCATGATACCCGGATCGTCTTCATGCAAATCGAGGAGCAGCGGCGAGCAGTCCTTGAGCATGGGAATGAACTGTTCATAGCCGACCCAGGCCGAATCAAAGAGGATGTAGTCGCAGAGATGACCGATGCGGTCGACGACGTAGCGGGCATTGTACAGCGTCCCGTCATAAGTGCCGAGCTGGATGACAGCCAGGCGGAAAGGCCGCTTGGCCTTGGCTTTTTCCGGATCCCGTTCGGCTGCCAGCTGGCGCAGATACGTTTCATCGAAGCAGTGGGCGTCGATGCCGCCGATAAAGCCATAGGGATTGCGGGCCGTCTCCAAATAGACTGGCGTCGCCCCGGCCTGGATGAGAGCCCCGAGAGCGACGGACTTGTGATTGTTGCGGTCGTAGAGGACCAAGTCGCCAGGCGTCAGCAAGGCATTGGTGACGACCTTATTGGACGACGAAGAGCCATTGAGGACGAAATAGGTCTTATCGGCATGGAAGACTTCGGTTGCAAAATCCTGCGCTTCCAAAGCCGGCCCTTCGTGGATGAGCAAATCACCGAGGGTCACGTCGGCATTACAGATATCGGATTGAAAAATATGAGGTCCATAGAAATCATAAAGATAGCGTCCTGCCGGATGCTTCTTGAAAAACAGGCCGTCCTGATGGCCCGGGCAGTCAAAAGGCGTATTCTTTTCACTGACGTAATCGACGAGGTCGGCAAAAAACGGCGGCAGCACAGCATGTTCATAGCGGCTGGCCAGGCGTTCGGCCGTCGAAATACAGCGGCTCTTATTGACCATTTCTTCCGTAAAGACGACATCGACCTTGTCGATATACTGGTCCGGCATCTTCTCGCCGCCCGGCATGATGACCATGATGGGAATACCGAATCCCGTTTCATCGATTTTGTCGATGTAGGCAAAATCCTGGTCCGAAATAACCGCTACGGCCACATCGGTGAAATCCGTCTGCTCAATAGGCACGATTTCCCGGTCGCTGTCAACGAAATAATACTGTACATCAAAGCTGTAAGCTATCTTCAAATGTTTCATATGTCTTCTCTCCCTATCCTCTTCCTTTGCATTGATATTTTAATAAATACAGCCCTATTGTACGCAATTCCCCCATGAATAGCAAGAAAAATATTTCGCAAATAGTATGTTGGGGCTAAAAAGCCGTTCCGTTCATCGTAGGTCGTTCGTTGAATTTGGGGCCTGACGGCCCCGCCGGTCGCAGGCCGCAGTTCGCAGGCCGCCTCGGACTCAGATGCCGCTACGCGGCAACAGACTCAAAAGAACAACATCGCCTCGAGTAACCCTCGGCTTGTGGAAAAAATCGTGGCTCGTGGCTCGTTGTTCGTGGCTCGTAAAAACCTTCCATTATACTCGAGCAGGCTATGATGAAATCTCTCTGGCGGGCTTCCCACGGGAAGCCCCTACAGTTCGGCCATGGGCCGTGTATTTTTTTGCGAACTGCGACCTGAGCTCTATACTGGTCATATTATCAATTGCCGAGTAGAATAAAAGTGAAACCTCAAAATTTCCATTTTTTGAGGTCTCAAAATCATCAAATAGCAAAAATCGCTTTTTTTGAGGTGACTGCCATGAAATATGAATTCCTGTATTCACTCTATACTCGGATCGGCTGTGACCGAATCTCACAGCGGGCCGCACAAGGCTCCCTTTATAGGGGAGCTGGCCGCCAAAGGCGGTCTGAGAGGTTAAAGGTCGCCCCCTACGCACATGGCCGTTGGCCGTGTTTTTTTGTGGCCTGCGGACCACGCTCTTTTTTCATCGCCTGGCTGCGATACCGTAGGGGCCGTCCCAACGGGCGGCCCGCCTGAATCCTGTGCATATCCGGAATTTATGACGGACGGCGCATGGTCGTAATACAATCATGAGTCTGTCGCGGCGGAACGCCGCATCTGAGTCCAAGGAAAGGTCGTAGTTCATTGTTCGTCGCTCGTAAAAGCCTGCTATTATTCTCGGATAAGTTATAGCCAAATTTCTCTAGCGGGCTCGCCACGTGCGAACCCCTACAAACATACTATTATACCAGAATAGGCTGTGGCAAAGTTTTGCAGCGGGCTGCCCAGCCACAGCTGTCCGTTTTGGCAACCGTCCTGCTCCTTCCGTCGGTCGGCACCTGACGGGCCAAAAAGGCTTGGGACAGCCCCTACGCACAAGGCCATGGGTCGTGTATTTTTTTTTTGCGAACTGCGACCTGAGCTCTATACTGGTCATATTATAAATTGCCGAGTATAATAAAAGTGAAGCCTCAAAATTTCCATTTTTTGAGGTCTCAGAATCATCAGATAGCAAAAATCGCTTTTTTTGAGGTAACTGCCATGAAATATGAATCCCTGTATTCACTCTATTACAAAGACAGCCAAATATGGGAAAAAGTATATCAGGAACGGTTTCACAGCCCCTTTAGCCGTCATTTGCCTTTGGCGATAAAGCAGTATCATCGTCGGCAAAGCCATCCTGCTTTTTTCTGCTATACCGAAGAAATCGCCTTATCCTTGGAAAAAATTGCCAGCGAAGTCATGGACTGTCTTGACATTATACATCAAGTCCCACCGGCCGCTATCTCGCAATTTTTGCATACGTCCCTGGTTGATGAAATCAAATCGACCAATGACATTGAAGGCGTCCGCAGTACGAGGAAAGAAATCTTGACGGCTTTTTCCGTCCCCGAATCGGAACAGTCATTTTACCGTCTGGGCAGCATCGTCAACAAATACATCAAAATCATTCAAAAAGAATACATCCCTTTAACTACCAGCCAGGATATCCGCCAGCTTTTCGACGATTTTCTGGCCGATGAAATTAAACGAGATGACCCCAAAAATCTCCCTGATGGGAAAATCTTTCGTAAGGATCGTGTCGACATCGTCTCACCGGCACAAAAAACTATCCATCAAGGAGTCTATCCGGAATCAGCTATCATTCAAATGATGGACGCAGCCCTCGATGTGCTGAATGACAAGACCATCCCTTATTTAATCCGTGTTGCTATCTTTCACTATTTCTTTGGCCACATCCATCCTTTCTATGATGGAAATGGCCGAATGGCGCGATTCATCACATCTTATTTGTTGGCATTGCATTTACATCCCGCAATAGCCCTGCAAGTTTCTATCTTAATCAAAAAATACCGCAAAAGATACTACGACCTGTTTTCACATACCGATGCCGACATCAATCGCGGAGATTTGACGCCCTTCATCATAGGAACCTTGCAATTCATCGAACAGGCCACGCTTTTCACACACCATACACTTAAACATAAATATCAAACTTATCAAAAAGCCAAAGAAAAGCTCACCCAAACGCCGTCCTTGTCAACGAAAAATAAAACCACCGCTGCGATTTGCGATATCCTGCTACAAGCGGCTATCTTTTCCGACATCGGCGTTTCCGTAAAAGAAATCATAGAAACCCTAAACATTTCCGAAAACACAGTCTACAATCATCTGAAAAAAATCCCTGAAGAATATCTGTGGATAAATAAAGAAATACGGCCATACCGCTACCAATTGCGGTTATAAGGGCCTAACGGCCCCGCCGGTCGCAGTTCGCAGGCCGCCGGTCGTCTCGGAGTCAGATGCCGCTACGCGGCAACAGACTCAAAAAAATAACATCGCCTCGAGTGATCCTCGGCTTGTGGAAAAAATCGTGGCTCGTGGCTCGTTGTTCGTGGCTCGTAAAAACTTACCATTATACTCGGATTGGCTGTGACCGAATATCGCAGCGGGCCGCCTTACCCAGGCGGCCCCTACGCACAAGGCCGTTGTCCATGTTTTTTTGTGACCTGTGACTGCGTTATTCCCATCGCCTGACTGCGATGCCGTAGGGGACGGCCAAAGGGCGTCCCGCCGCGAAGCTTGTGCATACCCGGATTTTATAACAGGTGACTCGTTGTTCGTAAAAACCTGCCATTATACTCGAATAGGCTGTTATGAAATCTCTCTGGCGAGCTTCCCACGGGAAGCCCCTACAGTTCGGCCATGGGCCGTGTATTTTTTGTGGCCTGCGGACCACGCTCTTTTTTCATCGCCTGGCTGCGATACCGTAGGGGCCGTCCCAACGGGCGGCCCGCCTGAATCCTGTGCATATCCGGAATTTATGACGGACGGCGCATGGTCGTAATACAATCATGAGTCTGTCGCGGCGGAACGCCGCATCTGAGTCCAAGGAAAGGCCGTGGCGTGTTATTCGTAATCAAAAAACATACCATCAAAACCGAATAGGCTGTGACCAAATATCGCAGCGGGCCGCCTTACTCAGGCGGCCCCTACGCACATGGCCATGGGCCGTGTATTTTTGCGAACTGCGAACGGCTCACAGCTAACCGCTGACTGTCAAAAAGGCGCTGTCTTCATGCGACAGCGCCTTTTTTCACTACAAACTTTATACTGCAAACTATATTCTATTTATCGATGACTTTCTTGACGATGCTGATGGCTTCTTTCAATTCATCCCAGGGGATGTTGAGCGGCGGCAGGAGGCGCAGGAGGCCGTTGGCCGTGAGGACGAGGACGCCGTGGTCGACGCAGCCTTCTACGACGTCCATGAGGGCTTTATTCTTGAGGGTGACGCCAATCATGAGGCCCATGCCGGATACGTGGTCGACGTGTTCGCATTTTTCCAGTTCTTCTTTGATGTATTTCCCTTTTTCCCGGACTTCTTCCATGAGGGCGTCGTCGAGGCGGTCGATGATGGAAATGCCGCCGGCCGTACAAATCGGGTTGCCGCCGAAGGTCGAACCATGGGTATGGTTGGTCAGGGTATGCTGTGTCGAATCGGCGAACATCGTAGCCCCCAAGGGCAGGCCGCCGCCGATTGCTTTAGCCGTCGAAACGATATCGGGCTGGATGCCGTAGCCCATGTAGGAATAGAGATAGCCCGTCCGGCCATTACCGGTCTGGACTTCGTCGACGATGATCAGGATATCGTGGGCATGCGCATATTCTGCGACCTGCTGGACGTATTCTTTGTCGAGGGGATGGACGCCGCCTTCGCCCTGGACCATTTCCATCATGATGGCGCAGACGTTATTTTCTTCGCAGAGCCGCTTCATATCGGCAAAATCATCGGGTTCCGCATAGACGAAGCCGTCGACGAAGGGCCCGAAGTCTTCATGGAGCGCGTCCTGGCCGCACGCCGTCAAGGTGGCAATGGTCCGGCCGTGGAAGCTGTTCTTCAAGGTGACGATGGTATAGCGGCCGTCGCCGTATTTGTCGTGCGAATACTTGCGGGCCGTCTTGATGGCACATTCGTTGGCTTCGGCACCGGAGTTCGAGAAGAAGACCTTCTTCATGCCCGTCTTCTGGCAGAGTTTTTCAGCCAGGACGGTCTGGGGTTCCGTAAAGAAGACGTTGGAAATATGGCTCAATTTATGGAGCTGTGCTTCAACGGCTTTGATCCACACGTCGTCACAGACGCCGAAGATGTTGACGGCAATACCGGCGCTGAGGTCGATGTATTTCTTGCCGTCTACATCATATAAAATCGCGCCTTTGCCGTGGTCCAATACGGCACCGACCCGGTTGTATACATTGACGATATATTCTTTATCAAGGGTTTTATAATCTTCTGCCATTAGGAGATTCCTTCTTTCTTGTAATATGGGAGCCTACGGCTCAGCAGGCCGCTCAAAGAGACCGTTTTTCGTTCGTAGTTCATCGTTCATCGCGATGGCTTGGTATTTTTAACTCCCATACGATGAACGAGGAACGACCTACGACCAACGAAAAAAATTTATTTTCATGTGCTAGTCGCATTTATTTGCCGATTGAATAGTGCCCTACGAACATGGTGCCCAGGCCTTCTTCGGTGAGCATTTCGATGAGGATGGCATGGGGAACCGTGCCGTTGATGATGAACACGCGCTTGACGCCGGCCTTGATGGCATCGGTGCAACACTGGACTTTGGGAATCATGCCGCCGGCGATGATGCCGTCGTTTTCCAACTGCCGCGCCTGGTCGAGGGTGATTTCCGTGAGCAATGAATCGGGATCGTCCTTATCTTTGAGGACGCCGTCGATATTGGTCATGGACAGCATACATTCTGCATTGAGGGCACCGGCAATCTTGGCCGCTGCCGTGTCGGCGTTGATGTTATAGGCCTGGCCGTTGGTGTCGGTCCCGATGGTCGAAATGACCGGGATATAGCCTTTATCCAGGTTATCTTTGATGATGGAAACGTCGACGTCGGTAATGCGGCCGACGTAGCCCAGTTCATCGCTCTGTTTCTGGACTTTGATCATCTGGTCATCGATGCCGCAGAGGCCGATGGCTTTGCCGCCGATGGTCCCGATGAGGTTGACCAGGTCTTTGTTGACCTGACCGGCCAGGACCATCTGGACGACTTTCATCGTTTCTGCGTCGGTGACGCGCAAGCCGTTGAGGAATTTCGATTCCATGCCCAATTTATTGAGCGTCTCTTTGATGTGCGGGCCGCCGCCGTGGACGAGGACGACCTTGACGCCGATGAGGTTCAAGAGGACGATATCGCCCATGACCGATTTTCTCAGGTCTTCGTTGATCATGGCATTGCCGCCGTATTTGACGACGACGATTTTGTTGCTGTATTTCTTGATGTACGGCAGGGCGTTCATCAAAATCTGCGCCTTCTGGGCATTGGTTACGGATTTGACATCTTCCGAGACGAGTTCGATTCGTTTAAACATTACAATAGATTCCCCCATTAACTGCAGGCCTTCAAGGAATTTTGAAAGCCTAATTTTTTCAATAACTGTTCCAGTCCATCGGCCAGTGCCTCCTGACTGCACGGGCTGCTGCCGGCCATGCCGTTGGCCATGACGATGAACGTAAAGTTTTCCGTGTCGATAGCCGCCTTGGCCTGAGCCAGGGCGCCTTCGATGACAGCACTGCCGGCCTGGGCATCGGTCATGATGACACATAAGCCGTCGCTGTCGGCCGTGCCGTCGGCGGCGACACCGCTCAGGGAACAGCCGGGCGTCCCACTGGACAAGGCTACCTGATAGGCCGTGACATCGCCGGCATTATCCAGGACCGCTTCCAGCGGCTGGCTGTCGGTCCCCAATCCTGCCGTCAGCGTCTTAAGGCTGTGGATGAGCAGGGACGGGCGGAAATACTGGCCTTTGGCCCCGCTGGCGACCAGGGCGATATCGTCTGGCGCTTCATCCATGCATTTCCCGGCAGCCTGGCAGACTTCCTGAGAAATCTCATGGCCCCGCGGCCCATCGGGAAGGGCCGTACCGTTATGCAGGAGCAGTACCTTACCGGACTGAGTCATCAGGCCCTGACTCGTAGCGGTAACGATGGAGCAGTCGCGTCGGCTTACAATCATAGCTACATCCAATTTTACACGGCTGCTGCATAATCCACTGTACGTACCGGCAGCCTGAAATCCTTGCGGTACGCTGAGGCTATCATAAACCTGACTCATACTGACTCCACCTTTCATCTGATTCATCTAATACTTTAAATTCAGCCCCGTCGTGGGATCAATGCCCATCATGAGGTTCATATTCTGGATAGCCGCACCGGAAGCGCCTTTGCCGAGGTTGTCGAACAAGGACGTAACCATGATGCGCTGGTCATTGCCGGTGACCAGGATTTCCATATCGTCGTAGCCGCTCATATCATTGGCTGCGATGAAGCCGCCCTTGTCTTCGCCAAAAGGAAGGACGTGGACGAAGGGGCAGCCGTCGTAATGGCTGGCTAAAACCTGCCAGACGTCGTGAGCCGTCACCTTTTTCGCCAGCAAGTGGCTGAAGAAAGGAATCATGACTTCCATGCCGCTGTAGTAGTCGTCGACGATAGGCGTAAAGACCGGTTCCTGCGTCAAATGGCAGATAGTGACGATTTCCGGCAGATGCTTGTGCTGCTGTACCAGGCCGTACTGGCGCGGTGCATATAAATCCTGCCCTTTGTCGCCTTCGTACTGGGCAATCATCTTCTTGCCGCCGCCGCTGTACCCGGTCAGGGAAAAGGCCGTCACCGGATAATCGGCCGGAACGATGCCGGCTTCTGTCAGGGGCTGTAAAATAGAAATGGCGCCGCTGGCATGGCAGCCCGGATTGCCGACGCGGTCGCTCTTGGCAATGGCTGCGGCCTGCTGGGGCGATAATTCGGGGAAACCATAGGTCCAGCCCGGTGCTACCCGCCGCCCGGTCGACGTGTCGATGAGGCGGACATCACAGCCTTCGGCCAGCGTTACGGCTTCGGCTGCGGCACCGTCAGGGAGACAAAGGAAGGCGATGTCGGCCTGTTTCATGCAGGCCCGGATGGCGTCGGGATCCTTGCGGACATCGTCGGCAATGGGAACCAATTCGATATCCTGGCGGGTACTGAGCCGTTCATGAATCCGAAGGCCCGTCGTCCCTTCATGACCATCAATGAATACTTTCGTTTTCACACTTCATCACTCCTATATCACATGGGCTGTGCCCTGACTATTCTTTGAATTTTTATTCATTATAGATGCATTTTAATATTTTGTCAAGAATTATGCACGATTTTTTACATGAATATTAGTAGGGGCTCGCACGTGGCGAGCCCGCCTGCAATTGAATATATCTCCTTTATATGAATAAAGGGACTACATGTAAACCCATCTAGCAAGTAGTGTTCATCCCCCCCTAGTTCAGAAGCGGGCGCCCCGCGTGGCGCCCCTACAAATCGCACTCAGGCGATGATTTATGTTTGACATGCATATATTACAACGGCCGTATACCGCAAACATCAATAAAGGTAAGCGATGCACCCTCCCCGTCGGCATCGAGGCGGACTTTGACGCCGTAAGGCACGAAGGCCTTGTCCTTGGTATGGCCGACGGGCAGTCCTTTGATGGCGGGTTTTCCAGCCAGATGGGCATAATAATCCAGGACCTGGTCCGTCGTGAAGTCGCCCGGGTCATTGGGGCAGTCGGTGAAATCGCCATAGGCGATGGCGGCGACGCGGGACAAAAGGCCGCTCTGCCAGAGCTGGTTCAGCATGCGGTCAATGCGGTAAGCATCTTCACCAGTATCCTCCAGGACCAGGATACAGCCCGTCCCATCGAGGGCATAAGGCGTGCCGACAAGGGATGTGAGGACCGTCAGATTGCCGCCGACGATCGGCCCTTCCGCCTGTCCCGGAACGACGGTCGTCAGCTTCCGCCCGGCCGGCAGGGCCAGGGGGCCTTGCCATGCATCTGTCGTAAGGCCCTTGAAGAACTGGCCTGCCGTATAGGCATCGGAGCCGCCTAGGGTGACCATGAGCGGTCCATTGGCTGTGACTAAGTGGCATTTTTCCCAAAGGGCAATCTGCAAGGCCGTCACATCGCTGAAGCCGACGACCAGTTTGGGATGAGACGCGATATATTCATAGTCCAGCTTATCGAGGATACGCGCCGAGCCGTAGCCGCCATTGAGGCAGATAATGGCCTTGACGTCATCGTCGTGGAACAAGGCATTGATATCGCGGGCCCGTTCCGCATCGGTCCCGGAAAAGAAACCATAATTCCCAGTGACCGTCGGCATCATCTTGACGCGATAACCGGCCCGTTCCAACCGGTCTACGGCCGCAGAAATATCCTGGCCTTCATCGTGCGTGGCCGGCGCTGCGATGCCGATGAAGTCGCCGCTGCGCAGTGCCGGTCCCCGAAGGGCTGTTCCCGCCGTTACTCCCCCTTGTAGTAACGCTCCATGCCCTTGGCATAGCCATAGTCGTCATTCAGATATTGGCCCGTCTTCTGCTTGTAACAGAGATTGACGGCGACGAAATCGGCAATCTGATTGTGCTTGATTTCCTTCTTGCGCATAGGGATTTCCTGCCAGCTATGGGTCGAATCATTATACAGCCAGGCCTGGCCATGAGACACCTTATAAGTCAGGGTGTACGTCCCTTCAATATTCCCCGAATCCTCTGGCGACCGGAAGAGATTGACCTTAAAAATCCAGCCCTGGCCGTCATCCTTCACGGTTTCCAGCGAACTCAAATCGACGTACATTTCATAACCCATGCCAAAATTAATCGGCCGGTAATGACTATTCGCAGCCAAAGGACTGTTGAAAAAAGCCTGACCGCTGCCAAAACCTCCGAGGGCCACCGCGGCCCCTAATGATAGAATCATTAACCCACGTTTCATATTCATACCAAAAACCTCCCTTCAAAGTATGCCTTTATTATACGACAAAAAAGGGCTTGTCGCACGAAATCAGTAAGTTACACAGAAAGCCAGTTATTATTTCCAGATCGCCTGTCTGCGATTCGTAGGGGCGCCACGTGCCTTTCTGGCCCGTCTGGTGCCGACCACAGGAAGGCGCAGGACGGCTGCCAGAACGGACAGCCGTAGCGGGGCGCCCGCTTCTGAACCAGGGTGGATGAACACCACGTGCCTGACGGGTTTATATGTAGTCCCTTTATTCATATAAAGGAGATGTATTCAATTGCAGGCGGGCTCGCCCTCTACTGCGGTCCGTTTCAGCAGCCGTCCTGCCATTCATTTCATTCATGTCTTGACGGGTTGAAAAGGCACGTGCGAGCCCCTACACGTATGGACTACGATAATTTTTATATGAATGCAAACATTAAAAATTCTAATGAATACTTTGTGAATCATCATTTATTTTCATCATATTCTCATATGCCTTTGATAAAATCAAAAAAAATTCTCCAGGAGGCATATTATGTTACCGAAACGAAAAAATATCCGACTCCCTCATTACGACTATGGTCAAAATGGAATGTATTTCATCACGATATGCACAAAATATAAACGTCATTTATTTGGTGCGATCCGAAACTCAGCAATGCATCTCAACTCCCTAGGAAATTTAATCGCCCTACAGTTAGCCGCGGTTTCTGATTACTACAACAATATTCAAATAGTTCACTCCATCATCATGCCCAATCACATTCATTTTATCCTCAGTATCGAAACCAACAATAATGCCATCCGACTAGGGCGCATCATCAATAGATTCAAAGGAATGGCAACAAGTAAAGCAAAAATGTCTTTATGGCAGCGGGGATATTTTGAACATGTAATCCGCGACGAAAAGGAACTATTAGCCATCATGGAATATATAGAAAACAATCCGGCACGATGGGAATTACGCCATTTATAAAAAAGAATAATCAGCGATTCGTAGGGGCGCCACGTACCTTTCTGACCCGTCTGGTGCCGACCACAGGAAGGCGCAGGACGGCTGCCAGAAAGGACAGCCGTAGCGGGGCGCCCGCTTCTGAACTAGGGTGGATGAACACTACGCACCTGCCGGGTTTATATGTAGTCCTTTCATTCATATAAAGGAGATGTATTCAATTGCAGACGGGCTCGCCACGTGCGAGCCCCTACGATATAAACCGCCTCTTTATTCATGTAAATGAAATGTCCCCAATTACCAGACGGGCTCGCCCTCTACTGCAGTCCGTTTCAGCAGCCGTCCTGCCATTCATTTCATTCATGTCCTGACGGGCTGAAAAGGCACGTGCGAGCCCCTACGATATCGGCCCTTATGCATAAAAGAGAGGCCATCGCATGAGCGACAGCCTCTCTTCTTCGAGTTTATTCCTCTAAACTACAAACTCTGAGCTGTAAACTATAAAGTTATTCCATATCGTAATCCTGCAAGGCAGCGACGTGGTGGTAGCCTTCGTTTTTGCCTTTGTTGGCAAAGACGCGGAGGACTTCACGGGCTGTATCGAGGGAGGTCAGGCAGGGAACGGCGAGTTCTACGGCCATGCGGCGGAGGTTGAAGCCGTCGCGTTCCGGGTGTTTGCCATAGGTCAGGGTGTTGAGGACCAAGTCGATTTTGCCGTTGCGGATCAGGGTGGCGATATTCTGGCCGCCTTCGTGGATCTTGCGGACGATGTCGACGGGCATGCCGTGGTCGTTGAAGTATTTACCTGTCCCTTCGGTGGCGATGATGTGATAGCCCAATTCCTTGAAGCCTTCAGCCAGCTGGAGGGCTTCAGCTTTATCGCGGTCGGCGACGGTGACGAGGATCGTACCGCCAGCGGGGATCTTCATTTTAGCGCCATTGACGGCTTTGTACAGGGCTTCGGAGTAAGAATGGCCGATACCCATGACTTCGCCAGTCGATTTCATTTCCGGCCCGAGGGCGATTTCAGCCAGGCCGATCTTGCTGAACGAGAAGACCGGAGCTTTGGCGGCGACGTGTTTCTTGGCCGGCATGAGGCCGCTGTGATAGCCCATGTCCTTCAAGGTTTCGCCGAGGGCGATGCGGGTTGCGATTTCGACAATCGGGAAATGAGTGACCTTGCTCAGGAAGGGAACGGTACGGCTCGAACGCGGGTTGACTTCGATGATGTACAACTTGCCGCGGGAAACGACGAACTGGATGTTGACCGAACCTTTGACCTGGAGTTCCAGGGAAATGCGCGTCGTGTAGTCGACAATCTGGTTGATCATATCCTGGTCCAGATGCTGCGGCGGATAGACGGCGATGGAGTCACCGGAATGGACGCCGGCCCGTTCGACCTGTTCCATGATGCCCGGGATGTAGACGTCAGTACCATCGGCAACGGCGTCGACTTCGACTTCACGGCCGACCATGTATTCGTCGATGAGGATCGGGTGATCCGGCGAAGCGATGACGGCTTCACGGAGATAGCGTTCCAATTCTTTTTCGTTATAGACGATTTCCATAGCCCGGCCGCCGAGGACGTAAGACGGACGGACGATGAGCGGGAATTCCAATTCCTTGGAAACCTTCATGGCTTCTTTATCGCTGGTAGCGATGCGGCCATCCGGACGGGGAATGTTCAATTTGGCCAGGACTTCGTCGAAGCGTTCGCGGTCTTCGGCGCGGTCCATGCCGTCAACAGACGTACCGAAGACGGTAACGCCCCGTTTGGCCAGTGGAGCTGCCAGGTTGATAGCCGTCTGGCCGCCGAACTGGCAGATGACGCCGACCGGTTTTTCCTTGTCGACGACAGCCATGACGTCTTCGACAGTAAGCGGTTCAAAGTACAGGCTGTCTGACGTATCAAAGTCGGTGCTGACCGTTTCCGGGTTGTTGTTGACGATGATGCTGTTCATGCCGGCTTTGCGCAGGGCCCAGGCCGAATGGACCGAGCAGTAGTCGAATTCGATACCCTGACCGATGCGGATCGGGCCGGAACCGAGGACGATGACGCTCTTCTTGCCCAGAGGCTTGACTTCGTCTTCGTCGGCATAGTACGAATAGTAATACGGCGTAGCGGCTTCAAATTCGGCAGCGCACGTATCGACCATCTTGAAGGTCGGCGTAATGCCGTGGTCGAGGCGGAACTGGCGGACTTCGTCTTCCGTCTTGTTGGTGAAGCCGGCGATGATGGCATCCGGCATGCTGTAGCGTTTAGCCAGGCGGATGTTATCGACCGTCAGGTTGTTGCGCTTCAAGTCGAATTCCAAGTCGATGATGTTCTTGATCTTATGGAGGAACCACAGGTCATAGCCCGTGATGTAATGAATCTTTTCTTCGCTGATGCCGAGGCGCAGGGCCTGAGCGACGACGAAGAGCCGTTCGTCATCCTGTTTCTGCAGAAGTTCGACGATGTCGATGAGGGACTTGCTTTCGAGCTTCTTCATGGAAATATAGTTGACGCCGATTTCCAGGGAGCGGACGGCTTTGAGCAGGGCCCCTTCAAAGCAGCGGTCGAGGGCCATGACTTCGCCCGTAGCCTTCATCTGCGTGCCCAGGGTCTTGTCGGCGAGGGCGAATTTTTCAAAAGGCCAGCGCGGGAATTTGACGACGCAATAGTCGAGGGTCGGTTCGAAGCAGGCCGTCGTCTTGCCCGTAACGGCATTGGTAATCTGGTCCAGGGTCAGGCCCGTAGCGACTTTGGCGGCAACTTTGGCGATAGGATAGCCCGTCGCTTTGGAAGCCAGGGCCGACGAACGGCTGACACGGGGATTGACTTCGATGACGTAATACTGGTTGCTGTTCGGGTCCAGGGCGTACTGGACGTTGCAGCCGCCTTCGATCTTCAAGCGGCGGATGATGGCCAGCGATGCCGTACGCAGCATCTGGTACTGCAAGTCGTTCAGGGTCTGGCTCGGTGCGACGACGATGGAGTCGCCCGTATGGATGCCGACGGGGTCGATGTTTTCCATGTTGCAGACGATGATGCAGTTGTCGGCCTTATCGCGCATGACTTCGTATTCGATTTCCTTCCAGCCGGCAACGGAACGTTCGACGAGGATCTGGTTGATCGGGCTGAGTTTGATGCCGCGCGTGGCGATCATGAACAATTCGTCTTCGTCGTGGGCGATGCCACCGCCGGTACCGCCAAGGGTAAAGGCCGGACGGACGATGATTGGATAGCCAATCTTGTCGGCGAATTCGATGGCCGACGGGACGTCTTCAAAGATATCGCTTTCCGGAACAGGCTGGTTGATATCTTTCATGGCTTTCTTGAAGAGTTCCCGGTCTTCGGCTTCTTCGATAGCAGACAGATGCGTCCCGAGGAGCTGGACGTTATATTTTTCCAGGACACCGGCGTTAGCCAGTTCGACAGCCATGTTCAGGCCGACCTGGCCGCCAAGGGTAGCCAGCAGGCCGTCAGGCCGTTCTTTTTCAATGACTTCCGTCACGTAGTCGAGGGAAATCGGTTCGACATAGACGCGGTCGGCAATGTCTTCGTCGGTCATGATCGTCGCCGGGTTGCTGTTGATGAGGACGACTTCCAGTCCTTCTTCCTTCAAGGCACGGCAGGCCTGGGTGCCAGCATAGTCGAATTCAGCGGCCTGACCGATGATAATAGGGCCCGAACCGATAACGAGTACTTTCTTCAATCCTTCTATCATGTTAGTTTTCCTCCATCATCTTGACGAATTGTGTAAACAGATACAAATTATCAGTCGGTCCCGGCGAAGCTTCCGGATGGTACTGGACGCACATGATTTTCTTGGACGGGACTTCAAAACCTTCAAGGGTGTTGTCGTGGAGGTTGCGATGGGTGATGACGACGTCATCAGGCAGAGAGGCTTCGTCGATGACATAGCCGTGGTTCTGGGACGTGATGTAGACGCGGCCCGTGCGGATATCCTTGACCGGATGGTTGGCACCGCGGTGGCCGAAGGTCAGCTTGCGGCTCTTGCCGCCCAGGGCCAGGCCGAGCATCTGAAGACCCAGGCAGATGCCGAAAATCGGTTTCTTGCCGATCATTTTCTTGACTTCTTCGACGATGTACGGGACGTCTTTCGGGTCGCCAGGGCCGTTGCTCAGGAAGATACCGTCCGGATTGACGGCCAGGACTTCTTCAGCCTTGGTTTCAGCCGGGAAAATGGTCAGGCGGCAGTCGCTGTTGACCAGTTCGCGCAGGATGTTGGCTTTGGCGCCGTAATCCATGACGGCGACGTGGATGCGGCCATCGCCCATGTGCTTGATTTCACGCGTCGTGACGCGGCGGACGAGCTGCGTTTCCAGCGGCGTATCGAAGAGTTCCTTGATAGCGCTTTCTTCCATCGTTTCCGGCACGATGACGCCTTTCATGACGCCCTGGCTGCGGATGGCCCGCGTAATGGCACGCGTATCGACGCCGTAGAGGCAGGGGATGTGGTGTGTCATAATAAAGGTAGACAGCTTGCCTTCGTTCTGCCAGTTGCTCGGTTCTTCACAGAGCTCGCTAACGATGAAGCCGGCAGCATAGGGACGGTCGGCCTGTTCGATTTCGTGGAACAAACCGTAGTTACCGATGAGCGGGTAGGTCATGGTAATGATCTGACCGGCATAGGACGGATCGGTGAACGTTTCCTGATAGCCTGTCATGCCCGTATTGAAGACAACTTCGCCGACAGCCGGTTCATCCATCAGCATGTTGCCATAAAACTTCTGTCCATTCTCTAATATGAGGACACCTTTCATTATAAAACCTCCCCGTTTTTCATTACAATTTCACCATTGACGATGGTAGCTGCGGCCTTGCCTTTGAAAATCATTTCATCGAAAGGCGACGCTTTTCCCTTGGAATAGAATTTCGAGGAATCTACCGTCCATTCTTTATCGAGATCGAGTACGGTCAAATCGGCATCCTTGCCCGGTGCGATGACACCGGCATCGAGGCCGAGGATCTTGGCCTGTGCCGTCGACATGGCATTGACCAGAGTCATGAGGTCGATATGACCCGTATGATACATATAAGTCAGCATGGCGCCGACGCTCGTTTCCAAGCCGACGAAGCCGCTGGGAGCCAGGTTGAATTCCTGGTCCTTTTCTTCCCATTCATGCGGTGCGTGGTCGGTGACGACGGCATCGATGGTGCCATCCTGCAGGCCGGCGACGCAGGCTGCGCGGTGTTCTTCCGAGCGGATCGGCGGGTTGACTTTATACCGTGTTTCAAAAGTGCGCAGGGCTTCATCGGTCAGGATGAGGTGCTGCGGCGTGACTTCTGCAGTAACCTGGACGCCGCGCTTCTTGGCCTGACGGACCAGTTCGACAGCGTTCTTGGTGCTGATGTGGGCGATGTGGACCGGCGTGTGTGTCGCTTCGGCCAGGAAAATATCGCGTGCGACGGCAATGTCTTCGGCGACAGCCGGACGGCCTTTGATGCCCAGTTCGTTGGAAACGACGCCTTCATGCATGTTGCCGCCTTCGACGAGGCTCTGTTCTTCGCAGTGGTCGATAATGACCTTGTGGAACATGCTGGCATATTCCATGGCTTTGCGCATGAAATCGCAGTTTTCGACGTAACGGCCGTCATCGGAGAAAGCGGCGACGCCTTCTTTGGCCATGGCGCCCATAGCAGCCAGTTCCTGGCCCTGGAGGCCCTTGGAGATGGCGCCGATGATTTCGACTTTGACTTTGGCTTCCCGTTCGATTTTATACTTCATGCCGTCGACGATGATTGCCGAATCGATGACCGGCTTGGTATTCGGCATGGTCGCAACGCGGGTGATGCCGCCGGCAGCAGCTGCCTTCGTCCCCGTTTCAATCGTTTCCTTGCCGGACTGGCCGGGCTGGCGGAGATGGACGTGCATATCGATGAAGCCCGGTGCTACGACGAGGCCCGATGCGTCGAAGATTTCGGCGCCGTCAGCGCTCAGATTGGCTCCGACTTCCTTAATTTTACCATTTTCAATGAGAATGTCACAAATTTCATCCTGCTGCATGGCCGGATTTACGACTCTGCCGCCTTTAACGAGTAGTGTCAACGTCATCGCCTCCCATAATTGTCAGATATAATACGGCCATACGGACGGATACGCCGTTCTTGACCTGTTCCTGAATCGAAGAAAATTCACTGTAACATGTATCCGGTTCGATTTCGATGCCCCGGTTCATGGGACCCGGATGAAGGACGAGGACGTCGTCTTTAGCCCACTTGAGGCGGTCGCGGTTGATACCGAAGAGCGAATTGTATTCACCGGCGCTGGGGAAGAAGCCGATGCCCTGGCGTTCTTTCTGGATGCGCAGGACGTTGATGACGTCTGCATCCTGGATGGCTTCCTTCAAATCGTAGTGGACTTTGACGCCCATGGCTTCCAATTCCGGCTGGAGCAGTGTCCGCGGGCCGACGAGGTGGACGTCAGCGCCCATGGTCTTGAGGCCGTAGATGTTGGAGCGGGCGACGCGGCCGTGGTCGATATCACCGACGATGACGACCTTCAAGCCGTCGATATGGCCTTTGACTTCCTGAATGGTGAACATGTCGAGGAGGCCCTGCGTCGGATGTTCGTGAGCGCCATCACCGGCGTTGATGATGATCGGGTCGACGCAGCGGTCGGCAAACCAAGGCGAACCTTCCTGTTTCTGACGCATGACGATGGCATCGACACCCATGGCCGTTACCGTCAGCAGGGTATCGCGGAAACTTTCGCCTTTCTGGATGGAGCTTCCCCGCGGCGTGAAGTTGATGACATCGGCGCCGAGATACTTGGCAGCCATTTCAAAGGAGCCGCGCGTACGCGTGCTCGGTTCCCAGAACATGTTGACCACCGATTTCCCTTTGAGCAGGGATAACTTCTTATTCCCGCTGTTGACGACGGCTTTCATCTTCTTAGCTACCTGCAGTATCAACTCAATTTCTTCTTTCGGTACTCCCTGGAGCCCCAACAGGCTTTTTCCCTGTATACTAACCATCGAATCCTCCTTGTAAAAAAGACCTCTGCCGCAGGGCAAAGGTCATATTATAAGCATGGCAAAATATGTCCCTTTTTAGCCTCTCCGGACTATATTAAAGGTACAATCTGAAAGTATTAGAATCGCACAGCCTCACGGGACTGCCACATATTCTTCTATATATTGTATCGACCAGGGCCTATAAAGTCAAGCAGTTTTTTTACGACTTCAATCCGTCGAGGCCGGCGTAATGGTCACGGCCTGGGGCGTAATGGTGACGCTGTTGTAAAAGGCTTCAAAGAGCTGGGCCGGGACGTACATCGTACCGTTGACATTGACCGGGCCGGCACCGTACTGGAAGATGTGGTTCAAGTTGACCTTCTTGATCGTCCCGATCCGTTCGTACCAGTCTTCACCGGGTTTGACGATGATATAGGCGATATTCATCTCGACGCGGACGCTCTGGTCGTCAGGATCCCAGGTCACGGTATAACCGAGTTGTTCCGCCACTTTACGCAAAGGAATCATGACCACGTTATTTTCCTGTAATACGGCTCCATCAGCCGGGTCCATGACCTTGCCGGCAACGGTCAGCTGGCACTGTTGGATCGCCGTCAGCCCCGGAATCGACGTATACGGCCCCATAACTGGTCCTTCATCATAGGCCCAGGCCGGCCCGCAAGCCAAAGCCGCCACGACCATTGCTAAGATAATACTCTTCTTCATAAGGGATCCCCCCTTTATCCAAAATAAAAAACGAATGGTAAATAAGGATATATATAATATATTCGACAAAGCCCGCCGTTTTCCTGCTAATACTTGAAAGAACGCAGGTCGCCCCTGGCTCCCCTCATAGGGGAGCCTTGTAAAAAAGCGCTGCCATAGAAGACAGCGCTTTTTTGCAAAACTAAAAATCAAAGAATCCCATCTGGTCGGCCATGGGTACGACGGGGAATCCCGTCGGCACTGGCTGGATGATCATGAACACCAGGGCTGCCAGGACGGCAATGCCCAGGGTGAGGTACGAGAAGCTTCCCTTTTCTTTATGTTCATACAAGCCGAACAGGCGGATGCCGACGGCCGAGCCGATAGTAGCGAATAGGGCGCCCAGCGAGAAATACTGGTACATGGCATACGACGCCAGCAGGCCGATGATCATGGCCCCGTTGATGACGATGGGATAGCACTTGGACAACACCGATTCGGGATTGCGGCGCATCGCCGTAAGCCAATCGGTCCCGTCGATGCCGCTCAGGCCGGTGAGGAACGTCGATGCGTAGAGCATCTTATCCCACCAGGCCGTCCCCTTGCGGCGGTCTCCCGTCTGCCACATGACGAAGGCGTAAATCAAGATAGTCACGCCGCCGACGATGTAGTAGTAATTTTCCGGGATGAACTGGACGATAGCCGCACCGATAGTCACCAGGATAGCGGCGATGACGACCATCTGGCCGATTTTCCCCTTCGTCGGACGCGACTTGGCATCCATTTCCTTATAAATCTTGGCAAAGATTTCCATGAGGAAGGTAAAGACGAAAAAGACGATGCCAATAAAGGGATTGAGCGCAGCCAGGGCGATGGTGATCAAAATCGGGATGGCCAGGCGCACGCCGGGGAAAAAGGTGAAACTCTTGATCTTCATGACGTGGAGCTGAGAGTACACCGTAAAATACGTAAAGACATTAAACATCAACATAGCGGCAATACATTCGACAGGCTTGGCCCCCATATACAAGAACATGAGGAGGACGCACATGCTCATATTGATACCCGTAAAACGGGCGAACACCGTCCCCAGCAGGCCAGCCACGAAGAAAGGCGCTATGGCCGATAACATTTCCATGAACAAAACATCTCCTGACCCAGATTATTTCAGATGGTGGCTGCCCCGTTCGGTCATGGGGATGCCCTGTTTGCAGAGCGGGCATTCTTCCGGTTTGTACGTCGGGACGGTCAAATGCAGGAGAGCCTGGACTTTATCTTTCGGTACGCCGAATTCAGCTTTACCGCCGCTACGGTCGACGAGGAGGCCGACACCGACGATGACGCCGCCGGCTTTCTTGACGACATTGACGACTTCCTGGACGGAACCGCCAGTCGTGACGATATCTTCGACGATGAGGACGCGTTCACCCGGTTCGATGTGGAAACCGCGGCGCAGTGTCATGACGCCTTTTTCACGTTCCGTGAAGATAGCCCGCGTACCAAGTGCCTTGCCGACTTCATGAGCCAGCAGGATGCCGCCGGTCATAGGACCCATGACGGTCTGGACGTTCTGGTCCTTGAAACGTTCTGCCAATTCCTTGCAGAGTTTTTCCGTATATTCCGGATGCTGGAGGACGTTGAACTTTTCAACGTACAGCGGGCTGTGCAGGCCCGACGTCAAGAGGAAATGGCCTTCGAGGACGGCCTTGGTGTCTACTAACAACTGTCTTACTTCTGCTTCTGTCATCATGATTGATTATACCCCCTGAATTTCTGCTAAAATCTTTTGGGCTGCTTCCTTAGGATCGGCGGCCTTGGTAATCGGACGGCCGATGACTAAATGAGATGCCCCGTCGCGCAAAGCCTGAGACGGCGTCGTGAACCGCTTCTGGTCGTTGGCTACGGCAAACGTCGGACGGATGCCCGGCGTGACGATGAGGAAATCGGGACCATTCATTTCCCGGATTTCTTTAGCTTCATACGGCGAAGAGACGGTGCCGTCGATACCGGCTTCCTTGGCCAGTTTCGCCAGATTCTTGACCGATTCGGCAATGCTGTACTTGCCGCCGATTTCCTTCCAGGCGTCTTCGTCGATACTGGTCAGGACCGTTACAGCCAGCAGGCGCGGCCGTTCGATATTCAGTTTGGCCGCTTCATCGCGGACAGCTTCTGCAGCCGCTTCCATCATAGCCCGGCCGCCTGTGCCGTGCAGCGTCATTAGGTCGGCACCGAGACGGGTCAGGGCGCGGATGCTCTGGGCCACCGTATTGGGAATATCGTGGACCTTCAAATCGAGGAAAACATGTTTCCCCTGGTCCTTCAAATACCGTACTGCATCGGGACCGGCACTGTAAAAGAGTTCCATCCCGACTTTATAAAAAGAAACACTATCGCCAAGGGTTTCAACGAGCTTCTTCATATCATCCAACGAATGGACGTCCAAAGCCGTAATGATGCGATCATCTGCCATAGGCTACCCCTCCTGTATATAAATGTATATAGGCATATCTAATTAATTGTGTCATGTTTTGGGAAGCCTGTCAAGGCAAAAAGCGCCTTACTTCGTCCATTGGCTGCGGTACCAGTCATAGGTCCGGCGGATTCCTTCTTCCAAATCCATTGCCGGCACAAAACCTAAATCCCTTTTCAAGGCCTCATTGCTGAGGACCGACCGCAGGATATCGCCCGTCCTGGGTGCCGTATACTGAACGGGGACCGTATAGCCCACGGCTTTTTCAAAACTGCGGATCAAATCGTTGATGCTCGTTTCCTGTCCGGTCGACACGTTCATCGTGTGACAGCCTTTGAGCGGCAGCGCCCGGATGATGGCCTGGGCGATATCGCCGGCATAGACGAAATCGCGGGTCTGATTGCCGTCGCCGAAGACCGTAATCCCCTGACGCTGGGACAAAAGCTTGCAGAAAATACTGACGACGCCGCCTTCGCCCTTTTCACCCTGCCGTTCGCCATAGACGTTGGCAAAGCGGAATACCGTCGCATCCATGCCATATAATTCGTGATAGACCCGCAGGTAATGTTCCGTCGTCATCTTAGTAATACCATAAGGGGACGTCGGCACGAGCCGTTCCGTTTCCTTCAGGGGGATATGGAGGTTGTCGCCGTAGACAGCGGCACTGGACGAAAAAAGGATGTGCCTTGTGCCATGGATCCGGCAGGCTTCCAGCACGTGGAGGACGCCTTCCAGATTAATCCGGCAATCGAGGACAGGCTGTTCCACTGAAGTCGGGACCATCGTCTGGGCCGCCAAATGGATGACGGCATCAAAGTGATGGTCGGCAAAAAGGGCGTCTACGGCCGCTTCATCACAGACGTCGCCTTCTACCAGTTCCATCCCAGCCGGTACATGTTCTTTGGATCCGCTGGACAAATTGTCAAATACGACGACGTCCATATCACGCCGTCCCTGGAGCTGTGCTAAAATGTGTGACCCAATGAACCCGGCTCCGCCAGTAATCAATACTTTCATGATATAAGTCCCCTATCAAGGATATAGTAATCTTTCATCAATTCAATTACACTACATATTTTTATATATTGTACCAGTAAACGAGGGCTGAGGCAATGTTCCTGTGCCGCGGACTAATCGTCGGATTTCATCCAATTTCCCTTCACTATCGACGTTCTGTGAATGGAAATCGAGGAGCCTATCGAGATAGCCCTGTTCCCGCGCCAGCTGCCGGCTCTTGGGATAGACTAAATCAAAATAGAGGCAGAGCGCACCGACATAAAAGTCCATAAAAGTCTTCTTATCCTGCGTCCGCACCAGTTTCCCCTGGCGGGCCTGAGCCATGACGACATCGGAAATAGGCTGGTTTTCAAAGTCAGACCAGTCGACGTTCCAGATATTCTTCTTTTGGCGCATATACATGACATAAACCCGGAAAATATCGATTTTGTCGGCATCGCGGATGAGCTGGCAAAAGAGTTGCTGCCGCGGCGTCAAATCCCGGCGAAGCTGATAGACATTATGCTGGTCAATAGCCATACAAATCACATCATCCTGGCTCATATCGTCCAGAAAATCGCGGATATGGCCGTCAGCAAACAAGTAATGCGCCCCGTATTTGGCATGGTCCATGGACCGATAATCGACGAACGTATGATACTCCCGCAGCTGCTCAAAGCGGCCGATATCGTGGAGGACGCCGATGAGCCAGGCCAAATCCACATCATCCTGAGACAAATCCAGACTCCGGGCAATCTGTTCACACAACCCGCTCACCCGCAAAGAATGAGCATACTTCAGCCGGACGCCTTCTTCCTTCTGGTCAAAGCCCTGGACATACCGCGTAAATTGTGATACCACAAAATCCCGATCCATACGACTCACCGAACCACCTTCCTTATGTATCCTTAATATAATTCAATTATAACGTTAATTATATCATATACGAGCAGACTTGATAATAACGCAGGCCACTGGCCCTATCTTCGTATGGCACAGATGCCCCGCTTCACTCCCCGGATGACCATGACTAAAACAATGCCAATTATACAACCGACACCGTCGAGCACCACGTCATGCCACGTCGACGTCCGGCCACCGGAAAGCAGCTGAATATATTCGTCAATCGCGGCCACGCTGATTCCAATCAGGAGCACCCAAACTTTATGAGAGCGCCGCGAAACTAAGACAGAAAAACTGCTCAACACGACGCCCAATGTCGTATATTCCGTCAAATGCGCCAAGCGCCGGATATGCCCGTCGCTTAAATACGGTGCCAGCTGCGTCCCCTGAAGATGTGACAAGGCAAAAGCCAGCATGCGCCGGCTCTCGGCATGTGAAGCCACACCATTCTGCATAGAATGCCACCAAATCACACCGATGACAGCAGAAACAAGCAAAAAACAAAGAAAAATAAGCCACCTATGTTTCATAATATTCACCAAATTTATTTTTCATCTATATTCATTACAAAATGAGCCGGCCTTTCTCCAATTATTTTACGCCATCAAACAAATATGCCCCACTCAGGGCCATCGTAGGGGCCGTCCCGGTCAGGGCGGCCCGCCGCGAACAATTGGCCATACCGCAAAAAAATTCACCAGACGTAGTTTAAACATTCTTATTTTCTAATCTTAATCAACAACAGTACATCCCTATAATAATTTCCACATTTTTATTTCGAATTGATAGTCTATTTTTCATATAATTCATTTTTCATAGAAAGAATCAATGGGATAAAATTTTAGCAATGATTCAGCAGTAGTAAGCACTCTGTTCAAAAACTCTTTGTGTACAGCAATTAAAAAGTCATTAACTTTGTGTCTATTATGATAAAAATGATTTCTGTTCTTAAAATTGACAAAATGAGCTCCTTCCATATCTGGAAATAGTATGAATCTTTCGATAATCTGTTTATTTTGAAGACGATAAAACATCTTAGGATATATTTCTAACGTTCCATTATGAATAACCTGATTTCGTATTGCAATAATCATATTGATGATATCGCATTCTTCAAATATAGTACCAGGCAATTTGTTCATTTTAAGAAATCTCTTTGCAGACCATAATTTATCTTTGCTTTTAAATCTAGGTACTATAGAGAAATCATCTCTAATATTTTCAATTTCATAAACAATTTTACAAAATAAATCTAATACAGCATTAGCTTTAATAAAATAATTTTCTACGCAAGCATGTACATCTCGTATCTGAGAGGAGGCCGACCAATAAATACCATCATCACGCCCTTCGATCTCCGTATCTAATGGACCCGCTTCCGCCAACTTAATATAAAACTTTATAAAACAGCGATTCACTTCTTCTAATAGGTTTTGAAGGGAACTTACTAAATAATGACAATCTCCTACATAAATAAACTTATTTAAATCAGGCACTACCTTCAATAACAACTTGTCGCGGGAATATTCCCCAAGATACTTTTCTAGGTCTTCTTTCGAAGCTGGAAAATCAGATTCAAGTCCAGCCTTAAGAAATATACTCGGTATATTGTAGCACTGAGATTGATACCTTTCATAATCCGGAAAATATCTACATGTAATTACATCATATATAAGCACTAATTTGTTCAACGCCTCATGAATCAAAGAATCATAAGAATAAGTAAATGTATTTTTGGGATATTCTAATTTTTGTATATAGAAATCTTCACATTCATAATTTCTTAATGAATCATCAATACATATTCCATTTTGTAAATACGTTTTAAACAGTTGCATTTTTTATCCTCCTTAACGCATCTAATCGCATCACAGCAAGACAAATCCTTGCTAATTTCTAAACAAAATAGTATACTTCAATTAAGAAGATTTATTCGGGAAATATAAAATATATTTATCTTTCATCCTCTAAAATGTGAGGTGCTGACATGAAAAAAGAGACTAACATCGATTCCGTTGAAATCAAATCATTTGAAAAATTTCTTCAATTTTTGTACGATGCTAAATTCACAGATGATTTCATCTTTCGAGGAGTGAATGATATAGACTATGAATTAATTCCTAAAATAGGTAGAGAAGTTTACGTAAAAAAACATTCGGGTGGCACTTATTCCAGTGAAGAACTTTCTAATTTAGAAAATAAACTTTGGGATGACTTTTGTAAAATGGCAGTTCCTTACGATGATTTACGAAATATATCACCATGGGAGTCATTGGCTACAGCTCAACACTTTGGTCTCCCCACTCGGTATCTAGACTGGACAAAAAATCCATTAATTGCTGCTCATTTTTCTGTTGAAAATGCCACTAATGATTCTGCCATATATATCATAAATTCTTTGCAGTTTAATTCAAATCACATGGAGTATGACAATCCGTTTGAGATTGAAGATGAAATCATATTATACATTCCTCCCTATATCAATCAGAGAATCATTGCTCAAAAAGGATTATTTACAGTTCATAAAAATCCAATGCAGCCTTTAGATAAAACAAAAATAAATGATGCAGAATGCCAAATAACTAAATTGATAATAAAAAAACAATGTCACGCAGAATTCCTTAATAGCCTTGATCATTTTGGAATTAATCGTTCCTTTATTTACCCAGGTCTCGACGGTCTGGCATCTTACCTAGATTTTAAAGCAAAAAGCAGGTGATAACTATGCTATATATTCCAATATTAAAAAACCGTACTGTTGAAATGAATATTTTTGAGGAATTTACAAAAAAGAAATTATGGGGTCCATACATTATCCCGCTAATAGAATTAGTCCAAGAAAAAACTAAAACAAATGCTAAGAATACCTCTTTAGATGAAATAAAAGAATTATTAAAAGAAAACCACCAACAACTATTCATAGATTTCTTTCGCTCAACAAAGCTAAATAATACCCAAAAAAGTATTCAAGAGTACTTGAATAAAGTAAATCGTCAATCGGGATTTTATATCACGGAATTAATGCAATTACAGGAAGTATCCGAACAGGTAATTCCTGTAATATCCTATTTGCCAGAACTTTCTACTGTAGAAATTCATAATAAATTAAAAGATGACTTTTATCAGTTACATCAACATTTTATAAAAATAGCATTTCGTATACAAGCATCTACTTTTTTAGACTGCGTCCCTGTGTTAGAAAATCTCTTGGATAAAAACAGCTATTTGCTTATTGACATCGGGACAGCACCTTATAGTAATCCCGTATTTAAACCTGTCTGGAATGCAGCAGAAAATTTAAAAAAGGAAAAAAATTGCACTACAATTGTCTTAAATGATAACAGACCTAACAATCTCTATAATAAAGATTTAAAAGATAAAAGCCCTATTCCTGAAATCGACAATGGGTTAAGAGATTACTACGTACAAATCCACTGCGATGGTTTCGGTGATTATGCCGGAATTACCTCGTCTTTACCTACTAATGGAGGACGTATCAGTCCAGCAGGGATATATTATTCAAAAGATAATAACTGCTTTATATCCTTTGTTGGCCGAGCTGCACAACTCTCAGAATTTTCCGAATACATTGCCCCTAGCATTGTAGAAAGTAAATATTGGAACGAATTTTCAGTTAATCATCATAAATCTTGTCCAGGTTGTCAGAAAATAGAAAAAATCACAACCCCAACTGATCCTTATACAGGAAAAAGTCAAGCTATCTGGAAAGGGATTACCATGAGTCACTACATTTATACAATGAACGAATACGCCAAAGAAAACTCGCATTAACACCATTTATCCCCGCTATGAAACTCCTCATAACGGGGATAAATATTATTCATAAAATCCATCTACTGACATAGTTGACCGGAAAAATTCTTGTACATCGATAGGCAGTATATGTTCCATATTAGCTACAAGAAAATTCCATTTTTTTTCATAACGTTTTTTTAAAATTTTCCGATATACGGCCCAAGCATTTCGTTTTCCCACCAGGGATATTGCTATTTTTTCCTTTTCAATGCGTTTAGTTGGGCATGTTAAATTTGATAACGCTTCTATAAACATTGTTAATTCAGATGAAGAAAAATTTTTTATGCAAAAATCAAGGTCGCCTTTATTTTTTTCTGCTTTTTTCTGATGGGAAAATTTACATAATCCATTCTTTAAAGTATAGGCAATAATGCCACATCTTTCCGGGAGATATGGCTTTAAACTTTCCACTCGTTGCAGAGGAGTCACAACATAGACAAAATCAAAAGCTTTCTGGTAATTCGGCAATTGTGTTGACAAGCGTTTAAAAGTATCATATTCTGTCTTAATTTCGTAGGCATAAGTATGTCCATTAATTCGACATAAATCAATACGGCTTGAACCTATACTCATTTCAAACGCTACTATATTTTCAGTTAAATGGGTCATTTTTTTTATTAAATAATATTTGATAACCCGTTCACAAGGATAGTACTTCATCAATAAAGCATTAATAACTTTTCCAGGAGAGCATACTTCGGATAATTTTTGCAAACAGCTTATGCTCCGCGGAAAAGAATAAGCTAACTGCTGCCATTGCCTTTCGGGAAGATCAAAAATATTATAGGATTGATTCAAAACTTTACAGCCTGAAACAATCTCTTCCTGAGAATACTCCGCTTCTATTTTTTTAATCAAATCACAACATGTTAACACCACAAATAACAACCTACTTATATATTCCAATAAAAAAACTAAAGCTGAACAACTTAGCTCTGCTCCCCTCTTTTTCGACAATATAGGGTAATAATTTTTATTATACTATGCTTGTCCAAAAAAGGAAACAAAAAAAACAATCCGGCCCAGTAATTTCACCGCAGCCGGATTATTTTTATGATTTCGTTTTAAATACTTTGTTCCCAATTATCCGCATAAGATCCGATGTTCCCTGTCTCATCAATCTGATTTCTGTGGTATGCAGATAGCGATTGACGACTTGGTTCCATTTCCAGTTATTGTAGATGGACTGGACCGCTAAGGGAATAAGGATGAGGCCCCATAATCCTAAATGGAAGTAGGCTAGTCCGATATAGGTGGCACTGATGCTGATGACGCCAAAGAAAATAAAGCTGAAGGTATATGGCAGTTTATTCATAGTGCTGATAAAGCAGGCAGAACTTCGATGGCGGTTCAAGAGGTAAATTGACAGTGCCAGCATCAGGAAGGCCGGTCGTTCAATGACGAAGTCATGGCGCAGGAGTTGTACGATGGGAATACCAATCGCTGCAAAAACGATGATGCCCCAGAAACTGAGATGAAAGGCACAGGCCATGGACTTCGCGTATAAATCTTTCATAACTTTCCAGTTGCGGGATACATAGGCCGACTGGATTGCCGGAACATAGGCACTGAACATACCAGAGGCGATACTAATCAAGGCATTGACAACTTGCATGGAAAAAGAGTAAATCCCCGTTTCATACAGAGTCAGGAAACCACTACTCATTAGTACGGTAGCCTGCCCTGTCAGATAAGCCGTTACCGTAACTAATCCATCCCGCCAGGCATTGGGCCACATCATAGCTAAAACATGGCGCTTGGAATAATCTGTCTGATGGCGATATTTTCGGAATAATTCATCAAACTTGTGGGCCTTGATGAGATAATATTTACACAAAAAGCGTAAAACAAAACCGCTGGCAAAATAAGCCACGCCAAGACTGAGAATCCCAAAGCCACAAACAAGGCCGAGTGTTCCTAATATCAAAAAGGCACCTTTCGATAAAATCTGTGCCCGGTTTTTATGAAAAATATCGCCGATACCGACGAGGACGACAGCATAGTACCCTATATAGCATAGTACCCTATATAAAGATTAATAAAGGTTGATGCTATATAAAGCATCCAAGTAGCATAAACTTGCCAAGATAAATAGGCCGAGGCGATGCGCTGCACGTACAACGTACCAGCACTGACCATAACTAAGGTAGCTACACAGGCAATGCCGAAATATAAGACCCGGCAAGTACTCAAAATCCCATAAACCAAAGCGTAATTCGGTCCACTTCGTTCACCAGAAAAGACAACGCCCTGTTTCTTTAAATCCATAGCTCCACTCCACGCATAAGTCATGCAATGACTCAGAGTCGGCGTAAAGCCACTATCAAGAAGTTCAACCATACCACCAATACTAACGAATACGTACCACAAACCCAAAATATCTGGCGGCAAATAGTGAATCAGGACGGGCAACCATATAACCTGTGACCCAAGGGAGAAAAATATCCCCAAGTAATTCCATATAATGTCTTTCTTTTGCGTGTTAATCTGCATATTTTCCCCCAACCACTATGACTGTAAATTCTTTTTAAGGACATCAGAAGGTAAAAAGTTCATTCGTACTGCTAATCGTCTAGCAGCAGGATTAACACTCTCTCCAGTAGCTCTTTCCATAAGTGCTCTATAAAAATCGCTTTGCTGAATTTCAGCAGCATCATATATGGTTGAAATAGTTCTGCTATGGTCATTCATCCATTTCAAACATTCTCCATCATCCAACAAAATTACCGGAAAAATGCACCGCAGTGTATCCTTTTTAGGACCTTCCTTTTTAAATATGTATTCATCAAAAAAAGATATCCAAAATTTAAACGATGGAGCATCAATACTGGATTTAAGAAAAATGCCATATATATCGCAAACTAATTGCGCTAATTCATGGCCAGATTTTTTTAACACGCCAATAAAATTATGCCATTTCTCTATATCCGTAGGAGTTTGCTTATTCTCTGCTTTTTCTTTCAAATAAGCTTTAACAGCCTCATATGCTCTTGAAGGCCACTGATAAGAGATAAGCAATCCAACTTGAATATCATACGTATTTAAATCATTGTTAATGACAGATTTCCAACTTCCGGTATCCTTAGTATCTAAATAACTCTTAATTCTACTTTTGCAGTGATCATACAGCTTGCTGTTGGGAACAGTTTGTATTTCTTTTAATACATCAATGGGTAGTGATGAAATAATAGCATCATCACTAATATCTGCAACAGGAAGATCATTGAATGCCGCTTCCCATTGATTAAATTGAATCCCTAAAACATCTTCTATCATTTTAAGACGAGGGAGAATCCTTATTTCCGTAATTTTGCAATTTGATGCTATCAATGCATGACAAATAGCTTTATAAAACTCACTATTGCCTAAACCTGAATCATCCACTAATTGCATAAAAAGACCCGCTGAGGATATATAATCTGAAATTACAGACCGAACAGGCTCAATAAGGCGCTTTTGCTCCTCTTCATTGGAAGAAAGAAAGTTGCCTAACCCATTTAATTGACTATACGAAAAATGAGAATAGCCTATAGCGACTAAATCATAATAAAAATCATTTTGCTTATCCGCTTGTGAAAAAATTGAAGTATAGGTACTCCATGCTAAATTTTCAAGTTTTACAACACCTGGAAATTGTTTTAAAACACCAATAAAGCCTTTAAAACTATCATAGCTTGTAGTATTTACTACATTTTGCTCTAAAAAAGTTTTATATTCCGACAAATCATACTGGCATTTTAACAATTCTTTGATGTAATCAATGTCACTTATATTTTCTATTGGATATTGAGCCAAATAATCATTGATTTGCTTTGCATCGCAAACCAATTTATAATTGCGTAAATGCTTCCCAGATGACATAAAAGTTTTGTACTGATCAAGGCTACATTTTCGTTCACTAAGGAATTTAAAAATATCGATTTGGTATTTTTTCATTACAGAATCCAACTGATCGATATTATTTGAAAAAGTATTTGCATTAAATTCCTCATCGCTAATACTGTATAAATTTTTAATAATATCTTCAATATATGTAATTTTCTTTTCTCGCGTTATTTTATCGAGCAATATTAACTGATAATCCATAACTTCATGATATGCTCGTCCTTTATCCCAATTCATTATACGGCTAAAAATATCATCCCATCTATTTTGATAGATGTCCTCACTCTGAAATTTATCCTGACTTAACTGAGATAATGCAATGACAGCATTTCCCATATTAGTTATATGATTTAAAACTTCTCCTAACATAGAATCAAAATTAGGATTAGCCGAAATTCTTTCAACTTCATTCGTATCTTGATTTTCCAATGCCTGCTTCAGTGGTCTAGACAAGGCAACTTGAAGTCCCTTGTCTAGAGGCACTTGATAAATCAAGGATGCGATAGATTTAAAATATTCATCTCCTCCATCTTGATTAACTAAATAATCTAATGGCTTTAAATAATCAAATTTAGTCAAAGCATTTGTAATATTAGATAAAATATAATTCTGCTTTTTAATAAAAATAGCAATATATCTTGATTTAATTTGATTATCAACCCCCGACAACTTGATGGTCGCAAACTCATTAATAAATGCAATAATATTCCTAGGTGTGATCACTTTGGTAAAAGCATCGAAAATTCTTTTCACATAGTCAAATTCAATCTCATCTTGAACGGATTTAAAAGCATCTGTCCAACGCTCTCTAAAAAAAGCTTCCCAATCGCTTAAAACAGGTAACGAGACACGAAATACTAAAGAAAACGTCTTTTGTATAAAATCATCAACCAAAGCCAATTGATTAATTTTTTCTGTATCATATGTAGTCATTTTTTTATCAGTATCATTCGCGGTATTTAATTCATTCTCCTCTTCCTGATAAAAAGCATCTCTAATTTTATTCTTGTCAAACGGCACTAAAACAAGGATATTATGCAATTCAGCTGCACTTGAAAAGCACATATGAATCGTAGCCCATATGTCTTTAACTTTTTCCTTATTCATTCGATCAATGTTATCTATTACGATAACCAACTTATTTTGCTGAAGCCCATCGTCAAGCGCATGAAGGAAGTTTTTAAATGAATTAGACGACGGATTAAATTGATTTATTCTCTTCGCCGTAGTGTTTTTTTCTTCATTTTTTCGATAGACTTGTAAGGTCTTATTTTTAAGGCAAGAAAAAAAGAATCCTATATTCTTTATCTTCTCGCCAGATTGACTTTGTCTTTTAGCTTCGTTAAAGGCTTCTCGAATAATAACCCAAACCGCTATTATAAAAAACAATCCGGGTATTGCATTAAAAATCCATCCCAGGAAAGGAAATTTTTCAAAGAGAGGCAAATTCTTAACAATATCACTTTCATGAATAAGTTCAACTAGAGGAAGACAAACTATCCCCAATACACTGAAAAAAAAGCCCATGAAAACTCAGGTCTCTGAACAGTCCGTACTAAAACTTCTGTTCCTAACGTTTCTTCCCTAATATCTGCTAACTTATCACACGTACTACAAATATTTTCCTTATCAACAAAATCTGAAAGTTCTTCAATGATAGCACGTCTATGTAAATCTTCTTGATGTCCCCAAGCATCATAAAGAAAAAAAGAGTAACCTTTACCTTTCAGTTTTTTTTCTAGGATTTTTACTAAATTGCTTTTCCCAGTTCCCCATCCGCCTTCAATACCTATAAGTCGTATCGGTGTTTTTTCATTATCAATATTCAGAATTAAATTTTTAATTGACTCTGCAATATGTTCTTGTGATTGGCTGGCAAATTCATCTTTGCCAACAGGAACATTTTGCAGAATTTTAGGAGTTACTATATCAGGCATTTTTCCACCTCATCTAACAAAAAATTTGTCTCGATTGCATTCGAATCTACTAACAATCGCGTTTTTTCGATTCATTGCGCTCTTACTTTAACTATCATGACAATCGGTTCCACCGAAAAGCCTGTTCATCGCTCGGTCAGCAGAGAAAAAGTTGTAAAGTGCTGCTAAAAAAACGTTCTTTCCCATTTTAACAATATGGCCAATCACCAATTATCTGTCCATCAAAAAGTATTTTTTGTAATTTCAATAATAGCAAGAGTGAATTAAACAATCCGCCACAATAAATGGGTTCTAGTGCTACAGTAATCCCTCGAATTTTCGGAAATAAAAATTCTTTTCTATCTGTAGTGAATAATTGTTCCATTTCACGGAGTAATATCTTACAGCTATGCTCATCTGATTTTCCATTCGTAAAATAATCTAAGTCAATATCTAGGTACAGGTCCTCTTCCCCGTAGATTCTATCTGCCGAAAACAACTTATCAGGATGATTATAATAGCTGATAGATTCACAATTATTCATCGTACTATCATCACCTTTATGTAAAATATAGGCGTGCTCCAATAACTCATTTGATAATCCTGCACAAATTTGAGTATCATTCCCTTCATCCATATCTTGCCAAATAGATAGAATTGGTTCTTTATCTTTTGAAAATTGATGTTCTGAACGTTCTGGCATTGTATCTGTATGATAATCTATCGACAATATTGAAATAGAGCGGTCGTATTTTTCATGCCACTTTAGCCAATAATATAAGGCAAATCGATGTTCAATAAAACATGCTAACTCTATGCTTTCTCCATTTTTTAATTTTATAGGCGTTACAATACTTCCTGGAAAAGCGCGATCATAAATTTCCATAATTTTTGCTCCTTTCCCTGAATATAACAGCAGTTTACAACTTTTTGAACAAATAAATATCGCGTAACCACACTTTGAAGTATAATGAATCTGCTAAAACACATCATCTCAAAGGAGTTACGCGATGAATTCATTATACCTCGAAAATTCGATTATTGGTAGCCTGTTTCGTTTCTTTTCTCCATATTTTTCTACAGCGACACGGCCAACGCAATTTCTCCTAACCTGGCTGATTATAGCTCAGCTGGCCTTGCAATCGTTCCCATCCCCTTGTTTTCACCATTTTGCAAAATCCCAACACTGACTAATAACTCCTATGATTTCCAAAATAGTATTTTAGAAACATACTGTTTTTTATGACACAAACGACTGATTCCCATCACAATTCCTAAGAGAATGGCCGCTAACACTAACGTACTTACTACTTTAACAATAAGTCCATACTCATTGATCCAGTTTATGTCGCTTTGACTGACAAGCTGCTTATAAAAAGGGCCAAGCAGTTTTTCGATGACAATGATTTGAATCAAGTATATATCTAATGTATACTGTCCTTCCTTTGCTGCTAGGTGATATAGTGGAGTTTCTTTCATATAGGGAAGCAGCTTGTACAAGAAAATCAGAGCCAGATAGCTGCCTGTGACTCCCAGGCTTATCTTTAAACTGTCATTTACTACAAGCTGCAGAATTGACTGATGGTGATAGTCATACCAAAAGTCTTCCGGTGGCCAGGGCATATTTGAAAAAGCAATATAAGAAGCGACGAAAAGGACAAGTCCCCATTTCCAGTACTTAATAAAATAGCGGAAATCTGATTTCACATAAGCCGGCAGGCAATAACCTGCTGCAAAGAAAAAGTACATATGAGGGTTCCTATAAGACACATACGGAACGATAGACAGTGGTGCGAATAAGGCAAAGTATTTCCAATCATGCTTGAAATGACCCTTACAAAAATAAAGAGCCAGAAGGACTATCACCGTATTGACAGCTACATCTCCCAAGAACCATATTCCCATAGTTGAATAATACCAGTACCTAAGAAATGGAAGCGTCGTATGGGGTATAGGTGTACTCCAGAATACATCGCAGGCAATCTTGATTAGGCCAAAAGAAATCATGGGAATGATCAGCCCGGCCAGCCTGGAAGGCAGCTTCCTTATGACATACGTATGAACAGATGACCACTTCTGAATAGAAAAGTAAAAGAAATAGCCACAGAGCCCCATAAACAAGGGCATATGCATGGTATAGATGAGACGCATCACACTGTCTTCCTGCACAGGCCAGCAGGAAACATTCGATGTCTGCTGTACCACATGCCCCCATACTACAAGAAAAATAGTAATGAATTTCACTATATCAAGGTACACATTCCTTGTCTGTCTGTTTGTCTGTTTGTCTGTTTGTCTGTTTGTCTGTTTGTCTGTTTGTCTGT
>ERZ791765.528-NODE-528-length-39491-cov-7.745258_pt1 | contig 39491 bp, 37 predicted proteins | sample MGYA00509949_ERZ791765 | MGnify/ENA primary metagenome ERZ791765 (study PRJEB30046, sample SAMN00791980) | human gut metagenome | study: EMG produced TPA metagenomics assembly of the A metagenome-wide association study of gut microbiota in type 2...
GCGAGGTCCCTTACGAGCTTAGCAGCGCGATGCATTTCACAGAGCGGGAGTGTGCACCGCAGACTTTATCTTCGCCCGCAGCCCCAAACCACGACAATCTTCCCCCGGGACGAAAAACTCATATACACACCTCACCACCCCGCCCGCTGGCCTGCGGCGGCGTCCTCACCTGCTTAACTAAAATATTTTGCCGGGACTCGCAGAAAATCAAAATTTATGGTAAAGTATGTATGTGTGGAATTTTTTTAAATAATAACGAGGTGAAGATATGAGCAAAGTAGCAGAACGTTTTCTGAAGTATGTCTCTTTTGACACGCAGTCAAAAGACGAGGAGGAACAGGTCCCCAGCACGGAAAAACAGCTTGTTCTGGCAAAGGAACTGGTTAAGGAACTGGAGGAGATGGGTGCATCGGATGTACGCCTGAGTGAGCATGGCTATGTCTATGCCACAATCGAAGCCAACACTGAAAAGAATGTCCCCTCCCTGGGCTTTGTAGCCCATATGGATACGGCACCCGCCATGTCCGGCCGGGATGTGAAAGCCAGAATTGTGGAGAAATATGCCGGAGGAGATATTGTTCTGAATGAAGAGAAGAACATTGTGATGACGGTAAAGGATTTTCCGTTCATGGCCGACTGTGAGGGCCGGGATTTAATTGTGACGGACGGTACGACTCTGCTGGGAGGCGATGATAAGGCAGGAGTTGCCGAGATTATGACGATGGCGGCCTGGCTTCTGGCGCATCCGGAGATTCCCCACGGTACAATCCGAATTGGCTTTACCCCTGATGAGGAGGTTGGCAGAGGAGCTGATTTCTTTGATGTGGAAGGGTTCGGAGCGGATGTGGCTTATACGGTGGACGGCGGTCCTCTGGGAGAGCTGGAATATGAGAATTTCAATGCGGCATCCGGAAAAGTCTACATTCATGGCGTTGGAATACATCCGGGCGGGGCAAAGAACAAGATGAAAAGCGCACTTTTGATTGGAATGGAATTCCAAAGTCTTCTTCCCGCTTTTGAGAATCCGATGTATACGGAAGGTTATGAGGGATTTTTCCATCTGGATCAGTTTGCCGGAGACGTGGAGTATGCCAAGATGGATTATCTGATCCGTGACCATGATATGGATAAATTTACGCAGAAGAAGGAGCTGTTTGCTTCTGCCGCAGAGTTCCTGAATAAGAAATACGGTGAGGGAACCGTTGAGCTGAAGATAAGAGACTCCTATTACAATATGAAGGAAAAGATTGAACCTTATAAGTACCTGATTGATATCGCGAAAGAGGCGATGGAGGAAGTGGGGATCACTCCCGAAGTATCACCAATCCGCGGAGGCACCGACGGAGCCAGACTGTCCTATATGGGCCTTCCGTGTCCAAACCTCTGCACAGGAGGTTACAATTTCCATGGCAAATTCGAGTTTATTCCGGTTCAGTCTATGGAGAAGGTGGTGGAGCTTTTGCTGACCATCGTAAGGAAGTTTGAGAAGATTGAAAAATAATATATAAGAATAGAAATCACACGGCTGCTCCGCATTATAGATTAATGAGGGGCAGTTTTTCATTGAAGGCGGGGGCCTGTATGCGGAGCGTGCAGGTTATCGTTTCATGGAAGAAGAGCAAGATTTCTTAAGACACGCATCCCATAATCATATATACTAATCTGGCAAAAGGAGGTGTTGAATGATGGACCGCATAGAGGAGGTGTCTCTGGCGATAGACTTTATTGAAGCAAATCTGACTGAAAGGCTTAATCTGGACCGGATTGCGGACGCAGTCCATTATTCCAAATACCACCTGCACCGGGTGTTTTCCGATACGGTCGGCCTGACGGTTCATGAGTACATGAAACGCAGGCAGCTGACAGAATCTGCAAAGCTGCTGGTCTTTTCTGAAAAGCCAATCGTGGATATTGCGCTTCTGTCGGGCTACAGGAGCCAGCAGGCATTTACGAGTGCATTCACGGCCATGTATAAAATGCCGCCGAATATGTACCGGGAAAACGAACGGTTTTATCCGCTGCAGCTTAGGTTTGATTTTGAAAGGAGTTATGAGATGCTGAACAGAACAGAAAGTGCCGGGTGGAAAATTACATTTGCCACCGAGGCAGAAATTCCGTGCTGGATGGAGCTGGTGAGGCTTGTGATAGACGGATTCCCGTACCTGGACGAGGAGGAATATATCCGGGTTTTGAAGCAGAAAATAAGGACAAAACAGGCGCTGATTCTAAAGGACAGAGGGCTTGCCGCCGGTATCCTGCTGTTCTCCTATGAAAACGGCAGCATTGATTTTATGGGGAGTCACCCGCTTTACAGAAAGAGAGGGGTCCCCAAAGCACTTCTCGACAAGGTAATGGGTGAGCTTCTGAGAGGCAGAAAAGTCAGTATTACCACTTACCGGGAAGGTGACAAAGCAGATACCGGGTACCGTGACGAGATTAAGGAGCTTGGATTTGCTGAAGCGGAATTACTGGTCGAATACGGCTACCCGACCCAACGGTTTGTGATGGGACAGGAGGAAAGGCTTCATGAGTGACGGTATGACAGTCCCGTTTCCCGACGAGCTCCTGCATCTGGAAGAAATTAACATGAAGCTTAAGGAGGCCCTGGAGAAGGCGGAGGAATCCGTCAGGAAATCAGAACGGGAATATATGGACACGAAACGGTATATGGTGGAACACCGGGGGGATATTGATCCTCATGAGATGTTTCAAAATGAGATGCTTCTGAAGCAGACGGACCGAAGCGGTGCCTTTGCGGTGGAGCGCCGCGACCGGATTGTAAAGATAAAAGAATCCCCTTATTTTGCCCGCATTGATTTCAGGGAAGAGTCCCGGAAGACAGAAGACAGATATTATATCGGGCGGTTTGCGTTCAATTATGAAAATCAACCGCTTATATTCGACTGGCGTGCCCCTATATCCGGCATGTTTTATGATTTCAATGTGGGAAAAGCCGGATTCCAGGCTCCGGACGGCCCTGTTTTCGGGGAGATAACACGCAAGCGGCAGTTCAAAATAAAAAACGGTCATATGGAATATGCGCTGGAGACTTCCTCTCATGTGCAGGATGAGGTGCTTCAAAAAGAATTAAGCCAGACATCCGATGAAAAGATGAAATCAATCATTTCAACAATACAAAAGGAGCAGAACCGGATTATCAGAAACGAAAAAGAAGGTACCATGATTATTCAGGGAGCAGCCGGTTCCGGAAAAACATCCATCGCCCTGCACCGGATAGCGTTCCTGCTTTACCGGTTTAAGGACAGGCTGAACGCTCGGAATGTGACAATCCTGTCCCCTAACCGTGTCTTCGGCGATTACATCTCAAATGTAATACCGGAGCTTGGGGAGGAGCCGATTTTCGAACTTAATCTGTCGGAGCTTGCGAAGATTCAGCTTGAAGGTGTGATTGAATTTGAACCTGATAAAGATCCGCTTGAGCGGCAGGATGAAGCGTGGGCGCAGAGAGTGCAGTTTAAATCAACGATGGAATTTGTTTCCATGATGGATCGGTACATAGAACAATTGCCGGACTTGATTTTCAAACCCGCCGATTTCGTTTTCGGCAGCTTTACCGCTGAAGGAGAATGGATAATGAAACGTTTTCGCGCGTATGGCAAATATCCTGTCAGAAAGCGGCTTTTGATGGTTGCTGAAGATATCCGTGACCGCTACGAAACGGAGGCTGTTATGGAGGCTGAAGGCGCCGCGCTGCGGACCAGGACGGTAGCAAAAAGCCTGGGTTCCATGCTTACAATGAAAAATACGCTTGCCGTATATAAGGACTTTTATAAAAGAACTGGGAACCGGTCAATGCTTTTCATGCCGTTTAAAAAGACTCTCGAATGGGCCGACGTTTATCCCTTTCTCTATCTTCATTCCGTGATCGAGGGAGTGAAGGAAAGCAGTCTTACGAAACATCTGGTGGTGGATGAGATGCAGGATTACACGCCGGTTCAGTATGCGGCCCTAAACCGCATGTTCCCCTGCCGGAAAACGATACTCGGGGATTTCGGACAATTTATCAATCCCAACCATTTGCACAGTCTGGCGGATCTTCGGGAGCTATATAAAGAAGCGGAGTTTGTGGAGCTTAACAAAAGCTACCGTTCGACCTATGAGATTATCTCCTTCGCGAAGTGCTTTCAGGAAGTGGCGGCTTTAGAGCCGGTTGAACGCCATGGGGAACAGCCGGAACTAATCGCGTGCCCGGACACGGCGGAAGAAATCAGAGTGATCAAAGAGGCAATCCAAAAATTCCGGAAGGGAGGCAGCGCTTCACTTGGAATCATTTTAAAAACAAACATATTGGCAGGAGCATTATATAATGAGCTGGGCGGAGCGTGTGAAGCAAATCTGCTCACGCCGGAGAGCTCGGTTTTTCGAAACGGAGTCACCATAACTTCGGTTCAAATGTCAAAAGGTCTGGAATTTGATGAAGTTCTAATCCCCCAGGCGGATGACAGAACATATTCATCCCGCTATGACAGAAGTCTTTTGTATATTGCCTGTACACGCGCCATGCATAGGCTGACACTCACATATACTGGCAGAATAACGCCGCTGGCTGTTCGGAAATAAATGCTGTTCGGAAAACACTCTGTTTCCACGCTCTCGGAATTGTGGTAGAATGGAAGAAAGCAGAATGATAAATATGAATTTGAGGGAGATAAAGATAATGGCAAAAGAAAAAGGTTCATTCAAGGAGTTTCTTTCGGCAGTTGCACCAGAATACCAAGCGTTTGTCAAGAAACTTGATAACAAACTTATGGAACAGGGCTGTGAACTCGTCATCAAAGAAGCGAAAAGCGGTTATACCGCTTCATATCGACTAGAGAAGAAAACCGTAATGAACTGGGTATTTCGCAAGTCGGGCATTCTGGCACGGATTTATGGCGACAATGCGGGCAGATATGAAGATATCATCGCTTCCCTGCCTGCCGATATGCAGAAGAAAATGACTACTTCCCGTGACTGCAAGAGACTTATTGATCCAAATGCTTGCAGCGATACCTGTGTGAAAGGTTTTGTTTATACCTTGAATGGCAACGCGCATAAAAAATGCCGGAATGATGGAATGTTCTTCCTGCTTACAAATGAAACAGCGGAGCATATAGCGAAACTGGTTTGCGCAGAGGTTAATGTGCGTAAGGCAGCTTCATAGCAGCGAATTTGAAGTTGTATGGAAAGGGAACATGGGATAAGAAAATGAAAATGGTCTGCGTAGAAGTGGTTGTTACAAAAATTATTGACTTATCCCAGCCCTTTTGGGTTGAGTGTAAACTGGAAGATGTATATGGAAAAGAACATATCTTTCAAGACAAAATGCCGATTTTTCTTAAAAAAGACGTTACAGAAGCAGACTTACCAGTATATGGTAAATTGCGGCGCGTGATTATAGGACGTGATGAAAAGGCTATAAGAATAGACACCTCAAAACCTGATGGTGTAGAATCCAAATTAGGGCAAACAATATTTGATGTATCGCTCCATCAGTTAAAGTGACAATTCCAGTTTGTTGGGGAGATAGCAAAGGCAGACGAGTCAGTCAACGGTCAAGATGAACGGCGCTTACAGCACCGCCGTTGACAGCCTCGCCTGCCTTTACTGATGGGTAATCAAGGCGGAAAAGCCCCACAATATCTTTGACAGCGGATAGGCACAGTAAGGGATTGTACGCCTTGTCTGCACAATCTGAATGTTCTTCAACACTTCCTTATTGTGTGTCAGCCTTCAGGCCCGACATCAGAAAGATAAATTAAAATCACGCAGCGCCAGCGGCGTAACATTTCCGATGCCGAGCTTTTCCAGCTCCGCTGACGCAAATCTTAATTCTGAATAAATAAATTCCTCCAGATGGGCCGATAAACCTTCAACATCGGATTGCTCCAGACACTCCATAAACGTATCAAGATACGCAATACAGGCAGTACGGCGCGCCTGATCCGTAATGATGCTGCGCAGCGGATATCCCCATAAAAGCTGTTGGTACAGTTCAGTGTATATATTTCGGATTGCCTGGTAAGGAGCCATGTGCGTGAAGAGCTCAAGAATGCCGTAGGAAGCTAGTTCCTGCCGTCCAAGCCGCTGCAGTAATTTCAGCCGTTCCATAACAAGGGCCCGGTCGGCGGGGGTAAAAGCGGCAGCAGTGATTCTCGATACTTCACGGCAGGACAGGGCAATAATCTGCATGCTTTGTGCATAGTCCAGAAGACGCCTTTGCAAAACAGGGTTGGTAAAGTCACAGTTTTCCGCTATTTCTTCTTGTGAGAGAATCTGTGTTCCCAGACCGTTGAAGGATTTCGTAACACCGATACTGTTAAGCAGTGTCAGAGTCCTTCTGATTGTGCTGACGGAAACCTGCCGTTCCTTTGCCAGTCTTTCAAGGGAAGGAAGAAAGGTTCCGGCCGGATAAATTTCCCGGTTGATGGCCTTCAAAAGCTCCATGCCGAGTGAGTAACAGCGCTGGGTTGCTTTTTTGTAGCTTGTCCATTGAAAGGGGATCTGCTGTTCCGGAGACTGCACTGTGATTTTGCTGTCATAGAAACTGCACAGAGCACGGGAAAGCTGCTCCTGAAAGGTTTCTATGGATGAACGGAGTGCGGCCCAGTCTTTCTGACGGCACAGCCGGATCATATACAACAGGGAATTATCACCCTCATACCGTCTTGCAGTAAACCTGATGCTGAAGAGTGGGGCCTGAAAGAACATAAAGATCTGCCAAACCATGCGCATGAGAAGCTCATTTTGAAGAGAACCGTAAATAAGCTGCAGGTGACGGATCATTCTGTAGGGCGGGAGAATATCCGTACGGAGAGCCAGAGCCTCCATCTGATCCAGGGTTTCCGGTGAAGCCTTTTTGAAACCAACCCACTGAGCATAGCTTAACAGCGGACGCATGGAGCGGCTCAATTCAATCAGAGCATCTTTTCTGATGGCATAGAAGTTCTGTATATGGCGGTCGGTATCCTCTGTGTCATAGCTGACCTTGACCAATGCGCCCACGCTTCTGGAAAGGGTGATATAGCCATCATGTTTCAGACGCAGGTAGGCCGAACGGACAGTATCGGTAGAAACTAAAAATAGCTGGCTGGCTTCCTCTATGGTTGGTAGCTGCTCTTCAAAGCGGTACACTCCAAACTCTATCTGCACAGCCAGAGTTTTATAAATAATCTGCTGCAATTCCATTTCATTTTCCAATTTCTGCTCCTCCTGTCATATAACTAAATTGGTATGCCAGCTATAATATAACATTTTTTTGCGGCGAGTACCACCTTATTTGAGCAGCGGCTTACGGAAGAACAATGAAAACCGATACAGGCCGGAAAAATGAAATATAAGATAGATATTCTTTCCAACCTTTGGTATACTGATATTATTATGATTATGAACAAGGTCGGGCTGGGGATATCGATGAGAAGAAGGATGGGGGGGGGCTTCCAGAAGCCCACGCTGTTAAAAAATTTGAGCATATTAGATAATATCATCCTGCCTCAGATGCGTGACCACCGAAGATACGTTAAAAGGTTAACAAAAAAAGCCGTTATGCTGATGAATCAAATGGGAATTGAGGAACTGAAGGACAGGGGGATTACCCAGGCTTCTGGCAGCCAGCTTCAGCGGGCAGGCATATGTCGCGCTCTGATGGGCGGACCTGGGATTATCTTCACGGATGAACCGACCGGAGCTTTGAACACAAAGGCGGCAAAGGAAGATCATGGAGCTATTTACCCGGATCAATCAGGAAGGCACTGCAATTTTGCTGGTAACACATGATCCTTTCATTGCCGCCAGAACAGTTCCTTTGCGACGGAGAGATCGTAGCTGAATGCAGATTGTCAAAGTATACCGGAATAAATCTGGAGGAGCGGACCCGTGAGGTGACACGGAGAATGCAGGCGATGGGAATTTGACCCATAGAAATAGTAATAAAGGAGAACGCCTATAGACTGAAAACGGTTGTTTTTTTAAAGTATGCAAACAGAATTTGAGAAGGAGAATGCGCAGAATGGAAAAGCTGATGTATGTGATGCTGATTGAGAAAAGCAAGACCTATAATAAATTAACAAAGAAGGCAGTTACAGAACATGTTGAAAATATAAGAAAGCTGGACGATGAAGGAAAACTGGAAATCTGTGGTGTGTTTAAAGGCTATCCAGGAATGGCAGGTATGTATATTCTGAAAACAGATAGCCGTGAAGAAGCAGAAGAACTTTGTAAAATGGAGCCTTTGGTTATTGGCGGATATGCAACATATAAATTAGTTACATTGCAAGTTGCAAATCGGGAAAATAACTACCTGCTTTAAAATGAGAGGTTGAAATGATAAAGATTAGAAATGAAAAAGAAAGCGATTACAAGGCTGTAGAAGAAATTACGAGGAAGGCCTTTTATAATCTCTATGTTCCGGGGTGTGTAGAGCATTATCTGGTTCACACCATGCGCGGACATGAGGATTTCATACCAGAACTGGATTTTGTAATCGAACTGGACGATCAGGTGATTGGTAATATAATGTATACAAAAGCCCGGCTGGTTGATGAAGCCGGAACAGAAAAAGAAATCTTAACCTTTGGTCCGGTCAGCATTACGCCTGAGTATCAGAGAATGGGTTATGGAAAGATGCTTATCGAGCATTCCTTTGAACAGGCCGTGCTGCTTGGATATGATGTAATTGTTATCCTGGGAAGCCCGATGAACTATGTGGGCCATGGCTTTAAAAGCTGTAAGAAATTGAATATCTGCATGGAAGATGGGAGATATCCGGCTGCCATGATGGTGAAGGAATTGGCACCCAATCGGTTAGACGGCAGAAAATGGTTCTATTATGACAGCCCTATTATGGCAATTTCCGAGGAAGAAGCCCGGAAGTATGACGATACATTAGAGAAAATGGAAAAGAAACATCAACCGAGTCAGGAAGAGTTCTATATTTTGAGCCATGCTTTTATTGATGACGGTGACCTGTAAGCGGAGCGTGCAGGTTATCGTGAGTAAGACATGCTGCGCCAAATAAAGTATACAATGGCAGCAGGCAGGGCAGTCCCCAGAGTCTGACATGAGGTTTGATTTATTGGAGATAAAAGATGAAAGAATATATAATAAAGGACGATCCGCCATACAACGGTAATCGGACAGCAGCATTTAAAGGCCATAGATGGTGGTGGTGGCTTCGTTCACCCGGGCGCAATAATTTAAAAGCCGTATATATTCATGGTGATGGCAACATAGGTATCCAGGGTAACAATATTTTCCTTTGCAATATTTCTTCCTGTTTCCATCCTGCGACCGGTGATAACAGAGGCGGCGTGCGGCCTGCTTTATGGCTGACAATGAAATAACAGTAAGCAGCAGAAGTCCGGCATGGTTTCTGCTGTTTTTTTGGTAAATGTCAAGTTTCCCGGAAATAATGCAACCAAAGCCAAAAAACGGGAAGTAGATAGGTGAAGGGCCTTTACAAAGACCATAGGAGGTGAAGAGATGGAGGATAACCGAATTGTTGATTTATATTGGGCAAGGAATGAGAGCGCAATAACGGAAACTGCGTCAAAGTATGGGAAGTACTGCTATGTTATTGCGTATAACATTCTCTGCAATCAAGAGGATGCGGACGAGAGCGTAAATGATACATACCTCGGCGCGTGGAACGCCATGCCTCCCCACCGTCCGTCTATCCTGCGAGCTTTCCTCGGCAAAATCACCCGGCGCGTATCTCTGAAGAAATGGCGGGATATCCACCGGGACAAGCGTGGCGGCGGCGAAGTGTCCCTTGCCCTTGACGAGCTTTCGGAATGTGTTCCTTCAAACGTCAAGGTGGAGGATGAAATTATGGCGGCTGAGCTGTCAAAAACACTCAATCGCTTTATTGCCAATCTGCCGGCTGCGGAAAGGCAGGTTTTCCTCTGCCGTTATTGGTATCTGGATTCAATCGAGCAGATCAGTACAGATTTTTGTTTTAGTACCAGTAAAGTAAAATCCATGCTCCACAGGACAAGGGCTAAGCTGCATTCATATTTAAAAAAGGAGGGAGTGGTATGAACGCAAGTCACATTCTTGATGCACTAGAAACGATTGATGATAAATACATTGTTGAAGCAAAGGAGAGAAGTTTTATAAATATAACGAAAAGCTCCAGAAGCATGAAACGGATGCAGACCCTCGTCGCGTTGATTGCCGCGCTACTGCTCCTTTGCGGATTTGCCGCTTACCAGTTAGGCTGGTTCGATCCGTGGCTGCAAAAGCCGTCTCGCGACCCGGTACAAACCGTCCAAAGCGCGATTGAAGGCCAGGCCGGGAAGGAATATGCAATCAGTGTGCGTATCGATGAAATCAAGGTGGATGAAGATGAAACAGCACGTGTCATTGCCATGTATTCCGGAAGCGAGCTTGCCCAGGCGCGGGGCTGGACGGACGAGTACCTTGCGGAACACTTTGTTGTCGTATGGGCGAGCTATTATGTGGAGTACGACCACACAAAGACCTTTATGGACGACGGCCACACGCAGCAGTATTTTTATCTGACCCAGGACACGGAAACCGGGGAATGGACGATCAGCGACAATACATCGCCGGATACAAGCGCGGCCCCCATTCAGTATGGAACATTTATGAAACACTAAAAAAGCTGAAAAAGAAGAAAAACATGAAAGGAGGCTGCCTATGAACTGGGAGCCGTGGACTGGCTGTTACCAAATAAGTGACGGCTGCGCAAACTGTTACTTTTACGGGCCGTATGCAAAACGATACGGCCAGAATACAATCTTGAAAACGGATAAATTCGACTGGCCTGTCAGGAGAAATAAAAAGGGCGAATACAATATCAAGGGGGATAAGATCCTCGCCACCTGCTTTGCCACCGACTTTTTCCTGCCCGAAGCGGATGAATGGCGGGGAGAAGTCTGGGCCATGATCCGGGAACGGACGGACATTGATTTTTTGATTCTAACCAAGCGGATTGACCGATTTCCGGTATCCCTTCCCTCTGACTGGGGCGAGGGCTACGACAATGTGAACATCGGCTGCACGGTGGAAAACCAGGCGCTGGCTGATACCCGGCTCCCCCTGTTTTTATCTTATCCGATGAAGCACCGTTTCATTGCCTGCGCTCCGCTTCTGGAAGCAATCGACCTCACCCCCTATCTTCATGGTGTGGATCACGTTACCGTTGGCGGCGAAACAGGGCGGGCAGCGCGTGAGTGCGATTATGAGTGGGTGCTGAACATCCGGGAGCAATGCGTGAGTGCGGGGGTGACGTTCTGGTTTAAGAACACAGGCTCTCTTTTCCGGCATGACGGCATTGTGGAAAAAATCAATCCATATAAGCAGACCGGTATGGCAAAAGAACTTGGTATCGATATTTCAGACGGGAAAAGGCTGTTTTAATGACTTTGACAGGTGATTTCGGCGTCAATGTTCAGCCGGATGGCTTGAGGGGTACACCTGGCGGTAATCTGGTATGAATAGTCTGCGCTTACCGGTTTATAGGATGATCAGTTGTTATTGCGTGAAATTATTGAATGTGGTGGCGAGACAAACGGCGAAAAGAAAGAAGCTGGGAGATATTGTTGAAATATCTTTTTTAATTGACAAATCACTATGGAGGATATTAATATGGAATTAAAAAAACTACCCTATCATCTGACAGTATGCAAGGTGGCAGACACAAAGGATATCGACCTGGCCGCCGAATTTTACTTTATCGGCAAAACGGACGAGGAACTGTCACTTGTTTGCAGGACAGAGGACACTCCTTTAAGCACTATGGATCGTGAGGATGGATGGCGGGGGATTCGCATCCAGGGTGTGCTGGATTTTTCCCTCGTCGGCATTCTGTCAAAGTTGTCTGGTATCCTCGCGGAGAATCAGATCGGTATCTTTGCTGTTTCTACATTCAATACGGATTACATACTTGTCAAGGCTGAGGATTTTGAACGGGCCATCCGTGTGCTGGCAACAGCAGGATTCGCGATCGTGTAATTTCAGTTTAATTTTAGTTTTTTTGCAGGAGAACACATCAAAGTAATGTGGAGCCAGCCTATAATGGCCGCCGTCCTGTTTTTGCTTGGCACATGGATATATTTTGATCCTGATGAAGGCGCATTCGTAATATACGCGGGAACTATGATTGCACCGTGGCTCTGAAAAAGAAGAAAGGCTGGAAAACGAAATGATTCAACTTAGAAAAATGGAACAGACGGATTTGCCGGTTTTCAGGAAATGGCTGTATACGCCGCACATCGCCAGGTGGTACCACGACCCGCTGGATTGGATCGATGAGGTCGAGAAGCAGGACGGCGCGTTTTGCTGGATTCACCACTTCATTGTGGAGCATGCAGGAAAGCCCATTGGTTTTTGTCAATATTACGCCTGCAAGGACAGCGAAGAGCTCTGGGAGGGCTACACGGCGCTGGGCGGGTCTTACAGCATTGACTACATGATTGGGGAAACCGACTGTCTTGGCAAAGGCTTTGGCAAAATGATTGTGGCGCAATTGACAGACAGGATCGCCCTTCACCCTGACGCCAAAAGGATTGTGGTGCAGCCGGAGCCGGAAAATAAGGCTTCCTGCGGCCTGCTGCTGTCCTGCGGTTTTGTGCTTGACACGGAAAAAGAGATTTATGTAAAACCCTTGACTTGAACAGCAGCCGGGGAGTTGTTCGACGAATCGAACTGGAGTGCGCTTATTTGTAAAGGAAGATATAAAGAAGATAGCGAAAAGTGAAGCGGTAGGAGGAGCATTTTGAGATGGTAGGAGTTTATTTTAGCGGCACAGGAAATACCGGATATTGTATCGAGAAATTTGTTCATGGCTTGGATACAGATGCGGACTGTATCAGTATCGAACATCCATCGGCGGTACAAGCTATGATACAATCGGATTTCATCGTTCTGGCATACCCCGTATATTTTAGCAATCTTCCTAAAATAATGAGGGGTTTTTTGGAAAACAACCGGATTGTCTTTTCAGGAAAAAAAGTCTTTATTCTTTCGACTATGGGGTTATTCAGCGGCGATGGTACGGGCTGCGCAGCAAGACTGTTGAAAAAATATGGCGCTGAAATCGTTGGCGGCTTACATCTTAAAATGCCTGATTGCATTGGCGATGAAAAACTGCTGAAAAAAACGAAAGAAGAGAATCGCATCCTTGTGAAGCTGGCTGAAGAAAAGATAAAAAAAGCGGCACAGGCATTCAAAAGCGGCCAGGCCCCGCGGGAGGGGCTTTCATTTCTATCCCACATGGCGGGATTATTTGGGCAGAGACTGTGGTTTTCTCACAAAACAAAGCATTATTCCGATAAACTGAAAATCAGTTCTGAAAAATGCGTAGGCTGCGGCGTATGTATAAAGCTGTGCCCAATGGGTAATTTGTCAGTTGACAATCAGATGGCAGTACACCATAACCGCTGCACCATGTGTTATCGCTGCATCTGTCATTGTCCCCATCAGGCAATTACGCTGTTGGGCGATACCCTGCATGAGCAGTGCAGAATTGAAAATTACCTGTAACGGGCAAATCAGGCGATTATAGTTTGCGGCAGTTTATGGAGAAGCACCGGTTAGTCCGGAATAGAGTTTACAGAGGCAGGAGGATTTACATATGGAGCGTTTTTATAAGGCACTCACAAGCGGGACAAAAAATGAAGTGTTACCCGAGGAATTTGATTTTTTCGGGAAGCTGATCGGCAGTTGGAACATTGACTATGTTGACAACAGCACTTCCCAGGTACTCAAAGGCGAATGGCATTTTTCATGGGTCCTTGAGGGAATGGCGGTACAGGATGTGATCATTTTGCCCGGCTTTGAATACGGAACGACCCTTCGTGTATACAACCCGGACACACACGCCTGGGATGTGGCTTATTGCTATACAGGAAGAATCATGCGGTTTGAAGCGAGAAAACAGGACGAAATTATCGTTCTTACAAACATAGAGGACAAACGGAGAAAATGGGTCTTTGCCAAAATTGAGGACGAGCGGTTTCACTGGCAGGATGTTACGGTAACAGAGGACGGTGAATGGGATGTCAAATTTGATTTATATGCCAGACGTATATAATTAAGAAAGGTGATTGCCATGAAAGAACTACAGAGGCATGGCAAGCCATGGCTGAAGGGCTGCATCTTTATATTTCGGCATGGCCTCATGAAGCGGTGGAAAAGGAAGAAGTTCGCCCTACGCTTGCTGAAATATGGGATATGTTGCGGGAAATTGAGTTAATGTCAAATATAGTATGGGTTCGTGTTGCTTTGCATGATGATACTCAAATTGAAGAGGGCGGAGAGAAGGAGGTATTAATTCTTGCGGGAGACTCAATCGTAACAGGTACGAACATGCAGCCGTCTGAATTAGAAAAACAGTTAATTGTAAATGGCTATGTTCTGACGGCGTAATTGAAATAAGTCCGACAGAATTGGACATTTATTCATGATCCCATGCATTCCGGAGAATTTTAATTGTTTAGAAACTGTATGGAACTAAGCAAATTACACAAGACCATGCGTGAACTCAAAACAATCTTTTGCAAAGGAGGCAGCTGATGAATTTCCGCGCAGCAGTATTTGATTTGGACGGCACACTCCTTGACTCTATGGACGTGTGGGAAAAGATTGATATCGCTTTTCTGAAAAAGCGCGGGTTACCCGTGCCCAGCGGCTATGTCACGGAAATTTGCGCCCGCAGCTTTATAGAGGCAGCGGAATATACAATCGCTCTATTTCATCTGTCTGAAAGTGTGGATGCGATCATTCGTGAATGGAACGAAATGGCCGCCTATGAATACGCGCACAATGTAGCGCTGTCCCCGTTTACTGGGGATTATCTCCGGCAGTTGAAACATGCAGGCATAAAATTGGCTGTCGCAACCGGGCTTCCCCAAAAGTTATATGAGCCTTGTCTGAAAAAGAATAGGATTTATGACCTGTTTGATGTTCTCTGTTCAACAGATGATATGGCACGCGGGAAGGAATATCCTGACATATTTGTACATTGCGCAGAACGGTTGGGCGTGGCGCCGGAGCAGTGCCTTGTCTTTGATGATGTTCTGCCTGCTGTCAGAAGCGCAAAGCAGGCCGGGATGATTGTCTACGGGGTCTTTGAGAAATATTCAGAACACAATATGGAGGAAATTAAAAAAATTGCAGACGGCTATCTGATTGACTTTCACTCCGCCCCGAGTCCTACTCCGGTTGTGCGTAAAGTTGTTTAGAGCATGAATTGGAAATTTAATAATTAACATAAGCTAACGAAAAGGAGAAAGACATGGCGGCAGTTACAGCTTTAGGATTAGGGAAAACAATGGAAAAGAAACTTCATTCAGTTGGTGTTCATTCAGCCGAAGAATTAATTGAAATTGGTAGCAGGCAAGCTGTTTTTCGGCTCAAGGAGCAATATCCAAACACTTGTGTTGTCATTCTTTATCATTTAGAAAGTGCTATCCGTGGCATTGAAATTAAACAATTGGACGACAACTGTAAATCAGAATTAAAATCTTATTTCAAACAATTATAACTTCCAGGTTGTTGGAGTTAAACGGAGAAGCAAATCGGAATTTAAACCGCTCATCAACATAAATAAGAGGTGCTCGAATGAAAAATTCATGGAAGGAAATCCCGCTGACTGATTATGAAAACGGTTAAAGCAGGTTTTGATGAACCTGGTTTCCAATGCCATTAAATTTACGCCGCCGGGAGGAACGGTACATCTGACCGTGGAGGAAACTGCAGCCACTGACCTGCAGGCCGTTTATTTATTCAAAGTCACTGACACCGGGATTGGCATCAGGGCAGAGGATTTAGAGCGTATCTTTGAATCCTTTGTTCAAACCGGCGCCAACCGAATGCGCAGTCAGGGAACCGGGCTGGGCCTGCCGATCAGCCAAAATATTGTGCAGCTTATGGGCGGCACTTTACGAGTGAAAAGTAAAATAAATGAGGGCAGCGAATTTTCCTTCTCCATTCCCCTTTCCTTTGGAATGCATATAGATTTAAAGCCGGAATCAGTGACTGATTTTTATTTTGAAAATGTGCGGATTCTATTAGCTGAAGATCACCCGATTAATGCGGAAATTGCAACAGAGATTTTGACCTTGAAGGGAATGCGGGTAGAACTAGCCGGGGATGGCGCAGAAGCTGTCAAATGTTTTGAGCAAAGTGCTTCCGGATATTTTGACCTCATCCTGATGGATATGAGGATGCCTAATATGGACGGCTTAGAGGCCACAAAGGCAATACGGGCCTCTGGCCATCCTGACGCGGCAAAAATCCCTGTTATCGCACTAACCGCAAACTCATTCCAGGAGGATAAAGATATGGCGAAAGAGGCGGGAATGAATGATTTCCTTTCTAAACCCCTGGAAATAGATTTACTTTATACGGTAATTCAGAAATGGTTAACAGAATTTAATACAAACTTGTGAGCGTATAATTATCCCCGGCCATATCATATAGATGGCCGGGGATTTTCCAGACTTGTAGTTTATATGGAGCTTCGTTCCGACACAATGGCCTGGGTAATGGCGAGCCCGGCTTAGGCCATTGATGTCAATGAGTAATCCGGAGCGATGCCGGATTGTGGTAGATAATAAAGTTTATCGGCCTTATATTTGTTTTCTGATTACTTTATGGCTCCATCGCCTGCCATCATATCCGTCAATTCTTCGATTTTTTCAAGCGGGAACGGCGGTAGCGCCAGAGCCTTCATTGCGATTGACATCAACTTCATGGGATTATCATCAGCAGCAATCCGATTGGAAGACAGCTGGCCGCACTGGCGGCAGCGATGAATGATTGCCCATTCACCATTTTTACGCACCCATATTGAGATTGGCTCCATAAAACCGCCACAGTCAGATTTGCGGTCGCCAGGTTCATTGTCTACGTGAAGACTGTGCAGACAGTTCGGGCAATGATTGCGGTGGCTGCTACCGGCGCCTGTCGGCACTGCAAGCCTTCCGCATATTTTGCAGGTGAAGCTTTCATTACATGCATGGGTTTTATAATATCCTTTTTCGTATTTGATTCGTTTGTTTTCTCGATTCATGAGATTATCCCTCCAAAAGTCATTTTTATCGTCCTTTTGGGAGATCTGGCATTCATAATTGTACGCAAACCTCCCGGTTAGCCTACAATGCTCCTGCTGTAATTACTGTTCACAAAAAAGCCTCCTTGATTATTGTTATATAAGTACAACCTTTCGTTGTTCCTATCCATAAGTTTCATGGGTTTTTCACAGCATGTTTTTTTACGAAACATTCAAGCTGTGCTTTAAAAAGTTCTGCCGCTTTTTCTTTTTCTTCTTTTTCTGATGCAGCGTCCGAAATGCTCAGCAATAAATAAAACGGAGCAAAAAACTCAACTGCCATTTGTCTGGGGCTGCCTTCCAGCCAGGTTCCCTGCCGCATCATTTCCCGGAACAGATCTTCAATATAATTGACTGGCCCGCTGGCCATAACCTTTTGGTATAAGTCTGTCATTTCAGGGCTTCTGTATTGTTCAAGGGTCAGCATCCTGCGGAAATTACAGGCGATTTCGTCTTCCGTCCAGTAAGAAAACTGGGCTTTCATATAAGCCAAAATGCTTTCCACTGTAGTGTTATGGAAATGCTGTGGCATTTTATCAAAATCGTTCTCTGGTACACCCGCTTTTTGGGAACGTTCAAGATCCAGTTGGCATACACGTTCCAGAATACTGTCAAAAATATCCTGTTTGTTTTTGTAATGTTTGTATAGCGCGCCTTTTGTCTTCACAGTATGAGCGGCAGCCGAATCACAAAGGTACTGCCGCCCCCAACCACAGATTCCACACTGATTTCTCCCCCATGCTCCAGCACAATGGCGCGGGTAATGGAAAGTCCAAGTCCCTGCCCGCCCTCATCTTCGCGGGTCGTGTATAACCGGTCGAAAACTTTGGGAATTTCCGCCTCCGGAATCCCGCAGCCGGTATCGGCCACGCATATCAGGGCAAAGTTCTGCTCCCGCTTCAGAGAGAGGACAATCTTCCCGTCAGGCGGAGTAAACTCGCCTGCATTGAAGACCAGATTTTCCAGCGCCCGGGTCAGCTTCCGGCTATCCGCCATTACCGTACAGGGCAGGGGCGTCAGCTCGCATAAGAAGTCCGGGCCGGTCAGCTCCACCACCGGTTGGTTGCTGCGGTAAAAGTCTGCCAGGAACCGGTTTAAGGAAAGCGGTTCCATCTGCGGCAGCGCGCCCGCCTCGCCCGCCAGCTCCTGGATGGATTCGAGCCGGTCGGCGAGAACGCTGCATTTATCCTCAATACCCTGCATTTTCTCCCGTGTGTCCCCATCCAGCATAATGTCATTGAGGCGGATAATCTGTGCCATGTTGGACAGGGCGGTGAGAGGGGATTTCATGTCGTGACCAAGCTCCGCCATGAGCTGGCCGCGCTCTTTTAAAAGCTTTGTCAAATGACGGGTCTTTTCGTCCACTTCCTCCTGCAGGTGTTCGGTTAAACGCAGGTTTTCCGCCGCCATCGCCCGGCTTCGGGACACCATCAGCGCGGCAAAGGCAAGCACCATACAGAAAGCCCCGTATTCTTCCGGCCAGCCTCCGACTGCCGGCTCAAACCGTCCCACCGTAACTGCGCCGTAAAGCAGGCAGACACCGTTTGCTGTGACAGCCATAAGAGCCGGGCATGAATAAGGCTTTCCCAGCACACAGCCGCAGGCGGCCGCAGCAATCAGAAAGAGGGCGGCCAAAATCTGATAGCCGGAGATCAGCGGTCCGTACCACAGCATGAATCCGGGAAAAGAGGGCAGCACCAGCAGAGGAACCAGAACCCCGACGCCGCACATGCCCAGGGAGAAGGTGGCGGCAGCGTTTTGTATCAGTCGGTTCAGGCGTTGATGCTCCGAATCCGGCAGGAATAAATAGAGGGATATCCGCACCGCACAGTAAACGCCGCAGAGGGCCGCCGCATCCTCCAGCGCATACAGCGGGCGCACGAAGGGGACACCCCATAAATGAAGGAACGGGTAGCATACCCGCAGGGAGAAGGTCAGGCATAAAAGGCCGAACCAAAACGCGGCAGGATCCCGCCGCCCTTTTCGCCAAAACCAAAAAACCACGCAGAACAGGGCCAGCGCCAGGGCGCTAAAGCAGAGAATCCCATAGAAAATCATGCGGGAGGCGGCCATATGGACCACGCTGTCCGTACTCCCGACCATAGGAGGAAACCAGAGACCGCCATAGTAGTGGGAGTAGTTGGCAGTCTGGATAATCAGCTCCGCCTCGCCGTCCACAGGGAAGGAATAAACCGTGTCCCGAATAAAAGGACGATAACCGCCCGCCGCGCCATGCGCCATGTCTGTGCTGCCTGTGCCGCCGATCACATCTGCGCCGCCAACCGAACCCGAACCGCCCAGATCCTTCCCGTCCACAAATACACGGGCGGCGCAGAGTGGTTCCTGAAGGTAAAGGGACATCATGCCCTCCCCCTTTAAGCGGAGACGGTAAGTGGCCGCGCCGTAAGGATTTCCGTCAGTATGGAATAAGGCCAGGTTCGGATATTCCCCGGCCCAGACCGTATAACGGGGAGAGGGAGTTTGAACTGAAAAGTCCCCGGGCGTGAGCAGACGGTCAGGGTAGAATTCCCACCCGTCCACCAGAAAAGCCGTGCCGGAGACAGGGAGAAGCGTTACATGTTCTTGTACCATCTCCGCTTTTGCGGTATACTTATTATCAACACGGTATAAGATGGCAAGTCCTGAAAGGGAGAGAAAAGCCGCGCATATCATCAGTGCGATAACACGGGTTACTGTTTTGGGAAGTTTCTTTTTTTCCATTCTGTCACCTCACGGGAAAGGAATCATCTTTATGAAAACGGTTTATAAGGGAATGGTGTCTGCGCTCACTGCGGCAATCCTTCTTTCATTATGCCTCACCCCCATAGCTTTTGCAACAGAAGAACCATCTGCGGCAACGCTTTCCGATGCAGAGGAGGCGGAACTGCCCGCGGCAACGCCTTCCGATGCGGAGGAAATGGAGGAGGAAGTGGAACTTCTTACGGCAACGCCCTCCAATGCCGTGGCAGACACGGTATCCACAGGAGAGGAACTGATGGAGTGGCTTTCCGGTCATAAGGATACAGGTGGAACAGTAGAGCTGGCTGATGATATTTCTATCAGCGATTTTTACTATGCCCGCAATATGCGCGCCGAGGCGGTCATCATTGACACGGGAGAATTTACCATTTCTGTCAACGGTTATGTGTATTTACAGGCGACCAGCCCTCTGACAATCCGGGGTGCCGGAGGGGAACAGGGCCTGCTTCGTACCTCCGGCACGGGGAGCATGCTGCACTTAAATAGACTTGACCTGGAAGCAGAGGACGGATACGCCGTCTTCCAGGAGGAGGGCACCGGATTTATTCTGGATACTCTGGAAAACACGTCTGTTGCCGGAACGGTCCATTATGCGGAGCAGCCTTTTGTGTGGGAGTGGGAACCTGCGCTGGCTGTGGTGAAGCCGGGAGAAACCTTGGATGATAAGATGCTGCCCGCTGCCATTTCGGCCTGCATAAACCATAATGGGACGAATATATATCCTTATGAGGAGGTTCCTGTCACATGGGATTTGTCAGGGCATGGGGAAGACCAAAAGCTGCGCCGGCGCTTTACCGTAACGGGGGAGTTTGAGGGTATGGCTTCACAGACCGCACCTGGCTGCACGGTGGTTTATGATGATTTTCCCCTCACCTTCCTGGAGGTAAAGGCGGTAAAAATGGAAGGGACCTATGGGGATACCTACCGTCTCAGAGGCACGTTCTCCAAGCCGGAGGACCGTCTGCCCATCACCGTCGCCCAGGAATATTCCTTTGACGGGAAGAACTGGACGCTCTATCAGGAGGAGACAATCACAACCTTAAGCTCCGGTTTTTCCATAACCCTGTTTGCAGGGACAGAGGATCTGGAGAGATATTCGGCGTTTTTTATCCGCCTGAGCTGGAATGATGACGGCAACATGTACTATTCCAACGTACTGGGTTTTGCAATGGACAGCCTTGAGGTAAACGAGGAGCCTGGAGGGAACCGGGGCGGCGGCACGGATATCGTTGACCCGCCAAAGCAGCCGGAACCCGATCCGGAGCCGGAGACTACTCCGCCCGAAGCATCGGAGCCGGAATCTGCGCCGCCTGTAACCTCAGATCCCCCGCCTGGTCAGCCGGGAAACAGCGGCACGGACCATGAATCGGACGGAGATGGGGCAACATCTTCCACGGGAAGTTCAGGCGGAAGCCACGGCGACGGGAAAGAGCCTACCCACGGTATCACGCAGAAATCGGATTTGCCGGGCGGCTCACTTGATTACGAGGCCGCGCCTCCGATTACTGTTCCGGAGTCCACATCCGTTCCGGGGCTGGTGTCAGAACCGGTGCTGCCAAATAAGACTGTGGTATCTTCCTCTGCTGTGAAGGATGAACCAAAGAAACCTTCCGCCGCAGCGGAACCAACACCCTCCCGTGCGTCGTCTGCTCCGGTATCGGAAGCGCCGGAAAGCACAGCGCAAATTTCAGCAGCTAACGACGAAATGAAGGAAGCTGCGGAGGCTTTGGCAGAGACGGAGGCAGAACCCCCTGTGCAGGAACCGGACATACTCCCTGTTGTGGCGGGATTTGCGGCAGTTGCTGTCTCCATCGGCGGGGCCGCCCTCTATCTGCACCCCCAGGCATGGAGAAAGCTGCTTGAGAAGCTGCGAAACCGCATCAGGCGATAGGCAAAAGCTATGATGCGGTTACGGTACGAACAGATACCCCTTACGTCGAACAGTCTGGATATACTCGTGGCCGGGGCAAAGCTCCAGGAGCTTTTGGCGGATACGCCCAATGATGACCTGAAGGGATTTAATCCCCTTGTTGATGGGGGCTTTCCAGACCTGATTGTATATTTGTTCATAGGAAAAAACCTCTCCGGGATGCCTTGCGAGAAAATACAGCACGTCGAATTCAAAGGTGGAAAAGTCAGCCGATTTCTCCCCTAAACATACGCTGCGGTTTCCGGGGTTAATCATGAGGTTCCCGTATTGAATCGGTCCCGGCGGCTGGGCATTCTGCCCGGATTTGATCCGCGCCCGGACACGCAGCTCCAGTTCCTCTAAGCTGTATGGCTTGCAGACATAATCGTCCCCGCCGATGGAAAGTCCCCTTATGCGGCTCTGCTCCTCCGTGTAGCCAGAGAGGAACACAATCGGCAGGCCGGTCCTTTCCCGGACGCGGGCGCACAGCTCAAACCCATTCCCGTCCGGCAGGTCGATATCCAGGATTACGCAGTCCAGGGCGGCGGAGTTTATGATTTCCTCCGCGGCCCCGGCAGTATCCGCACAGACCGTTTCATATCCCATCTTTTCAAAATATTCCCGGTTATCTTCTAAAACAGTTCTGTCATCATCCACAATCAGTACTCTCAAATAAACCACCTCCACTTTTGGCGTTTCTTTCATATAACACCAGTATAGCATAAAATATATGTTTTTTTTCGCTCCGAAAGTAAACGGCTGGCAACATTTTTCAAAATCCCCCCTTTTTTCGTCTAAATATATTATAATGAATACAACAAATGTTCCGTCTGCAAAACCAACCCGCAGACGGGGCAATTTCTGTTTTATGGGTTGAAATTTTGTATTTGAAGGAGGAAGGATACTATGTTTGGCAAAACAAAGGTAAGACATCGGAGTACACCGGGGGCGGGAATATTCCGACCGTACCATCGTCCCGGGGCAAGAGCGGCGGCGGTGCTTCTGTCGTTTTGCGTGGCGTTTACCATGATGCCGGCTCCGGTATTTGCGGTGACGCAGGATCCGGCAGCGGAGACCGGCTTGTGCGAACACCACCCGGCGCACACTGAGGAATGTGGGTATCGGGAGGCCGAACCGGGGCACCCGTGTGAACATGAGCACACGGCAGACTGCTATACGGACGAGCTGATCTGTGGTTATATCGAGGATGAGGATGTGACGGCGTCGGACAGCGACGCGGGCCATGTCCACACCCAGGAATGCTATGCGCTGGACTGCCCTCATGAGAGAGGGGAGCACAATGAGGAATGCGGTTATGCGGAGGGCGAGAAAGGCGTTTCCTGCGAATACGTCTGTGCGGAGTGCGGCGAACCAGAGGAAGGTGGCGGAAATGGAAATACCACCGGCGGGAACCTCACCGGAGGGGATAATCTTCCTGTGCCGGAGGAAACCAAGCCGGAGCTGGTGCAGCCTGATGCCATAGAAGATAGGATTGTCACGTCCTTTGATGAACTGGACAAAGCAGTGAGAAACCAGACGGTCAAGGTGGGGACGCCCCTTGAGGAGCTGGCGCTGCCGGATACCCTTGCCGCCACGGCGCAGACCGGGGATCAGGACCCGAAGCCGGTGGTGATTGACGGCGTGACCTGGGAGCCGGATGCGCTTTATGAGGGAGAGCCGGGCGAGTTTACCTTCACCGCGTCCGCAGCCGGGTACACTCCCGCCCAGGGCGTGGAATGGCCTGTGATTACGGTCACTGTGGAGGAAGCAGCAGTGGTTCCGGACGAGATCGAGACCTTGTGCGCCGCCATCGACGCCCTGCCGACGGTGGAGGAACTCTATGAAAATGCCCCCGGCGACGCCGACCCGGAATTCGATGGCTGGGTGACGGAGACAAAAGCTAAACTGGCGGAAGTTTCCGCCCTGTGGGAGAAGTTTTTAACCTTGTCAGAGGACGGAGCCGCCATGGAGCGGATTACCGACGTGCGGGCGGAGAAGCTGGCGGCGCTCAACAATCTGGCGGAGCGACTGGGGGAGATGGCGACGCTGGACGTCCCGACTGCCCCCACGGTGGATAGCGAGTATAATGTTATTTACGCCAACGGCGCGGAACTCAAAATTGTGGCGGGCGAAACAGAGGGGTACACCAACATCCTCTACGACAAGAACAATGATCACACAATCGGGAATACGGAGTACCTCAAAATCGGAACTGCCGAGCCAACCGCCGCCGGATATGATCTTTCTTCTTATTTTATCTATGGCGGCAGCCAAGACGCCGATGTGGACGGCGCAACCAAGATTACAATGACCGGCGGCAAGGTCCACTACATTTATGGCGGCGGAATTGCCGCTAAAAATACGTCTGCCAACGTGACTGGGGACGCAAAGCTTAAAATAACAGGCGGCCAGGTAACCAACATCTTTGGCGGCGGAAATGCCACTGAAAATGCGTCTGCCAACGTGACTGGGGACGCAAAGCTTGAAATAACAGGCGGAGAGATTGGAGGCTGGGTGTATGGCGGAGGCATGGCAAGGGGCGGCTACAGTTCAGCTGCGGTGCAAGGCAGCAGCACGGTTGCAATTTCCGGCACTGCAGTAATAAAGAAGCATGTTTTAGGAGGCGGCTATGCCAACAATTATAATAGTGTTTCTAATGTAAAAAGCGATGTGACAGGCGCCGCCACCGTGACCATTAGCGGAAATGCAGAGGTGCAGGGAAACGTCTATCAGAGTGGTAACTTGTCTGACGGTGATAGCAACCTCACTGCCGTTTCGGACGCCAATGGCAACAGCGCCACGGTCGGAGCGGGTTCCAGTATCATCATAGGAGACAGTGTGAAAATCGGCGGCGCCGCCAAAGGTATTGTCATAAATGGCGGCACAGACCCCGTGGCCACCGGCGTGGAGAGCTTCGTCATTGACCCGGATTTGACCGGTGCGGACGCCAGCGTCAACGTGGTTTTGCCTGCGGGTTATGATGTGTCCACAACTCCCACCATCGCCACCGGCGCGGTAGAAGCCGACCTTGCGAAAATCAATCTGGTGGGCAGTGGAGCAGAGGGCAAGGAAGCCTATTTTGAAAGCAATGGGATTAAGGTAAGAGCAAAGTCCAGCGAGGCAGTCCCCACCCCTACGGTGAGCGGAAGTAATATTTTTGCCAACGGCGCGGAACTCAAAATTGTGGCGGGCACAACGGAGGGGTACACCAACATCCTCTATGACAAGAACAATGATAACACAATCGGGGATACGGAGTACCTCAAAATCGGAAATACCGACCCAACCGCCACCGGATATGATTTTAGTGCCTATCGGATCTATGGGGGCGGAAGCGATACCAATGTGTCCGGCGCAGCCAAGATTACCATGACCGGCGGTAAGATCAGCTCTCTTTATGGCGGCGGTCAGGCGAACTTAGCTGACGCTGATGTAAAGGGCACGGAGATTATCCTCTCCGGCGGTGTTGTGAACGACAGTGTTTACGGCGGGGGAGAGGCGTATGCTTCCGACAAAACCGCCAGCGTAACGGGTAATACAAGCGTTACCATATCCGGTGATGCGGCAGTAAATATGTATGTTTCCGGTGGTGGAAACGCAGGGAACAGCCGCACGACCGCCACGGTGACCGGAAACGCTGCCATAACCATGACCGGCGGCAAGGCAGGTCTGTCCGATACCAACGGCATGGGCATCTATGGCGGCGGATCAGCAAATATGGGGGGCAGTTCCACTGTGGGAAGTGCCACCGTAGAGATAACCGGAGGCACAGCGGTCGCGGTCTACGGCGGCGGCTGGGCGGGCAGCAGCTCACAAGATAACGTGACCGGGGCTGCCACTGTCTCTCTGTCCGGTAACGCAAAGGTATCTGGCGGGGTCTACGGCGGGGGATATACCGTAAGCGACGGTACATCCACGGCGGGAAGCAAAACCGTCACCGTGGGCGGCGGCGTAAAGATTGGCGGCGGCACCGCCAAAGGCGTTGTCATCAACGGCGGCAGCCCCACGGAAGTTAAAACCGGCGTGGACAGCTTCGCCATCGACCCGGATTTGACCGGCGCGGACGGCAGCGTCAACGTGCAGCTTCCGGCACGCTATGATATTACCTCCAACCCCACCATCACCACCGGCGCGGTGGAAGCCGACCTTGCAAAAATCACGCTGGTGGGCGGCGGCGCGACGGGCAAGGAAGCCTATTTTGAAAACAATGAGATCAAGGTGCGGAAAAAGAGCTATACGGTGACAGTTGGAACCGCCGCCAACGGCACGGTGAGCGCCAGCCCCACCAGCGCCACCGCTGGTACGGAGGTCACCCTGACAGTCAACCCGGACAGTGGCTATCAACTGGAGGCCCTCACCGTTTATAAGACCAGTAATACAAGCACCACAGTCACCGTGAGCAACAACAAGTTCACCATGCCGTCCTACAACGTCACCGTCTCCGCTACGTTCCAGAAAACGGCGGATCAGACGGCGGTGGATAACGCTAAGGCCATCATTGAGGGCGGCTCCTACTCCGTTGCCCAGGCCACGGCAAACAGCGTGGCTGATGTGAAAACATGGCTGGCAACAACCATCAACAGCTTGTCCGGCATGAGCGGCACCAATGTCACCGTACAAGCAGGCAACATCACGGTTTCCGACTTCACAGCGGCTCAGGCCGACACCACCGGCAGCGGCGGCAGCAACGGCAACTTCAAGTTTACCGTTTCACTGTCTAAAAACGGCGCAGCAGCCACCACCACAAGCAAGACGGGAACCATTACCAAGACTCCGTACAATCCGAGCAGCGCCAAGGAGATCACGGGGTTTACCATTCCCAGTGGCAATACGGATATCAATCAGACCAACCACACCATCGCCGTCACCATGCCTGCCGGCACGAACGTGACCAGCCTGACCCCGAGCATAACGGTCAGCGACAAGGCGAGCGTCAGCCCGGCCAGCGGAGCGGCGCAGGACTTCACCAATCCCGTCACCTATACCGTGACGGCGGAGGATGGAACCCAGCAGACGTATATCGTGACCGTAACGGTGCTGCCCGCCATTACCACGGCCAGCCTGCCGAAAGGCACCGTGGGGACGGCTTACAGCCAGACCCTTGCGGCGGACGGCACTGCGCCGGTTGTATGGAGCGTCAGCGAGGGAAGCCTGCCGGACGGCCTGAATCTGAATTCCGGTACCGGCGTTATCAGCGGCACTCCCTCCACAGCGGGAACCGGCACATTCACCGTCAAGGCGGAGAACAAAGCCGGAAATGATACCAGGCAGCTTTCCATCCAGATTGACGCGCCTGCGCCAACCTATGGCATATCCTTGAGCCAGACCGGCACATACACATTTGCAGAAGCGACCGTTGGCTATGGGGATCAGACGCCGCTTACGGTAACCGTGACCAATGCCGGCAACCAGCCCACCGGGTCTTTGAACGTGCAGATCATCGGAGAGGGAAGGGCCGCATTTGCCCAGTCAACCGCTGATATCGACAGCATTGCCGCAGGAGGCACAGCCACCTTTGCCGTGCAGCCAGTCACCGGCCTTGCGGCGGGGATTTATACCGCCTCCGTCCAGGTGAGCGGCAGCAGCATTACCACTGTGGCGTTCGCTGTGAGCTTTACGGTATCACCTGCACAGCAAACGACCCACACCATCAGCGGAACCATCAAGGGCAGTGACACGGGAAACGGAATTCCCGCCACTCTGCAGCTAAAGAACAGTCAAAATGCAAACGCAGGAGCTCCGGTCACCGCGGGTACAGACGGCTCCTATACGATTACCAGCGTACTGGTGGGCACTTACCACATAGAGGTAAGCTGTACAGGCTATGACAGCGGGACCATAGACGGCATCGTTGTGTCAAATGGAGATGTGACCGGCAGAGACTTGACGCTCCATAAAACCGTGACCTTTATCCCTGTCACAGATATTACCATGACAAATGCGGCCACGGTGGAGGTGAACACCGATCTGGCGCTGACAGGTACGGTTACACCGGACAATGCCACCAACCGGACCATGGTCTGGACCGTGGCGGATGCAGACGGCACCGGAGCCGTCATAAACGGCAGTACGTTCCGGGCGGCCGCAGCAGGTACAGCCACCGTAAAAGCATCGGTTGTAAACGGTTTAACAGCAAGTACCCCCTACGAAAAGACGTTTACCATTACGGTGACGGCGGCGCCGGTAACTACACACACCATCACCGCGTCAGCGGGCAGCGGCGGAACCATTTCGCCAAATGGCACAATTACCGTAAACGAGGGCGAAAGCCGGACCTTTACCATTAAGCCGAACAGCGGACACAGGATTTCAAAAGTCACCGTGGACGGCGCAGACAAAGGCACTGTGACAACCTACACATTTGAACATGTAACAGCGGATCACAGCATTTCCGTGATCTTTGACCGGATTAACGGCGGTGGTTCGTCCTCAGGTGGAGGCGGTTCGTCCTCGGGCGGCGGTTCGTCCTCCGGCGGCAGTTCCTCCACCGCACCGTCCACGACCACCAGCACAACAACCGGGGAAAACGGAACCAGCACCACAATGACCCAGACCACGTCAAAGGACAGCAGTGGAAAGACCACGACCGTGACAACCCAGGTAACAAAAGACGCAGCCGGAAATACGGCCGGAAGTGCCACAACTGTAACCACAGACAATATCACAACCTCGGCAGACCAGGAAAGCGCTGTCGTCATGGTAAAACCGGACGGGGCGGCCATTAACAGCGCAGCGCAGGCAGCCGGGGCCACGGCGGCAAGTCCTATGGACATTCTGGTGGCAGTTCCTCAGGATACGGTAAGGAGTGAGCTTCAGAAAGCGGATGTAAGCGCCGTGCGTATGGAGGTCATCATACCGAAATCCGTGGAGAACAACCCGGCAGTAGGGACAGCAGGAGTCACCGTGGAAAAAGAGACCGTGGACGCGGCAAAGCAGACCGGAAAAACAGTGACAGTGACCGTGCGGGACGATACCATGGCGGTAAAGGCTGTCTGGTCCTTAGACGGCCAGTCCATGAGAAACGCGGCAGGTCAGTCCACAGACTTGAATCTGGGCGTCCAGACCGCACCGGTACAGTCGAACGACCCCATAGCGGAGCCCGTGAAGCCCACCGTGGCGGCAGTGGGCCAGGAGAACGGCCTTGTGATTTCTCTCACGGCGGACGGAACCCTACTTTCCGCAGCGAAGCTCACGGTTCCGGCAACGAACCGGACGGCGATCACGGCCGGGTCCACGGTTGCGCTATACCAGTTTGACCAGACTACGGGAACACTCCGTGCGGTTTCAGGAGGTATCTATCCCGTGGATGCAAGCGGGAACGTAACGATTACTATACCGGCGGGAACCCGCATGGGAGCGAAGGAGACCTATGTGCTGCTTCCTGTTACGGGAGCCGTAGGAAGCGGAATCGCAGGGGCAGGAAGCGGAACAACACACACAGTCAGGAACGGCGATACGCTGAATCAGATCAGTAAGCAGTATGGCTGCAAGGTGGAAGACTTACTGGCCCTCAATCCGGGAGTGGATATCTATAACCTTCAGGTAGGAAGCAATTTGAAAGTGCGATAACAGCGAACAGAAAAGAGAAAGCGATGAACGAGTATCAAAGGGGATGTAAAATAAGTCCCTAATTAGGAATCGCCAGAACCGGCATTTAACAGTTCTGGCGATTCCTTGTTTTTATCCCTACTTTTTACCCACTTCTTGATTTTACTCGTAAAAAGAGGGTTCACTTAATAAGCCTATGAGGGTAACTCTTAGCTTTTAAGCTGCTATTTCTTTTCGCTGCTTTTTATTATGATATTTATAGATGTTAAAACCACAAGAGATTAACGTTAGTTCGACAATTACATTTTTCTCGCCTCTTCGAAATAATCTTTTGTAAGACCTGTCCCATTTTAATATTCCAAATGTTCCTTCTGCCTGGATCCTTCGATTCATTCGCAAAAGAGCTCCATGTATTGACTCAAGGTTCGATATTACTTCTTGATGTATGGACGTCAATTCCTCATTCATGCGAATGGTTCGGTTGCCCGATGCCTTTGGACTGCATTCGCTTTTATGCGGGCAGCCCTCACAGGATTCGCACTCATACAGTTCTTCCGTTCTCCCATATTTATTCTTATAAACGGGACGCCTGCTTTTGAAGCAAAATCTTTTTCCATTTGGGCAGAGCAGGGTTCCGGATTCATCTCTTTGAAAGTTTGCAGCATGATATGGATTTTCACGATATTTTTTATCACTTGTCTCCTTTTTGAACATCGTAAATTTCATGTATTTTTCCATCCCATGCTCTTCACAATAAAGATAGTTATTGTAGGAACCATACCCTGCATCGGCAACCGGATACTTTGGATAACGTCCATAAGTTTTATGATACTTCTCCATCAGTGGAACAAAACATTCCATGTCGGATGCGTATGGTTTAACATCCACTACTGCAATGTATTCATCACAGACCGCTGGCTGGAGGTTATAGGCCGGAAGCAGCTGATCATTTCCCATGTAATCTCTTTTTAACCGCATAAAGGTAGCGCTGTGATCCGTTTTGGAATAACTGTTCCCTTCTTCTCCACAGATTTCTATATGGTGAGCATAGGCTTTTAAGCGTTTAAGATATCCCTGTAATTCCTGATACTGCTTTTGATAAATGCTTTTCCTATGACCACAACCGGAAACAAATGTGGACTCATCCAGTCCGGTACCTTTTCTGTACATTTCCAGAAGTTCTGAAACATAATCGATGGCATACTCTTCCCGCTTCTCAAGTTTCAGATTTAAATATCCAAACACTTCCCTGTTCATAGCGTCGAGAAGCATCGAAATTTTTTCAAAAACCTTTCTGCGATTCTTTGTACAGGATTTTTTCCATACCCAGGTATAACGGTTCGCATTCGCCTCTATTTTCGTGCCATCGATATAGGTATGTTCCAGATCAACGTGGTCTTTTTGAAAAATATAGGTATTGACATCCAAAAAAATCTGTTCCATTGAATCAGTCAGTTCCTTTCGGATGAAGCTGCCAAAGGTGGCAAAGGAAGGTGCCTTCATTCCATCGAGAAGATACATGTATCGGATATCGTTTCTACAGAATTTTTCGATATCACGCAGAGAAGAAATCCCGTTTTCCATGAAAGCAAAGAGTATCACTTTGAGGAGTTTCCGTTCATCACATCTTGGACGACCTGTTTTGTATCCTTTCGCTACAAAATATCTTGATAGGTCGATGTGATCCATCACTTCACAGAAAGTGTATACCGGATCAGAAATATCAATTAATTTTTCGATTTCCAATGGTAATTTCAACTGACGTGGTGTATAATTAACATTGGTTTTATTAGTTAGTCGCATAATTAATTATACCAAAAAATCGCTGAAGTCTCACGACCTCAGCGATTTTTCTTTAGGGCTGTTTTTTTACAGCCCCTTTTGTCAGTTTTTGGCGATATTCTCCCGATTCACCCTTTTGACTTCTCCTATGGCAGTATTCACAAAAAAATTATTTCAAAATTATCCCCCATAATTAAAGGTAGAAGGACCTTGACTCCATTCTCCGGTAAGCGAGACAGAGGCAGCTTTTTCCAATTAACCGGGATTTCTCTAATAATGCGGAAAACCATCCAATTTCATCAGGAAACTCCGGTTCTTTCCCATAATTAGGCAAAAGGAGGTGATTGCATATGGGAAAGAAGGAAACCGGTGAAAAAATAGTGTATGAGGTAAAGGACATTCAAAATCTCCTGGGAATCGGAAGAAATACAGCCTACGAATTCATACGCCAGGCTTATAAGGAGAAAGGCCCTTCCGCGTTATAAAAATAGGAGACGGTTACCGCATCCCCAAAGAGTCTTTTGACAGCTGGATTAACAGCGGAGGCGGACACTGATATATGGAGTATTAGTGTGAAAGAAAGTAGAGGACAGCCCAAAAGTGGCATACTTATCTAAGCTGTCAGCAAGTGGCAACTTTTTATAAGTGTTTATTAAAACAACAATTAAGAAGCTATTGGTTCTGGTGGAGGATATAATCCCTCGCGTTGCAATAGTTTCATGGCTTGCTTGATGGCTTTTGCTTTTTGTTTTTCCAGTAAAGCTTCAGGTATATCGATTTTATACAAATCGCTTGGATTCCATGATTCACCAGTTGATAACATCTGGTAAATTGCAGTAAGAATCATTCGGGCGATTGCAACAATGGCTCTTTTCTTGCCACGGCGTTTCATCAGAGATTCATATTTCTTCTTGTAGTAAGGAGATTTCTCGGATTTGACGGCTGCATGAGCACACTGTACTAATGCAGGTTTGAGGTAGACACCGGCACGTGTAACCCGAACGGATTTCTTCTTGCCACCAGATTCATTGCTGCCAGGAGTTAATCCGGCCCAGCAACATAAACGTTTGGAGCTTGAAAACTGAGTCATATCAATCCCTATTTCGGAGATGACAGTGATTGCGCTGTCACGTTTAACACCCGGAATAGTCATTAGAAACTGGAGCGCATTTTCAAAATCAGGATCAGAAGAAATCAATTTTTCTATTTCACGGTCTACATCATTGATTTCAGCTGTGATATAATCCATATGTGCACGGACGAGGTGCATACGATATTTTTGGGAATCAGTCATCTGGTATCCTTCAATGGATTCAATCACGGCATCTTCTTTAGATTTGAGGCTCTTAAGAAGTTTAGAAGCGATTTCTTCATGATTGATAGAATTGCCAGACTGTTCAAGCAGATAGTCAATAATGGATGTGGATGACTTCCCAAAGATATCGGATACAACAGAATCCAGTGCGACATTACAAACCGTAAGCGCATTCTGATATCGATTCTTTTCACTGGAACGGCAGGAAACAATCTTATAGCGATACCTTGTGAACTCGCGTAAAATACGAATCTTTTTACAAGGTATGTAACTGCCTTTTACAAGTCCAAGTCGGAATAAATCTCCAATCCATTTAGAATCTTTAGTATCATCTTTGTTGCCTTTTACAGCTTTTACCCATTTGGGGTTGGCAATGGTGACATTGATTTCATCTTCAAGAAGATTAAAGACAGGAATCCAGTATTTACCGGTGGATTCCATGCAAAGATCATGACAGTCATTGTCAAGAAGCCATTGCTTGAATTCAAGAATTGAATTGTTAAAGGTGGAATAACGTTTCTTCTGATAGGAAGGTTCGATACCACCAGTGGTAGTAATGATTGTGGCAACGAGAAATGATTTGTGAACATCGACACCACAACAGGTTTTGTAAGTAACTTTCATAGTCAGACTCCTTTCTGAAAAAGATAAGAAGCCATTGACTGAACTGCCACACAAATTAACCAAGGCGTTAAAACAATTCTTAGTGTACGGTCTTATAGAGCCACTTATTTGTGCTTGAAAAGGCAGAACTTACACTGATTTAAATGCTGTCTAAAACGAGAAAGAAATTACAACTCCTCCTCCCGTGCTTTGTAGTGTAGCTTCTTGAAAGTTATTATCGCATGAAGTAGAGGTTTTGAAAATCTTTCATCACTATTTGTGCCGCGCCTGAAGGCGCGCGGAATGGAGATTTAGATGGAATATGGTATACTTATCATATTCAAAAATTTGTATACTCCTCATTCAAAGGAGGATCAGATGAATAATTCCATGGGCAGCAGCCCAATCTTTTATGAAAACGGTTCCTGGTATCACCGCACCAAGAACCTTACCGAAGGCCTACAGATAGAATATGGAAAGAAAGGAGGATATGAAACAGAGGAAAAAGCTGCCGAAGCATATGTTGAGCACCTGAGTATCTTTAAAAACAGGCTGGCACTATTAAAAGAGAAACAGACGCCAGTTTTATTGACGAGATCCTTCCGTCAGATGAGCCTCAGGTCATTGATTGTGCATTTTCACAGTCCTTTCTTGATTATGTTCTGCCGAATGGTGTTGCTTAATACCGTGAAATGCCTTATAATTATGCATTGTGGCGTATTGTTTTAGCCCGTGTTACCTAGTTGGGGTGAAAAAATTTGTCGTAATTTTCAAAAAAAGGCCTGATTTACTTCAAAAAAGGGGTGAAAAAAAGAGCAAATAAGGACGTAAATTCAAGCTCATTTCGATTCAAACAGGCCTTTACCACAAATCAAAATACTGTGCAAATAGCACAATAAATAAGGAAAAATCATGAGAAAACTAGCTTTAAATGATGAAATATTACTAAGTATCCAGCAGCCCGCCCGCTATATCGGAGGCGAGGTAAACATGGTAAATAAAGACCCTAAAAAAGTGGATGTCCGCTTTGCCATGTGTTTCCCGGACGTTTATGAGATAGGGATGTCCCATCTCGGCATCCAGATCCTCTATGATATGTTTAACAGACGGGATGATGTATATTGTGAGCGTGTTTACTCTCCGTGGACCGATTTAGACAAGTTGATGAGGGAGAAAAACATTCCGCTTTTCGCTGTGGAAAGCCAGGATCCGGTAAAGGATTTCGATTTTTTAGGCATCACGCTCCAGTATGAAATGTGCTATACCAATATTCTGCAGATTCTTGACCTGTCCCATATTCCGCTTCATGCAGAAGACAGAACCGGGGAAGATCCCATTGTAATCGGCGGCGGCCCATGCAGCTACAATCCGGAACCGATCGCGCCGTTTTTTGATTTGTTCTATCTCGGTGAGGGCGAAGTCGTGTATTTCGACCTGCTGGACCGTTACAAAGAGAATAAGAGAAATGGCGGAAGCAGGAAGGACTTCCTGGAAATGGCGGCTGAGATTCCCGGCATCTATGTTCCTTCCTTCTATGATGTCTGGTATAAAGAAGACGGAACCATAGACCGGATGGTTCCCGTCAATCCTCATGCGCCTGATAAGGTGTCAAAACAGCTTGTGATGGATATGGACGCAACCTATTATCCGGAAAAACCGGTTGTGCCGTTTATTAAGGTAACACAGGACCGTGTTGTGCTGGAAATTATGCGCGGCTGCATCCGCGGCTGCCGTTTCTGCCAGGCTGGTATGGTATACCGCCCTGTGAGGGAGAGGAGCCTTGAAGAGCTTAAAGATCTTGCTTATAAGATGTTAAAGAGCACCGGGCATGAGGAAATTTCACTCAGCTCCTTAAGCTCGAGCGATCATACACAGCTGGAGGGACTTGTATCCTTCCTGATAGAGGAGTTTGACGGAAAAGGAATCAACGTATCCCTTCCCTCTCTTCGAATCGATGCATTTTCTTTAGATGTAATGAGCAAGGTACAGGATGTTAAAAAAAGCAGCCTGACTTTTGCGCCGGAGGCAGGTTCCCAGCGCCTTCGGAACGTTATCAACAAGGGACTGACCGAGGAGGACATCCTGAACGGTTCGGCCGAGGCGTTCAGAGGCGGCTGGAACCGGGTAAAACTCTATTTCATGCTGGGGCTTCCCACCGAGACGACGGAGGATATGCAGGGGATTGCCGAGCTGTCCGAGAAGGTGGCCGAAGAGTACTATAATATTCCAAAGGAAGAGCGTTCCGGAAAAGTACAGGTTACCGCCAGCACCTCATTCTTTGTACCGAAGCCGTTTACGCCGTTCCAGTGGGCCAGAATGTGTACCAAAGAAGAATTTCTGGAGCGGGCCCACATTGTCAATTCCAGGATGAAAGAGATGCTGAACCGCAAGAGTCTGCGTTACAACTGGCATGAAGCGGATCTGACGGTGCTGGAGGGCGTTTTGGCCCGCGGTGACAGGAAGGTGGCGGCAGTGATCGAGGAGGCTTATAAAAACGGAGCGCTCTACGATTCATGGTCTGAACACTTTCATAATGAAATCTGGATGCAGGCCTTCGAAACCTGCGGTGTGGATATCGATTTTTATACGGTGAGAGAACGCAGCCTGGACGAGATATTCCCCTGGGATTTTATCGATACCGGCGTGACGAAGGAATTCTTAAAACGCGAATGGAACAATGCGGTAAATGAATCGGTGACGCCGAACTGCCGTGCAAAATGTTCCGGCTGCGGTGTGGCAAAATATAAAGGAGGGGTCTGCTATGAAAATAAGAATGAAGTTTAGTAAGCAGGGCCCGCTCAAATTTATCGGGCATCTTGATATCATGCGTTACTTCCAGAAGGTGATGCGCAGAGCGGACGTGGATATCCGTTACAGTGAGGGGTTCAGCCCCCATCAGATTATGTCCTTTGCATCACCGCTGGGAGTTGGTATTTTAAGTAACGGCGAGTATGTGGACATTGAAGTGAATTCCACAAAGGATTCCAAAACGATGATTGAACAGATCAACAGGGAAAATGCGGAGGGATTCTGTGTACTCAGCTACAGAAAGCTGGATGATTCCGTGAAAAATGCGATGTCACAGGTGGCGGCTGCCGACTATACGATGTGGTTCAGGGAAGGATATGAGCCGGAGGATGTCCCCCGGTTTATGAAAAATCTGCTGGCATTTTGCCACAGCGATAAAATTGAGATTGTAAAAAAGACAAAAAAGGGACAAAAGGCGATGGATTTGCGCCCCTGCATCTATGAGTTCCGGCTCACGGATGATAATACCGGGATTTTTATGAAAGTTTCCTCGGGAAGCACGGCCAATGTAAAGCCGGAACAGGTTGTCGGCGCCTACTATGAGTCCATCGGAATGGAATATCCTGCTTTCGCGTTCCAGATCCAGCGTGAAGAGGTCTATGCCGACGAGGGTAACGATGCGTCCGATGAAAGTGACGGCGGCGCCCCGGGCGGCAGCCACAAATTTGTCCCACTGGAAGAATATGGAGCAGACATTGAATAAACTGATTGTTACAAGGTGGCGCGGAAGAATCCTGTCGGCGCTAATGTCAGACAGCAGATGCCGTTCCCTGAGCCTGGAACCGGAGGAGAGCGGCAGCCTTCTGGGAAACATATATATTGGAAAAGTAAAAAATATAGTAAAAAATATAAATGCAGCTTTTATCGATCTCGGAGGAGGAAAAACAGGATACTACAGTCTCTCTGAGAACAGGGAGCATCGATTCACCAGCCCTCTGGCTGCCGCAGGGGCACAGGAGGGCCGGGTCCTGAGACAGGGCGATGAGATAATTGTCCAGGTAAGCAGGGATGCCGTAAAGACAAAGGATCCCGTACTCAGCAGCAATCTGAACTTTACCGGGAAATACTCGGTAGTAACGCTTGGAAAGACGCAAATCGGATTTTCTGCTAAGATAACGGACCCTGTCTGGAAGGAAGAAGTAAAAGAGTATCTCCTGGCCCTGAAAGAAGAGACAGGCCGCAACGGCTTTGGGGTTATTGTGAGAACCAACGCGAAGGAGACCACAAAAGAGGTAATCGGCGGGGAGGTGCTGGCCCTGAAACAGAGGATGGATGAGCTTTTGGCCAAGGCGGAAAACAGAACCTGTTTTACGCTTCTTGAGGGAGCGGAGCCTTCGTTTATCCTGAGCCTTCGGGACACCTATGCCGGCAGTCTCCAGTCCGTGATAACAGACGATAAGATCTGCTATGAAGAAATGAGACGGTACCTGGATAAGAACCAGAAGGCCGACCTGGAAAAACTGCAATTTTACCAGGATCCTCTTCTTCCCCTTATTAAGCTTTACAAGCTGGAAGCAGCACTGGAGGAAGCGCTGGAACGGAGGGTCTGGCTGAAATCGGGAGGTTATCTTGTCATAGAGCCGACGGAGGCCCTGACTGTCGTCGACGTTAACACAGGAAAATATTCCGGCAAAAAGAATGCCGAGGATACGATACTGAAAATCAACCTGGAGGCAGCCGCCGAGACGGCCCGCCAGCTCTGTCTGCGAAACCTGTCCGGCATTATCATCGTTGATTTCATAGATATGGCCAGGGAGGAACATAAACAACAGCTTCTGACCGTACTGGAGGAGGAATTAAAAAAGGATCCGGTTAAAACGGTTCTGGTGGATATGACAAAGCTGGGACTCGTCGAGATTACCAGGAAAAAGGTCAGAAAACCGCTGCATGAGGTTTATGGGCGCGGAGTAAAGCCAAACGGTGTACCGAATTAGAAGGAATCATTAAAGCGCTGATTAAAGCGTGAATTGAAAAGTGCTGAAATTTACAGCCCATCTTTACTGCTTTTATGTTACCAAAGCAGGGAGAGGGCTGTTTTTTTGAGGCCGACGACTGGAGGTAAACAATGGAAACGACAGAATTAACGGAACTTGAAAAAAAGGAACCGATGAAGGAAAATAAAATGGGAACCAGGCCGATGCTTCCTCTGCTTCTGTCCATGGCGTTCCCGCCGATGCTGTCCATGCTGATTCAGTCACTCTACAATATTGTGGACAGCATGTTTGTAGCCAGGTACAGTGAAAATGCGCTGACGGCGGTTTCACTCGCATTTCCCCTGCAAACGCTGATAGTTGCATGTTCCGTCGGCATCGGAGTCGGCGTGAATTCCTATATTGCCAGGAAATTGGGGGAGCAGCGGCAGGAGGAAGCGGACAGTGCGGTAATCCACGGACTTCTGCTTGCTCTCACAGCCTCCATACTCTTTGTAACGGCCGGAGCATTCTGTATCGAACCGTTTTTCAGGATGTTTACGGATGACGGAGCGATTCTGGCAGACGGGCTGATTTATGCACGCATCTGTGTCGGCTTCTGCTTTGGGCCGTTCATTCATATCTGTATCGAGAAAATTTTTCAGGCAACCGGCAAGATGATATTCCCGATGGCGCTGCAGGCTATTGGAGCCATACTGAATATAATCCTGGATCCTATCTTGATTTTCGGTTATTTTGGCTTACCGGCCATGGGCGTGACGGGAGCAGCCGTGGCGACTGTAATCGGCCAGATGACGTCCATGGGCCTTTCGTTTTTCGTGCTGGTGGCTTTTCAGCATGATGTAAAGCTTCGTTTAAAAGGTTTTCACTTTCAGGGAGCGATTATCCGGCAGATTCTTACGGTTGCCGTTCCCAATGCCTGTATGAATGCTCTCGGCAGTCTGCTCGTGATGGGACTGAATGCCATCCTGATCCGGTTTTCCAATACGGCAGTCTCCCTGTTCGGCATTTACTATAAGCTTCAGACATTTGTCTTCATGCCGGCCAGCGGCCTTTCTCAGGGGGCCATGCCGATCATGGGGTATAACTATGGGGCGCGTTCCAGGAAACGTCTCTTAGAGTGCCTCAAATACAGTATCGGAATCTGTTTCCTGATTATGGTGATTGGCTTTTTGCTGTTTGAGGGGGCCGCGGGATATCTTTTGTCTCTGTTTCACGCAAGCAGCGAGATGCTGGAAATCGGCATTCCGGCGCTGCGTATTATTGCGGTCAGCTTCCTGCCGGCATCGATCGGGTTTATTCTGCCGACGATGTTTCAGGCCATGGGAAATGGGATTGATTCCCTGATTGTGTTCCTGCTCCGCCAGTTTGTGATCACCCTGCCCCTTGCCTGGTTCCTCCACGGGCCGTTCGGTCTGACTGGAATCTGGGTATCTTTTATAGTGGCTGAAACAGCAGGAGCGGCGGCCGCCTTTCTCTTATATTGGAGAATTCAAAAGAAGGATGAACTGCTGCGAAAACAGCCGCTGTAACAGTTCAGACAGGTCGCTGTTACTGAAATATATGGAGATTTAACTGAGGTAGGGAGGGCCTTGTTGCGGCCACTACGTGTTTCCGGCAGGCCGATATCAAAATCACAAAAAACAGCGAAAACACCTCGCGGAATACATCATGGCTGAACTGTTACACCTGCTTAACATATTGCTGACTTGAAAAAGTAAATTCCAGTGCAAAGGTGAATTCCATCACCATTTAAAA
>ERZ791765.531-NODE-531-length-39332-cov-7.946304_pt1 | contig 39332 bp, 63 predicted proteins | sample MGYA00509949_ERZ791765 | MGnify/ENA primary metagenome ERZ791765 (study PRJEB30046, sample SAMN00791980) | human gut metagenome | study: EMG produced TPA metagenomics assembly of the A metagenome-wide association study of gut microbiota in type 2...
AATTTAGCAACTTTTCCGACAACCAACTAATGCAAAGATTAGATGATGGTAGCTTTGGCGCATTTGATGGCGTCAAGGCTATTTATTTTAAAAATTAAGAGGTGAAAAAATGGACCTTACTAAAATTTTTAGTGGCATGGATAAAGGGCCTGAAGCTATCCAGGCCAACTTTGAAAAGTTGAACGCTGCTAGTGGTAGTGGTACTGAGTGGAGCAAAGTTGGGCTGACCAGCCTTAATGGCTTCGGTGGAAATAATTTGTGTTGGCGCAAATATAAAGCGGGCGGATTGACAATTCTAGAATTTTCTGGTTGGTGTACTACGCCAACTGTTAAACAAGGACAGCGGGTTGATATTGTTAAGATGTCAGACGATATCAAGAACTTGTTCGGTTCGTATTTCGCACAAACCGGATATATCGATGGCAGCCCCGCTAGTGGTTTGAGTTTCGATCAAGGGAACGGGAAAATTTCGATGACAAATGGTTATAACTTCGATCTATCCCCATTTAGCGCTATGATTTCGTTGCTGATTGTTGGCTAGGAGGTGTTTTAATGAGTAAAGTAGTTTATCTTTACAATGCAAAAAATCGCATGCATGAGTTTTTAGGAACTGAAAACGTTGATGATAATGCTGTATTGACAGAAGGTCAAACATTGGTAGCGCCTCAAACTGCCAATGCATACTGGGACGGGCAAAATTGGGTTGATAACACGGAACTGATCACTATCTATCATTATGACAGTGATGGCAGTTTAGATAGTCTAGAAATCGCAACAAAAGATGCGGTTTTAAATTCCAATGAAACAACGATTAAGCCGTTAGATGAAAACGGCTTAGGCATGTACAAGCCAAAATTTGACAAGTCCCAAAATAAGTGGGTTGAAACGTTGTCAAAGGAAGAAATCGATAAATTGAAAAAACCCGAAAAAATTGAATTGAACGATGAATCTACTATTGCATTGCTTACCGCTCAACTGCTGCAAACGCAAATGACGGTCAAGCAGCAGGGTACGCAAATTGCTAGTCTAACTAGCGCACTACTGGCAAACGCAAAGGCAAAGGCAAATAACTAAAGAGAGGTAAAAGCTATGTATTCTATTTTCAAAATGTATTACCCAATGGGCTTGTTCACTGTACAACAATGCAAGGACGCGGTTTTTGTCGGTTGGCTGACCGCCGAAGAATTTAAGGAAATCACCGGGCAAGATTACGTGGCTGCGTAATCTTTTTTATTTTGTCGCCTAAGAAAGACAACAGTACCATGCGGGGCGGATTTGAAGGGGGGATTTTGAAGTGCCATATCACATTTTAATGTTTCGGCAAGTGCAGCATATGGTTGATGATCCGCTTATCATTGCGTTTACTTGGTGCGTAATCATTGATGTAGTTACTGGCTATATCAGATCGGCATTTGTCCGTAAGACCAACTCAACTAAGGGCCTTTTCGGGTTAGTCAAACATACAGTAGTTTTGGTTAGCATCATTAGCATCTATCCATATCTCATTAGTCTAGGTTTTGACTTGTTAGCGCAAACGATGGTGTGGGGATTTATCCTAAACTACCTAACATCAATCACCGAGAACTGGGGCGAGATGGGACTGTGGTTGCCACCACAGGTCAAGGCAATCCTGGTCAAGCTCCAGTCTGACTACGACGCAACGGACTACAACGCCATTACTGGCGCTAAGCAAAATAAGGGAGGCAAGTAACATGGCTAATCTCGTCATGGACGTATCTGGGTATCAGCCAGATACTGTCAGCTTTTTTCAAGCAGCTAAAAATGCAGGCGTTAAAGCCGTAATCGTTAAGCTAACACAAGGATCAGCAGATGGTGATGCGTATGTAAATCCTAAGGCACAAGCCCAAATTAATGATGCACAGGCGGTGGGACTGCTTGTACACGGCTATCACTACGCACGCTTTAACGGCAATCAAGACGCACGTAACGAGGCTAAGTGGTTTACCGACCATGCTAAAAAGTTTGGTTTAGGGCCAGATTCAGTATTAGCACTGGATATTGAAGATAAAGCTAACGCCAAGTATGCAACCAGTGATGCTAATGCGTTCTTACAAGCGGTCAAGGATTCCGGTTATCCTAAGGTAGACATTTACTCGATGGCATCTTGGTTCTGGCAAGGCCGGCTCAATGCTGCTCAGCTGATCGCCAAAAACAAGTGGGTTGCCAACTATGGTGTCAGTCAGCCTGGTGTTGACAACGTGGGTACATGGCAGTTCTCAAGTAACTACAACATCGCTGGCAATGGCGTTGATATGTCATACGACTTTAGCGGATTCTACACTAATGCTACTGTCACGCCGGAATCTAAGACCGTCATCAGTACGCCAACGCCTAAGCCAGTTGCTGTGCCAAAGACTTGGGTAGACAACTTAGGCGACAAGTGGACGGCTGAAGACGGCAAATTTATCAGCAATACGGCCTTGCACTTGCGGTGGGGCGCTCGACCTAGTGCATCTACGATTGCAGTTCTGCCAGCGGGCAGTGTGATCAAGTATGATGCCTGGTCGCGAGGCAACGAGTTTGTCTATGTACGTCAACCACGTGGTAACGGCTATGGCTATGTAGCTGTCCGCGATGCTCGCACGGGTGAGGCATACGGCAAGTTTGAGTAAGGGGTGATTAGAGTGACACAGTTTGACATTACGTATACTGACTTCAAGCGTGAAGATACGACTAACGATATCACCATCAAACTATACGCCGATAACAAACGGCCAATCATACCTGATGCCAGCCACACGTGGAAAGCTAAGGTTGCTAAAGGTGATAAGTATGTCGGCGAGTACCCAGTTGCGATTTTCGGCAACACAATCAAACTTTCGTCAAGTAACCTAACTAGACTGCCAGACGGCATCTACGCTTTGGAGTTGTGGGAAACCTATGACAGATCTACTGCTATCTATCCATCAACCGGAGTGATGGAGTTTACGGTGCACGAAAATATCGATGATACATTAGGGACGATTGACCCGACTACTGACATCAACGCTATTATCGACGATCTGCATAAAGCTGGACAGAATGTCAAAGTGGTTGCCACCAATACGTTATCACCTGGAAGCAAGGCGTCAGTAACGCAGTCTATCGCTAACGGTGAAAATCAGCTAACGTTTAACATTCCTCAAGGCATTCAAGGTGAGAAAGGTAATGTAGGGCCTGCTCCTACGCTAAAAATCGGAACGGTAACTAAGCTTGGCCCTGATCAAGCACCAACAGTAGCTTTGACTGGCGACAATGGCGCCTACACGCTTGATCTAGGTATTCCACAGGGCATTCAAGGCAATCCTGGTAATGACGGTCATACGCCGGTCAAGGGCACCGATTACTGGACTGATGCCGATAAGCAAGACATCTTAGACGAGACGAAGCAATATGTAGACGATGCTATTCTTAGTGGGAAGTGGTGATTAGATGAGTTTGAATGATATGATGCAGGCACTCATGAATTCTGTGCGTAAAGTGACACAGACTGACCAAGCATTGAAAATTAGCGATGCAATTGCTTTACTATCTTCTTACGAAGGAACCAAAATTGTTAACATCGGCGCGGCAAGTGTTGCTAGTAACTTAACCACACCAGCTCGGTATTACACAACGGGTGCGTTCCTTTCAGGTAAGCCCGCTAACGTGGCGAATGACGACAAAATACAGCTCGATGTCATTCAAGATAAGAATGGCAATTTAGCACAACTTTTTTTCGTTAACAACGTAGTCTGGGCACGTCAAAATAGCACTAATGGTTGGTCTGACTGGACTAAATTAGGGGGGGTAGCTAAGGCCCTCTTAACGTCTTTCTTCCGCACTATGAGAGGGGGCTTAGCGTATGTCGCTTAGCAGCACTATGACCTCTCTTATGGACAAGGCCAGAGCTAACTATCATACTACTGACAAACTTTCAATTGCTAATTTAACTGATTTGATGACTAAACCAGCGGTTAATGGCCCGCTTTCTATCACTTATCCAAATTGGACCAAAGCCTCTGGGTGGAGGACTGATGCTTTGGTCATTGTGCCCGTCTTCAAAGGGGTTCCGATTTGTGTGACGGCTGAAATCAAAGATATCGCCTCTACAGCAAGCGATCAAGGGCCATGCTTGCTGTGTAATTTTATAGACAAAAATATGAACGAGTTGTCATACTGGGATGTTGATAGCAACGGTAACTATAAGCTTGTGAATAATCAAGGGGTTCCGGTTGGGTTGGACGATATTTTTAGCAACAAAAATGGTCTGCGAAGTGCTCAACGGCTTTTTGACAATTCAAATCTAAAAAATGTGGCATATATCAAGATTGGCATTGGCAATAATACTACGACAACATACAGCTTTCGTAACTTAGTCGTAAGCTACTACGAGCCATATAGCGTACAAAATCTCATAGCTGGGGGACAATCTAGCTCCACTAGTAGCTCCAGTAAATAGTGATATGCAAGGATAAGGCCAGGCTCAGCGCACCTGGTCGGGACTAGTCCATATCGCGCAACTTAGGCTCGGCTTTGATGCCGGGCCTTTTAATAACAATTGAATATAAGCCCTACACATGGCACCAAAAAATATCAATAAAAAGAAAAGAGGTGAGTCCTCTTCTTAATTAACATTGGCCGTGTGTAGGGCTTTTTTGTATATTTATATTAATTTGAAGAGCACAGTGAATACCGGTCGAATAAAAGGAAGCATAGATTATGAAATTGTATAAAGTAGTAAAAAAATATATACCAGTTGAAGCTTATCAAACAGATAAGCCTATGGATATTCAAACGCTTGAAGGGGTAATGCATGCTAATACTGGAGATTGGATTATTATTGGCGTTGAAGGAGAAATGTGGCCAGTAAAAAAAGAAATCTTTGAAAAAACATATCGCATTATTTCGGAAAAATAGTAATTTTTTTGCTTTATAAGAGCGATGCCGGGCTTTTTCTTTTTGTTTTCTTTGCAATTGTTTCTCAATTGATTTTAAATGCTATAATCAAAGAAACTAATGTTCGAGGTAACGATAAATGGGTGAGCAAAAAAATGTTTATTTTAATCAACACGGCGAAGTAGTTAGCCGAGGATATGATGGAAGAAATCATTATGAACAGATTGTCTTTAATCTGCGACAAGTAGAGGCAATTAAACTAATTATTGAAAAATACGGCGGCAAAGGTCATGGCTAAAGTCAGTTAAATTGATAATGGATAAAAAATAAAGCAACCTGACAGGGGTTACTTTATTAGTCTGCTGAGATATACTTAAATTGTTATCCCCACGTATGTGGGCGTGATCCCAATATTGATATTAGATGTTTGGATTTTTAAAAAGTTATCCCCACCATGAGTGGGGCTGCGGTCGTCATTATGACGGCCGTTTTTTGTGCAACAAAAAGTGCAACGGTTAGGGAACTTATATATCATTCTAGGTCAGCAAATCGAGCTGATATGCATATTTGTGCATTATAAAAAACTATATAACACTATGCTGACCTTTATCGACAATGTATTTAACATCGTTAAAACGTTGATATAACAGCATTTATAGTTTAGCAGTGCAATATTAGTGCAACGATAGCTATAATTGCGCTAATTTCTGCTCAATTTCGTCGTCCAGCTTGTGCTTATATTCATCTATCAAGTAAGCATATACATTGCTAGTTGTCGTCATATTTGAGTGCCCTAATCGTTTGCTAATTGCGTAAATATCGATTCCTTGACTTAAAAGAAACGCAACATGGCTGTGGCGTAGTGCATGAAACGTATAATCGCGTTTTTTAATTCCGATTCGTTCCATAGTCGATTTAAGATAGGCGTTAACTTTTTTTATGAAAATAGTTCGAAAAGATTGCGGAGTTTTAGCAAACAAAAGTGGCGTTTGATTAACTTTTAGCTGCGACAATATCTTAAGCAGCTCACCATTAACTCGAATTGTCCTGTTTGAACTTTCATTTTTGGTTGGCTTAAATCCGGTATTGTACTTATAGTCAATGGATTTATTAATCGTGATCGTTCGGTGCAGGTAGTCAACGTCTTTCCAGGTCAAAGCAATAATTTCCGAAAATCTTGCGCCGGTATAAATAGCAGTCAAAACGATATAAGGCTTAACGTTATCTGGTTTTAAATCGTCATTAAGGGCTGATATAAGCCGTTTAAGCTCATTAATAGATAAATACTCAGGGTTTCGTGTCAACGATTTGTCATAGGTTATATTTGCATTATAGGTAAAGTCTTTAGTGATGATACCGTCTGCAATAGCTGATTTAACGCAAGCTTTAATTTTTGACGTCATTTCTTTCATTGTTCCCAACGAGTGATCTTTGCCATAGTCGTTTAAAAATTGCTGATAGGTGCTGCGCTTGATCTGCTTGATTCTAGTTTCGCCAAAATAACTTGTGATAACTCGGTAATAACTCATATAGTTGCGAGCCGTTGCCTTTGATATTTTCGGCAAGCGATAAGTTTCACACCACGTTTTAAAGTAGTCGGCAAAAACCGGGTCTGCTGCAATATCAACGCCATTGATCAGCTCATTTTCCATTTGAGTTGCATAGTCTTTGGCCTGCGCTTTGGTAGCAAATCCAGACTTTGCTTTCTGGTGGAGTTTCCCATTTTCATCATGCCAGCTGATACGAGCTTGCCACTTTCCATTCCGTTTTGTAAAAGAAGCCATAAATATTTTCCTTTCGTACATATGTTCGATTTAAGTCTATTTTTAAACCCTAGCCGTAACAGCTAGGGTTATTTTTGTTTAAGTTGCTATTCCCAACCATTCGCTTTTGCAATGCTTTCTTGAATCTGCTGCGTGTCAGCAATAACATCTGGGTCGCCTGCAAAACTGCCAGTATCGTTGCCAGTCTGATAAATCGTACCACCTTGCGATGGTTGAGCGGTGTAAGTTTGATCGCTGCTGCTTGAACTTGATGCCTGGGTAGTGCTGCTACCACCATTATTTTGAGTAACGGTTTTAGTTTGCGAAACCACGTTTGTTTGAGTTGTAGAAGATGATGAAGAGTTAGATTGATTAAGTTTCTTTCTTTCTGCTTTGCTTAACTTTTTGCTAACTTTGTAAGTCTTGGTCCCGATTGTTTCAAAGTTATAGTTGTCAAATTCCAAGCGAACTGGATTGTCGTTGTTAATAGTGAACGTCATAACCGCTTTAACGGTCTTTCCAGGAAGCAACTTGTTGTATAATCCGTCTTCATATTGCTGTAATGGATTGTTCCCATTTTCATCTAATGCTGCCATTCCCGGTGTGAGCTGCACGTCAGAAGTTTCGTTTTTTTGATAGGCACCAACTACCATATATACGTTTGACGGGTCCATTTCCTTTGTCGAGTTGTTAGTAACATCACAGTAAAGGACAAGAATCTTTTTGCCTTGATCTGCTGAATCCATAACGTCCCATTTGGTAAAACGATAAGTTTCGTTGCCAGCGTCAAAAACGTTGTTTTTGTAAGTCCAAGTCCGCTCAGAGGCGTTAGGGTCAGGCTTAACCGATGATGATCTTGAAACGTTTGATGAACTGGAAGAACTTGAAGATTTCGCTTTGTTTGTATTAGTGCTGCAACCGGCTAAGGCAATTCCACATGCCATTATCAAGAAAGCAATACTTTTTCTCATAATATCTAACCTCAATTATTTATAATTTTGCTACTTATTTCCTTTAGTTATAAATTAACTGTATATCTAATGCACTTACCTATGATTCTGCCTGGGTAATCTTCACTTAAAACAATAGGCGGGTAATCGTTGTTATCTGCTAATAGCATAACAACGTTCCCTTGATGTCGAACCCGTTTTAAAGTAGCCTGCGTATCGCCGTCAACGAGAACGGCTGCGATTTCACCGTCTTCAACAGTAGGTTGTTCATGAATTATAGCAAGCGCACCGTTAGGTATTGTTGGTTCCATGCTATCGCCTTTACAAATTAGTCCAAATAAGATACCAGACGGAACGGGCTTATTAAATATTTCCGTTGCATATCCATCTATGTTTTGATCAGCAGTAATCGGATCACCGCAAGCAATTTCGCCGACAATAGGTATTGTTATTTTTTCAGTTCCTGCTATATAACCTTTATCTATGTGATTATTGTCTGATTTTTGTTCGTTGATTCCTAATATTTCTTCAGGAGTTGTATATAGCGCCTTTGCAAACTTATCTACTTTATTAATTGGGAAACCACGTTTTTTGTTGAAATACCTAGATAAACTAGATTTAGCTAATCCCGTTCTACGCGCTAATTCATTAAGCGAAATATGCTGTTTTTCCATTAACTCGTTTAAATAATCTATTACTTGATCGTTATTTCTCATTGCTTTCACCACCTTATTGTTTTGTCTTTAAATTATATGACAAATGTTCAGTTTTTGGAACAACAAGAAAAAATATTGTATATTAGTGTTGACATTCGGGAACATATGGAATATAGTATTAATTGTTCCCGAAAGGAAACGGAAAGGAGCTATGCAATGGTCAAATTTAATCTGAAACGATTGAAGGCCGAACGTGTAGCGCAAGGAATGACGCAAGCTGACATTGCGAAAAAGCTTGGTATGACACGTGTTAGCTATGCTAAACGTGAAAACGGCGATATTAATATTTCTGTTGATGAGTTTGCAAAAATCCTTACAGCGCTAGGTTACGACAAAAATAAAATGCCTATTTTTTTTGAAATAGATGTTCCCGAAAATGAACGAAAGGGGTAAATAGAATGGAAAGTTTTAATGCAGAATCAGTAATTCGTTATGTTGGAGAATCAAAAACACGAGTAATCGACAGCAGGGACGTTGCCAAGATGATTGGCAAAAGTCACGCACACCTAATGCGTGATATTTACCGGTATATCAACGATATGGAGATGGATCCAAAATTGGATTCATCTAAATTCTTCATCGAATCAAGCTATGTAGATAGTATGCATCGCGAAAAGCCTTGCTACCTGCTAACGAAAAAAGGCTGCGAATTTGTGGCTAATAAGCTGACTGGACGCAAGGGCACGATTTTCACCGCAACGTATGTAAGTTTGTTCAATGAGTACGAAGCAGAGCACAACGGCAAACTAATCACGAATGGAGATTTGAATTTAAAGCAACAAGATATTGAGTACCGCCAACGATATGTAGCGGTGAAAGAGCAGGAAGCGGCTAACAAACGGGCTGAACTACTGATTAAGATTGGCGACCGCCAGAAAGAAGAACGGTATCGTCAAGCCTACTATACAGAGGCAACTAATCAGCTGATGTTCCCAATCGCCAACGGCTTAGCAGTTACCGCCGGTGCGATTGCTGAACAACTTGGTACCAATGCTTACAACATCGGTAAGTGGGGACAAATTTTAGGGTTGAAAGCCCCTAAAGGCCATCGCAACCAATATGGCTACTGGAGCGGTGAACGGTATTACTACAACGAGAAAGCAATTGATAAATTTCAACAACACAAGAAAGAGATTGTTGAAGATGATAACGAATTAGGACTTTAGGAGGCCAGAATATGCGTAGCAGTCAAGATATTCGAAATCAGGTTATTTTATATCGGCTTGTAAAAGAGGCAATTTTCGTTGACGAAATGCGTTGGAAAGAACGTGTAAATTGGGTAAGTGCATTAGATGAAACCGTCGGGGCATTAACCCCACGCCTATTTGATCAAGTGTTTCCGATTGAAAAGACCTACGACGGTCAAAAGTGGGGCTGCAAAGATTATTTTTCAGTAGTTAAGTATATCGAAGAAGAAATCGGGTGGGACAAAAAAATCAGTAGCGGCTTTGAGTTCATGCTCGACTACTTAAACCACGACGCTTTATTTGCAGCAGTTAAGGCGATGAACGTTATTAGTGATTGGCACAAACGCCGAACTGGTGAAAGCGTCATTGAAAGATTTGCACGGGAAAACAACATTCCAATTTATACGATTGATAGCAACGGGAACAAAAAGCGTTACGAACCAAACAGCATTTTATCGGAGGACTAACAAAATGAACAAAAAGATTATTGAACGCCTAGAAGGCGAAACCCAAGCAGATTTTGAGCTGCGAGTTGATGTGCTGCTTGCAGACGTGGATTTTCTTTCCGTGTCGTACGTCAAAGATGAGAACGGCGAATCAGAGCAAGCCGAAGTCTTGTATTTCTAACAACCGTAAAAGTTTTTCTGCTTGTAGGAGGTGATCAAATGCAAATTGCGATTGATGATGAACTGATTGAACAGTCCGTCAAGCAATCGATTAAGAAACTGGGGCTAGTCCCAGAAGAAACGTTAAAAGGCAAAACGTGGGACATCGAAGAGTTCCGCAAACAATGCTTGGGCGGTAAAGGCCGGGCATGGGTCAAGCGTGAAATCTTTGATCGTTACCCAGAAACGCACATTGAAAACGGCGGGTTTGTTGTTGATCCATTCCCTGGAACGGGGCGTAAAACCATTATTTATGCCTACGATGCCAGCTTATGGGTCAACGAACACTATCACGAATTTAATTGGGGTGTGAAGTAATGGGAATTGCATTAATTCTATTGGGCTTGCTAGTCGCAATCTTATTTGTCGGTCTTGCAGATCTGACCAACAAGGTTGCTGCGCTTGAAAAACAAGCAGGTATTAATCGAGGAGGACGTCATGGGAACCATTAAAGCTGCGGTCTGGTCGCTGTTAAGTGGTGGGTTTGTCTACCTATACATGACTAACCACTTCATTAAAGCTAATTGGTGTGCGGTCGTTTGGATTGTGCTGTTTGCTTTGCAGACAACGATTAGCGCAACAAAAAAAGGCACTACCGACCGCCGGTAATGCCAATTAAAAAACAAAATTCAAGGTGATTATAGCATGAAAGAAACGTATACGAAAGCCGAACTGATTAAAGCCTGGCAGTCAGGATACGAAGAAGGCTATCAAGACGCGCTGATCGATGAAAACAACGACTATCTGAAAGACGAACCAAAGCACGATTAGAAAGGAACTGAAACATGAACACTGCTGAAATCATTGCTGCTATCGCAACAGTTGATCAGAAACGAGCCGAAGGCGAAATCGATCAGCAATCCTACACGGACACTATCGACGCCTTGCAGCTTGAGCTGGCCGACAAGCTAGATGCCATTGCTTGGTTGATTAACGACACCGAAAAAGATTTAGCTATCTACAACCACGAGCTGGAAAAGATGGCTGAAATCAAGAAAGAACGGGACAAGGCAAAAGCCCGTGTTGACCGCTTGCAAGAATACGTTGGTTACATCGTTGCTAATTCCGGTTCGGCAAAGGTCCGTACTGATAAGCATGTATATAGCAAACGAAAGAGCCAAACAGTCGAATTTAGCGATGAAAGCTTGATTCCGGCTGACTATTGGAAAGAAACGGTCAAGGTTGACCGCAAGCCCGTTAAGGCTGAAATCAAGAAGGCAATCAAAGATGGCAAGGAAGTTCCTGGTGCTTATCTGGCAACGAACTACAAGGGGGTTATCAAGTAAATGGCAGACGAAAAGAAGAAATCAGTGTTTGAAACGTTGTCTGCGGTTGACGTTTCAAAGCACGTTGAAGTTATCAAGATGAAGAAAGGACCAGCACTTAGTTATGTCAGTTGGTCTTGGGCATGGAACTTTGTTAAGTCGATTTATCCAGATACGCCAACACCAAAGTTTACCAAATACAAGGAAATGGCATTAACGACGTATCAAGAGCCATACAAGGTCAAGTATGGCGATAAAGAGTACACCAAATATCGAACAGTCGTTAAGCATGCTGAACTGATTGATCGAGAAGTTCCATATCTAACCACGATGACTGGAACAATGGTTGAGTGCACTATCACGATCGAAGGCGAATCATACACTGAAAGCCTTTATGTCATGGATAACAACAACAACGCTGTTATCAATCCAACAATGAAGGAAATCAATAAAACGCAAAAGCGTTGTCTTGTTAAGGCACTGGCCCTTGCAGGTCTTGGTTTAAGCATTTATGCCGGCGAAGACTTGCCAATGGCTGACATCAACGAAGCTGACAAACAGCAAGCAGAGCAGCGTAAGGAACAAGTTAATCAACAACGCAAAATGAACGCATTACAAGCCGAATATCGGCGCTTAATGATGGAGCTGATTAATCGGCTTAACGGAGATTCAAAGCGCGCTGAGGAACTTGTGAAGGGCACTCTCGGCGATGGTAAACATAGCGGTGAAGACTATGTAAATGCTGTTAAGGCACTCTTAGAAAGCGGGGAACAAAAATAATGATTAATAGTGTGAGTTTAACAGGCCGTATCACGAAAGATTTAGAAAAACACGAAACTGGCAAGGGCACGTCAGTTGTCAACTTCTCATTGGCAGTTGACCGCCGATTCAAAAACGCTAACGGTGAGCATGATGCTGATTTCATCGGCATTCAAGCGTGGGGCATGACTGCTGATCTGTTATGTAAGTATTGCGGTAAAGGCTCACTGGTTGGCATTGAAGGCCGAATCCAAACACGAAACTACGAAAACAATCAAGGCCAACGGGTCTATGTAACGGAAGTTGTAGCTGAAAACGTAACATTCTTAGATTCCAAGAAGAACAACGATCAAAGTCAACAAGGCGGTTATCAATCCAACGGCTATCAGAACGATAACTACCAACAGCAACCGTTCGACAGCGCTTTGCCATTTGACGATAGCGCCGATGACGTTCCGTTCTAATGCTGCGGAGCGGTAAAGCCTACTGGGAGCAGGGTGGGTGGTGGATTGCCCCAGACGAAACACCAAACCTTAGTCATATCGAAACGATGTATGGCAAGGTCAGCGGTGTTCCGGTGGAGTACGAAATCCCAGATAGGCGAAAAGCAAGACCACGTCAGAGAAGACTATTCTTTGCACTGTTAAGTGATATTCACAGATGGTCAGGTGAACCGGCGGAGTGGTTGAAGGAATACTTTTACCTTCAATACACGATCAAAACGGCCGGGAAAGAAATTAGCCTAGCGAACGATACTGTTAGCACGGTATCAGACGCAACGGAATTAATTAATTTGGTGATCGATTTTATTTTCGATTACCAGGTGCCAATCAACGATGGCTATCCATTGTTGCCAAGAGACGAAAGCTATTTCATTTATGAATGCTTGATTCACCGACAATGCGTAATTTGCGGTCGGCATGCTGACCTGCACCATGTCGATTATGGCATTGGAAACAATACGGTTGGCATGGGCATGAACCGAAATAACATTGATCATTCGAAACGAGATTTATACCCATTATGTAGAGCACACCACACAGAAATTGAAACGCTTAATACTAAAGGCTTTGAACGAAAATATCATATCCATGTAAAGGGTATAAAACTAACGCCTGACGTTTTAAGAAAATTAGGCGTGAAGGGAGTATATGGCGATGAGTAGATGGCTTTTTGATTCACACCCAATTGTTGTTGATCGTGAATTAGCAAAAGTATTTGGGCTTAACGAAGCAATCGTGCTGCAACAACTTAACTATTGGTTAAATGGCAAAAGTGCCAAATTAATCAACGGTCGAAAGTGGATTTACAACAGTTATAAGCAATGGCAAAAAGATAATTTCCCTTTTTGGAGTTTAGCAACGGTTCGCCGGGCTATTGAAAACTGCGAGAAAAAAGGATTGATCATTACTGGCAACTTCAATAAAGCCGGGTTTGACAAAACGAAATGGTATTCAATCGATTATGAAATGGTTGATAAGGGCATGAGCAAACGAGTTGCTCAAAATGAGCAGACGGACTGCTCAAAAAGAGCAAACGGAGTTGCTCAAAATGAGCAAACCAATACCAGAGATTACTCAGAGATTACGACAGAGATTACAACAGACAATAATAGTCGGGCAGAGCCCGACGGAGTGGCTGACAAGACAAAAACAATTGTTGACTATCTGAACGAAAAAACAGATAGCCACTACAAAGCAACCACACCAAAGACCAAGCAGCTAGTTCAAGCAAGGATTAAAGAAGGATTCACTGTTGATGACTTCAAAACAGTTATCGACAAGAAAACTGCTACTTGGCTGAACGACAACAAGATGAACAAATACCTACGACCATTAACGCTGTTTGGAACTAAGTTTGAAGACTATCTAAACGAGAAAGTGAAGGGCCAACCAGACAAGAACGATCCTTACTATACCGAAAGGATCAATCCGATGACTGGTCAGCCAGACCCTAACGGATTGACACGGTATCAGATGGACAACGAATACTGGTAATTTACGGATTTCAAATCCTAAAAATAGCAAAAAACGCTGGAGGTGAAACATGCTTAGCGTAAAAGATAGTGCCAAAGAAGGCGTTAAGAGTCTAAAGAAAATCTTTGCCAAAGAAGGTTGGGACCTTCCCGATGTTGATCTGACTGATAAGCAAGCAATGGCTGACTATCTTAAAAAGAAAGCTGAGCCGTTGCATGACGAATGGCGGAAAGAGAACGCACGGCACAACTTTAATCGGGTTTATCGCAAAAGCTTGTGGACTGGCGAGCCGATTAAATTCACATATGCTGATTGGCAGCCAAAGAAACAACCAAACGAGCAATTAGCCCGCAATTTAGGCAATCAATCGTACTTATTAGCCAAAGAGATTGCGGAAGGCAAGCCATATCGGGTTTATCTAGCAGGAAGGCCAGGCACTGGCAAGACAAGCCTAGCGTTGGCAATGGTTGATTTTATCAGAAACAACTCAAACAAGACGGCTATGTTTGTTTCAACCGACGCACTAGCAGAACTATATGCAATGCGTTTTGACGACAAGCAAGCCCAAAACCGGCTTTATGAACTGAACGCCTATATGAAGGGCGACAAGCGATTGAAAATTGAGCCGGTGGACGTTCTAATCTTAGACGACTTTGGAACGGAAGGCGGTATGCGGACCGACAAACAAAGCCAAGTCCGAGTTGATATGCAAAAGGGACTGTTTGCAGTAGCAGACGCACGATACGGCAATCAATCGACGATTGTAACAACAAACAACACGATGGCAGAGCTTGAAGCAATGTATAACGAGAAGCTATTAAGCAGACTGATAACACGGAATCAAAAGCGCCGACTGGTGTTTAACGGCATGACAGACGTTCGAGCAAGCATGATTTAGAAGGTGAAGAGATGTTAAAGCTAACGAAAGACAAGATGATCTTAGATACAGAGCAGAGTTGCGCTTGGTGTGAAGGTTCAGGCTATCTTGACACGATCGAACGCAAGTGCCCGTTCTGTGAAGGCGATGGCATGCTGCGTATTGACCCGGCAATCGTACGGGTGATGAAAAGTTCCGGGCATTGGGACAGCAACAACGAAGTAGACGCAAGCTTAATGCATGATATGGGGGCATAGGATTTTGAAAAAATTAGTGAAAGTCTTCGATGTACTGACAGTTCTTTCAATGGTATCAATCGGAGTTGGATTCATCGTTGCCATTTGGTTTAACGGATTAATCGGCTTAAAAGTTATTTCAACGAGTTTTGCCAGCATGTTTGTTTGCATGTTAGTAGGTTTTTCACTGGATACTTATCGATGATCAAGCTGATCTTACCGATCGAACCGGTGGCACAGGCTAGGCCACGAGCAAGAAGGTTCGGCAAGGGAATTCGGCTGTATGACCCGCCTAAAACAGCAACATTCAAGAAACAGTTGCGAGCATTGGCAACAGAGATGTATCGCGATGCACCAGTCGAGGGTGAAATCTATCTCAAGGTAGCCTTTTATCGAAAGATTCAAAAGAGCATATCGAAAAAAGAACACGATAGACGGGCATCAGGAGCGCATAGACCGATTGTAAAAGCCGACTTGTCTAATTACCTTAAATCATTTGAAGATGCCTTAAACGGCGTTTTATGGAAAGATGACGCAATGATTGTTCACGAAGAAATCGACAAGTATTACTCGGACAAGCCAAGAATAGAGGTTGAAATTTATGCAAAAGAAACTTAATGGCTGTAAATGTTCTGTGGTTGGGTGTGGCAGAAAAGCAACAGGCTGGCAAGACGGCATGCCTTACTGCAATAAGCATTGGCTCCGAATTTACGTGAACGGTGACGTTAGGCTGCACGGTAAAAAAGTAAAAACGAAGTATATCAAACATGAAAAATATGCTGAGGGAGTAACAAGCAAAGGGGTCAAGTTTAAGTTTGATTTAGACGACTGGGATAAGGTAACACAACACAGCTGGTCAATGCTAAAGTCTGGATATTTGGTCTGCACCTATAAGCAAAAACAAATACGTCTTCATAGATTAGTCACCAACGCACCAGACAACGGATTAGTTGTAGATCACATAAACGGTGACACGCTAGACAACAGAAAAGAAAATTTAAGAATTACAACGCAAAAAAATAATTCACGAAATTTGGCTTTGTCAAAGAGCAACAGAACTGGAGTTACAGGCGTAAGCAAAACGCCGAATGGAAAATATCGTGCACGAATCATGGTGGATAGAAAAGAGATACGTCTTGGAACGTTTGAAACTCTAAAAGAGGCAGCTGTTGCAAGAAAAAATGGAGAAACCAAGTACTTTGGGGAATTCTCAAGAAATCACGATAGAAGTTAGGAGTATGACAAATGTTGACTAAAGAAAAGTTAAGCGAAATCACTAAGAATGCAATCGGGACGTTTCATTACACCTATGCCGTTGCAAAAGTAAGCTCACAAAACAGCTTTGCCATTCGGCTGTATGACCAACTGAACGATGAGCTGGTAGCAAATTCATATATCTACGAAGGTGATAAGCCAGGTCGGTTCATGATTGATTTTGTGCCAGAACGGAGCAACAAGACCGATCGTGTAGTGCTGCGTGATATTATCGGCCAACTGTACGAGTATTTCGATGGCCAGCTTAAACAAAAATACTATATCAAGATGCTAAACACAGATTATGGCTATCTGACACGGGCAGAAGGCACTGATTCATGGAACGTAACATCACTAAAGATTGCCAAGATGAGCAACCAAAAAGCCACATTTACGGCTGTTGAAATCGGTGATATGCAAACGGACGAAGCCTTCGCTAACGTGAATTTATGGCGTGCTGCTGAAGAAGTCGATGAGGATTAGGCATGGTATCAAGCTACAAAGGGACTGAAAACAATGAACAGTCAAAGGATTTATTGCTAACGCTAAACACTAACGATGGGCTTAAGTCTGTCGGTGTCAAAGGCGTATTCCGCACTGAAGCCACGCTGAAGGATACTGGTAAAGTGGTTGAGCTGCGGCGCTGGTACTGCGGACGCAAACTAAGTGCTGCGTTTGACGAGTATATCAAGCAGACGGCAAATAACGATGATGAAATTAAGACCATGCAGGCATATGCTGCACTGGTTGATAGCGCTGAAAAGCGTATTGCGAAAATGTTGAAGGAAGGGGCAATCTAAATGACAAAACGAGCACGGGAACATAACGATTTAGACATCTTAGCGGTGCAGTTGGACGAAGGAGCCTACAAGCCTACTCGCGGACATATGGACGATGCTGGTTTTGACCTGTATTCGCCAGTTGATGCAGAAGTCAAGGCTCACGATAGCGTAATTATCAACACTGGCGTTCACGTAAAAATTCCGGCCGGTTGTGCAGGACTGATTGTTGCCAAAAGCGGTTTAAACACCAAACACGACCTGACGGCAACAGGATTGATTGATCGTGGCTATACTGGTTCAATTCGCGTCAAGCTGTACAACAACGGCGACCATGATTACAGCATCAGCAATGGCGACAAGATAACACAGCTGGTCATCATAAAAGTGTGGATGCCAAAGTACGACAAAGACGCAACTGTTGTAGACAACATCGGCGAAAGTTCAGATGGACGTGGCAACGATGGATTTGGGAGCACTGGAAAATGAAAGAATACAAGGAAGTTAGCGTCACGGCTTGCGAACTTGAACGAGCAATCAGCAGTGCTGAAAAACGTATCGCGAAAATGCTAAAGGAAGGGACTATCTAGATGACAAAACGGGCGCGGGAACATGTGGGGCTTGTGCTTGCATTGAAAGCATTCAAGCGCTGCTATCGTGCCAACGGGCCAGGTGTTTCTGGTCCACGTTGGCGGGCATATCGAACGGAGCGAGAAAAGGAAATGAGGCATTGGCAATGAAACGATTTTTAAATGTTGCTATTGTAGTCAGCTTTTTTAGTTTGACTGCAGCCGCTATCCGGGTGGTCTGGGATCAACGAGAAGTCGTTCTGAATGTTCTGAAGACAGCTGCAATCGTATTTGGATCTGCATTGCTGTGCAAGGAAGTATGGATTATTGCAAAGGAGCTGTGACAAATGGCTTTGATTGGACACAAGCGTGTGATTTTAAAGAATGGCAAAGTGGATTGGATTGCATATGATACCGAATTTGTTGACTGCCTTGATTACGGAATCACAATTTATCGAAAATCCGATGAAAACTACTTTACCGATGACGGATATACGGCATTTAATCTCGACTACTTCGTGCCAACCTGGCGAGAAGTCGGCGCTGTTAAGAAGATTTGCAAACGCTATGGCTGCAAGATGAAAGGTGAGCACGAAGAGTTACAAGCGCCACACGATAGTCAGCTAATTCAGGCAATTCTCGCTATCTACGCGTGGATTGAGTTTAAGGGGGACGATTATGAAATTATATAAAGTGACTTTTTCTGGTCGTCGGCATATCGGTAATTGGATAGTGGCTGCTGGTTGCAAAAAACAAGCAGTCGGCCTGATTGTCAACCACTTAAATTGGCGTATGCAGCTGCGAGGCATCACTTATCAAACTACAGATTTTCATGCTAAAAAAATCGATATTGATTCAATCAAAAAGCCAACGATTATTGATTAGGAGGACGAACGATGAGCAGTAAACGAATCAACGAGTTTAGCAAGAAACTCAAAGCACTTGATAACCATCTAGGTTTTAAAGTTTTAGAAAATACTGAGGCAAATTTAAACGGCAGTTTTGTTAGCCTTAGCAAAAAAGGAAATGTTTTGATCACCTATGGCAACGATACTGTATTTGAATTGACCACTGTCGATGAGACCCCAGTAATTGATCTAGACTCTATCTACGTCGATAAAGATAACTCTGTTCTGTTTGGCAATTTAATTGAGTTGTGTGGTGAGTACTTAGATGCATTTTTTGATGGTGATCAGCATGAGCACTAGACGAGCACGAAGCCACAAGCGCGATGTCTTTCTAGATGTCAAGGCTAGAAAATTCTGGAAAACATTCGACCAAGAAGGGCTTATGCATAAGGATATTAGGAAATTCGCTGACCGACCGCGCAAATTCCGTAAACGTGCTTATCATCGCGCGAAAGAGATTGAAAATAAAAGCCTGAAGACGGAGCCACTAGGATTGCTGCGGTTCGTAAAAGCTCCGTTTGACCAGGATCCATTTGAACCGTTTTGGGCAACAAAGGAGGAACAGCATGAGCACTAGACGAGCAAAACAGCACAAGGAAGATAACTACGTTATTATTCCTTATCGAAAATGGTTGAAAGTATACGACGAAAAGGGTTTTTACTATAAATTGCTTCGGAAATATGAAAATCTAGGCCGACCGCGTAAGTTCAGAAAACAAAATTATAAACGCGAAAAAATAATTGAAATGAAATCCAGAGAAAAAGAAGTATTTGAAGCTTATTCAAGGAATAAGTTAGCTATTGAACATCACTTGAATGATAACGCAATTATCGAATTGGTGGGGTGGGGAAATGATTAACGACGTAGAGCGAGCATTCCGCAACAACGAACTGGTAACGCTGATCGACGGTTTTAGGTTGTATCAAATCGTCGAGCTGAACAAGCTGAATAAAACCGTGCTGCTTGATGAGATGTACAACGATGAAGGGCATTACTACTCAAAGCACTTTCCGAAGATCTTAACCGGTTGGGAAAGCGTATATACGACTGGAAGGCATGTAATCGAAAGCGAGGGGCAGCATGAATAATAGAAACTGGAACGGATTAGACTTTGTCTTAACTTTGTGTTTGTTGTTCTGGGCGTTAGTAGCATTGGCAGTCTTGAAAATGGTGGTTGGTTAGATGATTGACATGGAAGAGTTTTGCCAGTTGGAGAACTGGTATCGAACAACGTACCCCGATTTATATCTGGAGTATGACTTTCTGGACGATGATGGTTGCCCAGACGGCGAAACGGCAACAGCGAAGTACAAAAAGCTGCAAGAGATGATTAAGGAAATGCGGGCAAGCTATCACAAGCCCGGACAAAGCGTTGACAACTTTGCCATTGAAGCTGAAATTTACGCAAAACAGAAGGAAGCACTAGAGCAGGGTAAAAGCTGGCATTGGGTTATCGAGAACGTGCCAATTTCTAGAAGCGGCTATCTTTACTATGTTCGAAGAAACGGCGCGCTAAAGGTTATGCACCAAAAGTTGCCGTCATTTAAAAGGCATGGCGTGGAAATCACCATTAAAGATTTAAAGCTAGGTAAAGTCATGCACTATATCAGCATTCAAGCAGCAGAACGGGCGTTAGGCTTTAAAGCTCATGCGCTACACAACTATTTGAAACGCCGGCAAGAAAAGCCATATCTGGGTCGCTATGTAGTCGAAAGGGGTTAGGGCATGGCAGTTAAACAAGCAGAATTATTTGACGAAATCGATGAGCAGGCAACCCGTCAAGCGGTGCGCGATTTCTTTTTTGATGATGGATTCAACAAGCGGACGTTTAGTCATATTCTACGCAAGGCAGGGTCAGGCGACATTAAAAGCCCGTCATTGTCTGCTGACGGCGGTTTTGGTGGTAGTGGTGGAAATCACAACGAAGACGCCTTTATCGCTCACACGGAGTATTCACGTGCGTTAAATGCGGTGTATGACGCAATCAACAATTGTCTGAGCGAAGAAAGCCGTGTTATTCTGAAAAACCGGTTCGTAAAACGGGAACAAGTAGAAGACGTCAAAGAGCTGCTGCATATCAGTAGCAACAAGAGCTGGCACAAGTCAGAGAAATTCGCATGCTATGAGTTTTCAGAAACGATCGAAACAGCCATTGCAAAGTACCAAGTTGAAGATCTATTCCCAACGTTTACAATCATGAAAAAAGCCACTGCTTAAAAAGTGGTATATAAGGTAGTACCAATTGGGGTACTAAGAGGGGATTAAATAAACCTTGAAAATGCGGTATATTGGTATTGTGCCAGAGATGGCATATAACCTTTCTGTTCCGATGGTCTTTCAAATTTGTTGGAAATGAAATCCTTTCAAGACGATTGTTTAATTTAGTCATACTTTGATTTCTAGGCTTGCATGCGCAATAAAAAATATTCGCGATTGCAAAGCGACTTTTTACCTACTAAAGCAAGGAAACTTGCTTTTTCATACCGTATAAGATGGCAAATGATTACTTCCGTAAACCTTTAAACTTGATCGCTCCAATACTGATCATTTGCGAGGCGGTGCGATTCCGTCTTACGGTGTTACTATCTGGAAGACACGACAGATAGTTGGAAGGTCCCAGGTGGGCTTGTTGCTAACGTTACTTGAACGATCTACCGGCGTTAGCAGCATGCAAAAAGTGGTGCGAGTCCACTACCTATCCTTTGCCAGGGATGGCATAATTTGAAACGGGTTGCATAATCCTTTGCATATAATCCTTCCGGCATGGTGTTCCTTATCAACGCCGGCGGGTTTTGGAAATGTAGCGAAGATGGAAAACGCGACGGTCTGTAAAACCGTTCCTTCGGGTTCGTAGGTTCGATTCCTACCATTTCCATTGCCTACGGGCAAAAAATAAAACTATTTTTCGTTGATTTAATAAATGGTTTTAGCGTGTACGTTGACAGTGGTCGTTGGCGTGCTGCTTATGCATCAGTTTCAATTGACGGGTTTCGGCCCGTCTTTTTTATTTGGTCAGGAGAGCGAACGAATGTTTATCACAAAGAAATACGGGCTAGTCAGTAGCCGGTCTGAGTATATCATGTTGGCTTATGCTGACCGGATATGCAGAGAGCGGCACAAGGCCGAGAATGAGCGACACGAGCCCGTTAAGAAGAAGATTGATAAAAAGGTCAGGTATAGCGTTAAACCGCCGAAAATGAAGTTGTGAGGTGCGAAATGGAACGATCAAATGTTATTTATTTAGTGCCTGACATCGAAGGCAAAATGCACGCTATCAACGCAAGCGATATAGAAGGCTTGATAGTTGCTGAAGTTTATGAAGATGGCGAAACCGGATATGATACGGTTACTACAAAATGCAAAGATGGTTATGAAATGATCTTGTCGCCGGCTGGCACGATTGAACAGCGATTCGATAGGGCGATATGGAAAAATAAGTATATCAAAGCGTGATAGCTTAACGGCTATCGCTTTTTATTTTGATGAAACGAGGTGTGGTGATATGCCATGAGTAAAGTAAACAAAACGGGACAAGACGGGCCTTTTTATAAGTTGGACAAGCGTCGGCAAAAAGCGGTTATGTTGCTGTTTGAAGACGAGTTGACCGATGAAGAAATTGCTAAGTCAGTTGGCCGAAGCAGGTCTACTTTGAGTAGTTGGAAAAACGAAGAGCTGTTCAAGGCAGCGCAAAAACAGTACCGATCACTTGTTGTTAAAAATGACTACGAAAGTAAGGCACTTAAGAAGCTGAAAGAGTTGTTAGAAGCTAAATCAGAAATGGTTCAGCTACAATCAGCGACTACCATTTTAAAAATGGCCGGCATGCTGTCTGATAACGATACGCCTGAGCTTACACGGGCTAAGGTTCGTAAGGCTAATGCCGATGCACGAGTGGCGGAGGCAAGGGCAAAGTCGCTTGAAGAAAACGGCGCAGATGTCGAAGTGCTGATTGATAAAATGCTTACTACAATCGAACGCAAGGATAGTGAAGAGAATGCTAACTGATTTATTTACGGAAAAGCAGAATAAGGTTCTGCATACGTATCTAAATGAAGATTTTCGTATGATGATACTATCTGGAGCGGTTCGGAGCGGTAAGACATACATTAATAACTATTTGTTCCTGCTTGAGTTACGTAGAGTTGCCAAGCAAGCAGAATTAGAAGGCGAAAAACACCCGCAATATATCTTGGCCGGTGCGTCTAGCGGTTCAATTTATAACAACGTAATTTTGAGTATTTCAAACACGTTTGGTATTGATTTACCACCAGACCGTCATAACCATTTTCATTTGTTTGGCGTTGATATTACGCCAATCTACACAGATTCTATTCGTGGGTTAGCCGGTGCACGTGGTTTTACTTCATATGGCGCTTACGTAAACGAGGCCAGCTTGGCAAATGAGCGAGTTTTCGAAGAAATCAATAACCGTTGTTCAAAACCTAATAGCAAGATTATTTGCGACACAAACCCAGATAACCCGCAGCATTGGCTTAAGGTTAATCATATTGATAAGGACGACCCCAAAGCGAGAACGATATACTTTAATTTCACGATTGACGATAACCCAACGCTATCAGCCGATTATGTCGAATCTTTGAAGGCGTCTAAACCGAGCGGGGTTTTTTACGATCGTGATATTTTAGGCTTATGGGTCAGTGGTGATGGCGTTGTTTATCGTGATTTTAACAAGCGAACGATGATGATAGACAAGCAGGACTTACCGGACGATTTAAGCTATTATTGCGGTGTCGACTGGGGTTTTGACCATGCCGGTGTTATCACTGTTTTTGGCGATGATAAGCAAGGCAACGTCTATTTAATCGAAGAGCACACGAAACAGTTTAAATTCATCGAGTATTGGAAAAACATTGCGAAGGATATTCAAGCCAAGTACGGCCGGAATATCCTTTTTTGGTGCGATTCGGCACGGCCTGACAACGTGAGCGAATTTCAACAAGCTGGTATTCAAGCCCGTAACGCTAACAAAGCAAAAATGGCGGGTATTGAAAAGGTCAGCGAGTATATGAAACAAGGCAAGTTCTATGTTGTCAAAGAAGGCGTTGACCAGTTTCTGGACGAAATTTATCAGTACGTCTGGGACGACAAGACCGGCGAGCCTGTCAAAGAGAACGACCACGTGATGGACAGCCTACGCTATGCAGTATTTAACCAACACCGCGACAACCAAGCACGGACGATTCGTTCAAGGTATTTCTGATTTTACGCGTATCGTACGCGTTTAATAGCTACGAAAAAGAGGTGAGAGAATGGCAATTCAAAAAACGATTAGCGAAAATTGCTATGTAACCAAAGAAGGCGTATATCTGTTCGCCGGTGAAGAACTGGACACGACTAGCTTAATGCAGTTCATCAACGATAATCGCCAACGGTCTACGAAGTATAACCATTACTACGACTTGTATAGCGGTAACCATGATATTTTGCGCAAACCACGTGATCGTTACTCAATGCGTCCAGATAACCGTATCATTAGCAACTGGGCTAACTACGTTGTTGATACGTATGTAGGCTATTTCATCGGTAAACCACCTAAGATTGCGTTAGATGACGATAGCACTAACGAGCGGTTGCAAGACTGGCTGAACGTCAACTCGTTCCAAGACAAGCTGAGCGAAGTTGCCAAGCAAGTTGCTATCTATGGCCGATCATACATGATGGCTTATCAAAATGAGAACAGTGAAACAGAAATTGCGGTTGCTGCGCCTGATAGTAGCTTTATGATCTACGACACCACAATTAAGCGGAATCCCGTTGCGTTTGTGCGGTATTTAAGCTACAACGACCAGTTGAGCGGTGAAGTATATACCGACAAAGAAATTACTTATTTTGGTAATGACGGCAAGGTAGAAGAACAAACCAACCATGTGTTTGGCTTTGTTCCTGCTGCTGAATTCTTTGCTAACGATGAGCGCCTTTCGCTGATTGGCAAGATTGATACGTTGGTCGAAGAGTATGACCGTGCTATCAGTCAGAAGGCTAACCAGGTTGCTTATTTTGACAACGCCTACCTTAAGATTCTGGGTATTCCGTTGCCAACAGATGAAGACGGCAAAACAGTTCTTAACTTGGAACAAGACCACGTGCTTTACTCACCAAGTGCAGATGCTGCGCAAGGTGAAGTCGATTTTATTACCAAACCAGACGGCGACAACATGCAAGAAAACATGCTTAGTCGCTTGAAAGATGATATTTTCCAAACGGCAATGGTCGCCAACCTTAACGATGAAGCGTTTAGCGGTAACGCAAGCGGGGTTGCGATTCGCTATAAGCTGTTATCAATGCAGAATCAAGCTGCGTTTGAAGACCGTAAGTTTGCTATTAGTCTGCGTCAACTGCTGGGCACTGCGTTAGGTCTGGGCAAGGCGATTGGTACGGTTAGCCGAGTTGATATCATGAAAGACTTGCAAATCGTACCGGCACGAAACATTCCGCTTGATATTGAAAACGAAGCACAAACAGCTTCTACGCTGTCAGGCATTGTATCGAAGGAAACCCAGTTAAGCACGTTGTCGATTGTTGACGACCCGAAGAAGGAAATCGAGCGTATGCGTGAAGAGCAAGCCGAAGACGTGCGAAACAACTTGCAGGCGATGCCGTCCATGACTGATCAGCAAAAGACTAACATCAAGGATAGCCAAAGCGAAGCCAATGATGATGAAGGCGATGATGTAAATGCCGAGTAGCTATTGGGAAGAGCGAGTCAAGCAAGAGAAGGCCTGGCAACTCAAACAGCTTGAAAACGATGCTGAGTTTGGCAAGTTGCTAGAAACCTACTACAACCAAGCAATCGATGATATTAGCGATAGTATCGAGAAAGAGCTTAACCGTGTAGGCAAGGACCAAGTAACACAAATGGACGTCAAAGCGTATGAAACCAAAGCTAAGTCAATTGTGGCTGAGGCGGAGAAAATGCAGGCTAACGGTCAGAAAGTAACGTATGCTGATTTTAGCGACCAGGTGAACCAACGTTTGAAGGTCTACAACGCTACAATGCGAATCAACCGGCTTGAACATCTTAAGTCCGAAGTTGGTCTTGATATGCTGCGAGCCGGTGTTAAAGTCGATTCCAGTCTGCGAGATAAGTTGAGCGGTGATTACCAAAAAGAAGTCATTAGGCAAGCCGGTATCATGATGGACAGCGCGCAACGTTCGCCTTGGACAGGCAAGGACGCTGCTAAGATTCTAATGGCACAAACCAACGGGGCAACGTTTAGCCAACGTTTGTGGGCTGACCAAGACGCCCTTAAAGCAAAACTAGACCAAGTTTTAAGTGTTGGTATGATACAGGGTCAAAATCCACGTAAAATGGCTACACGGCTACGTGAACAGGTCAAAACAGCGGTTGGCAATCAAAGATATGTAACCGAGCGATTAGCACGGACTGAAAGTGCGAGAATCCAAACGAACGTGCAACTTGAATCGATTAAAAAGCACGGCTACAACTACGTCCAGTGGCTGGCCGAACCGAAAGCGTGCCCTGCTTGTCGAGCGATTGCAAGTCGTGATAGTGGATTCGGCGAAGGTGTCTATACGGTTGCTAAAGTGCCAGAGATTCCAGAGCACCCAAATTGTCGTTGCAGCATATCTGAAACGTGGGTTGATGGCAGAGATGATAATCTTGTCGGCGGTAAACGTTCAAAGACGCTTGAAAAAGCTATTGGTGCAAAGAAAGTTTAGCTGCGGCTAGGCCTGTTTATTTTCCGAATTAAAAACAAATTCAAGAGAACTCATGCATAGCAAGGGTTCTCTTTTTTCATGCTTAAATTTTGGCCTTTTTGACTTATTTGCAGGCCTAAAAGAACAAGTTCGGACTATATAGCCGACCGGGCTTAAAACGAGGTGTATCCATGTACAAAAAGTTAGTACAAAGCGGGCTTGTTAAAACTCATAGCTTGCCAATGATGTTGCAATTTTTCGCTGAACAAAGCGGTGAAGGTTCGGACGGTGCACCAAATACCGAGCCAGAACAGCCAAGTGATAGCGAAGAAAAGCATGGCGAGCAACAAGCCAAGACTTTCACGCAAGACGAAGTTAACAAGATTGTTAGCCAACGTTTGGAACGTCAAAAGGAACAGCTTAAGGCCAAGGAAGACGAGGCCAAGAAGTTATCCCGTATGAACGCCGAACAAAAGGCTAACTACGAACTGGAAAAAGCAAACAAGCGAGCAAAAGAGGCTACTGCAAAACTGGCACGCTACGAAATGCGCGATAGTGCCAAGCAAATGTTAGCAGACGGTGGTTTTAACAACGCTGATAACGGTCTGCTTGATCTGGTTGTAACAGACACCGCCGAAAGCACTCAAGCAAACGTTAACGTGCTGCTGACTGCGATTGAGGCAATTCGAGAAGACGAACGAAACAAGCTGTTAGCGGGGAAAACGCCACGAGTTAGCGGGAAGAAGGTTAAGCCATTGACGCCTAACGATCTTATCAAACTGAAACCCGCCGACCGAATTAAATTTCAGCGTGAGAATCCCGACGAATATGTGAAGATTCTAGGAGGTAAATAACTATGGCAGATAACATGACGATGATTGCGGACCTGGTAAATCCTGAGGTCAATGCGCCAATTGTTCAATACACGATGCAACACGCAATGCGGTTCACACCACTTGCACAAGTTGATAACACGCTTGTTGGCAACGCCGGTGATACTCTGCAATTCCCTAAGTTCACCTACATTGGTGATGCAAAAAACATTGCCGAAGGCCAAGCGATCCCGTTCGACAAATTAGGCACTAAGATGACCAAGGTTAAGGTTCAAAAAGCAGCCAAGGGTACGATGATTACTGATGAAGCTGTGCTGTCTGGTTACGGTGATGCAATTGGTGAAAGCACTCGGCAACTGGGACTGAGCATTGCTGATTTTGTTGATACAGCCGTACTGACTGCTGCGAAGAGTGGCAGTCAAAAGGCAACGATCACGCCAACGGTTGAAGGCCTGCAAACGGCACTTGATGTTTTTAATGATGAAGATGATTCCACTGTCGTTGCTATCATGAGCCCTAAGACGGCATCTAAACTACGTATGGACGCAATTAACAAGAAGCTAGGTAGTGAAGCCGGAGCTAACCAAGTTATTAACGGCACGTACTACGATGTTTTGGGTGCTCAAATCGTACGGAGTAAGAAGCTGACTGATACCGAGATGATTTTGATCAAAGCTAACCAAAGCTCACCAGCACTGAAACTGGTCATGAAGCGTAACGTACTACTTAAGACACAACAAGATATTGATCATGATGCTACTAAGATGACGGCAACTGAACACTTTGCAGCGTTCCTGTATGACGATACGAAGGTGGTTGTCGCAACGGTTCAAGCAGCGGCTGAAGCTAGCGGTACGGGACACTAGTAGATAAGGTGATTTATTATGGCAAGTCTTGACGATTTAAAAACAATGCTAGGGCTTGCGACTGATGACACAAGCCAAGATTCTGTTTTGGCGCTGATTATCAAAAACGCTGACTTACAACTGCGGTTTAAGTTAGCCTTAGACGCTGGCGAGCAAGTGCCTAATGAATTGGCCTATATTCCAATCGAAGTCGCTGTACGGCGCTATAATCGCCTAAAAAACGAAGGTATGAGTTCATATACCCAAGAAGGTGAAAGCATTACGTTTAACAGTAACGATTTCGATGATTACCAGGCTGATATTGACGATTGGCGCAAACGTCATAGTCATGGCGTACTAACCACGGTTGACCCGTTCTATCGAAAGCAGGGTGATTAAGTGCGTTTCGACCATATTATCAAGTTTTATGATAAGTCTGAACGGCACTACGACCCGAAAACACATGACTATGTAGGCGGTGAAAAGCTAGTTTCAACGTTGCATGGCAATGTAACTGATGTCGGCACGGTTAAGTCGGTGCAATTGTTCGGCGACTATAAACAGAACAGTCTAGTAATACGGCTTTATGCTGCACCGCCTAAGTGGTCATACCTGACCATTGACGATGGAAAGCAAAAGTATGTACTGCAGACAATGCGAAAACCGTTAAAACTGTTCACTTTGATTGTAGGTGAAAGCAATGGCTAAAGTAACGTTTCAAATTAAAGGCGCTAGGGAACTACAACGAGCAATCGCCAAGCGACCTATGATGATGGCGACGCAAACGAAAACGATTGTTGCTAAACATGGTGCGTTGCTTAAGACGAAAACGGCACAGAACATGGCTGCTGCGTATACAGCTGGTTATGTAACTGGTGCTACTAGACGTTCGCTGTCTACTACGTTCTCAAACGCTGGCATGACGGTAGCTGTTGCACCACACACCGAGTATTTCCCTTACTTGGAATTCGGCACCAGGTGGATGTCGGCACGGCCTACACTTAAGCCGGCATTTGCATATCAAAGTGTACAGTTCGTTAACGATTTGAAGAAAATGATGAAGTAAGGAGGCGATGGCATGATACCTGAACAGGAATTATTCGACACGGTATTTTCCAAAGCGCAAGAGCTAGGCTATACCGTGTATGATCATTTGCCACTAGAGAGCGAGAATGCCCCGTACCCGTTCATTAATGTTGGTGACGTAAATTCCACCATAAGTCCATATAAGGACGCCTACGGAGCTAGAATCGATATCACGCTTAACGTGTGGGACACTGGAGAGAATCGCTACAACGTGGCAAAAATGATAAACGCCTTGTCTTCAATTGGACAGGGCGTTTTACTTTCCGAAAACTTCCGTTTTGTGGGTCGGCCGTCGCTTAACAGCAATCAAATAATCACTGATACGAGCGTGCCCGATACCGTGTTAATGCACGGCATTGTGTCGCTTGTGTTCGAATTGGGTTAGGAGTGAGAGAATGGCAAATGCTAATTTAGAAAAAATTCAGGGTGTTAACGTCGTTGTCTATGCCCGCAAATTGGCGGAGGCTGCTAAAGTAGCCGGTCAGCTTATCCCGTATCAAACGAGTTTGAGCATTGACCCACAACGCGACTCTGATAAAAAGAAAACTAAGTCTGGGACGGTAACTACCACGTCGAGCTTGGAAACTGATTTCAAGTTTGAATTTGTAAACAACTGGTCCAAGATTGCCGACCAGCTGCTTGATTCCATTTTCGACAACGAAGAAATGGAATTTTGGGCGGTTAACCGGCAACGTAAGAATGCAGACGGTCAATACTATGCACTGTATCTGCGGGGCAAGGTTACCGAAGACAGCAACGACAACGATCCAGACGATGTTTCGAGCCGTGAAACAACTATCACGGTTGATTATGGTCCGGTTCGTGGTTGGGTAACACTAAGCGAAGAGCAAGAAGCCGAGTTAGCTTACATTTTCCGTGGCGTTGGCGCAATTGAAGGCACGCCAAAGAACGATGGTACTGATGGCGCTGGTAAGGCTTGGAACAAAGAAACTGACGCCGGACAAGGTGTTGGCGATAACTAGGAGGACTATTAATGCAAATCAAAGTTAACAACAAAGATGTCAACCTTAATTTTGGCGTTCGCTTTATTCGTGAGCTTGATCGAAAAATCGGCATGACGCTTGATATTAAAGGCGTTGAACAAAATTTCGGTATGGCACTAACTAAAGCTGTTCCCGCACTACGAAGCTATGATGTTGCCGTACTGGCAGACCTGCTTTACTGTGCTGCGTGGGACAATAGGGAACGGCCATCGCAAAGCGATATTGACGCTTACCTTGATGATAAGAAAACGAACATTGATAAGTTGTTCGATGACGTCACTAAGGAGCTGAAATCGAGCAATGCTGCGCGCACTGCAACAAAAAATCTGAAAGCCTAGATAGTCAAGAGAACGACCAGACAAGCGAAGAAACATATCGCATGATCTTGGTCAACTGCCTGGCATATCTAGGCTTTACCGATTTAAAACAGGCAGAGCGTATCACGTTAGCTGAGTATCAACTACGGCTTGAAGCATACGAACTGCGAGCGATTCGCAAACGTGAAGACCAGGCCTATCAAGCGTGGTACAACTATGCTGTTCAGGCAACCACTGGTGGCAAAAATCCAAAGTGGAAGTATGCGTCTGTTCAAAAGTTTCTCAAGGACGTTGGCATTACCAAGTCATTATCGGCGATTAATGCCCAGTATGGACGTTCTAACGATAACGACAAGGAAAATACCACGAAACTGTTTCAACGGCGCTACAAGGAATTCAGAGAGCTTAAAAAGCGCGGCCTGATTGATATGCAAGCATGGAGAGGGGGCGGCTAGAATGGCACAAGAAATGAGTATCGAGGCGATTCTTTCCGCCGTCGATCAAAATTTCACCAAAACGATGGAAGCGGCTGTTGATAGCCTTAGCAAAGTCGTTGGTCAAAGTAACCAAACGGCAAGCGCTACAACATCGGCAACCGGTTCTGTTAAAAATCTTGCAACGTCATTAGGGCTTGTTGCGGTTGCAAGCAAAGCATTTAGCGTTGTTAAAGATTCAATCGGCGGGGCAATTGATCGTTTCGATACACTTAACAAGTATCCAGTCGTCATGGACGCTTTGGGGTATTCGGCACGAGATGTTGCGAAATCAAGCAAGTTAATGCAAAAAGGCATTGATGGGTTGCCAACGTCATTGCAAGATATCACTTCGGTTGCACAGCAGTTAGCACCATTGACGGGTAGCGCTACAAAGGCTAGTAAGTCAGCATTAGCCCTTAACAACGCCTTTTTGGCGAGTGGGGCAAGTGTTGCTGATACTAGTCGGGGTCTGCAACAGTACACTCAAATGTTGTCAACCGGTAAAGTCGATATGATGAGTTACCGGACGTTAATGGAAACCATGCCTATAGCGTTGCGTAAAGTTGCAAATGCGTTTGGTTTCACTGGCAAATCTGCTGAACAGGACCTTTATAACGCGTTGCAAAGTGGGCAAATATCAGTTGACCAGTTGAACGATAAATTTATCGAACTTAACAAGGGTCAGAATGGTTTTGCACAACTTGCGAAGAAAAACAGTGCCGGGATTGCAACGAGTTTCGCTAACTTGAAAGCTAGTGTCGTAAAGAACCTTGGAAACATGTTAACTGCCATTAACGATGGTTTTAGCAAAGCCGGTTTTGGTTCTATCGCGCAAGTACTTGATAACATGAAAGTTGGCATTAACGGATTTTTTACTGCTATAACGCCAATTGTTACGCAAGGAACGACGGTTATTTTGAACTCGTTGAGGTCAATGTTTGATTTCGTTAACGCTAACAAGGATTGGCTTATACCATTAACTATCGGAATTGGTGCATTTGCTGGACAGATGGCTTTATTGAAGAAGGCTGTATCGTTTGTTGATAGTGCGAAAACTTCTATTTCAACATTCAAAGCGATTATGAAAACCATGACATTTGATGATGTTATGTTGGGAGTTGACCCAGTAACTAAATCAATTGAAAAACTCAATGCTGCCTTTAAAGTCTTTGGCGGGGTAAGAATGATTGCGATTGCAGCTATTGTTGCAATAGTTGCTGCATTAGTCTACTTCTTTACTCAAACTGAGAGGGGACGTCAAATGTGGCAATCTTTTGTTTCGTGGTTATCAAATGCATGGCAAACACTATCGACAATCGCTACATCTGTTTGGGGGAAAATTAGTGATGCTGTTAGCGCTGCTTGTAACACGGTAAAAAACGTATTGGGTGGTGTTAGCCAAACTATTCAAGGATTTATAACCAAAATGGGCGGCATTGGCAGTATTGCTTCCACGATTGTTAGCACCTTAACCAAAATAGGATTAGCTGCATTAGGGATTTCTGGTCCTTGGGGGCTTGCTGCGGGGGCTGTCATTAGTTTTGTAACAGCTTGGCTGCAAACTGGACAACTAAACGCCGATGGTATTACTCAAGTTTTCGATCAGTTAAGCAACACTATCACAAATATAACTAACGCTATTGTTGCAAATATTCCGCTGATTGTCGGAATGATAACTAATGTCATTGTAGGCATTGCCAACAGCATTTCTGAGAATCTTCCACAAATCATTGCGGTCGGTACGCAAATTATTACGTCATTGACAACGGCGATTGTAGCTGCGTTGCCACTACTGATAGTTGCAGGCGTACAGATTCTGATTGCGCTTATCAATACCATAGTTGCAAGTTTGCCAATGATCATTACGGCTGGTCTGCAAATTATCATGGCACTTGCTAACGCCATTGTTACCGTATTGCCAATGCTTATTACGGCCGGCGTGCAAATCATTATGGCACTTGCTAATGCTATTATTAGCAATTTGCCGCAGATCATTGAAGCTGGGGTAGAGATTCTTACAGCGTTAATTAATGGTATTGCACAAGTGCTGCCATTGCTTGTGGTTAGTGCGTTACAAATCATTGTTGCATTAGCAGGAGCTATCATTAGCAACTTACCGCAGATTATAGCAGCAGGGGTACAAATTATAGCTGCTTTGATAAAAGGTATTCTGCAAATGATGGGCGGCTTAGGTGGTGTAATGGCACAAGTCGGGCGTAAGGTCATTGATTCAGTTGCTCATATCGATTTATCGGCTAACGGTAAGGCAATCATGAACAGTTTGCTTGGCGGTCTTAAATCGGCTTGGGAAAGTGTTAAGTCGTTTGTCGGTGGCATTGGCAAGTGGATTAAAGCCCACAAAGGGCCTATCAGCGTTGACCGGCGTTTGCTGATTCCCGCCGGGCACGCAATCATGAACGGTCTGGGCAACGGGTTAGTCGATGGCTTTAGTGATGTTCAGAAGTCTGTTTTGGCAATGAACAAGCAAATCACCGACGCAATGCAACCTGATGTATCTGGTTTTGCTAACCGATTGAACGGCATGGCAAGCGATGTACAATCACGGTTCGCCGGCTCGCTGACCATGCAAGACAGCACTTTGCAAATGCAGAACAACGCTTTACTGCGTCAAATTGCAGGCAAAGATACAACGATGATTCTTGATTCCGGCGTGCTTGTCGGTGCAACGGCTGGCAGTTACGATCAACGATTAGGGCAACGAACGGCATTAAAGGATAGGTGGAGTTAATGGAATTTATATTCAGAGATTTACCGCCAACCGATGTTGACGTTGACACGTTGCCAAACGTTGAAGGCTTCGCTTTCGCTGAATTCGATAGCGTCAAATCTGGTTGGTGGTTAACCGAACGAACGGCACCAACGCCAGAAGAGCAAGAAATCACTGAAAGCGTGCCATATCGTCAAGGTAGCTATGATTTTTCGATGATCGATAACGAACGGTTTTTCAATAATCGAGAAATCACCTACAAGCTGTTATATGTCGGCGAAGAGTATCACAACCGCAAGGGCTTTGAACAAGAGCTGAAACGGCAACTAATGCCCCACAACTGGGGCAAGTTGGTTGATACTCACGAACCGGTTTACTACTGGTGGGCCAAGTGCAAGAGCGTTGAAGTTGATGATAGCAGCGACAACGAAACGCTAGAAGCGTCAATCGTGTTCACTGCATATCCCTATGCTTACACGAACCACAACGAAGGCGCTGACTACTGGGACGATGTTTTCTTCCCGCACTGGATATGGCAACAAGTCAAGTTCAGCGTCAATGGTAGTCAGGACGTCAATGTTAAAAACATTGGCTCACGGCCGGTTCTATCGTCTTTCGTGGTAACTGGTAACGTCAAGGCGAAAGGGAGTTTCGGCGAAGTGTCGTTAAACGATGGCAACTACAAGCAAACGCAAGTAGTGCTTGATATAGGCGACAACAAAATTAATTTGTCTGGCAACGGCACAATAGAGTTCGTCTTTAAACGTGAGGAGATGGTTTAATGTATCGAATTATCGGGTATAACGAACCAACTGATAAGAACGGCTTTATCGTGCTTGATCAGCGAGTAAATCGAACGGTCAGCGAAGGCAAGTTAACGATCAAAGAAACTGATATTGATGATCTGGAGTTAACCGTAAACCGTGATAACTTGCTGTTTGACAACGTTAGGCCAATGCACACGCACGTTGAAGTCTATGATGACGATAAACTATTGTTTCGTGGCCGAGCAATCAAGCCAAAGAAAGAAATGCAATCAAGCGGGCGCTTCATCAGAACGTACACGTTCGAAGATATTGAAGCGTATCTGCTAGATAGCATTCAGCGTTTCTATGAAGCGGTTGGGCTAACACCGAAAGAATTTCTTCAATCATTGATTGATGTCCACAATAGCCAAGTGCCACAGTATAAGCAGTTCAAACTGCGTAACTGCAACGTTACCAACAATAAAGATGACGCTTATCGGCAAATTGATTATCCAAAAACACGGGACGCAATCAAAGACAAGCTGATTAACGAGCTGGGCGGTTATCTGGTAACAGAGTACAAACCGGACGGCCCAAACATGCTTGACTATGTAACCGACATTGGCAACGATCACAAGAACGATACGCCTATCCAGTTAGCAGTTAACATGAAGTCAGCGAGCCTTACGATTGACCCCACAAAGGTTATAACTAGGCTCGTCCCGTTGGGCAAACAGTTAGAGCCCCAAAAAGTCGAGGTTGACGGCGAAAACTCAACAACAACGACTGGCGGTGGGGCAACGACTGCTATTAATGGCGATTGGACAGAAGCCATTAAGCATGCTGCGAAGATGATGAACGTCAACCTTGACCAGAACGGGTTGAACGCTGTTCTAAGGCGTATCAATCAGGAATCTGGGGGTAGCGAAACCGTCACGAACAACTGGGACAGCAACGCGCAGGCGGGCCACCCGTCAACGGGGCTGTTACAGTATATTCAGCCAACATTCGATAAGTGGAAGGTACAAGGCTATGAAGACATTCACAAAGGCTTTCAACAATTGTTGGCGCTGTTCAACGATTCAAACTGGCTTGCTGACATTTCACATGCCGGCGGTTGGGGCCCAACTGGTACACGGCGGGTTAATGGCTCAGTCAGTGATACCACGACCGAAACGCTCACTAACGGTTGGGGCTGGCCGTTTCCTAGCGTTGGCGAAGGCAGTTTTAGCCAAGCCCAAAAATTTGGCTATGATGGTGGCTTTAGACCTAATTCATTTCATGATGGATTAGATTTTGGTTCCGTAGATCACCCGGGTAGTGAAGTGCATGCTATTCACGGTGGCACGGTAGTTTTCAAAGGCTACATGGGCGGGCTTGGCAACTATGTTGTAACGCACAGTACGGACGGTTTTAATATCGTGTATCAAGAGGCATTCAGCAGTGCCGGTCAGATTCGCGTCAATATTGGTGATAAGGTCAAAACTGGCGATATTATCGGTTGGCGAAACACTGATCACTTGCACATTGGCGTTACTAAAGCTGATTTCTACGATGCCGTCAAGAAGTCGTTCACAAACGATGGCACGTGGTTAGACCCACAAGCGCTGATCAAAAACGGCGGTGATGGCTCACAGTCAAAAGACGAGAGTAAGAAAGAAGAGGTCAGCGACTCAAATGCTGCTAGGCCAAAGCTAACGATTACTAGCGTCAACGAAGGGCGCGATTACATTGATATACCAGACTTGCAAAAAGAATTCGGCATTATCAACGGAACGATTGAGTTTAACGAAGTAACCGACGCTAACGATTTAATGAACCAAGCAAAAGCATGGATTGACGCACAGCGAGTGCCAGAGAGCTGGGAAGTCAGCGCGGTCGAGTTTAATTTGCCTAACTTTGATCATTTCAAAGTTGCCGACCGGTATATGTTCATCAACCCGTATGTAGCGCAATTACAGTTGCTGCGAGTGGTGCAAAAAGAAGTTGACCTCTTGCAACCGCACAAGTCAACGCTGACTATCGGCGATAAGTCGTTAGGGCTGACCGATTATCAGCTAGAAGTGAACCGTCAAGCTCAAGACTTCGAAAGAGTTAAGGTTATTGTTGGCCGTGTAGCTGAAGTTCAAGCAAGCGGTCAATCTAACGTGTCAAGTACGACCACGATTATTCAGAACGGAGCAAGCAGCGAAGATGTAACGCAGCTTAAGTTTGATATGAAACAATTGCAATCGATCATTAACGATAAGATACCGGCGGGCTATGTATCGCAAGCGGACTTTAACAAATTGAAAGCCGAAGTTGATAAGCTGAAAGGGGCAAGCTAATGGCAACCACTGATGATATGAAAAGCATTGCTGAAACGATTCGCAAGGCTCAGTATGGCAAAGATGTTCGGGAAGCTATCGCAAAAGGCTTTGAACTGTTAGCTGCAAAGCAAGACAAAGTCGATGGCTTTTTGGATTCATACGGGCTTGATGAAGACACTTTGAATGAACGATGAAAGAAGGTGAATAAATGGCATTACGAGAAAAAGCACGGCTAACGCTTGATTTAACCCGCTATCAAGACCAAATCTTAGACATTAGCGGATATTTCAAAGGCCGTGTAGGTGATACTGACGACTATTTGCCGGTGTATATCACTAGCAACAGTCTTCCCGTTGATATGCGGGGCTGGAAATACGAATATGGCGGTGTCGACAGTCAAGGATACGTTCACAAGCATATCTACCATGTTGAAGCTAATGATCGCAACGACCAAATCGCATTAGGACGGGTAACGTTACACTTTGACGAGCGCACATTTAACGTGCCTGGACACTGGCAACAGTTTTTTGTTCGGTTCATCGGGCGAGATGGTCAAACGGTATCAACCGTTGACATGGATTTTGATGTTATCGATGACCAGTTTTTTGCACACGTTGGGAATGCCGGCCGAGATTATATCGGAGAGTTTGAACGAATCCTTGAGCAAGTAACCGACAAAGGCAACGCGATTAAGGACAAGCTTAATGAAGCGGGCGAAACGTACAGTCAGGAATTCAGCGAATGGTTGGCTAAGTACAAGCAATCGTTGAACGACGCAATGGCAGAAGTGAACGACCCTAAGAATGGGTTGTACGTTCGCTATAATCAACTGCTGGAGATGACGCAACAAATCCAAGAAACGCTGAAACAAGCTCAGTTCCACGATCGAGCATGGCAATTCAGCGATGTCCCGACCATGCAAAGTTATGCTGCATTAGCTGCGAACGACCTTGCAATCACGAAGGGTTGGGATAACTACGATGACGGGCATGGCGCTGTTTGGCAAATTCGCGTTAAGCATAAGGACGAAACCCCAGACGGTACCAACGTCATTGCACTGTCTAATGGCATGGTTGCCGAGCGTAACGCAAGCATGGTTACGGCTGATAGTCTGGAAGACTTGCTTTACGGTTACGAAATCACAATCGTACACAATCAAGCCGATTATCCAGAGCCGAAAGTCATGTATTACGAATATGCAATCGGCACTGAACCTAACGGGCTAGGGAGTGGTCCAAGCGGATTTGGTCAGACTAACACAAAGCTAGTCCCTTGCATGGCTACGTATCCAGATGCTAACACGATTAAGGTTCGATTACCGCGCAATTTCTACCTTGATGACGCGCCTAACTTTGAATCGAGCGCCGGTGCATGGTATGTTCGTGACGGCTACAAGACGATCAAGGTCAGTCTGGGCAACGTTAACGCGCAACTGGCGTTGACTGGTGAAGGGAAAGGCAAGAGCGCACTTGCAGGCAGTTCGGGCTATTTCAGCAAGCCTACAAGTCCTAGTGATCTGCGGGCTATCTATATCGATGAGCACACGCAGCGGCTAGAATGGCGCAACTAAACTAATAGGGGGATATTAAGTTGAAGTATTATATTTATCAGGGTACAGGCACTAGTGGGGAACTTACTAAGATTGCGGAAGTTACCGACCAGAAAACCTACACGGTTACGGGTCTGCAAGCGAAAACGACCTATTGTTTTGCTGTAAGTAGTTACAACGGTCTGCGCGAAAGTGCCAAGTCGAACATCGTAACGGTAACTACGAGCGAAATCCCGGTACAATCCATTACGATTGCGATTGATAAGACTGCGCTTGAAGTTGGTGGTACGGCTAAGGCCAGCGTAACGGTAACGCCCACTAACGAAACGGACGGGGACTACACGCTGACCAGTACCACGCCGACGGTTGCAGCGGTTGATCAGTCTGGCAATATCAAGGCAATTGCGCCTGGTACAACCACGATTAAGGCAACTATTGGCACTAAGACGTCAAACGTGGTAACAATCACGGTCTATGAAGCACTGGTCAACGTATCTAACCTTACGTCAAGCAACGTAACAACTAACAGCGTTGGTTTGAGCTGGACTTAAAAAGCAGGTGATGTCATGCAGTATCGAGTACGCAACGGCACCGCTTTAATCGCAACTACAAGTAGTAAGAGTTATACGGTAACGGGTTTATTGCCTAACACTGCGTACAACTTAAGCGTAATGGCTTATAGCGGCTTGCGAGAAAGCGAATCAAAAAGTATTAGCGTACTGACACGAGGCATTCGCATTCGTGTTCCTACGACTTTAACAGTCGGTTCAACTGCCAACGTAATCTATCTGGAGTATCCACTCGGTATCGTGCCAATCGGCACTGAGCCTAGCGGTTTCTTTGGCGGTGGTAATCGACAAACGTTGCCGGTTAAAGTTGTCAGTGTATCTAATGGTGTTAGCACGTTAGAAATCACGAGTAAATTTAGCAACTTTTCCGACAACCAACTAATGCAAAGATTAGATGATGGTAGCTT
>ERZ791765.537-NODE-537-length-38833-cov-8.272887_pt1 | contig 38833 bp, 38 predicted proteins | sample MGYA00509949_ERZ791765 | MGnify/ENA primary metagenome ERZ791765 (study PRJEB30046, sample SAMN00791980) | human gut metagenome | study: EMG produced TPA metagenomics assembly of the A metagenome-wide association study of gut microbiota in type 2...
CGTGCTTAATGAGGTTTCTCACGAATTTAGCACGGCTATGCGCTTCGAAAAGTGCAAACGGTCCCCGTAAGAATTCATTCCGGCCGGATTCCCACCTCACGACAACCTTCAACCAGGGACGGAAGACTCCGCCAGCCCCCTCACCATACCGGACATGGTCTGTTCTGGACGCGTCCTCCGGGCCTCAGTTAAATCTCCATACAGAAAAAAGGTTCCCGCCACACCAAGCGGAAACCTTTTTTCTATTATAATGGGTTAATTGATTGTATAAATTGAAAGTTCCAAAAATTAAGCCATTGCGTTAACGGCTTTAGATAAACGGGATACTTTGCGGGAAGCTGTGTTTTTGTGGTAAACTCCCTTGGAAGTAGCCTTGTCAATCTCGCTGATAGCAACTAATAATGCAGCCTGTGCAGCAGCCTTGTCACCGGCAGTAATAGCAGCTTCAACTTTCTTGGTAACTGTTTTAACCTTGGATCTGATTGCTTTGTTTCTTGCAGCTCTTGTTTCAGCTACTAAAATTCTCTTCTTTGCAGATTTAATGTTAGCCAATCTGTACACCTCCATCTGATATATCATATATTATCAATTCTTTGGTTTGCATTAAAGCCTGGACACGGACAGTTCAATGTAAACATACTATTGTATTTTATCGAATAAAGTCAGGGATGTCAATATGTATTTTCCGGAATTATACAGTTTTTCCGGTATATTTTAGAACAAAAACAGAAAAACTAGGAAGAGATGGCATGAAAGGAGATTTTCGATGTTTAACCGGAAGAATAACAGTAATACCGATCAAAATAAAATAGGAGAGCTTCCGTCATTTGAAGCCAGGACCGACCTGGCGGTGGAAGAACAGGAAAGCTTTGCCGGGGACGGCGGGGAGATAAAGGGAGTGGCGCTTCGGGAGTGGCACCACAGAAACAGTCATATCAGATTGACGGAAGTTTCGATTATGGATGAGCAGGGAGCGCGGGCCATGGGAAAACCGGTGGGAACATATCTGACCCTTGACGTGCCGGATATGGCGGAAAAGGATGACGGATACCATGAAGAGGTAGCCGAGGAGCTTGGAAAACAATTGAATCTTCTGATTAAAAAAATGTGTCCGAATAAGAAAGAAAAAGCCTCAGTTCTTGTCGTGGGACTCGGTAATATCCAGGTGACGCCGGATTCCCTCGGTCCCCGGGTCGTGGATAACCTGCAGATGACCAGGCATTTTCTCGGTGAGTATGGCGAGGATTTCTGTGAAAGAAATGATTTGCCTGTATTGAGCGGAATTATTCCCGGAGTTATGGCACAGACGGGAATGGAGACGGCCGAAATTGTAAAAGGAGTAGTAGACGAGACGAAGCCGGACATGGTATTGGCTATTGATGCCCTGGCGGCAAGGAATGTGAGGCGTCTCGCATCCACAATCCAGCTCACGGATACGGGGATTCATCCGGGCTCAGGCGTCGGAAACCACAGGCACAGCATGACGAAAGACAGCCTTGGCGTGCCCGTTGCAGCCCTGGGAATACCGACTGTAGTGGGGGCAGCAGCGATCGTTCATGGAACTGTTGAGGCATTGATCCATACATTGGCTATGAACAGCGGTACGGAAGGCTATGCAAAATATATGGAAGATTTGGATCCGGAAAGCCAGTATGAACTGATACGTGAGCTGATGGAGCCGGAATTCGGACCGATGTTTGTGACTCCCCAGGATATTGATGAGAGGGTGAAACAGCTGAGTTTTACCGTATCGGAGGGAATACACCGGGCGTTGTACGGAAAGAAGAGTTAAAAGGGCTGTTCCGTACAGATTACCGTTCACACCATGCAAAAAGCGGCATGCCGTAAACAATAACATGCTTCGCGATGCACAGAAACGGCAAAAAACGCCGTTGATTGTGGTGAAAAGTTTACTTTTCAGCGCGTCGCGCCGTGCAACTCGGGATTTTCGTGCAGAATACGCACGAAAACACCTCGCGGAACACAACCGTATGAACAGTAACCCCGTACAGGTCCGAGGGAGGAAGAAATTGGAAAGAATCTGGTAAAAAGAACCGGCTTCTGCATAGAATGGTAGAAGGAGAGAATTTTTAAGGCGGGACAGACATGAGGCCGGGAAAAATAAGAATTATCAGAGAGTATATTGCAGGGAACAGAAAAATATCCATATTCCGGCCGGCAGCAGCAATCCTGTGCCTGTTCTTGTTTGCTTTTTTTGCAGGCAGGGCGGTTGGGAGACTTCCGTCAGCCGCGTGGAATATCATTACGGGCTCAATGGGGGGCTTTGAGAGCAGGACGGCCCTTTTTATATGGAAGAACTGGTATCCGTCGGCCGGATTTTCTGAAGCAGGATATGGAAATATGAAAGATGAGGCAGAGGATATGGCCGGCCGGCTGGCCGGTTTTATTCTGAAACAGGTACCTTACTACAGGATGGCGGAAGGCGGACAGGAAAAGCTCCGCAGGGAGCTGGAGCCGGATCCCTCTTATGCAGATTATCTGGAGAGCAGCCGGATTTTAAAAGAGTATGAGTGCCTTGTGAGAGATTTGGAGGGCAGCAGCGTACTGACTTCGGGAGGGGTTACTACATACAGGGATACGGAAGAGCTGGCGGATAATTCCGGAGCGTACGGAGAGAATGAACTTACAGATGGCGCGGTACAGGGGCAGAACCAGGGAAAAGGACAGGAAGACTTAATACAGACCGCCGGAGGACAAAATCAGGCCGGCAGCCGGATATCAGGCGGTCGTCCGGCCGGTGACGCGCTGTTAAATAAAGGGACTGTCAGCGCTTCGGGGATCAAATATGTTTCGGAGCAGCTTGCCGACTATGATTTCCTGATGAAGCATTTTTATACGGTTCATCCCACAACGACGGCCGGCAGGGACATGATGAGCGCCGGTACTTTTTTATCTGAGAATTTTGCTCTCACACAGGGGAACGATAAACCCCAGATTTTGATTTACCATACACACTCCCAGGAGGAATTTACCGATTTTCATGAGGGCAATAAAGAAGCAACAATTGTCGGGGTAGGAAATTACCTCACGGAGCTTTTGCAGCAGAAAGGCTATAATGTGATACATGACACGTCGGTGTATGACCTCAGGGATGGAAAGCTGGATCGGAGCAAGGCTTATACATATGCATTAGAAGGAGTCACGGCAATTTTACAGAAATATCCGTCAATTCAGGTGGTTCTCGATATTCACAGGGACGGCGTGAAGGAGACGACGCATCTTGTAAAAGAGATAAATGGAAAACCGACTGCTACCATCATGTTTTTTAACGGAACCAGCCAGACTCCGGAAGGCCCGATTGAATATTTGAAAAATCCTTACAGAACGGATAATATGGCTTTCAGCTTCCAGATGAAGCTCTGTGCCGATGCCTGTTACCCCGGATTTACGAGAAAAATTTATCTGAAAGGTCTCCGATATAACCAGCATGTCAGGCCCTGCTCGGCGTTAATCGAGGTTGGCGCTCAGAACAATACATATGAAGAGGCCAGGAATGCGATGGAACCTCTGGCGGAGCTGCTGGATATGGTGGTAAGGCCGGAAGGCTAGCAGCTTCACACATCTTTAATAAAATCATATGTGGAGTTGCGGTAGTAGTATTTAACAAATAAAAATCCAAGCAGGGTTACCAGCGTCGTTAAAATACCGCCTTCTATTCCGAAGATACCGCCTGTGATAAAGTTATCGGCTGTAAAGTGTGTTGTAATCATTCCGGTAACGTTAATTCCGCTGACAGGCATACCAAAGACAAGGCCCTGGAAAGAGTTCCAGGTGAAGTGATATCCGATGCACATCCATATATTACCTGAGCGTATATACATATAAGAAAACAGCAGCCCTGCCAGAATGATGTTACAAACGGAAAAAAAGTCACCCCGTTATTTCCCAGATGTATAAGTCCAAAAATAAAAGAGGGGACCAGCACAATAAAAGGAAGGTTTCCCACCCTGCGCAGGGTGGACATCAGAAATCCCCTGTTTATGATTTCTTCTCCCAGGGCTACGAATATAAGGACAATGAGCCACCATAACTGAAGGATTGAAAAAGATGGTACCCATGATTCGACAACTGCCTGGCCGGAGACGACTGTAATGAAAAATACGGTGAAACAGCAGAGAGCGCCGAGAAACATGCCGGCATACAACTCCTTATACCTCATTTTAACGGGCTTCAGCCCCATGGAGGAAAGAGAGCGTTTCATCACCAAACACCATGCGCCGATTGGCGTCAGTATCATAACTAAGTCATATAATATCTGCATGTAGAATGGTAAGAATATATTATACACCCAATCAAAGACGGCATCCGGCTGCTCTCCTGCAGAGGGATAATGACCGCTGGCGCTCAGTAAGTTTTGTAATAACCCAATAGACAGAAACGACAGTAAATCGGTGATGGCATACAATGCCGCCCATACAAGCAGGATAATCCAACCGGAACGAATCTGACCGCGTTTGTTTTTAATTACTGGATTGTTTAGAAGAAAGTTCATAATTTTCCACCTTTTTGATTTATTATAATGAGTCATTCTAATGCTATCATAACGATTATTGAGTGAAAGTACAATAATTTAGTTAAATTTATTTGATGATACGGAAACTGTGCAGATGCGTGAAACGGGTGTGGTCCATATGGTAAATTATCATTGTGAATCAAAAAAGAGTCGCTTAACTGGTTATTAAGCGACTCTTTTTTTACGGTTTTCATCATTTCCGCTCGATTCCTGTAAATTATATCACCCTTTCTGAGGATGGTCAACTGATAAAAAATGAATGTTAAGGGAATAAATGTAAAATATTTTCTTATTTTTCTTCCTTATATGCCGGTTTTTATTCAAAACAGGCGTTTTCAAAGCGCAATCTGAATAGGGTCTCTACTGTGAAATGAAGATAATCCCCCTTTTAGCAAAAAAAAGAGTCGCTTAATAACCAGTTAAGCGAACCTTTTGAAAGAAAAGGAGGGCTTTTGTGAGCTGGTATGTCTTACAATGCAGAACCGGTCGGGAAGGCGAAATTATACGCTCCTGCAGGCAGCATATTTCAGCGGATGCTCTTAAGGAAGTGTTCTCATTTCGTTGCGAGAGGCTGTGGCGTACAGACGGAGTCTGGAAACTTGTTGAAAAAGAAATGTTTCCGGGATACGTTTTTCTGGAGAGCAGCCGGCCCGACAAGCTGTCGGAGGAGCTGGAGGCCTACAGAAAGATTCTGAGAGTCATGGAAGAACCGGGATATTTAATTTCTGTGTACGAGGAGGAAGAGGAATATCTCAGAAAGCTTTGCGGAGAGCGGCATTATCTCAAAATGTCCTTCGGTTATAAGGATAAAGAAAAGGGAAGGTCTTTTATAACAGAGGGCCCGCTTAAGGGACTGGAGAATCAGATTGCCAAATATGATTGGCACCGTCGTTTTGCCCAACTCAGAATACCTGTTTCCAGAAAAGAGGTAGTAGTCTGGGCGGGGATCGGATTCGATGAGAGGATCCTGGTAGATCGGGATGACGGGAGGCCGGGAATAGCGCAGGAGGAAATGCAGTTTCTGGTTTCATAAATTTGTAAAATATACAGGAGGGCTGTACAGCTATTGAGGCATGCAGCCGGACGGTATTGTTATAATAGTGAATATAATCCTGGGATTTTTCAAATAAAATTCCAGGGATGGCGAAGCTATGTCTTTTTAAGGCAGAAAGGGAGCAGGAATATGTGGTATGTAATTCAGACTGTGACCGGGAAAGAAGAGGAACTGATGCTCTTTATAAGGAACATACTTTGCCGGGAGCGCTATGAATCGTGCTTTGTAATATATGCACAATGGATGAAACGGCTGGGAGGCGAGTGGCAGATACAGGTGCGGCCGCTATTTCCCGGCTATGTTTTTATAGACACGGAGGAGCCGGAACGGCTCTATATGGATCTGAAGGCGGTGCCGAAATTCTCAAGACTGCTGGGGACTGGAACGGATGAATTCGTTCCGGTGAAGAAGGAAGAGGAGAAATTCCTTAGAATGATAACCGGCGGCAGCGGGGAAATGGCAGATGAACCTGCGATAGAACGGATGGAAAGAGCTGATGATGCGACCGTGAAGCTGACGGTTGTGGAGACGAAACTGGACGGCGGGATTCGTTCAATGGAAGGAGCGCTTTCCTGCTTTGCCAGCGATGATGTCAGGTTAAATCTTCATAAGCGGTATGCGGTGGTAAAGACACGGATGCTGGGGGAGGAGAGAACGCTGGTGTTTGGTATAAGACTAAAAAAGGACAGGTAAATACGGGGAGGCATGTGATAGAAGAATGTATCAGAAATATATAAAAAGATGGTTAGATATTTGTTTATCCGGTCTGGGGCTGATGATTTTATCGCCCTTTTTTTTATTGATTATTATAGCGATAAAAAAAGATTCTTCCGGACCGGTTCTGTTCAAACAAAAAAGAGTGGGGATTCATAAAACTCATTTTAATATTTTGAAGTTCCGGACAATGCGTACCGATACGCCGAAAGATATGCCGACGCACATGCTGGCGGATCCGGAGCAATACATAACGAAGGTGGGAAAATTTCTGCGGAAGACGTCACTGGACGAACTGCCGCAGATTATTAATATCTTGAAAGGTGATATGAGTATTATCGGTCCCAGGCCGGCTCTTTGGAATCAGTATGATCTGATCGCGGAGAGGGATAAATATGGGGCCAATGGTGTGATGCCGGGGTTGACCGGATGGGCGCAGATCAACGGAAGGGACGAGCTGGAGATCCCAGTGAAAGCCAGGATGGACGGGGAGTATGTGAAGCGGCTGAGCTTCCAGTTTGACTGTATCTGTTTTTTGGGCACGATTCTGTCGGTGTTCAGGCACGACGGAGTAGTTGAAGGCGGAACTGGGGAGATGAAAAAAAGAGGAGAAAGAGATAGAGTATGAATCAAATACCACACATTATGACAAATGACAAACTCGTCCTCATCGGGGTCACCGGTTTAAAGTCAGGAGGAGTACTGATAGATCATATAGCGTCAAATCTGGATAAAGTGAAAACTTTATTTCCGGGTGGAATTGTGGTTATCTGTCGTGAAACATCAAAGACAGAAAAAGTAGAGAAATTGCTTCCGGATGTGACCATAAAACGGGGAGAGATTACTGATGAAAGTTTTCTATCTGATTCGCTCAGTGGCTGTGATACGCTAATTCATGTTGCGGGTATCCACTGGTCGAGAGAAATAGTTAACGCTGCTGCGTATAACAATATAAGACGGCTCATCCTTGTACACACAACAGGTATCTATAGTAAGTACAAAGCGGCAGGGGAAGAATACAGACACATTGATGATTATGTAGAAAAACAATGCAAAGAGAACAACATTATCCTGACAATTTTGCGCCCGACTATGATTTACGGAAACATTCATGATATGAATGTGGTGAAATTTATTTCATTAGTGGATAAATTTCCGATTATGCCAATTGTCAGAAGTGCGAGGTTTGAACTTCAGCCGGTTCATTATAAGGATCTCGGAAAAGCATATTATGATGTTCTAATGAATGAGAAAACTTGCGGCCATAATTACAATCTTTCAGGCGGCGAGATAATTCAACTTCGGGATATGCTCACCGTAATCGGGGAGAACCTTGGAAAGAAAGTCATATTCATCAGCTGTCCATTCTGGATCGCTTACGGTGGTGCCTGGGGATTGTATTGCGCGTCCTTTGGTCGTATTGATTATAGAGAGAAAGTTCAAAGGCTTTGTGAGCCAAGAGTATATGATCATGATGATGCAACAAGAGATTTCGGATATAACCCCAGGATGTTTCGGATTGGTATTGTTGATGAAGTTAAGGAGTATTTGCAGAATAAATGAAAACATAATTTAGTATTCCCTTGGAGTTATTCAGTGTGCTTCATAGTTACGAATATTAGGTTGACAAAGGAGAAAGAAAAATGCGAATAGCTTTCATATATGAGAGTGGATTTGCCGGAAATAATGGATCGAATCATTTGTTATGTACCACGATTGAAAAAATGCTTCAGAGAGGACATTCCGTTGATTTAATAGAGGCGGTTTCTGTTCGAGATAATCCGGATTATCCTCCGCAACTTGCTCAACATAATTTCCAATGCCATACGATTGAGCTTAAAGAAACGAAAAAGACGAACTTTATAGGCAGATATCTGTATGGACTTAGTTTTGTGCGGGAATCAACTAAATTGGCAAAAGATTTGGATGTTGATTTATTTTTCGTACAGTCTGTTCCAACTGTATCATTTACTATTCGAAGATTAAAAAAATATGGCAAGCCAATTATATATAACATTCACGATGTGTTTCCCGGGTCAGCTTTTGAACTGGGCGTTGTTAAAAGTAAGATACTTGACTATATACTTAAAAGAATCCAGCGCATCGGTTTTAAATTAGCAGACAGAATCATAGTTGTTTCTGATGACATGCGAGATGTTCTTGTCAAGGAGAAAACTGACCCCAATAAACTTTTTATCGTAAACACCTGGTATGACTCGGATAGCATCAGATATATAGCACCAGACGTAAACACTTTTGTTAAAGAATATAACATTGATACTTCTAAATTGATTATCCAATATGCCGGAAATGTGGGACAGGTTTTTGGTCTGGATGAGTTTGTTGAGCTTGTGAATGCGCTGAAAGATAATAAGACTGTTGAATTTCACATTGTCGGTCAGGGTGTAAAAATTGAGGAACTTAAAAACAGAACGCAGGGTTCAAATATAAAGTTTTTCGGATGGCAAAAACAGGAGCGGATGAGTGAAATATACAGTTATTGTGATATGGAGATAATTCCACTTCATCACGGTGTTATTGGTAATAATGTGCCGAGCAAGATGGCATTATCACTGGCAGTTGGAAAACCGGTTATAAACATTGTTGAGAAGTCTGGGTATTATATGCTTTTTAAGGATAACCACATCGGATATTCATTTACTCAAAATGAAATCAATGATGCGATAGACATAATAAATGAAATTTCAAAAGACAAAAGCTGTCTTAAGGCTTATCGGGAAGACACAAGAGAGTTTGCTGATAGGGTTTACTCGAAAGATAAAAATAATGACAGATTATTAGATATGCTTGAGGAACTTCAGAAAGGGTGGAAATATAAAGCATGAGCATCTTTAAAGATAGTATTTTGTTAATTACTGGGGGAACGGGGTCTTTTGGAAACGCAGTGCTGGAGCGTTTCGTTAATACAGATATAAAAGAAATTCGTATTTTTTCCCGTGACGAGAAAAAACAGGATGAAATGCGACATCATTACAATAGTGATAAACTTAAATTTTATATTGGAGATGTCAGAGATATAAATACAATTCGCTCCGCAATTAATGGTGTAGAGTATATATTCCACGCCGCAGCTCTAAAACAGGTTCCTTCTTGCGAGTTTTTCCCCTTAGAGGCAGTTAAGACAAATGTAATAGGAACTGATAATGTATTGACGGCCGCCATTGAGGCCGGTGTACATAAAGTTGTTTGCTTGTCTACTGACAAGGCAGCGTATCCCATTAATGCTATGGGTACAAGTAAGGCCATGATGGAAAAGGTTATTATAGCGAAGGCAAGAAACGCAGATCCCCGAAGAACTCGAATTTGCTGTACTCGATACGGAAATGTAATGGCATCGAGAGGCTCCGTTATTCCTTTGTTTATTGATAAAATTAAAGAAGGCCTTCCGTTGACGGTTACGGATGGCAGCATGACAAGATTTATTATGAATCTGGATGAGGCTGTGGATCTGGTTCTCTATGCCTTTGAACACGGCTCACAAGGTGATTTATTTGTTCAAAAAGCGGATGCAAGCACAATATCAGATTTAACCCAGGCAATCAAAGAACTCTTTGGAATGCCTGATTATCCGGTTCAAACAATTGGAATCAGACATGGCGAGAAGATGTACGAAACCTTATTGACTAATGAAGAATGCGCAAGAGCAGAGGATTGCGGTAGATTTTATAGAGTTGTAGCCGATAATCGCAACCTTAATTACGAGAAATATCTTTCGCAGGGGAATATTAAACGGAGTAGTTTGTCTGAATTCAATTCTAATAATACAAACCTGCTGGACGTTGAAGGAGTGAAAAAGAAACTTCTTACATGTGAAATGGTTATCAATGAGTTGAAGGCATGGAAAGAGCGTAAGGGAGAATAATATGAAATTTTTAGTTCTTGGGTGTAATGGCATGGCAGGTCATATGATAAGCCTTTATCTGAAAGAGCGGGGGCACGATGTTCTGGGGGTTGCTCTTACAAAGTCTCCCTTGGTAAACTCTATCGTTGGTGATGCTATGGATGCAACATTTATAAGGGATCTCGTTGGTGTAAATAAGTTTGATTCAGTTATTAACTGTATTGGCCTTTTAAATCAAGTTTGCGAAGAGCATAAGGCAAATGCAGTGTACCTAAACTCTTTCTTTCCGCATCAACTTGCCATGTTTACAGATGGAACAGATACCCAAGTTATTCATATGAGTACGGATTGTGTATTTAGTGGGAAACGAGGGCATTATACCGAAGATGATTTTCGTGATGGGGGTACATTCTATGACCGTACTAAGGCTCTTGGGGAATTGGAGGATGATAAGAACATCACTCTTCGAAATTCAATTGTTGGACCCGATATAAATCAAAATGGTATTGGACTTCTAAATTGGTTCATGCAACAGCATGGCGAAGTGACTGGCTATACAGGAGCAATGTGGACTGGTCAGACAACACTTCAGCTTGCTATGACAATGGAAGCGGCAGCAAAGGAGAGGGCACACGGATTATACAACACAGTACCAGACACCAGTATATCCAAGTGTGATTTGTTACGGTTGTTTAATAAGTATATTCGTAAGGAAAAGGTGACAGTCGTACCTGTTAGCAAGATAGCGGCAGATAAATCATTGAAACGGACCAGATGGGATTTTAGTTATAGAATACCAGACTATGAGCAGATGGTGGCAGAACTGGCTGAGTGGATGAGGGCCCATAAAGAACTGTATCTGCATTATGATTTGTGAAGTTTATTATGGAAACATAATAATCGAAAATACGTGTTCACTCAAGTGAAACAAAATGGAAGAGAGGCGAGTGTTGCTGATGAATGGAGAATTTGTAAACTATCTAAAAAAAGTCTTTATCAAGGCTATACTGCATTTCTTTTGGTTATTTCCGTTAAATGAAAAAAAAATAACTTTGCTAAATGAATTATCATATACATTTGGCGATAGCTTAAAATATTTTGATATCTATTTACATAATTTGTCAAACAAAGAGTATAAAATTGTATTTCCCATAAAAGATGGAGCACCGCCCTCAGTATATTCTGATGATGTTATTGTGGTTCCAGGTTCTTTTAAGTATTTCAAGGAAATAATCACAAGCGGCATAATTATAACGAATGCTGGAGGAGTATCTTACTTACCTAAAAGGAAAAAACAACGGATCATCAGTACATGGCATGGAGGAGGTCCATACAAAAAAACCAGTACGGATGTTTATGATAATTACTGGTATAAAAAGCAGGCAGAGATGAATGCTAATAACACTGACTTCATATTATCTTCTTGTGAATATTTCTCGGCATTTGAAGCAAAGTCTATGGGATATAAGCCAGAAGAGATTATTCGCGCAGGATTACCTAGAAACGATATTTTATTCATTGACCATGACAGTATAAAAAAGAAGGTAAGGAAATATTATGCGATTCCAGATAATACCAAATTTATTCTATTTGCTCCTACATTTAGATCAAAAGAGAATGAGTTTTCCGATCTGGGTGCTATAAAGAATTACATCGAACTTGATCCGGGTATGCTCATCAGCACACTTGAAGAAAGGTATCATTGTAAATGGGTGTGTGGAATTAGGCTTCATCCTAAACTTGCAAACATAGATATGAGTAAATTGAATGTTATAAATTGTACGAACTACCCTGATATGCAAGAACTGCTATGTTGCGCAGATGCAGTAATTTCAGACTATTCATCGTTGATATGGGACTATTCTTTTACGTACAGGCCGATTTTTCTATATGCTCCTGATATTAAGCAGTATGAAGAGGAGAGAGGATTTTACATGCCATCATCCGATTGGCCATATCCGATTGCACACAATAATGAAGAAATGCGAAAAATCATCCTGGAATATGATGAAAATAAGTATATTCAAAGAGTTAAAGAGCATCATAAAGCATCTGGAAGCTTTGAAAATGGTAATGCATGCGAAATTTTATTGAAGCTCATAGAACAACATTGATAAATATCGAACTTAATAATTAGATGGTGAATTTCAAATCTAAGATTCGGAGAATATCCTCATGATTTTAGACGTATTAGTATATCTTGCTGTTTTCGCAGTAAGTTTAATAATGGCAGCAATTTTTCAGAAGATTCATAACACCGCGAAGACTAGATACTTATCAGCAGGTGTTGTGAAATTAAATACATTTACATATTGCATTAATGGGTGTCTGTCTGTTTTCCCGGTAATAGCTATGTTCGGTTTACGCTATGGCATTGGCACAGATTATTTTAACTATGAGCAAATTTATAACGCGGTACACGGAACATCGATATGTGATTATTGGAGCCTACACAACCAGAATTTCAGCTACTTTTATATTGAACCTGGATATTATGCCTTAAACAAAATATTTCCGTCTTTTAGATGGCTGCTATGGGGAACAGGAATACTATTATTTACCCTGCTTCTTATTGCAATTAAAGATTATTCAAAGCAAATTAATTTTGCTTTTGCTTTGTTTATTTATTTATCAACACAATATATATACGCACTGAACGGCATGAGATTTGCCATTGCGATTGTTCTGATTCTAATCGGGTATAAGTTTTTAATCCAGAACAGGACAAAAACGTTTGTGTTGATGGTGCTTTTGGCCTCGCTATTTCATCAAACTGCTCTTTTTTGTTTGGCTATGGTGTTTCTGAAACGGTACAAATATAAAGGTGTTGACGGAATCCGCAATATTGTTCTTATCGCAATGATTCTGTCATTCCCGTTATTGTGTAAATTTTTGCTTGAGATACTTAGTCATATTTCTCTCTTTGAGCGCTATTTCGATACATTTCAGTATTCAGCAAGTATGACTATGACCATTAGCTGGACGTGGGTATTGCATGTCATACCAGTAATACTTCCTCTGATAATATTGTGTGGAAAAGAAATATTCGATGCTGAGAATACTGATATTTTATTTCGAATCTGCGTTATGGAAGTGCCTTTTCGAATGCTGGGATTATTTAATACTTGGTATACTAGATTCGCCAGATATTCCCAGATAGCATTAGTTATATTTGTTCCTTTAGTATTGTCAAAGATTCAAAACAAGCAGAAGAAAGCAATTTTATATCTATATTACATCGCTTGGTTTGTATTTTATTTTGCTTATTATGCGATTGTCAATGATCAAGGAGATTCACTGCCTTATGTCTGGATATTTTCTTAATATTGATGATATAAAATGAAATATTTATATGCCAGACTGAGTTTTAGATAATTAAAAATCGTTAATTTGATGGGATTTAAGTTATTTCAGTATTTTATTTGTTTCTATTTTGTAATCTATAAAAAAAAGGAGATCTGCCATGTATTACGTCAATGAAAAGATTAAAAATACCTATCGCGTTCCGCAGCCCGAGGGAAGAGGAGCTTATATACGCCTGGATCAGAATGAGAACCCGGATGGTGTTCCGCAGTGGCTGTTTGAATCCGTAATGGACAGAGTGACGCCTGAATTTCTGTCTATCTATCCCGAGGAAACAGTCCCAACCATGAAGTATGCCAGAATGCTTGGCTTAGAGAAGGAGAAGGTTACTTTCACAGATGGAAGCACGGTGGGCATGGGATATATCATTAAAGTTTTCGGAGAACCCGGGAAAGATATTCTTTGCGTGACCCCTTCTTTCGCAATGTATGAGGTGTATTCGAAAATGATTGGCATGAACGTCAGGCAGCTCGAATATGAAGGTGATTTCTCCTATAAAGTAGAGAACACTTTAAGTGCCATCAACGAGAATACTGGAATTGTTGTTCTTGTTAATCCTAACATGCCAATTGGTAATGTTTACAGCAGAAATGAAATTACTAAAATAATTGAAAAAGCCAGAAATTATGATGCTATCGTTATCATTGATGAAGCCTATTACTATTTCTATGATAAGACATCCATCGATCTTGTGAAGGAATATGATAATGTGTTTGTCTTGCGGACATTCTCTAAGATGCTTTCCATTCCTTCACTTCGCCTCGGTGTCATCATGTCCTCGTCGGAGAACATCAGGTACATCAATAACTATAAGCCCCATTACACTGTCAACTCCATTGCACTACTTTTTGCTGAGGCTATTGTGGACAATCACGACAGGTTGATTACAGAGTTGAAGAAACAGTATTTGGAGGGCAAGGATTACATCAACAAGGCTCTGGCTGAGAACGGATACGAGACACTTCCTTCCGAAGGGTGTTATATTTGCATTAAGCCAAAGTACAAAACTTCCAGAGAGCTGACCGATCTTCTGAAAGAAAAAAACATACTAATCCTGTGTGGCAAGGATGGTCTCACAGGATGGCTGCGCTTGACAATTGCACACAAAAAATATATGGAAACTTTTATGGATATATTGCTTGAGATAGACAAGGCTTGAAAGATATGAGTATGAAAAATTATGTGATCTTATTGGCAGGCGGTGTCGGGAAGCGAATGCAGACTGATATTCCGAAGCAGTTCATTGTGGTAGAGGGAAGACCGATCATTGTTCATACAGCCGAAAGATTCCAATGTAATCCGCAGATTGAGAGTATTGTTATTGTTTGTGTACCGGAGTGGATTGACAATCTTCGTTCTCTTGTTGAGAAATACTCGCTGACCAAGGTGCGATGGATTATAGAAGGCGGCAGTACCGGACATGATTCTATTCGCAATGGTGTGTTCTTTTTGAAAGACAAGATCGACTCGGATGATTATATCATTGTTCATGATGCTGTACGACCTATATTGCCACAAAAAGCGATTGATGAAGTAATCCGAGTATCTCATGAAAAAGGTAATGCTTCATCATCCATTGCGTGCCATCCTCCAATCGTTTACACAGAAGATTTTGAGTCTGGAATTGCTGATGTGGATAGAGAGCACGTTATGCTGACCGCTTCCCCACAGGCATTCAGGTACGGACTTGCTTTGGAATGTTATGAAAAGGCCGAAGAAGAGAACATGCACAATTTTACCTTCACAAGCTCATTGCTCATACATTGCGGGGAGCGGGTGTACTTTGCCAAGGGAACGACCAGCAACATTAAAATAACAACCAAAGAGGATTTGGCTTTGTTCGAAGCCTTGATGAAGGTTCCCGAGGAATTGCTGTTTAGCTAAAGCTTACAATCCAACATTAAGGGAGTGAGTGAGATATGAATTGTTCAGAATATTTAGTGGATTTTCTTATTAATCATGGCGTAACAGATGTGTTTGGTTATGCCGGCGGTTATATTGTGCCGTTTATGGATGCATTATACAAACGACAGGATGAAATAAAGACGCATGTCTGCTATAACGAACAAGGCTGCGCTCTTGCGGCAGTCGGTTTTGCTAGGACAAGTGGGAATATGGGAGTTTATTTTACAACTTCCGGTCCCGGTGCTGTAAATGCTTTGGGAGGCATGGCTGATGCGTGGTTTGATGGATTACCGCTCATGGGTATCTGCGGAAACGTACCTACGAATGAAATGAAGGGCTTTTCTGGCATCCGTCAGAATGGTTTTCAGGAAATGGATATTGTTTCCATGACAAGGAACATTACAAAATACTCTGTGACAGCAAACAGTACAGAAGGATTTCCAGATATCACCAGCAGGGCTTATAACATGGCCATGCTTGGAAGGAAGGGAGGCGTTATCATTGATTTTCCGCTCGATATACAACAAGCCGATATTATTGGTGGGTAATGGCGTCAGAAGCGCGGACGCAGTAAGCATGGTTCACGAGTTTGCAAAGAAGACGAATATCCCTGTCCTGACAACAATGAATGGTGTTGATCTGGCGCAGGATGATCTTCACATTGGCTATATTGGAACCCACGGTAACCGTATAGCGAATATGATTCTAAATGAATGTGACTTAGTTATTTCAGTTGGAGCCCGTCTCGGTATCCGTCAAGTGGGACGGACAGCAAAAAAGTTTGCCCCAAAGGCTGACCTGGTACGTTGCGATATAGATGAATATGAACTGAGCCGGAATATTAAGGTTGATGAGAAGAAGTATCAGACGGATGCCCGGGATTTTATGAGAATGCTTTTGGCGGAAGATGTTGCCGATTATTCTGCCTGGAAAGCGCAATGTCTGGAAGCGAAAAAAATACTGGAGGACTATGATAAGCAACCGGGAAATATGGCGGTAGAGAAAATTGCGTCATTACTTCCGCCGGATCCTGTTGTCTCCGTTGATGTAGGAATGAATCAGTGTTGGTGTGCACAGTCGTTGGTTCTGAAAGGGTATAAAGGACGGATACATATCAGCGGAGGTTATGGAACCATGGGGTGCGGTCTCCCTTATGCGATTGGCTCCTGCATTTCGATGGGCAGTCAGGTATCTTATTGTGTCACCGGAGACGGAGGCTTCCAAATGAATATTCAAGAGTTAGAGACTGTAAAACGGGAAAATTTACCTATTAAGATATTTATCCTGAATAACAGAGTGCTCGGGAAAATCAGTGAAACACAGCATCTGGAGCACAAAGACCGCTTCGCCAATACAACGGCTGGCAGTGGATATACCGTTCCGGCATTTGATAGAATAGCCGAAGCATATGGGATTAGGGCAGTAAAACTGAGTTCATATGATGAACTTGATAAGTACGCATCTTGGGTCGCGGACAATGAGCCTTGTTTGTTCGATATTCCGTTGCCTGAGAACAGTCTGTTGACTCCGAAGATCAAGTTTGAAACACAGGTAATCAGACCGGAACTGGACAACGCTGTTGTAAGCAGCGTGAAAAGAATTTTAGGAAGATGATTTAATTTTAAATAAATAGCCGCGTGGTATATGGTAATAAAATGTTCATCGATATCTATGGGGGAGAATATGCTAGTTAGTGTTATTGTACCAATATACAATGTATCGTTAGAGTTGCTTCATCGATGTATTGAAAGTGTAAGACATCAAGCTGAAAATGATGTTGAAATCATCATCATTGATGACGGAAGTGATCAGAATAATTCTGATTTATATAGAAAAATATGTAATGAATACTGCGATACACATTATTACAGGCAAACAAATTCCGGCCCTTCTGTCGCAAGAAACGTAGGGGTTGAAAAAGCACAAGGAGAGTATATTCTATTCTTAGATTCCGATGATTATATTACCGATAAGTGCTTTGAACAGGCAACAGGTATCATAAACACATATCGTCCGGATATTGTGATTGGTTATACTTATAGAGATTTATCAGATGAGGGAAAAATAAAACATACGGCGGTTGATGAAAGTCCCGAGAAATTGGTACTTGATGATGAAAAGGAAATGGCTGTACTCCTAAATCACATGCTTGGATACGAGGAAGCCAAGTATGTTTATAAGAATGGATATATTGGTGAAGGACCATGTTGTCGTTTCTTTCGACGTGAATTATTTGATAATAGCTTATTTGATGTCATTCCAAGATGGAGCGAAGATACATTATGGAATATAGAATTATTAAGGAAATGTCATACAGCAGTTATTTGTAAATCACGATGGTATATATATGCCGTTAGAAAAGGCTCGACGGTGCAGGGATACAGAAACAATTGTTACGAAGAATTCATGTATATTACAGAAAAAGTTAGTTCTGTAGGACATTCTATTTGGAACGGAAATATAGATAAAGGCGTTGCATGTAGCGTATGGCGTGCTATATTTATCCTTTCCAGGGGATATGTTTTTAACAGTAAAAATACAGAGTCATTTGGCAGGAGATATCAAATCTTAAAAAGAGCAATAAAGAGCACTCAGTTTCAAAACGCAATACGATTAATAGACTTCCACTTTGAAACAAGAAGAACCAGAAGAATTATGAAGGAGATTCTTAAGTTCACTATGAAAACTCGTCTATATCTTTTTACATATATGGGGATTAAACTTTATGTAGGTAAGATGTCGTAAAACCTGTATACATATGATATTTGATGTTTCCAGGTAGTGTAAAGTGGTTTATGAAAAACTGGAGTAAAAAATAGGTTCCATTAGAATCTTGGAAATTGCAGATGCGTTAGTTTATGGCAGTGTCCACCGCCCTTGATGATTTCGATGGCGATTTTATAATGAAGAAGGGGGTTGTTTTATGAAACAGTTTGCTTTTTATCTTCCACAATTTCATAGAATTCCAGAAAATGATGAATGGTGGGGAAGTGGTTTTACAGAGTGGAGAAATGTCAAAAATGCAACGCCTCTTTTTAAAGGACATATGCAGCCTAAAGTTCCACTAGATAATAATTATTATAACTTACTTAACAAAAAGACCGTGGTTGAACAGACTGCTTTGTTACATAAATACGGTTTAAGTGGACTAATATATTATCATTACTATTTTAATGGAAAAACATTATTAGAAAAGCCAGCGGAAAATCTACTCTCCTGGACTGACATTTCTCAACCTTTTTTCTTTTGTTGGGCAAACCATACATGGTATAGATCTTGGGAGGGGTCAAAAGAAGTTTTAATAGAACAAACATATGGTACTGAGTCCGATTGGGAAAAGCATTTTGAATATTTATTGCCTTTTTTTAAAGATAGTCGATATGAAAAAAAGAATAATAAACCTTTATTTATGATCTTTAATAGTGAATTTCAAAAAAAGAAGGAAATGTTTGATTATTTTGAAAAGAAATGTATTGAAAATGGTTTCTCGGGAATTTGTATTATCGAGACTTGTGAGAATATTGATAATATGGATGTTCAGCAAAAGAGTAAAAGCAACCAATGTGAGTATTTATTTTTACGTGAACCAACTGTCAGTAGAAATGCATATATAAAGAGTTTAAGATATGCACCAATACGTTTGATAAGAAAATTAAAGAGACTATTGTGTGGTCCTTATGTTATTAAATTCAATGGGAATCGATTATTTGATTTAATGTGTTGTTATAAATTAGGGAATAAGAGCATTGCAAGAGGTGTGTTTTTTGAATGGGATAATACGCCACGTCATTCTATAAGAGGAACAATTATTACGCCGCCAGATAAAAAAAGGTATTTGCAATATATGGATAGTATAAAAGACACGGAATATTTATTTATAAATGCTTGGAATGAATGGGCGGAAGGAATGATGCTAGAACCAACGGTAGAAAATAAATATAAATATTTGGAATGGATTTCCTGTTGGATAGCCAATGATAAATTACGAGGAAAAAGATAAATATGAGAACTGAAAAAAAAGATTGTTTTTATTTTCCTTTCCATATCGGAAGCGGTAATAGAGGCTGTGAAGGAATTATTGAAGGAATTTATACTATTATAGGCAAAGAGTGTGGAGAATATATTCTTCTGGATGAAAATGTAGATGAAAAAAAGTTAGATGAAACCTTTGGAATCTCTTTTTTTGCTTCCCTAAATGTAATGTATAATTTCGAAAATTATGGGTGGCTACAAAGGAATTTTCATAAGACGATTAGAAAACTTGGCATTAGGAAACATTATTATAAATTGTTACCTTATAAAAAGTTTTTAAAAAATGTAAATGACAGATCTATTGTGTTTTTTACAGGTGGAGATCTCTACTGTTATGATAAAATGGCTGAATTAAATGCCGAGCTACACGAAGAAATAAAGAAAGAGGAAGTAAAAACCGTATTATTTGGGTGTTCTGTTGCAGAAGAATTTTTGACAAGTAAAGTTTTGAAACAATTAAGTTTATATGATTTGATTGTTTGCCGAGAAAGCTTATCTGTAAAAAATCTCAAGAAAAACGGCATTACGAATAATGTTATCCAGTGCCCTGATCCGGCATTTGTGTTGGAACCGGAAGAAGTGCCTTTGCCAAATTGCTTTGAAAATAAAGTAGTAGGCATTAACATAAGTGATTTAGTTGGTGCAAACAAATCATTGGATTCAATTTATGGAAATAATATAAGAAAGTTAGTTCAGTATATCTTAGATAAAACAACATATTCAATTTTGCTTATTCCACATGTGACATGGAAAAATCAAGACGACAGAACAATATGTAATGCCATATATGAGGAGTTTTTTGAAAATAGCAAAATACAAATTTTAGACATTAGTTGTATGTCATATTGTCAGATACGGTATGTGATATCAAAATGTGAAATGTTTATAGGTGCAAGGACACATTCAGTGATCTCGGCATATTCGACATGCGTTCCGACAATTGCACTCGGATATTCAATAAAATCAATTGGAATTGCAAACGATATTGGCCTAGCATCTGAACTCGTGTTAGACTGCAGGAACATGAAACATACAAATGAAATGATTAATGCTTATAAATATTTAGAACAGAATAAAGATAATATCAAAAATTATTTAAACAGCAATATGACAAATTATAAAAGAGAAGCATTTAAAGGGAAGGAATATTTGTATAAATATGTTTTAAATAATGATTTTAATAAAGAGGATTGATGGATGGAACCAATTAAAATAACAGATAATAAAAAATGTTCGGGTTGCTCAGCATGTTATAATAAATGTCCGGTAGAGGCAATTGAAATGTTACCAGACAAAGAAGGATTCTTATATCCTGAGGCAGATAAAGGAAAATGTATTGGATGTGGACTATGTGTGGATGTATGCCCTTATTATAAAAAAAATATAGTGGAAGAGGATAAGCAACTCTGTTTTGCTGCATTTAACAAATCTGAAAAAGAACGAGAAATAAGTTCTTCAGGAGGCATTTTTGTTCTTTTGGCAAAAGAAATCATAAAAAATAATGGAGTAGTATTTGGTGCAGCATACGATAGAAATTTTATGGTATATCATACGGGCGTGGAAAATTGCAAGGATTTATTAAATATACTTGGCTCTAAATATGTACAGAGTAAAGTGGGTGACAGCTATAAAAAAGTGGAGGTAATACTCAAGCAGAATAGAGAGGTATTGTTTGCTGGGACAACCTGCCAAATTGGTGGACTACGTTCATATTTAGGAAAGGTGTATCCTAAACTTTATTGCATCGATTTTATTTGTTTGGGTGTACCGTCACCGCAAGTGTGGGAAAAGTATCTTAAAACGTTTTTTGATGATATTAAAACTGTTAATTTTAAAGATAAAACAAGAGGCTGGCATCGCTTCTCATTAGATATCAAAGGTAAAAACACTCACTTTAATAGAGACGGACGAAATACTTACTATTTTACGGGGTATTTTAATGGACTATATTCGAGGCCTTCCTGCAGTGAGTGTATTTTTAAAGAGGGAAATAGAATTAGTGATATTACTTTAGCGGATTGTTGGGGATATCCTGTTATTGCTCCGGAGTTGGATGATAACAAAGGCCTATCCAGTATTGTTATTCACTCAGCTAAAGGAATTAAATTATTTGAGGCAATTAAAAAAGATTTGGTTTTAAAAAAATCGGAAATAAATCTGATTAAGAAATATAATGAAAATTATTGCAAATCAGCCCCATTAGGAAATAGACGAGAAGAATTTTGGAGTGATATGGATAGATTACCATATAAAAATGTGTGTAAGAAATATTGTGAACCTATTAAAAGTGATATTATATCACGAATTGAAAGAAAGATGGTTGAAGTGTTAAAAATTTACAAAAATAAAAGACATTTGTAGAATTGTTTTGTTGTTTGAGGATAGTAGATATGAATTATTTATTGATATGCTCCGTAATTTTGATTTTGATTATATTTTTATTAGTAAACAATTTATATAAAAAAACAAATTATTATAACAATCAAATTTTAGAAATTTCGAAGTATCACAAAGAAAATAGAAATAATTTAAAAATTGTAAACCTAGGGAGTACCTATGCACAGTTTGCATTTGGAAATTATGATGAGTTAAAATTAAATGGATTTAGTTTTGCCTTGCAATCAAAAAGTTTAAAATTGGATTATAAAATTTTATTGAAGTATTCAAAATGGCTTTCTGAAAAGTGTGTAGTAATTATTCCTTTAGCACCATGCTTACTCCTATACGAGAATGATGATTATAAGTCAGATTTATTATATTACGATGTATTGGGGAAAGATATCAATAACAAATATTCGTTTAAGCAGCAAATTAAACATAATTTTCCGATTATAGGTAACCCTAAAAAATTGTTTTATATTTTCAAAGATCAAGATAGATATGAAACAATATATGACAAATATCGGTGTATGAGGAGTGAAGTAGCAACACATACACAGATGAAGGAATTAACATCTACCTGGATGAAAATTTTTAAATTGAATGATTTGAAAACGCCTGATTTTTCAGCTACTAATGTAAATACTATAACTTCAAATATTAAAATTTTAAATGAAATATTAGAGCTATGCAAAATAAAACAATTTAGGCCAGTTATGGTAATTCCCCCATTTTCAACAGAATTAAATTCGTATTTTTCAGATCAATTTGTAAACAAAGCATTAACAGAGCATCTTCTAAAAATATCATTAAAGTTTAATATCCCACTCATTGATTATAGAAGTGATTCTGCATTTAAGGATGCCATCTGCTTTATTGATGGAGGATTTTGTTTGAACAAGTTTGGGAGTCAAAAGTTTATGAAACTACTGTTTAAAGATTTGAATGAATTTGGAATTATTGTAAATAACGAAACGTCAGGTTTAAATTAATAGATACTGTGCCAGGATTAAAAAGAGGTGGTTATGCTTGAAAAATTGCGAAAAAGATTAGAATATGTAGAGTATAAACCGTTGTATTATACTGATGAATTAATGAATTTATACTGTAATAGTACGGTTACCGGAGGTGAAATAGCAGGAAAGTCGGTATTGATTACTGGGGGGACTGGAGGAATAGGTCTGGCTCTTGCAAAACGATTTCTTTTTGAAGGGTGCAATGTTACTATCTCTGGAAGAAATGAAGAGAAATTAAGATGTGTAGTATCGCAAACAGAAAACCGTCATAAAGGAAAGCTATCCTATGTAGTGATGGATCAATTAAATATCATGGATCTTACCCAATGCGTAAAGGAATTGTATAGTAGTAAAAAATATATTGATATATGGATCAATAATGCTGGTATTTTTACTGATGAGGACAAGGAAAAAAAATTTCGCAGTATTACAAAATCACAATACAGAAACATAATTGATACGAATTTGATAAGTACGATACAATTATCTAAATTGGTTGCAGAATGTATGGAGAGTAGAGGGGGCAGTATTATCAATATTGCATCTATTTGTGGGGTAGTCGGTTCTTTCCTGTATACACCATACGGAATTTCAAAGGCAGGTGTAATTAGTGGAACTCAAAAATTGTCTGAAATCTATAAAAATAAAGGTGTACAAATAATAGCGATTGCTCCTGGATCTGTAGCAACAAAAATGGGGAATTTAAAGATAGGAGATAATATTTCTAGGAAATGTGGTGTATTAAATCGAGCATCCTTACCCGAAGAAATTGCTTCTCTGGCAGCATTCCTTTCTACCAGTACAGGAAAATATGTTTCGGGTCAAACAATTATAGCATCTGCATGTGAGGAATTATAGGAAAGAAAAAATGGTATTAATAAAAATTTGGCATGTTATAAAAAGAATAATAGGGAAAAAGAAGTATCTTTTTCCAATGTACGACAGAAATAATTATCCCATAAATAAAAAAACCTATTCGGGAGCATCTTTAGAAACTTTGAATGTATTAATAGTTTGTAATAACCAAGACGTTGGATTAGAGTTTGAAGAAAGACTTTGTATTGAAAATGCAAATTATTCGTTAGTTTTTAAAACAGATGACTCCTTAGACGAAAATAATATGTCGGTAGCAGCAGAAAAATTAGTTGGAAAATTCAATAAAATTATTAACATTGTGGATTTTAAATCTAACAGTTTGGATATGAACATAATACAATGCAAAAAAAACGACTGTTCAGATATGTCACGCTTATTTTACCAGTGGATGCAGATCGAATCAAATTATCTTATAAATAATAATATCTATATGCCAACGATAACGAATGTGGGCATTAATTTTTCTGATTCAGTGGATGATACTATTGCAAAAGGAAATACAGTGAGTATGATTAGGGGGCTGGGAACGAGTCTTGGAAAGCATGGAGTTATTGTAAATGGAGTACAGGCTTGTAAAACTGTACCAATAAACGTTATAACTAAAACAACAGTTTATCTAAATGGTAAATATGGTTATATTTTGGCTGGTGAATCTATTAACATGAATGAGTAGTATAGGTGTGATGAGAATGAACAATTCAAGAACAAAAAATACGTTATTAATAATGGCGACAAGTGGAATCAGGCAAATATTGACTATTGTTTTGTCATTCGTAAGCCGGACTATGTTTATTTATTTTTTAGGAGCAGAATACCTTGGACTAAATGGATTGTTTTCTAATATTTTGTCCTTGCTATCCCTTTCGGAATTTGGAATTGGAATAGCAATCGAATTTTATTTGTATAAACCTTTAGTACAGCAAGATTTCAAAAGAATAAAGACATTAATAAATTTTTGTAAGACATGTTATCGGATGGTAAGCTTAGTTATCTTAGTCGTAGGAGTTTGTTTAATTCCTATTTTACCTAATATTGTTAATTTAGAGCAAGAATTACCAGTAAATTTATATTTGATTTATATTTTATATTTATTAAATACGGCGAGTACTTATTTGCTTTTTGCATATAAACAAACGTTATTTTCAGCAAATCAAGAACAATATAAAATTGAAAAAATAAATATTTTCTTTACTTTAATCGGATGCTTGGTTGATATTTTTGTGTTGATAATTTTTAAAAACTATATATTGTATTTGATTTTTAAAATAGTTGTTAATATTGTTAAAAATCTTTGTATTTCTTTAAAAGCTGATAAAGAATATCCATATTTACGGGATAAAGGTTATGACAAAATAAAAAAAAGCGAATTCAAAAGTTTTTGGAAAGATATATCGTCTGTATTTATTTTTAAAGTGGGAAGTCAGTTAATGGAAGCAACAGATAGTATTGTTATTTCTACGATTATGGGAACTGTAATTGTTGGATATTATAGCAATTATTATTTGATTTTTTCCCAAGTTCTTTTAATTTATATTTTAATTGTTCGCTCGTTTACAGCAGGCATTGGTAATATTATTGTAAAAGAAAAATTGTCACATCAGTATGAAATATATAAGGAAATTGAATTTTTAACATATTCTATAAATGTTGTTTTTTCTGTTTTGCTAATACAGTTGACAAACTCATTTATTTTTTGTTGGATAGGAAAGGAAAATCCACAATATATATTGAGTCAATGGATTGTTTTTGTTTTAGGAATAAATTTTTATCTTGGATGCTCAACGTTGACAGTAAATATTTTTAGAGAAACTAGCGGAAAGTTTGAAATCGGGCGGAATCTTCAATTGATAGCAGGAATAAGCAATATTTTTTTATCGATAATTTTGGGAAAAATGTATGGATTAATAGGAATATTTTTATCGACCGTTATTGTGAAAGCATTTATTTCAGTTGGTCCGTTTGTTGTTAATATTGTTAGAACGATTTTTAATATTGAAGGAAAAGAGGTATTATTGTCATATGTAAAAAAGTTTGCAGTTTTCATTCTTATTGTGGGTCTTTCGTGGAGCGTTAATTATAATTTCCACATGAGAACGTGGATATTTTTAATATTGGAAAGCGTGATGACAGTTATAATATCGATTGCGATATTATTTATTATATACAATAAATTACCAGAGTCAAAAAATATTAAGAAAAGGATTTGCGCTAAGTTGAAAATCTTAAATAAATAAGCTGAATCATGTAATTAAAATGAGGTGTAAAATATGTTTAGCCGTGTAAAAGGTATAGTAAGAGAACACAAAAAAAATAGAAGCTGGAGAGAGAAAAATACACATAACTCTACTAACTTACTGTCCAATGTAAACATTAACAACATAACCGTTGGTAATTATACATATGGCAATATTAATGTATTGAGTTTTGAAGATGGAAAAAAGTTATCAATTGGAAATTTTTGCTCCATTGGCCCTAATGTGACATTTTTGTTAGCGGCTGATCACAATCTTACTTTAATATCAACTTTTCCCTTTAAAGTAAAAGTGTTAGGAGAAGGGATGGAAAGCGGGCCTCAAAAAGGAAATATAGATGTAGAGGATGATGTGTGGATTGGCTTAAATGCAACAATCTGTGCAGGTGTTCATATTGGGCAAGGGGCAGTAATCGCAGCTGGAGCCGTGGTTACTGACAATGTTCCTCCTTATGCCATTGTGGGGGGAGTTCCAGCAAAAATAATCAAATACCGTTTTACGAAGGAGCTTATTCAAGAGCTTTTACAAATTGATTATAGTAAAGTTTCAAAAGAGGATATAGAAAAAAATTTAAATTTATTTTATCAACCTGTCACAAAAGAGTCAATAGAAAAGCTTCTGGCACATTTAAAAATATAAAGGATAGGTGAAAAGTGAAATTAAAAGAATTTATAAAGGTATCGAACTATAGAAAAATAAAATCTTACAAAGAGATTCTTGAATATGATAAAAAATTCAATGCATCTTTTCTAGGAGAATCTACATTTCCAAAATATTTAGAAAAAAAATTAGAATGGAAGACAATTGAGTTTTATAGAAAATTTCAAGCTAATCAAGATAATTTTTGGGGAAAATATTATTTAAAAAAAATTGATAACTTAGAAGCTAAAACCGGAATACATTTCGAAGCAAATCCTAATATTGGAAAAGGATTGATAATAGGACATTGGGGAAGGATTATTCTTAATGGAAACGTGAAGTTTGGTGATAACATTTTTCTGACTCATGGTATTACAATAGGTAGAGATGTAAGAGGGAAAAGGGCAGGTGTGCCAACCATAGGAAATAGAGTATGTATTAGGGCAAACTCTACAATTGTAGGAAATATTATAATTGGTGATGACGTATTAATAGCGCCTAATACATTTGTTAATTTTGATGTGCCTAGCCATTCTGTTGTCATTGGAAATCCAGCAACTGTTCATCATAAGAGTAACGCAACAGAAGGGCATTTGGGAGAGATTATCTGATTCTATATTTAAAAATTGAATATGGACACAACACCCTAATTCATGGCAGAAGGATCATCATCTTTGATGATGTAACCTCGTTGACGCATAGTGCCTGTGAAGTAGTCAGGACTTTTGATTCTTTCACAGGCTGTGGTTCAAAAAAACCGAGTCTGTGAAAGTTTTTCTGTAATTAAAGATTAATAAGGTCTTCTATGATAAAATTAAAATCATAGGAGGCCTTTTATTATGGCAAGAGAAAAGAAACTGGTACACAAAGTACAAATGACCGATGGAAAGCGTAGACATCCTGATCCTCTGTGCTGATGGACTGACGGGGATCAAGGAAGCGATAGCCGCTGCATTTCCAAAGACAGAATACCAGAGGTGCATCGTCCATCAGGTGCGGAATATACGTATCAGACAAGGACCGTAAGCTCTTTGCGGCAGCTCTCAAAACGATTTACTAGGTGCCAACAGTAGAGAAGGCATTAGAAGCCTTGGAGCGGGTCACTGAAAAATGGTCGGAAGAGTACCCGAATTCTATGAAAAGCTGGTACCAGAACCGGGACGCGATTGTCCCCATCTTTAAGTTTTCAACAACTGTACGCAAGGTTATATATACCACGATCACAATCGAAAGCCTGAACGCCACATACCGGAAGCTGAATCGCCAGAGGAGCGTGTTTCCAAGCGATACAGCCCTTTTAAAAGCCCTGTACTTGTCAACGTTTGAAGCAACAAAGAAGTGGACGATGCCAATCTGGAACTGGGGCCAGGTATATGGGGAACTGAGTCTCATGTATGAGGGCCGACTGCCGATCTAAGGAAATCTAGAACCGTTCAGGACAGGCGGGAATCCGCCTGTTCTTGACATACGCAGATATGTGCGGTATATATAAATCAAAGGCTGAACGCTCATAGAGAAGCTTTCAGCCCTGCTATTATCATGGAAGCTCTGCTTTTACAGAGATTTCTTCACACACTCAAAAATTTCTCGCTGAAAAATTCTCCCCCCTCCCTCTTGCCAGTTCCCCCAAAAAATGCTATATTCTACTAGACTGACAAACTATGCCCAAATCTCGCCCTATATCAGACTGCAGCGGATTTCAGTAATCAAAACAGGGCATATTTTTTAATAGAAGCAGTGTAGTTCGGCCTACACCCATCACAATAATCACAACCCAAAGAAAAGAGGAACCCACCCATGGCAATAGTTGACCAAAGCAAAATCAGAAATTTCTGCATCATCGCCCACATTGATCACGGCAAGTCAACCCTTGCAGACCGAATTATAGAGAAGACTGGCTTACTTACCAGCAGGGAGATGCAGTCCCAGGTACTTGATAACATGGACTTAGAGCGTGAGCGTGGAATCACGATCAAGGCCCAGGCAGTCCGTACCGTATATACATCGAAAGACGGAGAAGAGTATATCTTCAACCTCATCGATACCCCAGGCCATGTCGATTTCAACTACGAGGTATCGAGGAGCCTCGCAGCCTGCGACGGAGCGATTCTTGTTGTAGACGCCGCACAGGGAATTGAGGCCCAGACGCTGGCCAATGTATACCTTGCACTCGACCACAACCTGGATGTATTTCCGGTAATCAATAAAATTGACCTTCCAAGTGCGGAACCGGATCGTGTTGCCGCAGAGATAGAGGACGTAATCGGAATCGAGGCCCATGATGCCCCGAGAATTTCAGCTAAAATTGGTTTAAACATTGACGAGGTCCTGGAACAAATTGTCACAAAGATTCCGGCTCCCCAGGGAGACGCGGCGGCGCCGCTTCAGGCATTGATTTTCGACTCCCTCTATGACTCCTACAAAGGCGTCATCGTATTCTGCCGGATTAAGAATGGAAGTGTCCGCAAAGGCACCCAGATTAAGATGATGGCGACCGGAGCCAAGGCAGATGTGGTGGAGGTAGGCTACTTCGGAGCCGGCCAGTTCATTCCCTGTGAGGAACTGGAAGCCGGTATGGTAGGCTATATCACGGCCAGCATCAAGAATGTCAGGGATACGATGGTGGGTGATACGATCACCGATGCGCAGAATCCCTGCAAAGAACCCCTCCCGGGATATAAAAAAGTGACCCCGATGGTTTACTGCGGTCTCTATCCGGCCGACGGCGCAAAATACCCGGATCTCAGGGATGCACTGGAAAAATTACAGTTAAATGATGCCTCCCTGTTCTTTGAACCGGAGACTTCCATTGCGCTCGGTTTTGGTTTCCGCTGCGGTTTCCTTGGCCTTCTGCACCTGGATATTATCGAAGAACGTCTGGAACGGGAATATAACCTGGATTTGGTGACGACGGCTCCGGGCGTTGTATACCGTGTCCACAAGACGAACGGAGAGATGATGGAGCTTACCAATCCGTCCAACCTTCCCGACCCATCCGAGATAGAATATATGGAAGAACCCATTGTATCGGCAGAAATCATGGTAACGACGGAATTTGTCGGTGCTATTATGACGTTGTGCCAGGAACGCCGCGGAGTCTATCTGGGCATGGAATATATTGAGGCGACAAGGGCGCTTTTGAAGTATGAACTTCCCCTCAACGAGATTATTTATGATTTCTTTGACGCCCTCAAATCGCGCTCCCGCGGATATGCGTCCTTTGACTATGAGCTGAAGGGCTACGAACAGTCCAAGCTTGTAAAACTGGATATCCTTGTGAACCGCGAGGAAGTCGATGCCCTTTCATTCATTGTATTCGAAGGTTCGGCTTATGAGCGGGGCAGAAGAATGTGCGAGAAACTGAAGGACGAGATTCCGAGACACCTTTTCGAGATTCCGATTCAGGCGGCCGTGGGCGGCAAAATTATTGCCAGGGAGACAGTCAAAGCGATGAGAAAAGACGTTCTTGCCAAATGTTATGGAGGCGATATCTCACGTAAGAGAAAGCTTCTGGAAAAACAGAAGGAAGGCAAGAAGAGAATGCGCCAGATCGGAAACGTGGAAATTCCGCAAAAGGCATTCATGAGTGTGCTGAAGCTGGACGAGGAATGATGTTCCGGCAAAAATCATTAAACAATCAGGCGGGAACAATGGAAAATAACACCCCATTAGAACTATATATCCACATCCCATTCTGCGTTAAAAAATGTCTGTACTGCGACTTCCTTTCCTTTGCGGCGGACGAAGTGACCAGAAAAAAATATGTGGAGCAGTTGATTAAGGAAATAGAAACATGCGGGACCAGAATAACCGGGCGGGACGCTGACGCGGCCTTCCCGGTGATTTCTGTGTTTATAGGAGGGGGGACTCCGTCTTCTCTCTGCCCGGAGCAGATTTGCGCTGTTATGAACGCGGTAAAGGAAAAGTTCAGACTATTGCCGGATGCCGAAATCACCATCGAAGCCAATCCCGGTACACTCGACAATAAAAAACTCAGAGCTTACAAAAACTCCGGAATCAACCGGTTAAGCCTCGGCCTTCAGTCGGCCAATCCAGGCGAACTGAGGGAGCTCGGACGAATCCATTCCTGGAACGAATTTCTTGAGAGTTACCGTTTAGCCAGAGAAGCAGGCTTTGATAATATTAATGTTGATTTGATGTCGGCACTGCCGGGACAGAGCTTTGAATCTTATGCGGATACACTGGAATGTGTCGCGCTCCTGGAACCGGAACACATCTCTGCATACAGTCTTATCATAGAGGAAGGCACTCCGTTTTATGATAAATATTCGGGCAGGGCAGAAGTTCTTCCGGATGAGGAAGAAGACCGCAGAATGTATCACCACACAAAAGAATATCTGGCGGAAAAAGGTTATCACCGGTATGAGGTATCAAACTACGCCAGGCCGGGCAGGGAATGTATCCACAATGTGGGATATTGGACCGGGGTCAGCTATCTGGGAATCGGTCTGGGAGCTTCCTCACTGATGGAGGGACAACGTTTTTCCGTCATCAGAGAGATGAATGATTATCTGGATCTTAGCAGGGAAGAGCTGGCGGAGGGCCGCCAGTACGAAAACCGGGAAATCCTCACGGAACAGGATGAGATGGAAGAATTCATGTTTCTGGGTCTTCGGCTTACGGAAGGGATTGCCGCAAAAGATTTTAAAAAGCGCTTCGGCTTAAATATAGAAGAAATATATGGAATGACCATTGGGAAACTGATGGAGGACGGCCTGATGGAAATGACGGGAACAAAAGAGGACAGAAGGTACAGGCTGAGTGAATTTGGGCTGGATGTCAGCAACTGTGTACTGGCTGAATTTCTGTTGTAGCGGAAATCTTTCGTTACCATTAAAATCACTGCGCGATAGCCGGCTGCCGGCTGCCACTATCTTTTCGCACAGTCAGCGCAGCAAATGCGCAGACCTGACTGAATTGTTACCGGCACGCCGCTTTTTGGCGGGGGGGGGTGGACAGTAACCAGCAGCAATCTTTACAAGTATCAGTGTATTTGTTATTATAGATTGAGTTTCACTGTATTATTAACAGTACTGCAATAAGAGCAATATGGAAGAGAAATAAAGAAGAGTAATAAAAAGAGTTTCATCTGGGAGGAAATGAGTAATGGAAATCACAATGACGCACTATCTGATTGTTTGTCCCCTGGTTTTTCTGGCCGGACTGCTGGATTCAATCGCAGGAGGGGGCGGACTGATTTCCCTCCCGGCCTTTATGATTGCCGGAGTGCCTCCACACATGGCCCTTGGAACAAATAAGATGTGTTCTACAATGGGAACCTCCATGGCTACATACCGTTTTGCAAAGAATGGCTACATTCACCTGAAAAAGGTAATCTGGTTCATTGCCGCGGCATTGGTTGGCTCTACGATCGGTTCCAACCTGACCCTCTTAATGAATGAAAAGATAGTGGAGTACATGATGATTGCCGTGCTTCCCATTGTCGCTTTCTATGTGCTTCGCAATAAGAGGATGGGAGATGACTCGCAGGCAGGGACGATACCGGCCAAAAAGTCATTTATCATTGCGGCTGCAGCGGCTTTGGTAGTCGGGACTTATGACGGTTTCTATGGTCCGGGAACAGGAACCTTTTTAATCCTCATTCTTACGGGCGCCGCAAAATATACGATGAAAGAGGCAGCGGGGACAACAAAGGCCATCAACCTTTCTTCCAATGTCGCGGCTATCGTCACATTCATCATAAACGGGAAAGTATTATATCCCCTTGGTCTGGCAGCAGGCCTGTGCAGCATTGTGGGAAATTACATCGGTTCCGGCCTGGTGCTCTCGAACGGTCAGAAAATCGTGCGTCCGGTGGTACTGATTGTACTGACCATCCTGTTTGGTAAAATTTTACTGGGAGGATGACACAGACGGAATGACACACGGAATGACACAGGTAGTCAGTACGTAACAGATGAAGTTACTGTTCACGGGTAGTATCCCGCGAGGTGTTTCGTGTGCATTTTGCACGAAAATCCCGAGTTACACGGCACGACGCGATGAAAAGTAAATTTTTCACCACAATCAACGGCGTTTTCTGCCGTTTCTGTGCATCGCGGAGCGTGTTACTGGCCGCAGAACTGCGCTTTTGGCAGGGCTGCGAACAGTAACCGGTTGACATGAATTTGATATTTGGCATATAAACAGCAAACAAAAAAGAACGGATATAACGGAGTAAAATCCGGCGTATTTATGGAGGAAATCTTATGAAGTGGAAGAAATTCACCCTGACGACTACGACCGAGGCCGTAGATTTAATTAGCTGTGCCTTCGATGAAATCGGAATCGAGGGTATTGAAATCGAGGATAATATTCCTCTTACGGAAAAAGAGACAAAAGGGATGTTCATCGATATACTCCCGGAGCTGCCTCCCGACGAAGGAATAGCGAAAGTCAGCTTTTATCTGGACGATGATGCCGATGTACCGGGCATGCTTGAAAAAGTAAATGAAGCGCTGGAAGAATTGAAAATGTTTACCGACCTGGGCGCATGTACAATCGAGGCATCAGAAACAGAGGACAAAGACTGGATTAACAACTGGAAACAGTATTTTAAACCATTTACAGTGGATGATATCCTGATTAAGCCAACCTGGGAGACGATTCCTGAGGAGCATAAGGACAAGCTGCTGATTCAGATTGATCCGGGAACTGCTTTCGGCACAGGCATGCATGAGACGACCCAGCTGTGCATCCGCCAGCTTCGTAAATACACAGGCAGTGACACGAAGGTTCTGGATGTGGGGACAGGAAGCGGAATTCTGGGCATCACCGCTTTGAAACTCGGGGCGAAAGAGGTATTCGGAACCGATCTCGACGAGAACGCCATCACGGCAGTGGGAGAAAATCTTGAGGCAAACGGTATCCCGGCCGGATTATTTACCGTTCTTCAGGGAAATATCATCGATGATAAAGAGGTACAGGACGCCGCAGGTTATGAGTACTACGATGTGGCGGTTGCCAATATTCTGGCTGATGTTATTATTATGCTCCAGAAGGAAATCCCGGTTCATATAAAAAAAGGTGGAATTTTTATCACCTCCGGTATCATTAATATGAAGGAAGAGGCGGTCAAAGAGGCTTTTGCAGCCAACAGCGCCTTTGAAATCATTGAGGTGACCTATCAGGGAGAGTGGGTATCCATAACGGCGCGTAAGAAATAGGTAACAGTTCATGCTGTCTGAACTGACACAGAATATAGAGGAAAAACATGTATCATTTTTTTGTTGAACAGGAACAGATAGGGGAAGGCGTAATTGCGGTTACCGGACCCGATGTAAATCATATAAAGAATGTACTCCGGATGAAGCCGGGAGAACGGGTTCTTATCAGTGCTAAGGCCGGCGGTGATTATCTGTGTGTAACAAAAGAACTGGCGCAGGACAAGATCCTGTTTGGAATACTGGAGAAGAGTGAGAGTGAAATGGAGCTGCCTGCCAGAATCCACCTGTTTCAGGGGCTTCCCAAAGGTGATAAAATGGAGCTGATTATCCAGAAGGCCGTTGAGCTTGGCGCATTCAGAATCATTCCGGTTGAGACAAAACGGGTAGTGGTGAAGCTTGATTCGAAAAAAGAAGAGGCGAGGATAAAGCGATGGAACGCGATATCTGAGAGTGCGGCGAAACAGTCAAAACGGAGCATCATACCGGAAGTAACAGGAGTTGTTAAATACAAGGATGCTCTGCAGATGGCAGAAGACTTTGGACTTAAAATGATTCCGTACGAATGCGCAAAGGGAATGGAGGAGACCAGACGGCTTCTTCAGACCGCGGAAGCGGGAATGGATATTGCCATATTTATCGGACCGGAAGGCGGCTTTGAAGAAGAAGAGATACGGCAGGCAGGGGAGAGGGGAGTCAGCCCTGTCTCGCTCGGCAGGAGAATTTTAAGGACAGAGACAGCGGGCTTGTGCGTTTTGTCGGCCCTGATGATTTCTCTGGACCGTTAGACGTCCATAAAGCAGAAAGAGGAAGAAAAATGGAAGCTTATTTTGATAATTCGGCTACTACGCAGGTTTTTGACTGCGTAAAAGACGCGGTAGTAAATGCCATGACCATGGACTACGGGAATGCGGCCGCCCGCCATATGAAGGGCGTTGAGGCAGAAAAGATTATAAAAGAAGCCAGAAGAGAGATAGCCAATTCGCTGAAGGTTCAGGAAAAAGAAATCCTGTTCACATCAGGAGGAACAGAATCGAACAACCTGGCGCTGATTGGGACGGCCCTGGCGAATCAGAGGACAGGAAAACATCTGATTACAAGCGCGGTGGAACATCCGTCCGTATATAATACAATGGCCTGGCTGGAGGAACAGGGCTTTGAAATTACCTATCTTCCAGTTGATTCCTTTGGCTGCATTTCCCTGGCGGAGCTTGAGGAGGCGGTAAGGGAAGATACGATTTTGGTATCCATAATGTACGTTAATAATGAAATCGGCGCTGTGGAGCCGGTGGAGGAGATTGCCCGCTGCATTAAGAATAAAAACCCAAAAACCTATTTTCATGTGGATGCAATTCAGGCATACGGCAAATTTCAGATACGTCCTAAAAAGCAGGGGATTGATTTGCTGTCGGTAAGCGCTCATAAGATACACGGTCCGAAGGGAATCGGCTTTTTATATATTGATGAAAAAGTAAAAATCCGGCCCATTGTATTCGGTGGAGGTCAGCAGAAGGGGATGCGCTCCGGGACGGAGAACGTGCCGGGCTGTGCCGGACTGGGGGCAGCCGTAAAGGAGATTTATAAAAATCATGGGGAGCGGGTTGAGAAGCTGTATACACTGAGGGAACGCCTGATTGCCGGGCTGAAGACAATCGATGGTGTGACGATTAACGGGCATGAGGACAGACAAAATGCTCCCCAGGTGGTCAGTGCAAGCTTTGAAGGAATAAAAAGCGAGGTGCTGCTCCATGCGCTTGAGGACAGGGGAATTTATGTGTCATCCGGTTCAGCCTGCTCCTCGAACCATCCGGGAGTGAGCGGAACGCTGAAGGCGATTGGCGTAAAAAAAGAATTGCAGGATTCCACACTGCGTTTCAGCTTCGGCGCATTCAATACGGAAGAAGAGGTTGATTATGCAGTAGATGTGTTGAAAGAACTGCTGCCCGTACTGAGACGTTACAGAGCCAGATAAGGTTACCATTTAACAGATAAGGAAACAGAGAGGAAATATAAACATATGGTACGTTCATTTTTAATAAAATACGCGGAAATTGGGGTAAAAGGCAAGAACCGCTATATTTTTGAAGACAAGCTGACTTCCCACATCCACCATTCCCTGAAACGTCTGGACGGAGATTTCTCCGTTATCAAGGAGTCGGGACGGATTTATGCTCATGCATCTTCGGAGTTCGACTATGATGAGGTGGTATCGGCTCTTCAGTGTGTGTTCGGAATTGCCGGCATCTGTCCGATGGTGCAGATAGAAGATAAAGGATATGAGGATTTAAAGGAACAGGTCCTGAAATTTATTGACGAGACGTACCCCGATAAAAATTTCACATTCAAGGTGGATACGAGAAGGGCCAATAAACAGTACCCCCACACGTCGGATCAGATTAACCGCGATTTGGGAGAAATCATTCTGGAGACATATCCTGAGACAAAGGTGGATGTGCATCATCCCGACGTACTTCTCCACGTGGAGATCAGGGGAAAAAATATAAACCTTTACTCCCTGGTAATCCCAGGCCCGGGCGGAATGCCGGTGGGAACGAACGGCAAGGCTATGCTGCTTTTGTCGGGCGGAATCGACAGCCCGGTGGCCGGATATATGATTGCGAAGAGGGGGGTGACGATAGAAGCCACTTACTTCCATGCTCCGCCGTATACAAGTGAGAGAGCCAAACAGAAGGTGATAGACCTGGCGAAGCTCGTATCCAGATACTCGGGACCAATCAAGCTCCATGTAGTGAATTTTACTGATATCCAGCTTTATATCTATGATAAATGCCCTCATGAGGAACTGACGATTATCATGCGCCGGTATATGATGAAGATTGCGGAGGAGCTGGCTATGAAAGACGGCTGTCTCGGCCTTATCACGGGAGAGAGTATCGGACAGGTAGCTTCTCAGACGGTGCATTCGCTGGCTGTAACCAATGAAGTGTGTACACTTCCCGTATTTCGTCCTGTTATCGGATTTGATAAGCAGGAGATTGTGGATATATCACAGAAAATCGGAACATTTGAGACGTCCATTGAGCCGTTCGAGGACTGCTGTACGATTTTTGTTGCAAAGCATCCTGTTACAAAGCCAAATCTGGATTTGATAAAGAAGTCGGAAACAAAACTGGAAGAAAAAATTGATGAAATGTTGAAACAGGCTGTTGAAACAGCCGAGATTATACGGTGTTGAGAAAACGGGAGTCCGGATTTTGGGACTCCCGCTTAGGAAAAACTATGTTGAATGGGACGTGCTTTTCAGCGTTAAAACAGGGCGTATTTGTTTAAACGATATATGGTGCTAAAATTGTGAGAATGTCATTGATCTCTGTTTCGGAATGGATGTTCAGGTCGATAGGCTTGGACAAATCCAGGCTGAATATACCCATAATCGATTTGGCATCGATTACGTATCTGCCGGATACAAGGTCAAAATCGACATTAAATTTTGCTAAATCGTTTACAAAAGATTTAACTTTATCAATTGAATTTAAAGAAATACGAACTGTTTTCATGAAAAAACCTCCTCTTGCTGCTATGTTATTTCAGCTCTTATGCTGGTAAAATACTAACTCTATACTACCGGGATATGGAGCAAAAGTCAAGAGAGAGATTGTATGAAATCAGGAACTTTAAAGCTAAGGAGAATGACAATGAGAAAAGCAGCACTGCACAACCTGGGATGCAAGGTAAACGCTTACGAGACGGAAGCCATGCAGCAGCTCCTGGAAGATGCCGGCTATGAAATCGTGCCTTTTAAGGATGGGGCCGATGTATATATAATCAATACATGTTCCGTAACTAATGTTGCGGACAAAAAATCAAGGCAGATGCTTCACCGGGCAAAGAAAATGAATCCTGATTCCGTAGTGGTTGCCGTGGGCTGCTATGTCCAGGCAGCGAAAGAGGATCTGGAGAAAGACATGGCGGTGGATTTGATAATTGGAAATAACAAGAAAAAAGATCTGGTGGGTCTTCTGGAACGATATTTTGCAGATCGGGACGACAGGGAGGAAGTGATCGATATCGCGGCAACCGGTGAGTATGAGGAACTTCATATCCGGAAAATCGCAGATCATACAAGAGCCTTTATTAAAGTGCAGGACGGCTGCAACCAGTTTTGCAGCTATTGCATCATCCCATATACCCGTGGCCGGGTGAGAAGCCGGGCGATAGGGGATGTGGTGAAGGAGGTGGAAGGACTTGCGGCGGCCGGGTATAAAGAAATTGTTCTTACCGGAATCCATCTCAGTTCCTACGGCGTCGATTTTCCGGAGGAAAAGAGGGAAAATCTTCTGAGTCTTATCACCTGTCTGGATAAAATCCAGGGAATTGAAAGAATCCGCCTCGGTTCCCTGGAACCGCGAATCATAACGGAAGAATTTGTTTCGGCTCTGGCCGGTCTTAAGAGCATTTGCCCTCATTTCCATCTGTCCCTCCAGAGCGGGTGCAATGCAACGCTTGCAAGGATGAACCGCCATTACACTGCGCAAGAGTATTTGGAGCGCTGTGTCATCCTGAGAAAGCACTTTGATAATCCGGCGATCACGACGGATGTGATTGTTGGATTTCCGGGGGAGACCGTGGAAGAGTTTGATGAGACGAAAAGATTCCTTGAGACGGTCCGTTTTTATGAAATGCATATCTTTAAATATTCCAAGCGGGAGGGCACCAGGGCCGCAGTCATGGAAAATCAGGTTCCGGAGCAGGATAAGTCGGTCCGCAGCGATATTCTCCTAACATTGGAACATAAGATGTCGGATGAATACCGTGAGTCATTTCTCGGGAAAGAGACGGAGGTGCTGCTGGAAGAAAAGGTCGTGATTGGCGGACAGGCCTATATGATGGGACATACACGGCAATATGTAAAGGCGGCAATACCGTTTGAGGAAGGGCTTAAGAATACAACTGTAAAAGGAAGGCTGACGGAGAAGCTGTCGGATGAGATTTTGCTTTTGAAATGAGGATTTAGTTAAGCAGGTGAGGACGCCGCCGGTACGGCCAGCGGACGGGGTGGTGG
>ERZ791765.542-NODE-542-length-38478-cov-5.580772_pt1 | contig 38478 bp, 37 predicted proteins | sample MGYA00509949_ERZ791765 | MGnify/ENA primary metagenome ERZ791765 (study PRJEB30046, sample SAMN00791980) | human gut metagenome | study: EMG produced TPA metagenomics assembly of the A metagenome-wide association study of gut microbiota in type 2...
CGATCGTATCATCAGGATGAAAAGCCCGGTTAGCAAGTTTATATGGCTCAGATACTTTCATGACCTTCTCAACACATGGTTCTACTTCGATTGCTTTAGGATCAATTTGAGTTGTATCTCCAACCATTCCAATAATTGTTTGGATTTCTCCTTTAGAAACATGTGGTTCAGCCCCCCTAGCTCTAATCACATCTTCAATTTTTTTAATACTTTCATCACTAGTATGTGGTTTCAAGACAATAATCATTTTAATTTCCTCCTATAAATAAAAAACTCATCCTAATCAAAGGACGAGATATCTTCGTGGTACCACCTTTATTCACTAATAGATCACTCTATCAGCCTCATCAAGTACGCTATACAACTATAGTTCATACTCTTACACATTAACGGGTGTCACCGGAGATGCCTACTTACTTCAACATTCTACTCCTTGATGTATTCAACTATTTATTTGGATATCGTCACACCAACCCGATACTCTCTTTGCCTAAACGCCTAGTTTACTCTTTCAATTCATCGTATTTATTATATGAACTTATAATACCGATAAATAATCAAAATGTCAATTAATATAATTATTTTAATAGTCCTTTTAACACTTTTCTAACATTATGAGCAGCATCTTCTTGAATTTCAATAATCTTAGCCCCTCTTGATTTCGCCACTTCTCTTAAATCACAAGCTATCGCCGTATGATACGAACAGCCAATAACAATAAATATATCATTCTTTTTTAATGCCCCTACCATCTCATAGGCCTTTTGATAATTAGGTGCCGGATCACCATATAATACTGGTTTATTAAATAATGACCAGGCTATACTCAATTCATCTTCTTCCGGCAATCCGCCATGCAATTCTAAGGCATCGCTCCCAGCCTGTTTATGTAGACCATCGATATTCATTGTAATAATAGGAATATCATATTCAGCTAATGCAATATGGGCATCGTTAGGCTCAGCCCCATTCATGTTAGCTTTTAATTGTTTGATTACTTCATTATATTCTTCATGATGGTTATTAGCATAATTTCTAAATAACTTTTCTCTAACATCTGGTCTTTCCATAAAGGTTGGAATATTACTTTGTTTACTTATCCCTGCACCAGTAAATGCTACTATTTTCATCATTATCACTCTCCAATTCTTGCACATATTATATCACAAACCATTTGTTTATAAAAATATCACCTTTTTCTCAAGTAATTTACAATCTAACATTCTATCTATATTATTAGCGTATCTATTGTAACCATATTCACCACTTATCATGCCTTTTTTTAAATATATACAACTATTATATAATATATAATTTTATTAATAAGGCTGCTTGTATTATTTTAAAACAATTAAAAAAATAATTAATAAAAACACTTGACCTAAAGTAACTCAAATAAATTATAGTATGATTAGATAAAATAAAAAAAGAGCAGTATATGTAAAATATGTTTATTAAACATTTATCCCTTGTATATTGACAAAGTACATGTTCTTATATAAAATAACAATTGTTATATAACATATGTTATTTTATATGAAAGGAGTCAATTATGCCACCAAAAACAAGAATAACAAAAGAGTTAATTATTGAAAAGTCATTTGAAATTACTAAATCCGAGGGGATTGAAAATCTAAATGCACGCTATCTCGCTAAACAACTAAACTGTTCAACAATGCCCATCTTTAAGGTTTTTAATGATATGAATGAATTAAAATTTGAATTAAAGAAAAAAATTGATGCATATTACAACGATTTCATCTTAGCACATCTTGATAAAAATAATTATCTTTACACGATGTCTTTTGCTTATATTGATTTTGCCATCAAAGAAAAGAATCTATTTGGAGCATTGTTTGTCAATGAATTTATCAAAACTCGTTCCATTGAAGAAGTCGTCCATTCCGCTTGGAATCGTGAAACGATTGAATATTCAGCACAACAATTTGGTATTACAATTAAAGAAAGTGAGATACTTTATCGTGATATTCGTTTTTATACCCATGGAATTGCAACTCAAATATATGGTGGTAACATGGCTTTAAAAGAGGAAGAGATCCAAACTCTTTTAAAAAATGCTATAAATAAATTTCTAAAATGAAAAATCTAAGAATTATTAAAAAATATTTTCAAGTTACTAAAGCTAATAAAAAAATAACCTTTATACTGGTCTTAGCTTCTTTATTAGCAAATGGTCCTTATATGTTTACAAGTTTATTGTTTAGCTTAACGATTAATTATTTAACTAAACAAAATAGTAAAATGGTCATAATTACCATGATCTTGTATTTTGTTCTTAAAATAGCATCAAAGTTATTTAAAATTATCAGCTATAATATTGAAAAAAAGCTATATAATGATGTCTACCTAAAATTACAAAATGATATGATTAAAAAATTAGATATTATTAATATGAAATACTTTACTAATCACAGCAAAGGAGAAATTCTTAATATCGTTAATGGTGATATTAAATTACTCGCAGAGTTTGGTACTTGGCTATCTCAAGCTATCTTGCTATTTCTATCTTTTATTATTTCAATTATTATTCTTAGTCAAATTAGTATCAGCTTAATGATCTTAGGATGTATCATCAATAGTATCGTTATCTATATTTTAAACATATATAATGATAAATTTGAAATTCTAACCAAAGAAGGAAAATTGAAAGCTGATGATGAAATGCAATTTTACAGTCAACTGCTTAACGGTTTACGAGATATCAAAATTTTCAGTATTCTTGATCAGTTACATGCCAAATATCAATTGTTGAACAAAGCTTATCTAAACATTCACGATAAACAAATTAACAATAAAATAATCAGTAACATAATTAGTCCTAGTATCACAATGTGTACAGAAATTATTCTAATGTTCTATGCCTGCTATAATTGTCTAAATGGCAAGTTTGAAATTGACACAGTACTCATTATCCAGTCTTATTTTGGAACTTTATTCAGCTCTTTAAGTGACTTTATTTCTACCTTAGGTGAACTCAGAATAAAAAATGTATCAATTGATCGTTATGATAATTTTATTAATTCATCGTGTAATGAATATTTTCTTAATGATGATATGATCAAACCAAATGAATTTTGTATTACATTTAAAAATGTTACTTTTTCTTATCGTGAAAAAACAGTCTTTCAAAACTTCAATTTAAACCTAAAGTCAAATTCATTAATTGCAATAATCGGTCCCAGTGGTTGTGGAAAAAGTACTTTATTCAATTTACTTTTGCGCTTTGAAAAACCAACTAGTGGTAAGATATTGATTGGTACACATCCAATAGACAAGTATTCTAGGATAAAATATTCACAGATTTTAACTTGTGTTGCCCAACATCCGTATTTGTTCAATATGTCAATTTATGAAAACCTTGCACTTATTGATCCTGATATCAATAATATCAAAAAAGCTTGTCAACAGGCAGAAATCGACGAATATATTATGTCACTACCAAAACAATACGATACTATTTTAAGTGACGGTGCTTTAAATTTTTCTGGAGGACAACAACAAAGGCTAGCAATTGCTCGAGCACTTCTAAAAAATTCTAAAATTTTATTATTTGATGAAATAACTAGTGCTCTTGATGAAAAGACTTCATATGAAATTTTTCAAACATTAATTAAATTAAAGAAGACACACACAATTTTAATGATTTCCCATAAACCAAGTGAATACCAACAGTGTGATCAAATTATAAATTTATCGTTCTAGTGTTATTGCATCTAAAAACATTTTATTTGAACTCACATTAATTTTTTCACGTATTAAAAATAGAATTCATCATTTACTGATTTATGTTAGACTATTTTCAAGGAGTGTGAAATTATGATTAAACTAGTTGCAGTTGATATGGATGGTACTTTTTTAGATGACCAAATGCATTATAACCGCACAATTTTTAGAAAAATTTATAATTATTTTAAAGAAAATGATATTTATTTTGTAGTTGCCAGTGGCAATCAATATTATCAATTAAAATCTTTTTTTGATGATTATCAAGATGAAATTACTTACATTAGTGAAAATGGTGCATATATCATTGAAAATAAAAAAGAAATTTTTCACTGTGAAATCAATAAACAAGATATTTATACAATAACTAAAAAATTACAAGAGGATTCTCGTATTCAAATATGTTTATGCGGAATTAAATCAGCTTATTTATTGAATGCGTCAAATGAATTTTATAATGTATATTCTAAATACTATCACCGACTTGAAATGATTGAATCGTTAGATGAAATTAATGACACGATTGTAAAATTTGCTTTATTTGTTCCAGCTGAAGATTCTAAAAATATTTTAAATAGGCTAACTGATGATATCGGAAATATCATTAAACCAGTTTCCAGTGGTCATCAAAGTATTGACTTAATTGATCCACGATATAATAAAGGTACTGCACTTGAGCTATTATGTAAGCGCTATAACCTATCATTAGAGGAATGTGCTGTATTTGGGGATAGTCCAAATGACCTAGAAATGCTAAAAAAAGCAAAATATAGTTTTGTAATGGAAAATGCCAATCAAAGTATTAAAAATATTGCCTATAAGATTATCCCTTCAAATAATCATTATGGCGTTTTAAAAACATTATTAGACCTTTTTAATGTTTCTAACATTACCGAAAGAGAAAAAGCTTTATTAGGGATGTGGTATGATGCTAATAACGATCAAAAAGTTTTAACAGATCGTCTGAATACCCATCACCTTTGTTTTAAATATAATCATACCGACCCACTAGACCAGGATATTCGACAAAAAATTTTAAATGAACTATTCCAAAATGAGAATAGCAATCTTGAAATCATCTCACCTTTCTTTTGTGATTGTGGTAATTTAATCACCTTTGGTCATAATGTATTTATTAATTCCAATGCTTATTTTATGGATGGAGCCAAGATCAATATTGGTAGTAACGTATATATCGGACCTTCTGTTGGCCTGTATACAGCTATTCATCCGCTTGATTATAAACGTCGAAACCAAGGTTTAGAAAAAGCAATGCCAATTGAAATTGGTGATAACACATGGCTTGGAGGTAATGTCGTTGTTTTACCAGGGGTAAAAATAGGGCATGGTTCAGTAATTGGCGCTGGTAGTGTCGTTACCAAAGATATACCACCAAATGTATTAGCTTTTGGTAATCCCTGTCGTGTTGTTAAAGCCATTGATCAATCATAATTCACACTATTAAAATATAAGTATTACTAATTTTATAATAAAGATATTGGTTCTTAAAAAATCAATATCTTTATTTATTTTTTCAATCTTTGAAAAACCTCTATTTTTCTTGCTCGAAGAAATAAAAATTGCTATATTAATCTTAAAATATGATGGATTTACAACTAAATAACGAATAGCTTTGAGTATCATCTCGAGAGCTATTTTGTTTTTCATGGAGAGTATGAGGACAAGAAAAATGAAAAAACTACAAATGAAATATAATTTATTGCATATTTTATATTGGATGGCAACTTGTTGCATTTACGGATATGTTGCCGTATTTCTTCAATATAAAGGAATGAGTAACACTGAAATCGGCATTGTTTCTGGAAGCGGGTGTATTTTAACGATTTTTTTATCTCCGTTTGTCACATCTTTAATTTCAAAAATAAAAGGCCTAACAATTAAGCAGCTATTATCTATTATTTATTTGATTATTGCTGGAGCTTTTTTAACTTTAGCTTTAGTTGATTTATCAGTTATTCTAATCATGCTTTTATATGTTTCAATGATGTCATTAATTGTTTCAACAGTTCCTTTTTTATCAATGATTGCAATGAACTATATTCAAGACGGAAAAGAAATAAATTTTGGCTTAGCAAGAGGAATGGGTTCTATATCTTATGCTGTTAGTGCTGTGCTCTTAGGTCAGTTCATTGAATTTTTTAACCCGACTATTTTAGCATATGTCTTCGTCATTTCTGCAATTTTAGATTTAGTAATTTTATATTCTTTGCCAAATACCAATGTTAAACAGGCAACCCATAAAAAAGAGGGGAATATTTTTACAATTATTAAAAATTATAAAGTCTTCTTTTTCATTCTCTTAGGCTTCTCCTTTATGTTTGCTGCTGCAACTTCGCTATCAACTTATTTAATCAATGTCGTTAAAAATCTTGGCGGTAATACTTCATTGTACGGTGTTGCAATCTTCTTCATGGCAGCTAGCGAAATGCCTGTTATGGCAATTACTCCAAGGTTAATTAGAAGATATGACAGTATCACTTTAATTATGGTTGTAGCTTTTTTCTATATTATTCGAAATTTTACTATTTGTCTAGCACCTAGTCTCCCTGTTTTATTCATTGGAATGATGATGCAAAGTTTATCGTATGGATTACTAACAGCAGTGATAACTTACTATGTAACATATAACCTCAAAAGTCATGATCAAATGATGGGTCAAACAATGATAGGGATTATGACTTCTGGGGTAGGATCTACTATAGGAAATCTTTTTGGCGGTATTTTACAAGATCAATATGGTTTAAATATGATGTTTATATTTGCATGTTTAATTACAATAATTGGAGTAATAATTATTTTTTCAACTGGTTACTTTCAAAAGAAACAATTGAATACACCCACTAAACAATAAAAAAGAGATTTTACTCTAATTAAGTTAAAATCTCCTTTTTTATTGTTCAACCTACAAATTAAAATAATTAACATCTAAGTAGTATTTATATTTACTTTTAGTCTAAATAATCAGGTTCACTTAATACCATAATTATTTTTTCATATATTCACATACCCGTTTTAAATCTTCTCGTATCGGCAGTTGTTGTGGACACATCTTTTCACATGCTCCACATTGTTTACAATTTTCAGCTTTAGCTTCTGAAACCATTTTTTCTAACTTTGCTTTAAATTGATCATGACTATCATATACAAAAGCATTATTCCAATATTTAAAATTATTTGGAATATCCACTCCAAATGGACACGGCATGCAATATGCACATCCTGTACAACCATTTTGAGTTCTTGCTTTTAATGTATCACGAACATCTTGAATCAAAGCAACTTCTTCAGCTTTCAAATACTCAAAATTTTTAAAAGTAGCTAAATTATCTAGTACCTGTCCATAAGTTGACATCCCGCTAAGCACTACTTTCACATTGGGCAAACTGGCAACATAGCGAAGTGCCCATGATGAAATACTTAAATCAGGATTATATGCTTTAAATTTATTTTCGATATCTTCTGGTAAATTTGCTAACGAACCACCTTTGATCGGTTCCATAACTATAATTGGTATATTATATTTTTCTGCCAATAAATAGCCCTTCATCCCTGCTTGAATATCCATATCCATATAATTTAATTGTAATTGACAAAAATCCCAATCATGATATTCAAGAATTTCTTTAAAAACCGGATATTCATCATGGAAACTAAATCCAATATTACGGATTTTCCCTTCTTCTCTAAATTCTTCACACATTCCAATCAAGTCATATTCTAATACTTTTCTCCATTTATCAGCATCTAAAGCATGTAATAAATAAAAATCAACATATTCAACATCTAATCTTTTTAATTGATCTTCAAAAACTTTTTTTGCCTCTTCTTTACTCGAAACATTCCAAATTGGTAATTTTGTCGCTAAAAAGAAATCTTCACGTTTATACTTTTTTAACACTTTACCAACAAACGGTTCGCTATCGCCATTATGATAAGGAAAAGCAGTATCAATGTATGTAACCCCTGATCCAATTGCCTTATCAATCATTTTTTCTGCTTCTTTTTCATTAATTTTCCCATCCTCATCTAATGGAAAACGCATACAGCCAAACCCCAATAATGATGGTTCAATCCCTAAATTGTCAAACTTTTTTGTTTTCATTTAAAGTCCTCCTAATATCCTACAACATACTTTCATTATACTATTTCACCATTTTTTTTACCATATTTAAATATTTTTAAGAAAAATATTTCTTCTTGTATGTTATGATATAAAAAAGGAGTTTATTTTATAATGGAAAAGAATTGTAAATTATTTGACTATATACTACTATTTCTTGCCTTGCTATCATTATTCTACTTCATTATAGTTGTCACTAATTCTCGGTTTATCAATGCCTATATACTTTATCCGATTTTTACAGCATTATTAATGTGTTATGCTGTATATGAGTTACATTTTAGAAAAAGTATTCTATCCTCATTACCTAAAATTCTTAATTATTCAATTAAAGGAATTATTATTATTAGTGTAATTGTATTTATAATTATCGAGGGTTTAATTATACATGAGGTTAATAATAAGTATAACAAACGCAGTGATTTTCTCATTGTTCTTGGTGCTCGTTTATACGGCGACAAACCTGCACCACTATTACGTTATCGATTAGATGCAGCTGTTGAATATCATCAAAAATTTCCTGATGTCCCAATTATTGTAAGCGGAGGACAAGGCCACGGCGAGAACATCACAGAAGCAAAAGCTATGAAAGACTATTTAATCAACAAAGGAATAGATGAATCATTGATTATCGAAGAAAATAAAAGTACTAATACAAATGAAAATATTATCTATAGTAAAAAAATTATTGAAACATCGACTACTGAAGACTATGAAGTAGTTATAATAACTAATGGTTTTCATTGCTACCGAAGTAAACTATTAGCAAATAAACACGGTTTAGAAGCTCATACATATGCAGCTAGAGAAAATTTAGATACTGCTCCACACTATTATTTAAGAGAATTTTTTGGATGTTTGAAAGATATGATATTATCTTAAATATTCCACATAGTTCACACATTTATTGATAATTAATTTAGTATACTATTGAATGGAGGGGTGATTATGTTTAGTAAATTATATATTACCATTAAGGCAAGTGACAAATTTGACGATTCAATTATTGATCCTATTTCTTTTATTCTAATAGATTGGGGAGTTGATGGAAATCTAATCGACTGGGATATTTATCCAAGTCGTGCTAAATTAGAAATTAATACTGAAAATGATAATTATCAGACTTATAGTATAACTTATCAAGGGATGCAAACAATCATGGAATTGTGCTATGAGTGTGAATTTGTTATGACAATTATTGATAATGATGAAAAAAGCGAGAGTTATACAACATATTTCAGTCGTGAAAATTCCAATAACTTTGAAACAGATATCTCAGAATTATTAGAATAAAAACTCAAAGAATTTAAACTTTGAGTTTTTTTATTTTTTTTTACATTTTCTCTTTACATTTATCAAATTTTTATATATAATCATTCTTGCGTTGAGAGTTAATAACCTCTTAACAAAGTAAATATGGCGGTCGTGGTGAAGTGGTTAACACACCAGATTGTGGCTCTGGCATTCGTGGGTTCGATTCCCATCGACCGCCCCATTTATATTTTTAGTCGAAACATTTCGCACTTTGCTAAATATAGTAAAACTGCACATAGTAAAACAGCACTTTGCAAAATATAGTAAAAACGCACTTTGTCAAATAAAGTAAAACTGCACTTTGCAAAATATAGTAAAACAAAAACCAAACGGATACCTTTCCATTTGGCTTATCTTAATATTCGACTATTGATTAAACAAATTAATATGTTATAATATTAGCAAATAAATTAAGTAATTTATTTATTAATATATATAATGTTATAAAAATAACATACTAATCTGATTTCTATTTGAAATCAACATTTAGTTTCCAATTGCACTGGAAATTATCGTATTAAGAATGCCTAGCTGGACAAATAAGGTATTCTTTTTTATTTTGTTTTTTTCTTTGCCATTATTCTATCACAATCATAATAAGAATAATACAAATTGTTTATTTTTTTTCGTCTTTTTTTTCAGAATTTTTTACACGTTCATATTCATCACTGATCCAGAAAGATATCAAAGAGCTTTTATTAACTCCTTTTTTTTCAGCCAGAAATTCAAGCTGTTCCAAAATATTTAGATCCAATGTAATAAATACTCTTTTTTTATTTCCTGCAACACTCATTTCCGTCACCTCTTTTTATTACAATATAATTATATCATATATGTTACACTTTTGCAACATATATATTAACAAAACACGATTTCTCGTGTTTTTGTTAATTTCCTATATCTTTATACACTATATTTTTTACAGCTTTATTCACTGTATCAACTGTAATCTTTCTAACTCGACTGTGAATATATGATTTCTTTTCTCTAACAGAAAGACTTAAAAAATCTATATCTTTATCCATTTTTATTAACGCTTTGCGTTTCAGGTTAAGACAATCCAACTCATCCTCTAAAGGTATTATTAATGAACAGAACTCACGTTCAGTAATCTTTTTATACAGGTATCTTTCTCTTAAATTTTTTATCCTTCTGTTTAATGAATATCTTTTTTTATCAATCTCTTTAATCTCAGCTTTTTGACCGTCTTTAATCATCCTATATTTTTTTGTACTGATTACTTCATTAATTTGCTCCTGAGAAATTTTGCCATTACATTCTTTACACTGATAATAATAATATATTTTATTTCTGCCTTTACCGCTCGTTCCTGTCATTACTTTATTACAATTTGCACAGTATATAATATTATCGTATATGTATCGATAGTTCTTTCTCGAACGCCCTACCTTTAAACTGTCTATAGCTTTATTTTGTATACTTTTTGTAACTATTGGTGGCACTATGTTTGTATATTTCTTTCCTTTATACAAGAGAACACCCGAATATCGTTCATCTTTAATCATCTGTTTAACAGATTCTGTACTAAACTGTTTTTTTTTGAGCCTTATTTAAATAATCTCTAACATCTGATGTTTCCCATTCTTCAATCACGTAGTTAAAAGCATTTCTGATTATATTATATACTTTTTTATCAAGCTGAATGTTTTTATCTTCGTCCCTATACCATCCAAATGTCATTTTACCACCACATGGATATCTACCGCTTTCCACTATGCTGATCAACCCGTCATTTGTTCGCTCTATTGTCCTCTCTCTTTCAAACTGATTGTTTGACAGTTTTATATTTGTACTAAATCTGTCGCTTGCAGTATTTATTTTTGCATCATCATATAGACAAATAAGTTTAATACCATGATTTAATATCAACTTTAAAAATAAATTACTGTCCTGCACATCTCTGGATATTCTTGCAAGATCGTATGCTAAAATCATTTCAACATTCCCATTTTTTATTTCTTTTAATAGTTCATTCATTTTCGGCCTGCAAAGGTCACCACCTGAAAAACCATCATCGATAAAAAAACTTAACTCGTCAGTACTTTTTATAAGATTTGTTGCTAAAGCATGTTCGGCAATCATTCTTTTTTGCGTATCAATCCCAACACCGTCACGTGCTTGTTTCATAGTCGATACTCTACAGTAGGCAATTTTTAATTTCATTTCTTTCTCCCTCTTTTCTTCATTATGCCAAGAGGATAGTTAATGAAAAAATCCTTAACTATCCAGTAAATAAATTTACACTAGTTAATCAAAAAATTCTATACATCTTTTATTATTTTCTACTTAATAATAATCCAAAATAAAAGAGCTTAAATAATAAAGCTTAATCTCTTTTTTCTGGGTCTAATTCTATTTTTTCACTATGATTTTCCTTATCTGTACTTCCAATTTTTCATCAGTACTTTCATGATCAAAAGTTTATTTTGGGTGTTTTCTAACTAATTCTATATACCTTTTTGCTTCATCAACATCACATCCCATGACACTGCTCATCCAAGACGATCTCTTTTCTCTTGGAGTTTTATTATCCATAAGAATGTAATAGATTTTCAAAAGTTCACTTGCAACTTTTATTTTTTCTTCCTCACTAAGTTCGTTATCTCGACATTTTACAGTTAGTGCATATAATCTGTTTTTTATACTTTTTTTCCTGGGTTTCTTTTTAGGTACTCTTTTTTTATATTTTATAGGATCTGATGCAATTATCTCATCTATTTTTTTTATTTGTCTTTTTCGCATTTCTGCAACTTTATCACATCTGGCCAAAAAATCTTTTACAGGAAATCCTGAAACAACAAACGAAAAAGGCATATACAGCTCTGTATTTTCAGGAGTATTATCATGTTCTTCAATTATTAGCCCCACTTGGAATATATTTATTTTATCAGTACCATCACATTCCAAAAGAACATAATCTCCTATACCCACATTTTTTATAGGACACATAAAATAATAAATTTTTGCAGTATCTTTAATCGGTTTATGAATTCCTTTTTTTAATCTTACCCCTACAATCTTCATTCTTTTCTCTCCAATCTAATTATAATAATCACTATAGCATATTTTGTTTTAATAAAAGGCACAATTTATTTTACATATCCTTCTTAACATACTTGCATTTTGGATAGCTGCTGCATGCAATAAACTTGCCGTATCTTCCGTTTCTCTCTATTAACTTACTGCCACATTGCGGACATAGTTCCCCAGTTCCCCTACTTTCATCCTTTTTGTCTTTCTGAATATATTTGCATTTAGGATAATTGCCACAAGCAGTAAATTTACCATATTTACCCGTTCTTTCCACTAGTTTCCCACCACACTTAGGACACTTTTTAGTTACGTCTGTAATGTTAGATTCAGATGTCTTTTTAAAAGGTATATTATTTTCTTTACTTTCATCGCCCAAATTAAAAATCAGTTCACATCCAGATCTTGTAATAAACGTTGCATTCTTGCATGTATTCAGAATTTCAGTTTTTGATTTTTCAATATCATTTATATTAATTTTTTTCATCCAGGACTTAATATAAAAGTTGTAAACATAGTTCTTTTCTTTTAAGTACGCATATGCTTCATAACAGTTTTTAACTATTAGCCAGTTTTTTTCTTTTTCATAATCTAGCTGTTCCGTTACACAGTATCCTTTTTCTACTAAACGTTTTAATTTATTAGAATTACTCGCATAATCCTTTAAGTTAATAAATTCATTATAGCTTACTGTTCCCATTTTAAATAACGTCATAATAAGCTCAATATGAACATTGTAAAAATCTTTACTATGATCAGATGTACCTCTGTTCATATAATCAATATGATGACTTAGTTCATGTATTAGCGTTACTATACAGGAAACGTTGTTACTACTTTTAACATTAAATAAGTGTATAGCTTTTTTTGAAAATATGTAGTGTCCTAATTTGCTTTTTAATTCCTTATCAGTTAATTTTAAATAAAATTTATGGTATTTTGCCAACATATCGGGTTCGACTGTTCCTTTGTAGCAAAAATCAATTAAATCATCTAAAAAAGCTTTTATTATTATATACATCTGCATTCTCCTTCTAATACGCATTTATTATAATTTTGTTCTTTCTTTTATTACTAAACATTTTCTACTATCAAAAATAAAAGCAGTAAATCAAATATGACTAACTGCTTAGTTTATACTGAATATGAAATTTTGGATAACAAAACTAGAAAAGTTCCTTTTTGTTCTAAAACTATCGGGATATAATCAACACGCCCTCATCTAAAGACTGTAATATTTCTTTATTGACTCCTTCTAATTTATTATTTAGACTTTCCTTTTACTTTACTTACTTATCAACTTCTAATCTAAATACACAAAGGACTGTGGATAATAATTAATGTTAAAATCCTTAAGTGTTTTTTCTTTACTATATCTTTTTACACCGCCTAAAACATAAGCTATAGCTTTATTTTTTCCTTCAAAATATTTGTCAAATAAACGCTTGTTAATTCCTCCATTATGTGAAGTTTTTCTCCAAATATTTTTGGGAGAATCTTCTAAAGTATCTAATAGTTCTACTTCACCTAAAACTTTCATTACAGGAGATGTTACATAAATAACAATCGCATCTACATTATTCCTTTTAAATCTAGTCTTTCTATATTCAAATGTTTTTGTACCTGCTAGAATTTGTTCCGCATATTCTGGTTTAATAGGCATTAGTACTTTACACATATCAAAATTCCTCCTTATACGACCATCTCTACATTATATTTTAATTTGCCTTTGACTTCCACTTATTTTCACTATTTTTTTAAATTTATCATGATCTAATGTATGTATAGATTGTGGAGCACCCTTTATAATACCTTCATCCATAGCTTTCTTATAAAAAATAGGTTCCGGTAAATTAACATAATATTTAAATAAAATAATCAAATACCCTTTATTATACGCTTCTCTCAAATACGATTCTGTATATACAGTTCTCCTCCTTACAATTTCCTCAAAGACTTCAAAACTAGCAATCTCATTTGCTCGAAATGCGTCGTCAACCACACCTACACATACTATTGACTGTTCAATTTGACTAGCATAAAAAACTAATATATCATTTTTATTCATTGGATTAATATTACTTTTTGATATATAAGCTTTTTTAATAACATTACTATATGTCGATGTGCCTTCCAAATCAGCTAACGATAATTGATGTTTGTCAAACAAATCAGGAAAAAGCATATGTGCAAACTCATTTTGTATAGGAAGTATGTAAATTTTTTGATTTTTCAGTTTAATTATTGGATAGTTTGTTTTATCATCTTCTAAAATTTTTAAATAAACTCCCTCTTTTTCCTTTGTACCATCTTGTTTTAAAGTTTCTTTGTGAGTATACAATTCAAAACCATATTCCTTGAATAAATCAATTAATTTATCATATTTATCAAAAATAGTTACATATAATTCATTAATATTATTTCCCAAAGCGTAATCAATTGCAATCTTAATGAAGGCTTCTCCTATAGCTTTTCCATTATCCTCTACTTTAAAAGTAGATATTTTAATTCTTTTATTCTTATCAAAAGGTTTTTCAAATTTACCATAGTCTTCCGATTCATCTTCTATTTTCAATAATAGAAAAGCTCCAATTTTCTTATCAGCTTTATAAGTGATTTTCGCTTTGTAATGACTGCGTTGTTTCTTTTCGAACCATTTATTAAAGCCATCGTAATCCATTTTTAAAGTATCAAAAAATTCATCTTCAAGATCTACATTATATAAAAATTCATCTTGAACTATTGGTGGAGTTTTTAATGTAATTAAATTTGTATTTTTAGAAATTAGAGCAATTGCTTTAGAAATTGTTAAAACTCTATCTTCCAGATTAAATTTTTTTGACTTTTTGATAATTCCCTTATCATTTGTTATTAAATAACTTACACAATTTTTATATACTGAATATAATAAATTATTATCTATTAATTCATGTTCATTATTTTTTCCACCACATGTTTCATTAAATTCTTCTGTTATTATAGGCGGATTTTCTAATTTATTGTAAATATTCACTTTTGACAAAATTACATTACGCTGTTTTTCATCTTTGTGCTTTGCTAATTCTTTAATTGATAAAGGATGAATGCAAAGTCTAAACTCATCTGAATCCATTAACAATCTTGAAATTGTTTGAACATCTTTATCTAAAACTTTTTCACCCTCACGATATATCAAAACATTTGTATCCAATAATACATATTTCATCATTCATCACCTACTCTTCGCTACTTTGAAATATATTTAATATTCGTTTTACATCTTTTCCATCATACTGCATTTCGTATTCGTAAAGTGGAATATCAAATTTTATTGAAATTTCATTTGCTTGTTTTTTTTCACTAGCAATTATTCTTCTAAGAAAATTAATATCATATTCTATACAGTCACGATTATATAAATTCAACTTTATCGTGTCAAGATTAGCAGATATCAACAATATGCAACTTAAATTCATTTGATTAAATATTTCTTGATTTAATACAATAATGTTATTATCTAGCGATTTCAAACAAAAATGTCCATTAAGAATAAATGTACTGTCCTTTATTTTAGATACTTCATTAACCAATATTCTTTGATTATCATCACTATCTTTAACATATTTATTTTTTCCATATTGTTCATTATTTTGTTTTGAAATTAAATCACTTGCAGAATAAGCCTTAATTTTTAAACTTTTTGATAATTGATTGCATATTGTTGTTTTACCAACTCCATAACTTCCAGCAATAAATATAATTTTTTTTGACACACATATCACTCCTCTTCCCAATCTATACATATAATTATAACTTTTTTAACTATCATAATCTAATATTTTAAATAATAATTATAAGCAAAGTAACTATTTGTATTGGAAATTAGCTGATATTTGGTTTTATATATTTATTTGATGAATTCAATATCCTTTCATCATGAGATTAATTAACTGTTGAGTAAGTGGATTTTCACGTTTATATCTAGGTGACAGTCCTAAACTCCACCGTCCCCCATCTTCAACATACAAAATTCCAATCCCTTTTTCTTTACACGCTCCTATATATTTATCACTTATCACACTTTTACGATCAGCAGGAATAACAATCCAACTCTTGTTAACAAGTTTTGCATTTTCTTCAGCCTGTCTAATTACTTTTCTTATATCGGTCAATTTAAACTCAAATGTGTTTATCTGAAAGTTCTCCTGATATTTTTCAACTGTTACAAGATCAGCATTGCCTTTTTACATTTAGGATAACTGCTACTGACGACTTTTCAGCAATTACTAATTTCATAGTATTTTACTCCTCATATAAATTTAAAAATAAAAAGAGGCAAATTGCCTCTTTTAAAGTTCGTTTTCATCTTCCAAGCTTTCCTCGCTGTAACTTTTATCAAGATGAAGGTTATATTCTTCACAAATACATGAAATAAATCTATAAGTTTCTGTTAACGCTCTTTCAACTTTTTTTTCTTCCAGACGGTAATTCAGAATATATCTAGTCCTTGATTCCCAGAGAGAAAACATTTCACTATGATCATCAATATATTCTGTCAGTGGAATATCTACTTCACTTTTATTGATTAAAGCAATCAGCTGAGTGATATCATGGGTCTTAGGATATTCTACCCCATTGATTTCTAAACAGAATTTAAGCGAAAGTTCTACAGACTGCTGTAAATGATAGCCAACATAATTTAAATATGCCTCATCATCGTATCTATACGTTTCATATAATGTATTTGCAATATTTAGATTTTGATTTGCCTTATCTAAAAGTGTTTCATTCTCTTTCATAGACAACAACTCCTTTCTTAAATATTTCTTTTTTCATATTCTCATCAACAGTGTAATTAGTCCACAAATCATAAAGAAAGTCTAAATAATCTGTAATAATTCTTTTATCTTCCTTAACTTCAACATAAAAATCAACATCACTGCCTGCATGGCACTTTGAAGTCACACTAGATCCGAAAACTATAATTTTAATCACATTGTCATTGTTTTTTAAATGATTTATCATTTTTTCAACCTTTTTTTGTTGAATCGGATAAATATACCTGCAATTTTTAAAAGGAGTTTTTAAAAAAGATTTCCATTCATTTTGTCTTTCCATGATATCGCCTCCTATTACAATTATAACAAATTATTGAGTAAATACAATTATGCTATCGATACTGTTCTTTTTAGTATCCTTTCATCATAAGGTTAAGCAACTGCTGTGTCATAGGTATTTCACGTTTATATCTAGGTGGCAATCCCAAACTCCACCGTCCCCCATCTTCAACATACAAAATTCCAATCCCTTTTTCTTTACACGCTCCTATATATTTATCACTTATCACACTTTTACGATCAGCAGGAATAACAATCCAACTCTTGTTAACAAGTTTTGCATTTTCTTCAGCCTGTCTAATTACTTTTCTTATATCGGTCAATTTAAACTCAAATGTGTTTATCTGAAAGTTCTCCTGATATTTTTCAACTGTTACAAGATCAGCATTGCCTTCTCTAATACTGCACTCAAACTGATATCTCAACGCTCGATTATTTCCGTTGTATGATTTCCAAAATTTATCTTTTAATTCATTCTCAGTTAAAAACATTTTATTCCTCCATTTTATAATCCAGGTTTTTGCTAACTTATCTGTTATCTATAACAAATTCATTTAGACTTTTATAACTCCTAAAAACCACTGAATTATTTAACATTTTTCTCATTATATTTTTTTTATTTTCTAATTCATCATTCATTTTCAAAATACAATACAGAGTCTCATTGGTAATTAGCGATTCGCCAATTAATAAACATTCAAATTCATCATATTCGCTAATTGCTTTTTTTAAAAGTGATTCATCTTGAAAGAGATCGCACAAATCACTTAAAAACATATCTACCGTATAAAAATCTTTTACATCATCATCTGTAACGAAACAATTATTTTTATAAAGTTTACTCTCCTTAAATTTTACCATGCTTTCATACAGTAATTTTTTATCAAAAGAACAATAATCACTATAACTGCTTTTCTGTTTATAACATCCTAAAAATTTTCCATCAAATATTACATCGCATTGATAGAGATTATTATCACTTTTAAAATTCACTATTGTGACACCATTTATTTTCATGATTTTTACCTCACTACTAAATAAAACAATCAAAAGCATATATTAAATAATATCCTATAAAATATAGAAGTAATGTATAAAATAATACCCATAAGATAAAAAATCTTCCAAGATAGCCTCTCACAAGCCAAATTCCACCTTTTGATCCTTTTGACGAGTTACAACTCTTGCAGGCACATACGAGATTTCTTTTATCATTAATATCTTCGATTCCAAATTTTTTTAGTAGTCTTATGTTAATACTGGAATACGGACTGTTTTTAACTTTATTGATAGGAAAAAAGTGATCTACTGTAACTTTATCTTTTTTTAAGATTTTTCCACAATATACACAATGATAATATCTTCCATCACCAAAAATTCCTTTATTGTTCTCAAAATATACTTCTCTGTAGTTATGAGCCCTTGTGTACGCCAGATCTGTTATATTTACTCTCAGTTTATTTTTTATACAGTACTCTTTGATTGCATTTGCTTTATCTTCATCTGCCTTGCCGATCCACTTACCAGAATATTTTCCTGTTTTTTTAAAAGATAACCCAAATGCATTTAAATCGTACCTGCAGTAATATGTTTTATTAATACCGTTGTAGACTTCTATCAGTTTCTTCATTGTCATTAGTCACTTCTTTTTTTTGGATAGTATTTTCAAGTTCATTTTGAATTGCTGTCAACTTTTCTTTAACTCTGTTTAATGGTGTTAATTCCTCTTTTGCTTCTTTCTTTATTTTCTCCATCTTATCTATTTGATTTTGTGCATCATTAATTTTTTTCTCCAACGCTGCTATTTTTTTATTTAATTCTCTAATTTGTTTGTCCATAACTTATTCATCCTTTCTTAAAATATAAAAGAGGCAAACTGCCTCTTTTATATGATTTATTTTTATAATGAGCGCTCAAATGAATTAGCCCTAATTTCTTTCTGCGCTTTTTTTACCATATCGTCTAATTCTTTTTCAATTATTCTTGAAGCATTACTGCTTTCCATTATTGCTTTTGATAATTCATCTAAAATACCTGCCTGCAACAGAGAACTTCGACAACTCATAGAATGCTTCGATGCGTTAACAGCACTAAATTTATTTATATACGAATGTTTCTTAGCACTCGTTTTGATTGTTTCCTTTTTGATTTTATTTTCCAATTTAGAATAATGTTCATTATCCAAACGATAATTTTTAATATTCTGCAATACCATATTGGCTATTCTAGTCCTCAGCTCCTTATCCTTATTCTCGAAGGAGCGGTTCTGCTCCATCTTCTCCTCATCACTAAAATAACGGTTATTAAACATTTCTTTTTCTTTTTGAAGATGTTTTTTATATTGACAGTAAAATAATTTAACATTATTTGTATTTAAAATTATGTCAACAATTTTATCAATATCATCATGATATGGTCGAATGTTTTTTGAATTATATTTTAAACTCCCGTTTAGCGGTAATTTATCATTGAGATCTAAAAGAAGATTGATGATTCCGTTATTTTTCTTAAAACACTTTTTTGAATTATTTTTTGAAGACTTAAATAATTTTATTAATTCATCATTTTTAATACAATTTAATAATTCCTCTTTTAAATTATCTCGTTCGATATAAATTTCGCTATTAAGTGCCATTGTTCTAATAACATTTGAGCGTACTTTATTAAATTTCTTTTTTGATATTTTATAATAACGTTTTGTTGGTTCTTTTTCAAACATCCACACATGACAGTGCGGATTATCTGTATTGGTATGATAATATGCGCCCCATTCGACATTTTGCGGATCAAAACCTAATGCACGAATATTTTTCTCCATAGATTTAGTCATTAATTTCTGCATATTAGTCTTAGTAATTATATTACTGTTCTGGGCAAATTCCTTTTCGAAAGAAAACACAAAGCGCCATAATATTTTTGGCTGATATTTTTCCATCAGCCTGTTCGCCTCTCCTTTTTCAAGATTACCATTTCTATTAAATCCACCAGTAGACCCGATTCGATAATCATAATAATTGAAAGCATCTTGTGAATTTATCTGATATGTGTCATCAGCTTCGTTTTCATCAACAGTATAATCACAAGCTTCTTTTCGCTCATAGTAATCAACCATCTCATCAGTATTAATTTGTTTTTTAATATTTTTACAGCTGTTGCCTGCATATTCTGTTTTAACAAATTCAGCATTAAAAATAATTTCAGCCATTTCTTGCTTTACCGTCCCTAATTACTCTAGCAACACTTGCCAGTTCTCTTAACTGCGGTACTGATAAATCATCTATTTTCTTCATTAACGTAGACTGCTTTGGGGATGAGTTATTATCAAATGACTGCAATGCTGTCTTTACCATTTTTACTCTATCAGCCGATTCAGTTAAATGCCTCTGTTTATCTGCTACATCTATTGGATTTATATAATCAAAAAATTCTTTTGATTTTAGATATTTCATTATTTCTTTTCTTGATAGTATTTTGTTGCAGTTGGCAATATGCTGAATAACATGCTTTTTTACACTTTCAGACAGATCATCTCTCATAGACCAGTACCAGTATAGTTCTTTTTCATTAGGCATTGAATTTTTTTGAGTCAGTATTGGTCTCCTTCTTTCACTCATACTAATTGAATTACAATCTTCATCTGTATAAACCGCTTTTCTTATTTCAGTGTCTCGCAATTCAAAACATCTCGGGACTGCCCAGTTTAGTTCCCTGTCCGCTTTACTAATTTCCGTTTCATCCGTTTTCATTTCTTCGTACCATGGATACTCTGAGCAGTCAGGTAAATATACTTTTGAAGGAGAAAAGTAAGTCCTCTTAACAATAATACCATTTCCATCGCGATTGTCCGCCACCATTAATTCATTTGCATCAACAAGCTGTCTTTTAGACATTGAATAGTTCACACCACTGCCAGTAGAAGCAGCAATCGGGTTATAATTGGCACTATGGCTTGGACCCCAGATTGTTTCATCACCAATACTCTCAGCAACTTCCTTGCATGTATTCAAATCTGCACTTGAGATAAAATAAGTAAGGTTACAGTTTCCCCGAATAATTCTTGCAATCGATTCATCGTATCTATCATTCAGCTGATCAAATCCCTGCACATACAAGTGGTATACAATTCCTCTAGAAAGGGCTACAGTCATTTTGCTCTGCATCGCATCAATTGTAGGCATATTCCCAAATTCATCATAAATCATGTGTACCTTTTTTTTCAATCTTCTTCCCTGCATTCTATTAGCTTCAAAGACTAGAGTTTGATATGACTGGTCAAAACATATACCTGCAATTCTATCATAAGTTTTTTTCTCATCAGGATTAACAATAAACAAAGCACGCTTGCCCTCTGTAAATTCTCTGAAACTGAAATCACTCTTACTAAGTACCTTCATCAGTTTAATACTTGAAAAGAGCTGTAAAGTTGCCAATGCACTTGTCATAAAAGAACCTCTCGTCTTTTCAGGTGAATTAGTAATTGTCGTATAAGCTGTTCTTGCTATATCTGTCTCATCAAGAGAATTCATATATGCAGAAAGTTTCATCTTCTTGTCGTTAGGATTATTGTTGTATGCCTGCTCACCTCCAAGAAGAGCAAGCGTCTGATAAACAGAATAGAAATTCTTTTTATCTTCAGATACATTAGCCTGACAGTTTGCTAATATAATTCCTTTAATAAGTGCCTTTTGACCGTCTATCCAGATTTGTTCACCTTTCCCACTATCAACAACGATTGATGTTACCATATCCTGACTGTACTGATCTGCATTATCAATATCTGGATCATCTCTATCCTGCAAACAGTCAATTATTGAATCTAACGGATTCCATCCGTCGCTGTATTGTAAATTTCTAAAATCAAGACAGTTAACTTTATAATCTTTTTTCTTCTCCAGAAAATTTCTAAAATCAAAATACATTTCTTTTTTAGGGTCATTAAATATCATTGATTCACCTGCCATGGAAACTATCATTACAAGCTGGCGAACAATCTTTCTAGATTTTCCGCATCGTGTTGTTCCAACTACAATATCATGTACAGCTCCCTTTTCATATAGGATTATGTTTTCATTAGGTAGATAATTTATCGGTGAGCCTCCCTCCTCAAGATTAAGACTTGCATCCACCACGGTTGAACCAAAAAATTTTTTCTGCTCACTAACAGTAGACCAACACTGACTTGCAAGCATATCCGTCTTTTTTGGTTTTACCGTTCTGAAAAAAGTCACTACGTAATAAAATGCCAATGCATATAAACTTACACTGATAATTAATATTTCTTTTGAATGGGATACAAAGGTATTTAAAAAATTTTCATCAACCTGTTGAAGCACATTTGTATCCAGATACCAGAATACAAACGTTATAAAAATTGGCACTAACAAAATAACACCAACAATTCCTATCACATTGAATATCACTTCATTTGAGATAGTCTTTTTTTTATCAGGATCTCTCATTTACACATCCCCTTTCTTTGAATAAATAAAAAGAGGCAAAATGCCTCAATATGACAAATTCGTCCGACAAAAAGTGAATATTCTTGAAAAATGATTTAGAAATCATTTTTCGAATGAATACTGAATCAAAAATAAGTAGGAATATTCACTTTTGGAAGACAAAGACGGAAATTGTCTGAAAAATGACTCAGGAATCATTCTTTGAGGAAAATAAAGAGGAAAAAACTGAATATTATTTGAATAATATTCAGTTTGTCCGACAGTGAGGAAATCGCCTGAAGAATGATTCAGCACTAGTTGTTCGCACTGCGAACAAGCTCCAAATATGCAGTCCTGTCGGACTGCCTTATCCTGCTTTATTTCTATTCCAATATCAGCACATAAAAAAGATGAAGCTATCTCAGCATATAATTCTTCAAATGCATATCTTTCATTATTTGTTTTTAAATTAGGGTAACTTCTTCCTAATCGGTTTTCTTTCATCGTTGAATGACAGCACTCGTGCAATACCGCTGATACAAACTCGTATTCATCATCAAAACTACCTTTAGCTGGAATTAAGATCATGTCATTTACTGGTTTATAAACAGGGCACTCACATAAAAAATTTTCAACAATACTAAGATTAGCATTTTTGCAATATCTATCAATAAATCTGCAGGCCAAATCATTTACATCAATATGAATGTCTTTTTCTTCTATCGTGTAGGGTTCTATTCCTTCAATAAGTGAAGCATTAAAAACATAAAATACTTTAACCGACCACTTAAAGCGTTCATACTTTTCCTGCCGACTGAGATTTTCTTCTCTGACAATTTTATCTACATCGCTAATATTTAAGTATTTTTTTGTCTCCATATCATATAAAGAACATTTTTCCAATGGAACACCCTTGCCCTTTGCATTATTTAATTTATAATTTGCTGCTTTAATTTGTGAAAACGTCATCCATCGTGGATCGTTATAATTATTCTTTGCAACAGCATTATAAAGAATAAGGCGATTTATTCCTCTGTATTGTGTTTTGGTAACAGGATTATAGTTTTTGACTGTAGACCACCCCTGCTTCCATGGTATGATTTCTTTTTCCAGTGATTCTATATAAGAATCAACTAACGCCTGCCTTGCCTTGCTCATCTCTCTTTTCATGATTACTCATCTCCAAAATCTAGTGGATAAAATAATTCTTCTATTACATCTTCGTCACTTACTTCTGTCTCTTCATCGCATATAAAAATTTGTACTTTTTTCATCTTCTTTCTCCTATAATTCCACTTCATTTTCATCTTGAATTTCATCATTATTCATCTCCAAAATTTCTGTCATAAATATCTCATCCCAATACTCTAAAATGTTTTCATAGCACTTATCCGAAATGTATTTAAAATCCATTTGTTTTACAAGTTCTACAAAAGTAATCATAGAACAGTCAATTGGAATCATATTACTATTCTTTGCAGTATAAGCAATTCCATCCTGACTATCAATTATTTCTGGCGCATCCACAATCAAACCATCTTTATAACCTCTAAAATATGAATACTCCAGTAACACTTCAGCTTTTCTGGAATTACCGTATTCGTCTGTATACAAATATGGTTCAAACTCCTTTATTTTTGTTTCACAGTAATTTTTAAAAATATCCATTGCTTTGCCAGTTTTATATTGATCACTCTCATAATATAATTCACTAACAATTTGCTCTACTATAGGACTATCAATAACAACATGCCAATCATCTTTAATAACTTCAATTTGATTTTCAATCGTTTTTTTTGCATGTTCATACCCATAACATTCTAAAATACATGTTTCAGTGTTCTTTGAATTTCTTAATTTAACACAAATAATCTCATGATTTTCTTTCTTCATTTCTTCTTCTCCCTTTCTATTTTCTTTATCCAGTAAAAAAGAGGCACTTTGCCTCTTTTCAAAATACAAATAATACTTTAATAATTTATAGATTGATTTCATTTTCATTGTCATCAAAAATTTTTCTTTGTTTTCAGATTTTCCAAAACCAGGAACTGAATGTACTTTTTAATAAATAAAGCCTTCGAGTATTTTCTTCTCCAAAACGATGAACCTGCCATATATTTGATGTAAATATAGCCAAAATAACATGTTAGAAATAATTAATTAAGTATTTTAGTTTATTGTGAATTATAAAAACTGTTCTAATTCATCTAAAGCAATTTCCTGATTAATTCTTTCAACCTCAGTCTCATTCTTTAAATATTGTTTCTGGTTTTCTAAACGTTCTATTACCTCGTCAATATAATTATCTAGTTCAGCAGGTGTAATCGGTTTTATATATCCAAAAGCCTTTAAGGAAAGTTCATCACTATTTGGTGTAGAAATTTCTATTGAATCCATTAGAGCTTGTGCAAGTACATATCCATTAGCACCTTTTTGACATAAAACTTTTATTCTGTCAGGATCTATAATTCCCATATTCTGGATCAGTGACATAGAATCAGGATGTTCTCCTATAACAACTAATAACATCTTCATTCTTTGTCTAATATTAAAATGATAAGTATTATTTTTTAAATCTCTTAGAAATTCAACCGCACTGGTATAATCCATAAAAATTCAACTCCTTTTATATTTCTCTATCATCATCAATATCTTTATCCAAATGCAAATCTTCATTTGAAATAGCTTGTTCAGCAAAAATATTATTATGCAGTATTTTAAAATCATTTTTCAGTTCATCAATAGTTCCATAAAATAAAATATTTTTTGAATAATCATCGTTTTCTATAAAAATTGATATTTCATTTGTTTTTGAATTTTGAATAATTGAAATATCTTTGGTTATTGTTGATATATGTTTTAAAGTGGGCAAGGGCAGTTGACCTAAACACTCCATCATTAAATCAAATGGAAGTGCATATGCGTAAATATCCAATAAAAGCAATTTACTAAATACTTTGAATTCATCTAATAGATTCAATCCATGCATACATTCTTTAATTGTATCTAGATAAGCAGTATCTTTATCAACGATTTCAAAACTAATAATATCATTATCATTAAAATTAGATAGAATTCGTTTTAAATCTATATTATTTCTATAAATAATTTGGGCAATATCTTTCTTTTTCCCTGCAATGATATTATTATTGATGTAATAAACTTTATCTGCTATTTGATAATTATCAGCAAAATGACTTTTTAAAAAATTAGAAACAAAATAATTTTCATGTTTAATTATAGTCTCTGTATTATGCTTATTACTTCCTAGAGAAGTAATACAAAATTCATGATTATTGCTATTTTCATACCTATCCCAAGGCCAGTCTCCTGCGCCAATTCCATAAACGTGGATTTTGGTATTATCATCTAATACAATATCTGTTGCACTATATTCTGTAGTGTCGACATATTCATCATCTATCCATGTAACAGAAAAAGTATCATTAATTTCATTGTATTTAAATTCTAATTCATCAAATACTTCATGCATTTGTTCTACTACATTTTTTGTAAAGTAGGGTATTACATATCCTTTGAAAGTGAAATTTTTTAAAGAATAACCTTCAAAGCAAAAATTATCATCTTCAACTGCAAAAAATCCTTTTTTAGCTCTTTTTTGTATCATTTTTACAACTCCTTAGTTTTAAGAAAAAAGAGGCATTTTGCCTCTTTTTACATTTCCATTTCGTAATTATCTTCATTTTTATAAATTATATTATATTCTTTATACACATTGTCATCATTTTCTATTTCATTGTCAGATTTTGATATACTGATCTTGGATAATGTTTCATTTAAATTAATTAATTCATTATTCATTGGTTCTAATTGTAATAATTTACTTGATGTTATATCTTTAATCATTACTATAAACTCTTCCTCAGAATAATTGTTTAAATCATTTGTATTATAGTCAGAAATAAGACTCTGATATAGCATATTTATATCTTTAATTTGATTATTTTTAACCATTTTACAAATATCTTCTTTTAACTGAATCCCAATGTTATGTTTTTTAGATAATGTATTTAGCTGTTCTTCTAATTCAGCTACAGTGTCATTATTTTTATTGATTTCATTTAAATTGTCTGCAAGTCTTTCTCTGTCTTTATTTTTTTCCTCCCACCGCCAAAAATAATACTTTTTTTGCTGAAGTATTTCATTTTCCTGTTTTAATAATGTATTTTCAATATATAACTCTTTTCTACAGTTATTTATCTCACTTATCTTATTATTAATAAATTCGAGATGATTATCAGTATCTAACTGTTCAAGACAATTCCACCACAATGTAGAAATCGCTTTCCTTAAAGGAAAATCATCAGATAAATAAGTATCGTATTTTTCTAATAAAATGTATCTGTTATGTATATCCTGTATTATGTTATCCTGATTAGATTCTAATTGATATAAAATATCAATTCTTTCTTGTAACTGTTCTATTTCTTCATTCAGTACATTTTTTGTATCAGAAATCTGCAACCAAGCTTTTTCAAGTTCATAATTGCAATTTTCTTTCACCTTATCAGGCAAGTTTTCCCAGATAGCCATGAATTGAAGTGATTTAGATAATCTCCATTCATCTACATCTTCACCTCCATATTGCCCATACTGATATTGATCACATGCATCAAAATGTCTATGAAATGCACTATTTTCAACACAATTGACTATTGCCTCTCTTACTTTAATATTTTGTAACTGTTCATTTGATATTTGATTTAAAATATGATTAGGAATATTCATATCTGTACTTAAATGCATAATTATTTCTTCGATTGAAAGATTGTCATTACGTGACAATTCATTCACATAGTTGGATATTTTATTCTCGCTGTTATATTTATCGTTTAAAAATAAATATAATTTATCTTCCAAATCATCATATTTATTAATCAACTTTAAATTATGAAAACTTATATCAGTATATGGTTCAGCGAATATATCACCAAATCTGTCACCCCCAGGATAATTAATAATCAAATCAGTTTGATTTGTTAAATGAATAATATCTCGACGATCATAATAAAAATCACTTCTTTCATCAATATTTTCCCAACTGAATTCATTTTCAGGAAATTTAATTTTTATATATGATATTACATCGTCAATTTTGAGTTGTTTTGTTTCTTTGATAAGATTTTCAATTTTAGTTTTAATTAGTTCATTTTCCATAACTTTTCTCCAAATTATATTTCTAAATCATAATCATTTTCTAATTTCTCATATCCTACAGTACTTTCATTGGAATATGTAATAGGATTTATATCAATTATAGTAGCTTTTTTATCCAGCTGTTCTTCTATATTTTTTTTCATTAGATTAAAATTTTCTTTTGCTAAATTTCTTTTTTCCTGTGAGGTATTTTGTATATTTTCAACTCCTTCAATAACGATTGCATTTCTGGACACATTCAATGCAGCTACAGCTAAATTACCGCTTCCAGCAAACTGATCAAGAATAACTTCATATGGAAGCGATATATAACTGATTATTTCCTCTAGCAACTCGACTGGTTTTTCAGCCTGATGTACTCTTTTAGTTATACTTTTTGGCTGATAGTTAAACTGCGTAGGAAGCATACTTGATGTTCCGCTCATGTAATGAACAACTAAATTATTTTCCTCTAATAACGCTTTGACCTGAGATGAATCCATTCCTTTTATATCCAGACCATTATTTAATGCAGTTTGAATGTTTTTCTTTGCATTAAGTTTTAATGATCTGGGTTTTCCCTTTGAAAAAATCATAACATCTTCAGTATTTTTTGATTTTCTTCCAGTATTAGCGACAGAATTTCCCTTTATCCATGGTACTTTCGCAAAATATTTCAACCCGCTTTTTTTTGCCATTTGTTTTATTTCGTACAGATACTCATAGTTGATTTCTGATTCCTCGGGTAAAAATTCAACTATAAAAGCACCATCTTTCAGTACTCGACTTTTCTCTTTAAAATCTTTTTCCTCATATTTAAAAAGTTCATATTCTGCAAAATTTCGATTACCGCCTTTTAACTGCTTAGGCAGTTTATAAGGATGATCAGTGATTATCCCATCAATAGAATTATCTTTTATCATTGATAAATCTCTGCCGTCACCATTAATTAAAAGACATTGATTTGTTGTTCCGTTTATTTGGCTCTCCACCTTATAAACGCCTCGAGAAACCCTTTTGAAGATTCCTCTATCTATGCCTTCATATATTCTCGCCCTAATACTTTCATCATTTACTCTTTTTCCTCTAACTTCTTTTACCAGTTCAGTAGCTTCTTTTATGGTAAAATTGTCCTGTTCATAAAAATAGTCAAACAGATTCATTTGAATTGTTGCTTTTTTCATTGAAGATTCTTCTAAACCCATTGATTCCACCTACTTTCCTTAATAATTTCTTAAAATTAAAGACAAAAAAGAGGCATTCTGCCTCTTTGCATAATTTTAACTATACTAATTTTAGCATAACCTTTGTTTCAAAAAGGCACAATTTTTTTTCAAAAAAGTGAACATTTTTTGAATATTATTCAACTCTTTTACTTTACATTAAAACAACAGCACATATATTTATCAGCATGTGTATTATTACTACCATCATCAGATTTTCTTTTTTATGATAAATAATATTAGTAGCAACATAGAAAATGAAATAATTAAACATACAGATAAATGCTGTTATATCAAGCTTAATAACTTCGCTTGCACAATGTAAAGAAGCAAATAGCAACCCTATGATCAAAGTCTTAATAATCCAGTGTTTTTTTAAACAATCAGTATTTTTAAAAAGCACGTATTTAAAAAATATTTCTTCAATAAATGGCAAAAGTGCAATACTTATAATACCCAGGATAACAGGGCTGTCTGTATATATATTTTTAATTAAATCATTATTGTATGTTGATGCAGTTATCATTGATTCATTAATATGAGTTAGAAAACTATTAACCATTACAAGAGAAAATGAAATAATTGCTAGTTTTAAACTGTTATCCATAACATCCATAGAATCATTCACAAACTTATTTTTAAAATAATCTTTTGAAATAAAAATCATTCCTATAAAAGTTATACATGTGACTGTCAATCGAAGATATACTGATAAATCATCTGGTACAACACTAATTAAAACTGCTCCAATTATAAAGTAAAACAGTATGTATATAATTAGCGCTTTGCATAAAATACTAAATCCTTTTATCATTGTATAATTTGTCTCCATATAATTTGCTTTCTTTTTTGAAATCATGAACATGTCTCCTTTTTGTAATTTTATAATTTAATTTATATATATTTATAATAACTATATAAAAAGCATAGCATATCTGTTTTACAAAAAAGGCACAATTTTTTTTACTATATTTCTCACAAAAAAAGAGGCAAACTGCCTCTTTTTTATGATTTTATCCTTTTTTCATATTCTCTTTCTAATATTTTGATACGAAATAATACCTTTACTAACCAAAATATTGTTAATCTTCCACCTATTTCCTTGTCCAGTATTGCATCATTTACATACATCACTTATTGCATCATATAAAGCATCTATTTTTTTAGGAGTTAAAACAAATATTCCTTTATTTTTCCAGAGGTTAAATGAATAATAGTCGCCCATGTGGGGTTTCAAGTTTTTTAAAATAATCTATAAAATCTTCGTCTTTCAGCTTGTCTACATTTTTTACAAAGAAAGAAAAATAATTATTGCTTGTTATTAATTTGCTTGCTACAGGTTTATTCATATTAACTATCCTACTGTAATAATCCATGCCCCTATATAAAGAGGGTACCGAGCGTAGTCAATACCCTTCTCAACCTGGACTTATAAAATCATTTTATCGAGTAGAAATCAATCTAAAAATCTTTAAATAAAATTCATGATTGAGAATATCTAGCAAAAATAATTTACAAGGATGCAATATTTTCAAAGCTTCAGGCAAATGCATATAATTGAGCAATTCCTCATACGTGTAACATTGACTTTTATTAGCTTGTTTTACAATTTCCTTATGTAAAGCATTAATAAATTTTTTATATCTCGTTTTATTAACAAGATGTTTAATTACAATTAATAATGCAAATAAATCTTATCGCCCTTGAATTAGTTCCCATTTTGTGTTTTGTTAAGTTTAAAATGGCTGTGATATGGTGTTATAGATATATTGATTACACCTTGAACAAAATTAAAAAATAATTCATCATGTGCACATAGATTTCTTGCAACAACAAGTAACTGGAGATAAGTATGTAATTTTGAAGCTCTTTTATTTTGAACATTAACAGTAAAAATAGATTTAGCAATATAGTCTTTATCACTCGGTTTCACTATTCCATATAAATTTCTAATTTATTCAAATGTAAAGACCTTCACAGCACCCCGCAGTAGAATTTATCCATGATTTATTTTATAGTGAATTATTGCATCATTCTTTCCCCATAGTTATGTAATTGATTTCTCAATTTGTTAATTGTTTCATCTCGATGCTTATTATTTTGATCAAAATTATTTGCAGCTAAATATTCATCACTACTTATCCCATAATGTTGAATAATTTCATAGGCAATTGTAAAACTCAAAAACGAAAAGGACCATTAGGTCCTTTTCGTGACTAGATTAATTGTTTTCTTTTCTTCTTTTCATGAAGTAAAGAATTGATGATAATGAAAGTAATGAAGTTAAGGCAAATGGTAATACATTTACTTTGTCTCCTGTAGCAACATCTTCTTTTACAGATGGTGTTACTTGACCAGGTTTTGATAGATTAGTTTGACTTCCATCTTCAACTTTAATTTCATTCTTTTCTAATTTATTAATTGCATCATTTAAAGATGTAATTAAAACTTTTAATTCACTGTTTGACATATCTGCAGTTGCAGCTTTTCCAGCAGTGATTGCTTTTTGTAAGTTTTCATAACTTTCTGTTGTATAGTCTTTAGCTTCATATCCATTAGCTTTATTTAATAAATCTTGTAAGCTATCGTATGTATAAATATTTACTAAATCACTACAAGTATTTAATAAATCAGCGTATGCTTGATCAATGTCTTCTTGAGTTGGTTCAGATTCATCTAATACATCATTTGCATTTTCTAATGCATTTTCAAAATCTAACCATGAATCAGCTGTATAATCAGATGAAGTTAATACACTTACTGTATCTACTAATTCTTTTAATGTAGTTTTGTTAGCTTTTAAAATTAAACGCATTTTTGCATCATTTAACGTTTTAATCATAACTTCTACATCATTTGCATCTGGATTTTCACTATTTAATAATGCTTCAGCTTCTTCGATAATATCATTTAAGTTATCTACAGATACTTTAGAATAATCTTTTGTATCAATAGCTTTTGCTGCATCAATAGCATCTTTTAATCCTTCAGTATTTACAACAACAGTACCATCATGGAATTTGATTTCAGCTGCTGAAGCAAATCCACCAACTGATTCTAAGAATTGAATTCTTATTCCATCAACATCATAAGCTTGATCAAAGATGATTTGTTTTTCAGTTGCATCATTTTTAAGATTTCCAGTTGCAATTTGTGTCCATTCATTAGAACCTGCTTTTTTAGCAGTAATTGCATATTTAGTTAAGATACCATTAGAACCTGTTTGTCTTGGTAAATATGAAATTCCACTTACACTTGAAGTGTTTTTAAAGTTAAATTCTAAGATATGTTTAGTTGTTGTATCATTCCATGGTGAATGGAACATAGTTCCTGGATTTCCATCTAATGCTTTATCAATACTACTTGATGCATCTTGAGATGGTGATTTACCAGTAATTAATGATGAATCAATGAAGTTTACATTAGTTGCATTAGATAATTTTAATGAAGCTAATGCATTAGCTAAAGCTAATTCATATCCATCTACTGTATCTTGCATAGATACAGGCAAACCATATTTAACATTGTTGATTGCAGCTTGTAACATAGCTACACTATCATCTGTATAGTTACTTAATGCAGTTTCATCAATTAATTTTAAGTATTTTTCTACTCTTGAATAATTAGCTTTTGTATATTCTACATCTTTTAATGCATTATTTAAGGCATTTAAAGCATTAGTGATTTCTTCTTGAGTAGGATTAAATTTATTTAATACTGCTTGTCCATTATTAATTAATGATTGTAAATTTGGATTTTTATCTACTAATTTAGAAGCAATAACTAAAGCGTTATCTAATTCCATAGTAGAATTATAAGTATCATTTACACCAACACGTACATCATCAACATATCCAACAAATGCATTTGTTTCACTACCAATTCTAGCAAGTGGTAACATTGTAGTTGCATGTAATGGTTTATAGTTTCCAGTTAAATCAGCCATTTCATTAGATGTTTTATCTTTAGCTGGATCAATAGTTGATACTAATTTTCCATTAACATATAATTCAGTAACATCTTTTCTATTTTTGAATTCTAATTCAACCCATTCATTTACTGGTAAGATGTAATTAAATGAGTAATCATGGTTTTCTCTAGAGAAACCAACTTTACCTGTATCCTTTTGTACAGCTTTGATACTTCCATAATCTGATTCAAATAAAATTTGTTCATCAATAGAAGCACTTGTTCTTTTTACTTTAACACGTAAATCATTACCTAAACCAGCAGTTTCCAAATCAGTTGTTACATAACTTTCTTTACCAGTTAATTGTAAAGCTTGTTTACCATCAACAGTTTTAACTTCTGCATTTTTTAAAGTATTAAATGTTTCATGTAAAATAACACCATCTTTATTTTCTACATCATAACCGAAGTTTGTTCCTGGAGCATCTCCTAATTGTTTAGCGACACTTTCAGCACCAGCTAAATCTAAAGATTGTTTACCCCATAATTTAGCAGCAAATAATGGTAATCCTTTTACAATACGATCATAAATATCATATTCACTCATACCATTTTCTAAGTAGTCAGTCATATCATTCCATACTGCGAAGGCTCCACCTATCATTTGTTTATCACCTGCAGGTACAGTAACACCACCGATAGTATTGATATTTAAATTATACATTGTTCCATTATTTAAATAATCATAGTAATATCCAGCAGCTGGTACGATGTAGTAGTTTCCATCATTACAGTTAATTAAATCGAAACCTTCTTCATACATCTTATCCATATTTGCCCAACCAAAGTTCCATAAGTTCATTTGAACATCTTTGCTTGTAACTTCAACATCACCTTTGATAGATGATAAACTTCCCCAAATCCGAGCAGTTCTACCTGTATCTTGAACATATTTTAACATATCATTACAGAATTTACGGTATGCAGTACCATCTGCACTGTATTCATCAGCACCAACATGTACTGTTGTTTGAGCATCAAATACTGGATCTTGACCTTTCATATATTCATCAAAGATTCCTTGTACGAATTCTACTGATTCATCATATTTTGTAGTTAAGTTTAAGTGATCATTTTGTCTACCGCTAGTACCATGTCTTAAATCAGGTCTAACTTTAGTAAGAGCTAATGAATGTGCTGGTGTATCAATTTCAGGTACGATATTTACACCATAATCTCTAGATTCTTTAATATAGTTTTTAAATTCTTCTTTTGTATACCAAACATCTTTAGCAGTTAAATCAGCTTTATTTAAACCACCATTTCCACCTTCTTTAACATCAGATTCAAGACGGAATGCAGAATAAGCATCAAAAACATTTTTATCATGTTTAGTATAATCTTCTAAAGGAATTAAGTTGTCATTTAAATGAATTTGTAAGTCATTCATCTTATACCATGACATTTCTTTAGTTAATTGTTTTAAGTAATCCATTGTAAATGTTTTACGACCAACATCTAAAATAAATCCTCTAACTTTATATAAAGGATAATCTCTTGCGATACCTTTATTAATATATTCATTACCGCCTTGTTTTAAAGATTGTAAAATAGTACGAGTTGCCCAGAAAGCACCAGTTGTTGTAAATGCTTCAACACTAATAGAATCTTGAATTTCAATGATGTTACCTTCATCTTGTAAACCTTTAGATTCATCAGTAGTTAATGCAAAATAAATATCTCCAGCTTTTACATCTTCTTTAGTTCCTTGAACAACTTTTAATGACCTACCAGTCATTTCTTTATAATCATCAGCTAAAGCTTGGGCAGTTTTCTTTAAACTACTATCTTTATAAACAACTTTACTTGATGATTGGATAGTATACTTACCAGTAAATCCTTTCCATTCTCTAAGTTCAGGTAATACTACTGGTGAAGCATTATCTCCTTCTTCTTTAGAATATTTTCCAGGAATTGTTTTTCTGATTTCTTTAAAAGTATAGTCTTTTGTTTTCTTATCAACCAATTTAAATGAAACAGATACTTCTGTATCAACGATTGGTTGATAAATTCTATAATCTGTATCTACAACTTGTTCATAATCAGTTCCATTATAAGTAATATCATAATCTTCACTACTTGGAATATTCACTTTTAAATGAGTATCTCCAGGTTTAACATCATCAATAGTGATTTTATCACCAATTTCAGAACTATCTTCTTTTAATTCACCACCATAAACCTCCATTTCATAAATAGAAATTGTATTCCATGTAACTCCACCATCAGGATCATCTGCTGTGAATGAATTAATTTTTAAACGTACATATCTTGCCTCAACAGCTTCATCTAATACAATACGTTCATTTTTATTTTTAGGTCTTGAAGTCGATGATTTTACTGTAGTCCAGTCAGAATCACTCATAGGTGATGATAATTCATCAGCAACTTGAAGTTCATAACTTGTTGCCTTTCTATTTTCCCAGAAAACTTTTATAGTTTTCACAGTATATTTTTCACCTAAATCTGTATAAATCCAATGAGGACCATTTCCAATATCACTTCCCCAACGAGAATCTCTAGCTGATGCATTTCCATCGAAAGCATTAGATGCCTCTACACTAGGATCTTCTTCTGAACTTGCATATCCAGGTTTTTTTAATGCAATGTTTGCAGTAGGATCTTGAACTTTATGATCTGTTAAAGATACTTCAAATTCACGTGCAGATACTGAAGGATATCCAAATTGTTTAGTAACTTCAATTTTTACATAACGACCTGATACAGGTTCAGAAATCATTTCTGTAACATCTTTTTTTGTATTGTCTGTTCTTGTTACAACAGCATTACCAAAGTTATCTTTATCATCAGATACATAAATTTTATATGCGCTTGCATAAACTGTATCGCTTTCCCAAATAACACGGAATGTATTCATTGATTCAGTTTTTCCTAAATCTACATAAGCCCATTGAACTGGTCCCATTTCAGTAGACCAACGTGTACTTTCTTTACCATCTGTTAAGTTAGCTTTATCTAAATTAGCTCCATGGTTTGCTGAAGCAGTAACTGGTTTATTTAAAGCTAAGTTTACATTTTTTTCTGTTTCATTGACGTTATAGATTTGGAATTCTCTAATTGTTACATTTTGATAAGCACCAATAACTTCTTTAACTGTTAATTTAACATATCTATAAGATACTTTTTCACCTAAAACAACACTGTGATCACTTGTAAAACCATCTGCTTTTGCATCTTCATGTAATAATGTGAAGTTTTGATTATCATTAGATCCTTCAATCTTAAATGATTTCATTTTTTGTCCAACTTCATAATAAATCATAAACTTATTAAATTCTGTTTTGTCTTTTAAATCAACTGTAATTGATTGAGCTGGTTTATAACCATCTGTTGACCACCATGTTTCTAAATTTCCATCAATTGCCATTGCTGCAGAACGAGTTGTATCGTTGTATTGTGCAGTCGCTGTTGCTGTTTTTCCTAAGCATAAGTTTGTAGGTTCTAATGCGTTAACTGCTTGAGGCATCATTAATAACGAAATAAGCATTATTGCTGTTAAAGCCCCACATAAAGTTTTATTAACTGTCTTTCCTTTCATAGTTTCCCTTCCTTTATTTGTTTTTCAATACATGATTACACCTGATTACGTATTTTTCCATTTCACCTCAACTTTCCAACAAAAAAGACCGAATGTAATATAGACACACTTAAAAAATGTATCTATATTACATTTGGTCTTGCCTGCTTAAAGTCACAATCCAAATTGATATAAATTATATTATACTCTTTTTTCTATACATATCAATATATTTTATGCATTTTTTAAATATGTATACATAAATACATGAATTAATTGGTTTTAGAACTGATTATGAGATAATGACCAAGAAAAAGATAAACTTCTTAAAACATCAAGTAATAGATATAAAAATTGGACAAAAGTCATGTATTGCATCAATTATGAAAAATCCATAAAGATATGGGCAAATATTTTAATATATAAAAACACAATGATTATAATGGTAGAAGACCACATATAAGAGGCAGTGAATAACTACATATTCATATACTTGAAGATATATACAAAGCACTCATAGATATGAATATCAGCATTAACGAATTATATAGACAGATTTCAAATATAGAGAATAAAAAAACTCATAATGAGGATTTGGCTTTCCATTATTTACACTCTCAAGAAAAACCGCCGCTATGGTTTTACCCATACACGGCGGATTACATAGTTTTATGACAGCATTTACTGCTTCTTTATAAAAAACCTCTTTAATTTTCGCTATCTACAAATTCAAACAATTCTTCGACAGCCACATTGAATATTTTCGCTATATCCATAGCTAACTTTAAGGAAGGATTATATCTGCCATTTTCAAGGTGAACAATGGTTTCTCTCCTTGCACCAACCATCTCAGCGAGTTCACTTTGTTTATATCCTGCCTTTTCTCGGTATTCTTTGATTTTTGTAATGAGAGCCATATTACACCCCCTTGCTATCCATAACCACAAACATCACTGTTCTAATAATAGATAAAACCAAAATTGACAAAACAATCGTCCACCCAATAAATCCTGTATTGACGGCATTTGCATGACCGAGAATGGCAGCACCAAAAGCAACTACAACCATTACACCAACAAAAATTTTTAAACAAATTGAGTCACATCGTTTCAAGTTTTGTTCTGCCATTTCATCAACGCCTTCTTTCTTGTAATTCTTAATTCTCACATACTGAAACAAGAAAAAAGCAATGAGAACACAGCCAAGTACATACTGTGCTGTTAAATACCAGTCTTCCCAATCGGTTCTTGCCCACATCCAATAGTAGGATGTAAGAATGATGGCATAAACAATTTTAGTTCCGACAATTTCTTTTAAAGATACTTTTTTATTCATATTAGGCTCCTCTCATGTTATATATTTCGCACTTGAGATGTTATAAATATATCACCTTAACTTATGAATGTCAATAAGGTAAGTGAAATATTTCTAACTTTCACGTTTTCCTAAAGACAAAGCGGCAGTGATTTCTCCCTGTCGCTTTGCCTTATGCGTAAATGATTTCCGTGTTCACAATCTCCACAGCACAAGCTCGAATGTTATTCATTCTTCCAATCCATTCAAAAGCATTTTCAGCTTTTAACTGCTCTGTTACACCTTGCGCCTGTTTCATTTGTTCGATAAATGTTTCTAAACGTTCCAGTGCCTGTTTGTTGATGTCAGCAAAATAGCTGTTCAATTTGCCACTTATCAAGAGCGTTGTGTAAGTTACATTTTTATATTCTTTCAGATAGCGTTTGTGTTGCTGTCCCCATAATTCTTGATTATAAGTCCCTACCTCACACACAATCCTTTGTTTTTTTGTATT